>Ga0326597_10005680_pt1 | contig 17241 bp, 14 predicted proteins | sample RVTome_12_FD_203789 | JGI IMG/M metagenome (GOLD analysis project Ga0326597, IMG submission 203789) | Soil microbial communities from uranium-contaminated site in the Upper Colorado River Basin, Wyoming, United States - RVT100D185 | ecosystem: Environmental > Terrestrial > Soil > Contaminated >...
CACGGGCGGCGCCACCTTGAGCACCTCGTCGATGGTGGTGAGCCCGGCGGCGACCTTCATCGCGCCGCTCACGCGCAACGGCTTCATGCCTTCCTTCATCGCCTGCTCGCGCACGCTGGCGAGATCCGCGCCCGCCGCGATCAGCTGCTTGATGGCCGGCGTGTGCACGAGCGTCTCGTAGATGCCGACGCGGCCCATGAAGCCGGTCATGCGGCATTCGAGGCAGCCCACCGGCTTGTACACGGTGGCCGGGCGCGAGGACTTGAACGGCGCGACCAGCGCGTCCCAGGCCGCCTGATCCTCGACGCGGTTCAGCGCCATGGGCTGCTTGCAGTGCGGGCACAGGGTGCGCAGCAGCCGCTGCCCCATGACGCCGTTGAAAGTGGCGTTCAGCAGGTACGGCGCGATGCCGAGCTCGAGCAGCCGCGTCACCGCGCTCGGCGCGTCGTTGGTGTGCAGCGTCGAGAGCACGAGGTGCCCGGTCAGGGCCGACTGGACCGCCATTTCGGCCGTTTCGAGATCGCGGATCTCGCCCACCATGATGATGTCGGGGTCCTGGCGCATGAGGGCCCGCACGCCCTCGGCGAAGCCGAGGTCGATCGCCGCGTGCACCTGCATCTGGTTGAACGAGGGCTCGACCATCTCGATCGGGTCCTCGATCGTGCAGACGTTGACCTCCGGCGTGGCGAGGCTCTTCAGCGTCGAGTACAGCGTCGTCGTCTTGCCCGAGCCCGTCGGGCCGGTCACCAGCACGATGCCGTTCGGGCGCCCGGTCATCTCCTGCCAGCGCTTGTAGTCGTGGTCCGAGAAGCCGAGCTCGCGGAAATCGCGCACCAGCACCTCGGGATCGAAGATGCGCATCACCAGCTTCTCGCCGAAGGCGGTGGGCAGCGTCGACAGGCGCAGCTCGACCTCGTCGCCGTTCGCCATGCGCGTCTTGATGCGCCCGTCCTGCGGGCGGCGCTTCTCCACCACGTCCATGCGCCCGAGGATCTTGATGCGGCTGGTCATCGCCGCGAGCACCGAGGCCGGGATCTGGTACACCTGGTGCAGCACGCCGTCGATGCGAAAGCGCACCAGCCCCGCCTCGCGCCGCGGCTCGATGTGGATGTCGCTCGCGCGCTGCTCGAACGCGTACTGCCACAGCCAGTCGACCACCTTGACGACGTGCGCGTCGTTGGCGTCGAGAGTCTTGTTGGCGCTGCCCAGCTCGACCAGCTGCTCGAGGTTCGACAGGCCCGAGGCGCCGCCGCCGGCGCGGTTGGCGCCCTTGATCGACTTGGCGAGGTTGTAGAACTCGACCTGGCAGCGCTCGATGTCCTGCGGGTTGGAGATCACGCGCCGGACCTCGCGGTGCGCCAGCCGCGCGATCTCCGGCTCCCACTCGCGCACGAAGGGCTCGGCGGTGGCCACCACCACCTCCTTCGCCGACAGCTCCACCGGCAGGATGCGGAAGCGCGCGGCGTAGGCGCTCGACATCACTTCCGTCACCACCGAGAAGTTGATCTTCAGCGGATCGATGTGCAGGTACTCGAGGCCGACGCGCCGCGCCAGCCATTCGGCGAGCGCGTCCAGGGTGAGGGGCTTGTGCGGCGCGCGCAGGTCCTTCCAGCCCGTCTCCGCCACCAGCGCAATCGGGTGCTGCGCGCCGCGCCAGTAGCGCCGCTCCTTCTTCAGCTCCTCGGCCGGCGCGCGCGCCACCGCCCCGTCCTCGACCAGCCAGTCGATGATCTCGGCGAGCGTCAGCCGGTGCTCGGCGACGGGCTTGGCGGCGGCCTGGGCCATGGGCGCGGACACTATACCGCTAGAATCGGGTATGCCCAAGGCGAGAGCGCTCGCGCCCGAGGTCAAACTGCGTGAGGTCTGGGCGTGGAGCATGTACGACTTCGCCAACTCGGGCTACACGACGGTGGTGATCACTGCGGTGTTCAGCGCCTACTTCGTCGGCGCGGTCGCCGGCAAGGCGCTCTGGGCCACGTTCGCCTGGACCGCGGCGCTGTCGGTGTCCTACCTGCTGATTCTGCTCACCGCGCCGCTGATCGGCGCCTGGGCCGACGCGCACGCGGCCAAGAAGCGGCTCCTGTTTTTCGCCACCGTCGGCTGCGTGCTGTTCACCGCCGCCCTGTGGCTCGCCGCGCCCGGCGCGGTGGCGCTCGCACTGCTGTTCGTCGTGCTGTCGAACTACTTTTTCGGCGCCGGCGAGAACCTGATCGCGGCGTTCCTGCCCGAGCTCGCCGAATCGAAGGCGATGGGCCGGGTGTCGGGATGGGGCTGGGCCTTCGGCTACCTCGGCGGCATCGTCTCCCTGGGGATCTGCCTCGCCTACATCACCTGGGCGAGCGCCCGGGGCCAGGGCGCCGCGCAATTCGTGCCCGCGACCATGGTGATCACCGCTGCGCTGTTCGCGCTTGCGGCCATACCCACCTTCCTCGTGCTCAAGGAGCGCGCGTCGCCGCAGCCGGCCATGGAGAACCCCTGGGCGCGTCTCATGCGCACCGTGCGCGAGGCCGCGCGCTTTCGCGACCTGCGCCGCTTCCTCGTCTGCATCCTGTTCTATCAGGCGGGCATCATGGCGGTGATCGCGCTTGCCGCGATCTACGCGCAGGAAGCGATGAAGTTCACCCAGCAGCAGACCATCACGCTCGTCCTGGTGGTGAACTTCACCGCCGCGGCGGGCGCGTTCGGCTTCGGCTACCTGCAGGACGCCATCGGCCACATCCGCGCCATGGCCCTGATCCTCGCCGGCTGGATCGTGATGATCGCCGTCGCCTATGCCGCTACCGACGCGCCCACGTTCTGGGTGGCCGCCAACCTCGCCGGCCTGTGCATGGGCTCGGCGCAGGCCGCCGGGCGCGCCATCGTCGGCTACCTCACGCCGCGCGCGCGCGAGGCGGAGTTCTTCGGCCTGTGGGGCCTCGCGGTGAAGGCGGCGTCCATCTTCGGCCCGCTCACCTACGGCGTGGTGACGTGGGTGTTCGCGGGCGATCACCGCCTCGGCATCCTCGCCGTGGGGGCGTATTTCGTGGTCGGACTGTTGCTGCTGGGCGACATCGACGTCGAGCGCGGGCGCAAGGCGGCGCTCGGCGCGCAATAGCCGGCCGACTCGGGCTATCCTGCGGCTGTAGGGGCAACACGCAGGAGGCAACGATGATCTACAGACATTCGTATCTGGGCAGTGCGGCAGTGGCGGCGGCGCTCGTGCTGGGCGGCTGCGTCACGCAGGACACCTACGAGCAGCTGCAAGCGGAGAAGAACCAGGAGATCTCCGGTCTGCAGAGAGAGCGCGCGGCGCGCGACCAGCAGCTCCAGGAGCTGCAGACGCAGCGCGCGGCGCTCGAAGGCCAGAGGAACTCGCTCGCGCAGCAAAAGAGCGCTCTGGAGCAGGACAAGACCGCGCTCGAGCGCGAGCGGGCCGAGTTGCGCGCGCAGAACGAGGCGCTCGAGAGGCAAAGGGCCCAGCTGCTGGACGCCGGCAGGCAATCGCAGGCGCAGTACGACGCGCTGGTCGCCAACCTCAACGAGGAGGTGCAGAAAGGCCAGCTCCAGGTGCGGCGCTTCAAGGACATGCTGACGGTCGACGTGGCCGAGCAGCTGTTCTTCGATTCCGGCCGCGCGACCCTCAAGGACAGCGGCAAGGGGGTGCTGACGAAGGTCGCCGAGGCGATGCAGACCTACGAGGACAAGGCGATCCGCATCGTCGGCCATACCGACAATGTGCCGATCTCCAAGGCGGCGCAGAAGGTGTTTGCGTCCAACTGGGAGCTGTCGGCCGCGCGCGCCACGACCGTGGTGCGCTTCCTGCAGCAGGCGGGCATCGCGCCCGAGCGCCTGATCGCCACCGGCCGCGCCGAATACGCGCCGGTCGCGCCCAACGACAGCCCGGAAGGGCGGCAGAAGAACCGCCGCATCGAGATCACGCTGATCGACCCCAAGCTGTTCCAAGAGGAACGGTAGTCCGCATGCGCTCCACGCCCGGCACGCTGTCCGGGCGTGGAGCCCGTGGCGGCGGCGCTACTCCAGCGCCGCCTCCATCGTGATCCTGGCATTGAGCAGCCGCGAGATCGGGCAGCCCGCCTTGGCGTTTGCGCCCGCCTTGTCGAAGGCCGCCTTGTCGGCGCCGGGCACCTTGGCCTTCACCACCAGGTGGATCGCCGTCACCGTCATGCCGGCGTCGGTCTTCTCCAGCGTCAGGTTCGCCGTCGTCGCGATGCTGTCGGCCTTCAGGTTGGCCTGCCCCAGCTGCCCGGAGAGCGCCATCGAGAAGCAGGCGGCGTGCGCCGCGGCGATCAGCTCCTCGGGGTCGGTCTTGCCGCCGGATTCGAAGCGGCTGGCGAAGGTGTAGGGCGCGGCGGCGAGTCCCCCGCTGCCCGTGGAAACCTCGCCGTTGCCGTCCTTCAGGCCGCCTTTCCAGACCGCCGAACCTTTTCGCTGCATGTGAGTCTCCTTTAGGTTGAAACGCCGGCACGCTATTATCGGCGCTCTTCGTGACTCCATATGAGGGAAAGACGTCATGACCATCAAGGTCGGGGACCGCTTGCCGGACGGGATGCTCTTCGAATCCGTCGGCTACAGCGACGAGAACCACTGCCCGGTGCGCCCGGGCCAGGTCAAAGTCGGGGAACTGGTCAAGGGCAAGCGCATCGTGATCTTCGGCCTGCCGGGTGCGTTCACCTGGACCTGTTCGGGCAAGCACCTGCCGGGGTATCTGGCCAACTACGAGAAATTCAAGGCGAAGAAAGTAGATGAAATCTGGTGCGTCGCCGTGAATGACGGCTACGTCATGGCGGCATGGGGCCGCGACCAGAAGGCCGACGGCAAGATCCGCATGCTCGGCGACGGCAACGGCCAGTGGACCAAAGCCCTGGGACTCGAAGTCGACTCCAGCGCGGGCGGCATGGGCATGCGCATGCGACGCTGCTCGATGCTGGTGGAGGACGGCGTGGTGCAGCAGCTCAACATCGAGGTACCCCTCAAGTTCGAAGTGAGCGACGCGGACACGATGCTCAAGCAGCTGGCATGACGCGGGCGGCAATCCTGGCGCTCGCCTTCCTCGCCGCCGCCACCACCGCGCAGGCCCAATCCCGCACCGAGGCCGGGCGGGCGCAGTTCCGCGAGGCCTCGCGCGTGTGCCGCTACGTGCCGCACGCCGAGCAGCGCACCTGCATGGCGCGAGAACTGTGCAAGAACACCCGCGACCCGGCGGCCTGCGAGGACCGATACTACGTCAACGCCGAGCGCCGCGACCTCGTGCTCGAGGCCTGCCGCGGCAAGCAGGGCACGGTGCTGCGCGACTGCATGCGCGAGGAGTACAGGAAGCTCGGTCCCGAGCCCAAGTCCTAGGGGTCGCGATGAAGAAGCTGCTCGCCCTCCTGCTGCTCGCCCTCGCCCTGCCCGCGCCCGGCGACGCGGCGCCGCGCAAGGTGGCCGAGATCGAGGGCGTCGCCGAGTACCGCCTGGACAACGGCCTGCGCGTGCTGCTGGTGCCCGATGCGAGCGCCGACACGGTCACCGTGCACATCACCTACCTGGTCGGCTCGCGCCACGAAGGCTACGGCGAAAAGGGCATGGCGCACCTGCTCGAGCACATGCTGTTCAAGGGCACGCCGCGCAATCCGGACGTCAAGGCGGAGCTGACGCGCCGCGGCGCGCGCTTCAACGGCAGCACCTCCTGGGACCGCACCAACTACTACGAGACCCTGTCGGCCTCGGCGGACAACCTGGACTGGGCGCTCGCCATGGAAGCCGACCGCATGCTCAATTCGCGCGTCAGCCAGGCGGACCTCGACAGCGAGATGACCGTGGTGCGCAACGAGTTCGAGATGGGCGAGAACAATCCCGACGGCGTGCTGTTCGAGCGCATGATGCAGCTCGCCTTCCCGTGGCACAACTACGGCAACGCCATGATCGGCTCGCGCTCCGACATCGAGTCGGTGCCGATCGGCAACCTGCAGGCCTTCTACCGCAGCTACTACCGGCCCGACAATGCGCTGCTGATCGTCGGCGGGCGCTTCGAGGCGCAGGACGCGCTGGCACGCGTGGCGAAGCATTTCGGGCCGCTGCCCCGCGGGCAGCGGCCGCTGCCCGCGTTCTACACCGCCGAGCCCACGCAGGACGGCGAGCGCTCGGTGACGCTGCGGCGCACCGGCGACGCGCAGACCGTGGCGGCCCTGTATCGCGTGCCGGCGGGCAGTCACCCGGACTACCCGGCGATCGACGTGCTGGTCGCCGCGCTGCGCGCGGCGCCGCAGGGGCGCCTGCACCGGGTGCTGGTGCAGAAAGGCCTCGCCAGTTCGTCCTGGGGGTTCGAGCGGGGGCTGCACGACCCGGGCTTCGTCGTGTTCGGTGCCGGGCTGAGCAGCGAGGCCCCGCTGGAGGCGGCGCGCGAGGCGCTGCTGGCGGTGATCGAGGGCCTGGGCCGCGAGCCGCTGAGCGAAGATGAGGTGGCGCGCGCCAAACTGCAGCTGCTGAACCAGGCCGAGAAGATCCAGCTCGACGGGCGCACGCTGGTGAGCGCGCTGTCGGAGTTCCAGGCGGGCGGCGACTGGCGCCTGTTCTTCCTGTACCGCGACCGGCTGAAGGCGGTCACCACGGCGGAGGTGAACCGAGTGGCGGCGGCCTACCTGAAGCCCGCCAACCGCGTCCTCGGGCAATTCATCCCGACCGCGCAGCCCGAGCGCGCGCAGATCCCCGCCACGCGCGGGCTGCAGACGACGCTGGACGCCTACCGGAGCACCGCGGCGGCGGCCACCGGGGAGGCCTTCGACCCGTCGCCGAAGAACATCGAGGATCGCGTGCGGCGCCGCGTCCTGGCCAACGGGCTGCGCACGGCGCTGCTCGCCAAGCGCACGCGCGGCGCCACGGTGGTGGCGAAGCTCAGCCTGCGCTGGGGCGACGAGCAGAGCATCGCCGGCCGCAGCACCGCCTGCTCGCTCGCCGGGGAGATGCTCCTGCGCGGCACGCGCAAGCGCTCGCGCGCCGAGCTGCGCGACGCCTTCGACCGGCTGAAGACCACGGTCGTGGTGAGCGCCTCCGGCGCCACCCTGCAGACGCGGCGCGAGCACCTCGCCGAAGCCTTGCGCCTGGTGGCCGAGGTGCTGCGCGAGCCGGCCTTCCCGCCAAGCGAGTTCGAGGAGCTCAAGCGCAGTTCGCTCACCAACGCCGAGGAACAGCGCAGCGATCCCGCCGCCCGCGCCGAAGAAGCGCTGCAGCGCCACCTGCAGCCCTACCCGAAGGGCCACTGGCTCTACCCGCAGTCGGTGGAAGAGCGCATCGCGGCGCTGCGCGCGGCGACGCTCGACGACGCCCGGCGCTGCCACGCCGAGCTGGTCGGCGCCACCGGCGCGGAGTTCACGGCGGTCGGGGATTTCGAGCCGGCGGCGCTGACCGCCCTGGTCGAGGAGCTGTTCGGCGGATGGAAGAACCCCGCCCCCTACGCGCGCGTGCCGAGCCGCTACTTCGAGCGCCCGGCCATCGAGCAGGAGCTGCCCGCCCCGGACAAGGCCAACGCGGTGCTGCGCGCGGGGCTCAACCTGCGCCTGCGCGACGACCACCCGGACTTCCCGGCGCTGGTGCTGGGCAACTATCTGCTGGGCGGCACCTCCAGCGCGCGGCTGCCGGCGCGCATCCGCGAAAAAGAAGGGCTGTCCTACAGCACCTACAGCTGGTTCAGCGCCAGTCCGCTCGACGAGGTCGCCGAATTCCAGGTGTCGGCCATCTTCGCGCCGCAGAACAAGGAGCGCGTCGAGCAGGCGGTGCGCGAGGAACTGGCGCGCGCCCTGCGCGCGGGCTTCGGCGCCGAGGAGGTGGCGGCGGCGAAGAAGAGCCTGCTGGAAGCGCGGCGCCTGGCGCGCACGCGCGACGAGACGCTCAACGCGCGCCTGGCGCAGTACCTGTTCGTGGGCCGCACCTTCGCCTGGGACACCGCGCTGGAGCGGCGCATCGCCGCGCTCACGCCCGGCGAGCTGCGCGACGCGCTGCGCCGCCATCTCGACCTGGCGCGGCTCGCCGTCACCATGGCGGGGGACTTCGACTAGGCGCTAGCGCGCCTTCAGCAGGTCGCGGATCTCCGCGAGCAGCACTTCCTGGCGCGGCGGCGCCGCGGGCGCCTGCTCGCGCTTCAGGCGGTTGATGAGCTTGACGACGAGGAAGATCGCCGCGGCGATGATCAGGAAGTCGAGGCAGGCCTGCAGGAACTTGCCGTACTTGAGCGTCGCCGAGCCGACGGTGATCGCCAGGGCAGTGAAGTTGATGCCGCCGATCAGCGCGCCGATCAGCGGCATGATCACGTCCTCGACCAGCGAGGCCACGATCTTGCCGAAGGCCAGGCCGATGATCACACCCACCGCCAGATCGACGACGTTGCCCTTCATGACGAAGCTCTTGAATTCCTGCAGCAGGCTCATGGCGTTCCCCTTTCGTTCAGTCGATGCTGCAATACGTGACCTCGAGAATCTCGAGCGCCTCCACCCCGGCGGGCGTGCGCAGCGTCACCACGTCGCCGACGCGCGCCTTGAGCAGTGCCGCGGCGACCGGCGAGATCCAGGACACGCGCCCGCGCGCCGGGTCCACCTCGTCGGCGCCGACGATGGTCACGCTGCGCTCGCCGCCCGAAGCCGCGCGCACCCGCGCCGTGGCGCCGAAGAACACCTGCTCGGTGTCGCGGCCCGCGTTGTCCACGACGCGCGCGTTCTCCAGCCGCTTGATGAGGTAGCGCACGCGCCGGTCGATCTCGCGCAGCCGCTTCTTGCCGTAGAGGTAGTCGCCATTTTCCGAGCGGTCGCCGTTCGAGGCCGCCCAGGACACGGTGCGCACCACCTCCGGCCGCTCGAGCTCCACCAGGCGCTTGAGCTCCGCCTTGAGACGCGCGAAGCCGGCCGGCGTGATGTAGTTTCTCGCCGGCACGGGCGCCTCGGCGATGGCGCGTTCGTCTTCCTCGTGACCGGATTCCTTGACGAAGGCTTTCGACATGCGGCTTCGATTCTACCCGTGCGAGAATCGGGCGTGGCGGCAATCCAGACGACGGTGGAGAAGGACGACCTGCTCACGCGGCTGCGCATCCGCGAGGTGGCGCTGTTCAGCCTGATCGCGCTGACGGCGATTCTCGCCAATCTGCCCGAGGACTACGGCATGAAGCTGGGCGTCAATCGCGACTACCTGCTGGCCGCGCTCGGCTGCGCGGTGGTGATCGGCCTGTTCCTGTACCTGCGCTTCTTCTTCTTCGTCGCCGTGGTGCTGCTCATCCTGGGCGCCAACCTGCCCGACCAGATCGCCCAGGGCTTCGGCATCTCCAAGGTCCCCCTGATCCTCGCGCTGCTGGTGATGATCGGCATTTCGCTCATCAACACGGTGGTGAAGCTCATGCCCACCGGCCTCGAGCCCAAGCCCAAGGAGAAGAGCGCCGAGGGCGTGCGCGCCCTGCTCTATGCCGTCGACAAGAGCAACGTCGTCTACGGCCAGCGCGTGCTGGGGATGAATTTCGACCCGAATCTGCAGCATGAAAACGGCTATACGCCGCTCGCCTACGCGGCGCTGAAAGGCAACCCGCAGATGGTCGAGATGCTGCTCCGGAACGGCGCCGACCCGGCGCTGACGACGCGCGAGGGCGAGACGCCCGTCGAGCTCGCGCTGCGCGCGGGGCACAACGACGTCGCCGACCTGCTCAAGCGGGCGCGCCAGGAGCGCGAAACCGCACTTGCGGCAAGCCGGTCTCCGGCGTGACAATACTGTATAAACAAGCAGTTTCGCGCAGCCCGAGCCGCCATGAATGAAACCCCCGTCGCCCCGTCCATCGCCCCGCAGGCGATCTGCGTCGACGCCCTGCTCGAGAAGTACGCCAAGGGCGCCGAGGCCTCGGTCGGCGAGGTGCGCGCGCGCGTCGCGCGCGCGCTGGCGCGCGCCGAGCCCGAGGCGCGGCGCGCGCACTGGGAGGCGCGTTTCCGGCAGGCGCTGGAGGACGGCTTCATCCCTGCCGGGCGCATCAACTCCGCGGCCGGGGTGCAGCTGCAGGCGACGCTCATCAACTGCTTCGTGCAGCCGGTGGGCGACTCGATCTCGGAGGTCGTCGACGGCAAGCCGGGCATCTATACCGCCCTGCAGGAGGCCGCCGAGACCATGCGCCGCGGCGGCGGCGTCGGCTACGACTTCTCCTCCATCCGCCCCAAGGGCGCCGAGGTGAAGGGCACGCGCTCGCGCGCCAGCGGCCCCGTGTCCTACATGCGCGTGTTCGACCGCTCCTGCGAGACGGTGGAGTCCGCCGGCGCGCGCCGCGGCGCGCAGATGGGCGTGCTGCGCTGCGACCACCCGGACATCGAGGAATTCATCCACGCCAAGGACCAGGGCGACCTCGCCAATTTCAATGTCTCGGTCGGCGTCACCGACGCCTTCATGCAGGCCGTGGAGCAGGACGCCGAAGTCGAGCTGGTGCACAAGGCGAAGCCCTGGCCCGGGCCGGACGTGCAGCAGCGCGCCGACGGGCAGTGGGTCTACCGCAGGATCGCGGCGCGCGCGCTCTGGGACCAGATCATGCGCTCGACCTACGACCACGCCGAGCCGGGGATCCTGTTCCTCGATCGCATGAACCGCGACAACAACCTCAACTATTGCGAGACGATCGAGGCCAGCAATCCGTGCGGTGAGCAGCCGCTGCCCCCCTACGGCTGCTGCTGCCTGGGCTCGATCGACCTGACGCGTTTCGTGCGCCGCGCGTTCGCCGCGGACGCCGCGTTCGATGACGACGCTTTCGCAAGCGTGGTGGACGTCGCGGTGCGCATGCTCGACAACGTGCTCGAGGTGACCGCCTGGCCGCTTCCGGCGCAGCAGCGCGAGGCGATGGCCAAGCGCCGCGTGGGGCTGGGCTTCACCGGCCTGGGCGATGCGCTCATCATGCTGCGGCTGCACTACGACAGCGACGCGGCGCGCGCCATGGCCGCGCGCATCGCCGAGGCGATGCGCGACCGCGCCTACCTCGCCTCCGCGGAGCTGGCCCGGGAGCGCAGCGCCTTTCCGCTGTTCAACGCCGATCTGTACCTCTCGGGCACGAGCTTCGCGGCCCGCCTGCCCGAGGAGATAAAGGAGAAGATCCGCGCGCACGGCATCCGCAATTCGCACCTGCTGTCGATCGCGCCGACCGGCACCATCAGCCTGGCGTTCGCCGACAACGCCTCCAACGGCATCGAGCCGCCGTTTTCCTGGACCTACACGCGCAAGAAGCGCATGCCCGACGGCACGCTGCAGGAGTTCCCGGTCGAGGATCACGCCTGGCGCCGCTACAAGGCCGCCGGCGGGGACGTGCGGGCGCTCCCGCCCTACTTCGTGACGGCGCTCGAGCTCTCCGCGGCGGCGCATGAGCGCATGGTGGCCGCAGTCGCGCCGTTCATCGACACCAGCATCTCGAAGACGGTGAACGTGCCGGAGGACTATCCGTACGGCGAATTCAAGGACCTGTATTTCACCGCATGGAAATCGGGCCTCAAGGGCCTCGCCACCTACCGGCCGAACAAGGTGCTCGGCGCGGTGCTCTCGGTCGACAAGCCGCAGGATTTCGTAGAGGACGACGTCAACCGCCGCATCCGCATCAAGTCGCTGCCCGAGCCGGTGCTCGCCAGCCTGCGCTGGCCGGGGCGGCCGGAGTTCGCGGCCGGCAACCTGTCGTGGACCTACATGATCGAGCACCCGCAGCACCATTTCGCGGTGTTCGTGGGGGAAGCCGAAAACGGCGGGCCGCACGCGTTCGAGGTCTGGGTGAACGGCAGCGAGCAGCCGCGCGGCCTGGGCGCCGTGGCGAAGTCGCTGTCGATGGACATGCGCGCCGAGGACCCGGGCTGGCTGCGCCTCAAGCTCGACACGCTCGCCCGCACCACGGGCGACGATGCGTTCGACATGCCGTTTCCGCCGCGTGGCGAAAAGCGCCGCATGCCCTCGGTGGTCTCGGCGCTCGCGCAGCTCGTGCGCTGGCGCGTCGAGCAGCTCGGCGGCCTCGCCGGCGAGCAGCAGGCGGACGCCTTCGCCAGCGTGACGCCGGTGATGGACTCGATGTTCAGCCTGAAGGAGCCCAAGACCGGCGCCGACGGCACGATGTCCTGGACCGTGGACGTGCACAATCCGCGCACCGGCGACGACTTCGTGCTCGGGCTGAAGGAGATCGCATTGCCCGACGGTACGACACGCCCCTACTCCATGTGGCTCTCGGGCGAGTACCCGCGCGCGCTCGACGGCCTGTGCAAGCTGCTCTCGCTCGACATGCGCGTGATCGACCCGGCGTGGATCGGCATGAAGCTGCGCAAGCTGCTCGATTTCCCGGAGCCGCTGGGCGACTTCCTCGCCTTCGTGCCGGGCTCGCGAAAGCAGCAGAGCTACCCGTCCACGGTGTCGTACCTCGCGCGCCTGATCCTGCACCGCTGCGCGATGCTCGGCCTGCTCGACGAGAACGGCGCGCCGCTGCGCAAGATGGGGATTCTCGAGGCGCCCGCGGGCGGCGCGCCCGTGATGCAGGGGCTGAAGTGCCCCGAGTGCGGCAGCCGCGCGCTGATCCGCAAGGACGGCTGCGACTGGTGCTCGTCCTGCGGGTATACGGGGCTCTGCGGCTAGGCATTCGGCTTCGCCGGGATCGGGCAATGGGGCCGTCGCGAGACGGCCTTTTTCTTTGCGGGTCGGGGGCGTGCCAGCGCACAGAGCGTATTGCGGCTCCGGGGGATAGTCAACGTTTGGAAAGGGCCGCAATCGTGAATTGCAAGCGCTGGTTGACCGGCGCTTCCACACTGTTTGTACTTGGGATGCTCGCCGCGTGCGGCGGTGGCGGCGGGGACGGCTCGACTGCCGCGCTGCCGGCTGACACCTCAACTACCGCGCCGCCGCCCGACAACGTCGCAGGCTTCGCCTACGTAGGGAATCAAGGCACCAACAACGTCTCGGCTTACACGATCAACGCCACGACCGGGGCATTGTCGGAAGTCGCGGGCAGTCCGTTCGCGGCGGGGGCCGGTCCCACATCCGTCAGCGTCCACCCCTCCGGCAAGTTCGCCTACGCGGCGAATTTCGGCTCCGGCATCGTGTCGGGCAGCGTCTCGGCCTACGCGATCGACGCGGGCACCGGGGCGTTGTCGGAAATCACGGGCAGTCCGTTTGCGGCGGGGACCCTGACCACCGACGTCGCCGTCGATCCTTCCGGCAGGTTCGCGTACGTGGTGAACATCTTCCCGGGGAATATCTCGGCCTACGCCATCGACGCCGCGACCGGGGCGCTCTCCCGCGTCGGCGCGGCCGTGGCGGCGGGTTTCAATCCCAATGCCATCGCCATCGACCCCTCGGGCAGGTTCGCTTACGTGGCAAATTTCGAGGGCGACTTCGTCAGCAATGTGTTCGCCTACACCATCGACGCCGGCACCGGGGCGCTTTCCGAAGTCGCAGGCAGTCCGTATCCGGCGGGCAGCGATCCGCATGCCGTCACGGTCGATCCTTCGGGCAGGTTCGTCTACGTGGCGAGTGGACAGTCCGCCAACATCTCGGCTTACGCCATCGACACGGGCACCGGGGCGTTGTCGGCAATCTCAGGCAGTCCGTTTGCTGGGGGCGCTCAACTCGCCGTCCACCATACCGGCAAGTTCGCCTACGCGGGAGGCGCCAATGGCATCTTGGCCTACACCATTAACTCCACGACCGGGGCACTCATCGGCATCGGCGCGTTCGCGGCGGAGGCCAGTCCCTACCGCGTTACCGTCGACCCCTCGGGCCGGTTCGCCTACGCGGCGAATCGCAGCCGCAATGACATCTCGGCCTACAGCATCGACCCCACGACCGGGGCGCTCACCAACATCGGCGCGGCCGTGGCGGCGGGAATCCGTCCCGAAGCCATCACCACGACCCGCAAGATCCGGTAAGGCCGTCGACGAACAAGAAGGCCGTCGCGAGACGGCCTTTTTCTTTCCGGGCTGGGGTGTTCCGGCGCACAGAGTGCCTTGCGACGAAGGGAGATAGTTGCCCATTCGAAGGACGGAAATCGTGAATAGCAAACCCTGGTTGGCCGGTGCTTCCATCCTGTTTGTTCTTGCCATGCTCTCCGCGTGCGGCGATGGCGGTGACAGTACTGCCGCCGCGCCTCCGGCCAATAACTCAACCTCCGCGCCGCCGCCAGACAACGTGGCAGGCTTTGCCTACGCGGCGAATGCCGGCTCCGACAACATTTCGGCCTACGCCATCGACGCCACGACCGGGGCACTCACCAGCGTCGGCGCGGCCGTGGCGACGGGGGCTCAACCCAGGACCGTCGCCGTCGACCCCTCGGGCAAGTTCGCCTACGTGGCGAATGGCGGCGCCGACAACATTTCGGCCTACACCATCAACACCACAACTGGCGCGCTGTCAGAAGTCGCGGGCAGTCCATTTGCGGCGGGGAGCACTCCCATCTCCATTTCCGTCGATCCCTCGGGCAGGTTTGCCTACGTGACCAATTCTCTCTCCACCAACTCCTCGGCCGGCCTCTCGGCCTACACCATCAACGCAACTACCGGGGCACTCACCAGCGTCGGCGCGGCAGTGGCGACGGGGATTTTTCCCAGGTCCGTCGCCGTCGACCCCTCGGGCAAGTTCGCCTACGTGGCGAATTCCGGCTCCGCGAACGTTTCGGCGTACATCATCAATGCCAGTGACGCAGTCTTATCGGAAGTCGCGGGCAGTCCATTTTCGGCGGGAGACCCTCTCAACTCCATTTCCATCGATCCCTCGGGCAAGTTCGCCTATGTGACACATGGCAGCTCCGACACCGTCTCGGCCTACTCTATCGACGCCACGACCGGAGCACTCACCAGCATCGGCGCGGCCGTGCCGGCGGGGGACCAACCCGTTTCCCTCGCCGTCGATCCCTCCAGCAAGTTCGCCTACGTGGCGAATACCTTTTCCTCCAACGTTTCGGCCTACACCATCGACGCCAGCACGGGAGTGTTGTCGGAAGTCGCGGGCAGTCCATTTGTGGCGTGGAGCAATCCCCAATTCGTCGCAGTCGACCCGTCGGGCAAGTTCGCATACGTGGCGAATGGCCACGACAACTACGTCCTGGCCTACACCATCAACGCCGCGACCGGGGCATTGTCGGAAGTCCAGGGCAGTCCGTTCGCGGCGGGGGCCTTTCCCAACTCCATAGCCACTACCCGCAAGATCCCGTAATCCCGCCGGCAAACATCGTGAATGACAAACCTTGGTTGACCGGTGCTTCCGTCCTGTTTGTTCTTGCGACGCTCGCCGCGTGCGGCGGTGGTGGGGACACTGGTGGAGAGACTACTGCCGCCGCGCCGCCGCCAGACAACGTGGCAGGCTTCGCCTATGTGGTGAACAACGGCTCGGACAACGTCTCGGCCTACGCCATAGACACCGCGACCGGGGCGTTGACGGAAGTCGCCGGCAGTCCGTTTGCGGCGGGGGTCGGTCCCACCGCCATCGCCGTCGATCCCTCCGGCCGGTTCGCCTACGTGACGAATGGCGGCTCTTTCGATTTCACCGATACGATCTCCGCCTTCACGATCGACGCCACGACCGGGGCGCTCACCAGTGCCGGCCCGGCCCAGGCGTCCAGAAGCGGACCCCGATCCGTTGCCGTCGATCCCTCCGGCAGGTTCGTCTATACGGCCAATGGCGGCTCCCGGACCACCACCTCCAACGACGTCTCGGCATACACCCTCAACGCGACGACCGGGGCATTGTCGGCAGTCGCGGGCAGTCCGTTTGCTGCAGGGACCAATCCTTCCTCCGTCACCGTCGACCCTACTGGCAGATTCGCCTACGTGTCGAACCAGGCCTCGCAGGACATCCGTGCCTACACCATCGACACCGCCACGGGGACGCTGGCCAGCATTGGCATCGGCGGGATCGCTGCTGGGGTCGCCTACGAAGTCACTGTCGACCCCTCCGGCAGGTTCGTATACGCTGCCAATGGCAACTCCGACAACGTCTCGGCCTACGCCATAGACACCGCGACCGGGGCGTTGTCGGAAGTCACGGGCAGTCCATTTCCGGCGGCGGGTTTTGCCGGCAGCGTCACCGTCCACCCCTCCGGCAAGTTCGCCTACGTGACGAACTTCGCCGCCAACAGCGTCTCGGTCTACACCATCGACGCCGCGACCGGGGCGCTTGCCAGCAGTGGCGCGGCCGCAGCGACGGGGACCCAGCCCGGCTCCATAACCGTAGACCGCTCCGGTCAGTTCGCCTACGTGACGAATGGCGCCTCGTCCAACGTCTCCGCCTACGCCATCAACGCCACGACCGGGGCACTCACCGGCGTCGGCGCGGCGGTGGCGGCGGGTACCCGCCCCACCTCCATCACCACCACCCGCAGGATCCAGTAGTCCCGGCTACGTGCCGCCGTCGAGCAGGCACCGGGCCCACAGCAACCCCACGGCGCTCTTGGCGTCGGTGATGCGCCCGTCGCGCACCATCTCCAGCGCCTCGGCGAGCGGCAGCGCGAACACTTCCAGGAACTCCCCCGCCTCCAGCTTCGGCGCGCGCAGCTCCAGGCCGCGCGCCAGCCACAGCTCGATGCCTTCATCGCTGTAGCCGATGGCGTTGTGGATGACGCCGAGCCGCCGCCACCCGGCGGCGACGTAGCCCGTTTCCTCCAGCAGCTCGCGCCGGCCGGTCGCCTCCGGCGTCTCCCCCGGATCGCGCTTGCCCGCCGGCAGCTCGATGAACACCCGACCATGCGGGTAGCGGTACTGGCGCTCCAGCACCACGCGGCCGTCGTCCAGCAACGCCAGGATCACCACCGCCCCGGGGTGGCGGATGTATTCGCGCACCGCCTCGCTGCCGTCAGGCAGGCGCACGCGGTCGCGGTGCACCTCGAGCAGGCACCCGGAGTACACGACTTCGCCGCCGATGCGCTTTTCTTCGAGGTCCTTCGGCACTAGAGCGACCGGATCGCCACCTGGCACAGCTCCATCAGGCCCTGCGGCAGGATGCCGATCGCCAGCAGCGCCAGGCCGTTGACCGACAGCAGCACGCGCGCCCCGCCGCCGCCGGCCGGCGCGAGGTCCCCTGCCGGGTCGTCGAAGTACATGAGCTTCACCACGCGCAGGTAGTAGAAGGCGCCGATGAGCGAGAACACCACCGCCGCCACGGCGAGCCACACCTGGCCCGACTGCACCACCGCCGAGATCACCGCGAACTTGGCGTAGAAGCCGGCGAGCGGCGGCACGCCGGCGAGCGAGAACATCATCAGCAGCATGAGGAAGGCGATCCAGGGGTCGCGCCGGTTCATGC
>Ga0326597_10005681_pt1 | contig 17241 bp, 18 predicted proteins | sample RVTome_12_FD_203789 | JGI IMG/M metagenome (GOLD analysis project Ga0326597, IMG submission 203789) | Soil microbial communities from uranium-contaminated site in the Upper Colorado River Basin, Wyoming, United States - RVT100D185 | ecosystem: Environmental > Terrestrial > Soil > Contaminated >...
TTCCGCCCATCTCGCCGCGCTGTTGCGCGAAGGCGCCGAGCGCGCCATTGCGGCGGCGGGCGCGACCTGCGAAATCGTGGCGGTGCCCGGCGCCTTCGAGATCCCGCCGGCGATCGCGCTTGTTGCCAAGGCGGCGGCTGGTCGGTTCGACGGATTTGTGGCGCTCGGCTGTGTGATCCGCGGCGAGACGACCCATTATGACCACATCTGCGCCGAGACCGCGCGCTCGTTGCAGGATCTGGCGGTGCGCGACGGACTCGCGGTCGGCTATGGCATCCTCACGGTCGAGAACGAGGCGCAGGCACTGGTGCGCGCTGCTCTCCCTGAGGGTAACAAGGCCGGGCGGGACAAGGGCGGCGAGGCGACCCGCGCCTGCCTTGCGCTGATCGAATTGAAGCGCCGGTTCCTCGGGGACGGGCGGTGAATGCGGCGAGCGCGACGGAGGGTGCGCCGCGTCCGGGCGGGGGCGCCCGGCGCCGCAGCATCGCCCGGCTTGGCGCGGTGCAGGCGCTCTATCAGCTTGAATTGAACCCCGGCCGCGGCACCGAGGCGGCGATCCGCGAGTTCGTCCGCGACCGCCTCGGCCACGAGATCGACGGCGACCTCTACGGCGAGGCGGATGAGGCACTGTTCGCCGATATCGTCCGCGGCGTTGTCGCGTCCCGCGACCGGCTCGACGAGACGCTCTCGGCGGCGCTCAGCGAGGAGTGGCCGCTGGCGCGCCTCGAAACGCTACTGCGGCTGATCCTCGAAGCCGGCGCCTACGAGCTGGTGCACCGGCCCGACATCCCGCCGCGGGTGACGATGAGCGAGTATGTCGCGATCGCCTACGCCTTCTTTACCGGCAAGGAGCCGGGCCTGGCGAACGGGGTTCTCGACCGCCTCGCCCGCTCCCTGCGCGGCGCTGATCTGTAAGACCGATGAGTGGCGTCGTGAGCCCCGGGGGGCTTGGCGAGTTCGGCCGCATCGAACGATTCTTCGCGCCGCTCGCGGGGCCGGGCGGTCTCGGTCTCAAGGACGACGCCGCGCTCATTGATTGCGCCCCCGGGCACCGGCTGGTCGTCACCGTCGATGCGATCGTCGAGGGCGTGCATTACCTGCCGACTGACCCGCCGGATCTGGTCGCGAAAAAGCTGCTGCGCGTCAACCTGTCCGATCTCGCCGCGATGGGCGCGCGTCCGCTCCATTATCTGCTGGCGACGGCGCTGCCGGCGTCGCGCGGCGACGATTGGGTCGCGCGCTTTGCCGAAGGCCTCGCCGAAGACCAGATTCGTTTCGGTGTTGATCTGCTGGGCGGCGATTCCGTTGCCACACCAGGTCCGGCGGTGCTGTCGCTGACCGCGATCGGCGAGGTCGAGACGGGCGCCGAGATCCGCCGCAGCGGTGCACTTCCGGGCGACCGGATCTGGGTCAGCGGCACGATCGGCGACGCCTTTCTCGGACTCAAGGTGCTGCGCGGCGACTATCCGGCGCTCGCGCCGGCCGAGCGCACGGCGCTGACCGCGCGCTTCCAGCTGCCCGAGCCGCGCACCGGGCTGGGGCCGCGCCTTGCCGGCATCGCCCATGCGATGTGCGATGTGTCGGACGGGCTGCTGGCCGATCTCGGCCATATTTGCGAAGCGTCCGGGACCGCTGCCACGGTCGCGCTGGCGGCACTGCCGCTTTCCCCGGCCGCGCGGCGGGCGATTGCCGTAGGCCCTCAGCCTACGGGCTTGTCCGGCGGGGAGCCGGACCTGCCGGCGCAGCTCGCCACCGGCGGCGATGACTACGAGCTCCTGTTCGCCGCGCCGCCCGAAGCGAGTGCGGCGATAGAGCGCCTCGCGACGGAGCTGGCGCTGCCCCTCACCGCGATCGGGACGATCGAAGCGGGCGCGGGTGTGCGGCTCGTCGATGCAACCGGCAACGCCATCCCGATCGCCGTCGCCGGCTATCGTCACTTCTGATATCGCAATAGATGCCCACGGCTCCGTCATCGCGCCGCATCGTCTTGATGCTCGCCGGTTGCCAGGCGCTGGCGATGACCGGCGGCAGCATCGTCGGCCTGACCGGCGCCATCGTCGGCAGCATGCTGGCGGCCGACCAGGCGCTGTCGACATTGCCGATCGCGGTGCAGCAGGCCGGCGTGATGGCGGCGACGATCCCCATAGCGCTCTTGATGGCGCGGATCGGCCGGCGCCCGGGCTTTTGGATCGGCGCCGCCCTTGGCGCTGCCGGGGCCGTGATCGCAACGGTGGCGATCTACCGCAGCAGTTTTGCCGAGTTCTGCCTTGGCACGTTTCTGCTCGGGATGAACCGCGGCGCCGCGCAGCAATACCGCTTTGCCGCGGCGGAGATCGCGGACGAGGCCTTCCGCTCGAAAGCGATTTCACTGGTGCTGGCGGGGGGTGTGGTGTCCGCAATATTCGGGGCGGAAGTGGCGATATGGTCACGCGACCTGTTCGCGCCGGTGTTGTTCGCCGGTTGCTATGCAATGATCGTCGTGCTCTTCCTGGCGTCGGCGATCCTCCTGTACTTTGTCGATCTGCCGAAGCCGGCGGCACCGGTGCTGGCGCGCAAAGGCCGGAAGCTGCGCGAGATCGCCGTCGAGCCCGCCTTCATCACGGCGGCCGTGGCAGCGATGGTCGCCTACGGCGTCATGTCGCTGGTCATGACGGCCACACCGATCGCGATGCTTGGTTGCGGCCACGAATTCGCTGCTGCCGCCTTTGTGATCCAGTGGCATTCGCTCGGCATGTACGCGCCGAGCTTCTTCACCGGGCATCTGATCACCCGTTTCGGCCTCACCCGCATCATGCTGATCGGCGCTGCGTTGTTGGCGTTGTGCAGCGGCATCAATCTCGCCGGGCTCGCCACGCTCAATTTCTGGGCCGCCAACGTCGCGCTGGGGATCGGTTGGAATTTCCTGTTCGTCGGAGCCACGACGCTGCTTACCCGTACCTATGCCGGCGAGGAGAAGGGCAAGGTGCAGGCGCTCAACGATTTCCTGGTGTTCGGCACCGTGACGCTGTCGTCTTTCGCATCGGGCGCACTGCTCTCGGGCGTCGGCTGGAGCATGGTGCAGATCGCCGTCCTGCCGTTTGTCGTTGTCGCCGCTTGTGCCGTGCTGTGGTGGCGCCAGCGCGAGGCATCGGTCGAGCCGCGCTATGCCGGGGAGTAGCAAGCGGGCTGTAGGAATGTTGACTATCGGTCGCGCAACCCTTAGCTTCTGCGCCGTGCTCTCGACCCTCGCGCGCTTCGAACGACGGCGACGCCGCATCAGCGGCGGGTTCCTCGTGTCGTGACGCAGACGAGTAGACCGGTCATCGAAAGGACTGGGTAAAGTCCCCGGACCAGCACTCCCGATCGTACAGACACAGGACCCCGCCGGTTCGCCTCCGGCGGGGTTTTTGTTGGAGGATGAGGAGATGGCGAGCAACAAACCCGTGGTGTTCATCGACGGCGAGGCCGGCACGACAGGGCTCGGCATCCGCGCCCGCCTCGACGCGCTGCCCGAGGTCGTGCTCAAAAGCCTGCCGTCGGCGCTGCGCAAGGACAAGAGCGCGCGCCGCGACATGATGGCCGAAGTGGATCTCGTCATCCTGTGCCTCCCCGACGACGCGGCGCGCGAGGCCGCGGCGCTCGCCGAGGGGCTCGGCGCCGATGCGCCCCGGCTCCTCGACGCCAGCACCGCGCACCGGGTCGATCCGCTGTGGACCTACGGTTTTCCCGAGATGATGCCGGGGCAGGCCGAGGAAATCGCCGCCGCGCGCAGGGTCGCCAATCCCGGCTGCTATCCGACGGGCGCCATCGGCCTCCTGCGTCCCCTGGTCGAAGCGGGGCTGATCCCGCGCGACTACCCGGTCACCATCAACGCGGTCAGCGGCTATTCCGGCGGCGGCCGTGCGATGATCGAGGCGCATGATCAGGATGGCGGACCAGCCTTCGAGCTCTATGCGCTCGGCCTCGAACACAAGCACGTGCCGGAAATCCAGCTCTACGCCGCGCTCTCCCGGCGCCCGATCTTTGTTCCGTCGGTCGGGCATTTCCGCCAGGGCATGCTGGTGTCGGTGCCGCTCCATCTCGACACGCTGCCGGGGACGCCGCGCGGCGCCGATCTGCATGATGCGCTCGCCACCTTCTATCGTGGCTGCGAGTATGTCCGAGTGGTCGAGCCGGCGTCCGGCGGCAAGCTCGAGCCGGAGGCCCTCAACGATACCAACCAGCTGGAATTGTGCGTTTACGCGAGCGAAGCACGCCGTCAGGCTGTTCTCGTGGCGCGGCTCGACAATCTCGGCAAGGGCGCTTCGGGCGCCGCCGTGCAGAATTTAAGTCTGATGCTGGGGCTGGATGCCGGCAGCTCATCGGGTGCGTAGCGAGGGCCTGATCGCAATCAGCTCCTACGCGTCCTGCCACACCGGCGGGCGTTTGGCGAGGAAGGCGTCGATGCCTTCGGCGGCGTCGCGGGCGAGCATGTTGCGGGTCATTACCTCGGCGGCGTAGCGGTAGGCCTCAGCTAGGCCGAGTTCGGCCTGGGCGTAGAAGGCCTCCTTGCCGATCGCCACGGTGAACGCCGACTTGGCCGCGATCTGATGGGCGAGCGCCATGGTCGCGGCGCCAAGCTCGGCCTGCGGCACCACCCGGTTGACGAGCCCCAATGCCTTTGCGCTCGCGGCGTCAACGAGGTTCCCCGTCAAAAGCATCTCCATCGCCGCCTTGCGCCCGACCGCGCGGGTCAACGCCACCATCGGGGTCGAGCAGAAGAGGCCGATATTGACCCCGGGCGTCGCAAACCGCGCCCCCTCGGCGGCGACCGCGAGATCGCAGGTCGCAACCAACTGGCAGCCCGCGGCGGTGGCGATGCCGTGCACCTCGGCGATCACCGGCTTCGGCAGGTGGACGATCTGCAGCATCAACGCGCTGCACTGGGCGAAGACGCGCGCGTCGGCCTCGCGGCTGTTGTCGCTGCGCATCTCGCGCAGATCGTGGCCGGCGCAGAAAGCAGGTCCAGCGCCGGCGATCACCACGACCCGGCACGCCTTGTCCGCCGCGGCGCGATCGAGCGCCTCGCCGAGCGCCACCATCAACCCGACCGACAGCGCGTTGCGTGCCGCCGGCCGGTTGAGGGTCAGACGCAACACGCCCCCGTCCAGCGCCTCCAGGACAACCGGCTCGTCACCCAGAGCCTTTGTCGCCACGCTCATGCCTGCCTCCGCGTCGAGAGCCCGTCATGGTAGCAGATAAGCGTCCCGTCATGCTGCCGTAAGCGTCCCGTCACACCGGCGAAGCCCGGTATCCATGGCAGAAATGGGTCTTAGCCTTCGCCGGGGCGAAAGGATGGAGGTATTAGGATACCGTCACGTCAACCATATTGTTCTGCAATCATTTTTGCTTGACGAGCGAGCCGCCATTGCCTAAACGAGACGCCCCTGACAGGCCGGCCGCCGGCGCCATTCGGGCCCTCATGACATGAAAACATTTTCCGCCAAACCGTCCGACATCGACAAGAGATGGCTGTTGATCGATGCGGATGGGCTGGTACTTGGCCGGCTCGCCTCGCTGATCGCGATGCGCCTGCGCGGCAAGCACAAGCCGTCCTACACGCCGCACATGGATTGCGGCGACCACGTCGTGGTGGTCAACGCCGAGAAGGTCCACCTGACCGGCAACAAGCGCGCCGGCGACATCTTCTACTGGCATACCGGCTATCCCGGCGGGATCAAGGGGCGCAGCAAGGGCGCCATTCTCGCCGGCAAACATCCCGAGCGGGTGATCGAGAAGGCGGTGGAGCGGATGGTGCCGCGCGGACCGCTCGGCCGGCGGGTGATGCGTAATCTGCGGGTCTATGCCGGGACCGAGCATCCGCACGCGGCGCAGCAGCCGGTGCTGCTCGATGTCGCCCTGATGAACCGCAAGAATGTGAGGGCGTGAGGATGGCCGACGACGACGCGCCGGAAAACGAAAACGACAAGGCTCCGGCGGAGCAGGCGCCGGAGCGCCAGCCCGCGACGCGGGGCACGCAGACCTTCCAGGGGTTGGCGAGCCTGCGTCAGGCGTTGGCCGGGGCGCGGGCGGAGCCGACGGCGGCAACGCCGACCGCCACGCTGCCGTCCATCCCCGACGATGTCCAGCCGATCCGCGACGCGCTTGGCCGCTCCTACGCCACCGGCAAGCGCAAGAACGCGGTCGCCCGGGTGTGGATCAAGCCGGGCAACGGCAAGGTCGAGGTCAACGGGCGCGACAGCCCCATATATTTCGCGCGGCCGGTGCTGCGGATGCTGCTCAACCAGCCCTTCGTCGTCACCGACCGGCTCGGCCAGTTCGACGTGTGGTGCACGGTCACCGGCGGCGGGCTGTCGGGCCAGGCGGGCGCAGTGCGCCACGGCATCAGCAAGGCGCTGACCTATTACGAGCCGGGGCTGCGCCCGGTGCTGAAGCACGGCGGGTTCCTCACCCGCGACAGCCGCGTCGTCGAGCGCAAGAAATACGGCAAGGCCAAGGCCCGCCGCAGCTTCCAGTTCTCGAAGCGGTAGAAAAAATATCCACCACGAAGGGCACGAAGGGCACGAAGAGGGCTCTGCCTTCTCCGTGCCCTTCGTGTCTTCGTGGTAAATAAACTCCCGAAAACGGATTTCGAAGGGAGGTCTGCCATGCGCTTTGCGATTGCGATTCCGACCGATGCTGATTCGTGGCGGGTGGTGCGGCGGGCCGAGGAGCTTGGGTTCAGCCGCGCGTGGTTCTACGACACCCAGATGCTGAGCGCCGACCCGTTTGTCGCGATGGCCGCCGCGGCGATGAAGACGACGCGCATCCGCCTCGGCACCGGCGTCCTCATTCCCTCGAACCGCATCGCGCCGGTGACGGCGAACGCGTTCGCCTCGCTCAACAAGCTGGCGCCGGGGCGGATCGATTTCGGGGTCGGCACCGGGTTTACCGGACGCCGCGCGATGGGGCTCGGCGCGGTCAAGCTCGCCGACATGGAGGAATATATCGGGGCCGTGACGGCGCTGTTGCAGGGGGAGACGATCGAGTCCGCATTCGAGGGCAAGCGGCGCCTCATTCGCCTCCTCAACCCCGAGCTTGGCCTCGTCAACACGCGGGACCCGATCGGGCTCTACCTCGCCGCCTCCGGCCCGCGGTCGCGCCAGCTGACGGCGAGGCTCGGCGCCGGCTGGATCAACACCACCGCCGATGTTGCGGGCGGCGTCGCCGCTCTCGCGGAGATGCGTGCGTCATGGGAAGCGGCCGGGCGTGCGAGCGAGGCGCTTGACGCGATCGTCCTGACCGGCGGCGTTGTCCTCGGCGAACACGAGCCCGCCGACTCGCCGCGCGCCGTGGCGCAAGCCGGCCCCCGCGCGGCGATGCTGCTGCACCGGGCGGCCGACGCGGCGCTGATGGGATGGCCGGCGATCGCCCAGATCCCGCCTTCGGTGGCCGAGGAGGTCGCCGGCTATGTCGAGCTGGCCCGCAGCTTCCGCCCGCAAGGCGCGCATTACCTCGAAAACCACCGCGGCCATCTGATGTTTGTCAAGCCCGAGGAGCGGCCGTTCGTCACCGGCGAGCTGATCCGCCTGACGACCTTCGCGGCGACCGAGCACGAACTGACACAACGCATCGCCGCGCTGGCCGCCGCCGGCTACACCGAGATCGCCATCCAGATCGTCCCCGGTCAGGAGCACGCGATCGAGGATTGGGGCAGAATCCGCCGCGCCTTTGCGTGAGGAGTCCGCAGGAGCGTGATGGCGGGACCTCAGGCCAGCCGGATCGCGGCGGCCTCCGGTCCCTTGCGCCCCTCGGCGATATCGACGACGACGCGCTGGCCCTCGTCGAGCGCGGCCACGCCCGCCCGCTGCAGCGCCGAGGCGTGGACGAACACGTCCTTGCCGCCGCCATCGCGGACGATGAAGCCGAACCCCTTGGTGGCGTTGTACCACTTGACCGTGCCGCTCTCTTGGACGGTGGGTCCCGTCGGAGCCCGATCGGCGTCGGCCCCAAACCCGCCGCTCCGCGGCGGCGGCGAGGCGACCCCGGTGCTGGTGTCGACGCTCAGCACCTCGGTGACCTGGGGGCCGCGCTGTCCCTGGGCGACCCGCACTTCGAGCGTGTCACCCGGCTGGACCGAGGCGACCCCGCCGCGCCCCAGCACCGTCGCGTGGAGGAAGGCGTCGCCCGACCCATCCCCCAGCTCGACAAAGCCGAACCCCTTTTCCGATTTGAACCATTTGACGACGGCGCGAACCGCCGGCCCGGAAGGCTCCTCGAACCGTGCCGTCGTCCTGAACCGTGGCGCCGCGCCGAAATCGCGCGGCGGCGGCTCAAATTCCGGCTCGTCAAAACTGCGTCGGCGCCTTTGCCGAAAATTCCGTTCCTTTTCCACGGCAATTACCCTGATCTCGCACCCGGCCTGACCCATGATGCCACAACTTTGCCGCGGGAGTGAATGATGATCGTTAAGTTTTCGCGGGCACCGCGCGTCGGCCGCCCACGCGTCCTGGAATCATCGCCGGCCGGCCGCCCGCCAACCGGGCAGCGCGGCGCGGTCGGCGGCGCATAGGGTCTTGTATTTGCGCCCGCTCCGCGCGAGTTTAGAGGCAATCAGCGATCCTCGTCGACAAGGAGAACAGCCGTGAACGATGTCGTAGGGCGGTACAAGTGGATTGGAACGCGGCCGATCCGTCCGGACGGGGTGCCGAAGGTGACCGGCCGGGCGCTCTATGCCGCCGATTTCACGATGCCGGGCGCGCTCGTCGGCAGGATTTTGCGCTCGCCCCACGCCCATGCGCGCATCCGCTCGATCGATACCTCGAAAGCAGCAGCGCTGCCCGGGGTCAAGGCGGTCATCACCGCCAAGGATTTTCCCGATCATAAATTCGAGTATGTCGGCCCAGAGCGGGTGGCGGTCAATTTCTGGCATGTGACACGCAATGTGATGGCGCGCGAGAAGGTGCTCTATGAGGGGCATGCGGTTGCCGCCGTCGCCGCGACCGACCCGGCGATAGCGGAAGAGGCGCTGGCGCTGATCGCGGTTGATTACGATGTGCTGCCGCATGTCATCGATGTCGACGAGGCGATGGCCGAGAACGCGCCCTTGTTGTTCGAGGACATGATCACCCGCGGCGTCGAGCCGGCGCCGACCAAGCCTTCCAACATCTCGAAGCGGCTCGAATTCAAGATCGGCGATCCCGAGGCGGGCTTTGCCGCGGCCGATGTCGTGATCGAGAAGGAGTTCAAGACCGCCGCGGTGCACCAGGGCTATATCGAGCCGCACGCCTGCTGCGTGCGGGTCGACCCCGATGGCCAGACCGAGGTGTGGTCGTCGAGCCAGGGGCATTTCGTCGTGCGCGCGCTGACCGCGAAGCTCCTCAACATGCCGGTCGGCGATGTGCGCTGCGCGCCGGCCGAGATCGGCGGCGGGTTTGGCGGCAAGACCGTCATCTACCTGGAGCCGGTCGCCGCGCTGCTGTCGCAGAAATCCGGGCGCCCGGTCAAGCTGACGATGACCCGCGACGAGGTGTTCAAGGCCACGGGGCCGACCTCGGGCTCGTCGATGTGGGTCAAGATGGGCGTCAAGAAGGACGGCACGATCACCGCCGCGGACGGAATCTTCAAATTCCAGGCCGGCGCCTTCCCGGGCTCGCCGGTGATGAATGCGTGCCTCTGCGCGTTTGCCCCCTACGCGATCGATAACGCGCGCTCGGTCGGCTACGACGTCGTGTGCAACCGGCCGAAATCGGCCGCCTATCGCGCGCCGGGCTCGCCGATCTCCGCCTTTGCGGTCGAGAGCGTCGTCGACATGCTGGCGAAGAAGATCGGCATGGACCCCCTTGAACTGCGCCGCAAGAACGCCGCGGTGCCGGGCACGACGATGATCTACGGGCCAAAGATGTCGCATGGCGGCTACGTCGAAACCCTCGAGGCGTTGCTGAACCACCCCGCCTACAAGGCGCCACTGGGCAAGAACCAGGGGCGCGGCGTCGCCTCGGGCTACTGGTTCAACGGCGGTGGCGAATCGAGCGCCAGCGTGCAGATCAATACCGACGGCACGATCCTCGTTGCGACCGGCAGCGTCGATGTCGGCGGCTCGCGAGCCTCGATGGCGCTGATGGCGGCGGAGACCTTCGGGGTCGATTACAGCCAGGTGCGGGCGATCGTCGCCGACACGGCTTCGGTCGGCTACACCCACGTGACCGGCGGCTCGCGCGTCACCTTCGCGACCGGCATGGCGGTGGTCGACGCGTCGAAGAAGCTGGTCGACGATCTGCGCGGCCGCGCCGCGATGATCTGGGGCGTCGATGTCGAGGGCGTCGTCTGGGAGGACGGCTGCGCCAAGCCGGCGGGCAGCAATGTCGGCGATTTCAAGCCGATGCCGCTGAAGGAGATCGCCGGCAAGGCAGCCTTGACTGGTGGCCCCCTGACCGCCGCCGCCTCGGTCAACGCCGGCGGCCAAGCGCCCGGCTTCGCCACCCAGTTCTGCGATGTCGAGGTCGATCCCGAGACCGGCAAGGTTACGGTGTTGCGCTTTGTTGCCGCCCAGGACGTCGGCAAAGCGATCCATCCCGCCTATGTCGAGGGTCAGATCCAGGGCGGTGTTGTCCAGGGGATCGGCTGGGCGCTAAACGAGGAATACATCTACGACGGCAAAGGGAACATGGATAACCCGGGTTTCCTCGACTATCGCTGCCCGGTCGCCTCCGACCTGCCGATGATCGAGGCGGTCCTCATCGAGGTGCCGAACCCGACGCATCCGTTTGGCGCCAAAGGCGTTGGCGAAGTCAACATCTGCCCGCCGATGGCGGCGATTGCCAACGCGATCGAGAACGCCATCCACCGCCGGTTGACCGAGCTGCCGATGTCGCCGCCCAAGGTGCTCGCCGCCCTCGACCACGCCGGCGCGGACTAGACAACGACCGTCAGTCATTGCAGAGCGGAGCGAGGCAATCCCGGGCCGTCGAAGACACCAGCGGATCGAGATTGCGTCGCCGCTGGAGCCGATCCTCGGGCGGCGCGCTGCGCCCGCCCGGGATGCTCCTCGCAATGACGAGCGGAAATCAGAGGAAGCGCTGATGGCAACCGCGCACGTCACCCTGTCGAGCGGCTTCAGCCGGCGCTACACCGGCGGCGTGCGGGAGTTCGACATCGAAGCGAAGACGATGCGCGATGTGCTAAAGGCGCTCGACGGGCTCTATCCGGGACTTGGCGAGCACCTGGTCGAAGAGACCACCGTCGCGATCGACGGCGCGATCCACGACCAGCCCGCCTACTTTCAAGCGGTGCGGCCGGGCTGCGACATCTTCTTCATCCCCAAGCTCGAAGGCGGCTAAGCCGGGCCGATTTTTGCGGCGGGGCGGAAATGCGGGAGGGCGCGGATGGACCAGGCTGAACAGGCGGGCAAGGCCAAGCTGTTTCGCGCGATGCATAGTGGGCCGCGCCTCTTGTTGCTGCCGAATGCGTGGGACGCGATCAGCGCCCGGATCGTTGTCGCGGCCGGCTTTAATGCGATCGCGACGACCAGCGGCGGGGTCGCCTGGGCACTCGGCTATGCCGACGGCGAAATCGCTCCGTGGGACGAGGTGGTGGCCGCCACCGCGCGCATCGCCCGCGCGGTCGCCGTGCCAGTCACCGCCGATATCGAAAGCGGGTATGGCGCGACGCCCGCGGCGGTCGGCCGCGCGATCGGTGACATCATCGGCGCCGGCGCGATCGGCGTGAACCTCGAAGACGGTTTGCGGCCAGATGGACTGAAGACCGGTACGCCGCCGATTCGCGGCATCGAGGATGCCGCCGCCCGCATCCGCGCGGCGCGCGAGGCGGCCCGCGCCGCGGGCGTGCCTCTTGTGATAAACGCCCGCACCGACCTCTACATCAAGAATATCGGCGATGAAAAAAGCCGGTTCGAGGAGGCGGTGACGCGCGGTCGGGCCTATCTCGCCGCCGGCGCCGATTGCGTCTACCCTATTTCCTTGCGCGATCCCGAGACGATCGGGCGCCTGGTCAAAGCGCTCAAGGCCCCGGTCAACATCAATGTGCGCGCCGGGCATCCCACCGTCGCCGAGTTGGAGGCGCTTGGCGTCGCGCGCGCCAGCACCGCGACGGCGCTGCCGCTGATGGCGATGGGCGTGGTTCGCCAGGCGCTTGAGCAGCTGCGCGCGACGGATCGGTTCGACGCGATCAACCCAGCAATGACCCACCCCGAGGCGCAGCTTCTGCTCGCCGCCGGATCGGCGCAGGGGCGCTGAGCGATGGCGCGCGTGCGCAGCATCGAACCCGAGGAGCTGTCCACCGAACTCGGAGCGATCTATCGTGAATTTGCCGGGGATTACGGGCCGTTCCGCAACCAGGTAGCGGTTTTCGCGCATGTGCCGGCGGCGCTGCGCCATCTGATGGCGCTGTTAGTTGAGCTGCGTGCCGCCAAGACCCTGCCGAAGCGCGCCCTCGAACTGGCGATCGTCACCGTGTCGCAGCTCAACGCCTGCCATTACTGTGTCGCCCATCACAAGCCGTTTCTCGCGGTCGAGGGGGTATCGGCGGCGGGCGCGGACCGTCTCCTCGATTACCGCGACCACCCGGAGCTTGACGCGGTCGACAAGCTCGTCGTCGAATACGCGATCGCCGCCTGGGACCAACCCGGCCGCATTCCCGATGCGCTGTTCCTTCGGCTGCGCGAGCATTTCAGCGAGGCGCAGATCGTCGAATTGACCCTGCGCATCACGCTCTGCGGTTTCTTCAACAAGTTCAACGACGCGCTACAGATCGAGGAGGAGCCCGAAGCCATCGCGCGGCTCGCCGCTGTCGGCTGACCGGCCGCGCCGTGTGAGGCTTAATTTTTCCTGTAGCGGTACCGGGCGATGACACCAAGCGGGGAAGGTGCCGCTCAGCGCATTGCGCGCACGGCCGAAGGCCGCCGGCTGGAGGAGGCCCGGCTGGGCGCCCCGTGGCGGCGCTGGGGGCCCTATGTCAGCGAGCGCCAGTGGGGCACCGTGCGCGAGGATTACAGCGCCGACGGGAATGCCTGGGACTATTTCCCGCACGATCACGCGCGCAGCCGCGCCTATCGCTGGGGTGAGGACGGCATCGGGGGTTTTGGCCAGGAGCACCTCTACCTGTGCCTCGGCGTCGCCTTGTGGAACGAAGAGGATCCGATCCTCAAGGAGCGGCTGTTCGGGTTGACCAACACCGAGGGCAATCACGGCGAAGACGTCAAGGAGATCTACTATTATCTCGACGGCACGCCGACGCATTCCTACATGCGAATGCTTTATAAATACCCGCAGGCTGCGTTTCCCTACCTCGCGCTCGTTGAAGAAAACCGGCGCCGGGGTGTGCATGAGCCAGAGTTCGAGCTGATTGATACCGGGATCTTCGACAACGAGCGTTATTTCGACGTCGAGATCGAATACGCCAAGCGCGGTATCGACGACGTTCTGATGCAGGTAACGGCCTATAACCGTGGTCCCGACGCCGCGCCATTGCGCCTCCTCCCGCAGCTCTGGGCGCGCGACACCTGGTCGTGGCTGCCCGATGCGACGAAGCCGCGATTCACGGCCGACGGGGATCGTGCGATTGCCATCGAGCACCCCAAACTCATGCCGATGCGGCTGGTTGTTGACGGCACGCCAGAACTCCTGTTCTGCGACAATGAAACCAACGCGCACCGGCTCTACGGCTTTGACCGGGCGGGGTTCCCGAAGGACGCGATCAACGACTTTGTTGTGGCCGGCGACTCGCGCGCGGTGAACCCCGACCGTCGTGGCACGAAGGCTGCCGCGCATTACCGGTTCAACGTCCCCGCCGGCGGGCATGTCCGGGTTCGGGCGCGCCTCAGCCTCGACGGCGGCGGGTTCGAGGATTTCGCGGCAATCATCGGGGAGCGGCGCGCCGAAGCGGACGAGTTCTACAGCGTGCTGCAGGCGGGCATCGACGATGCCGAGGCGCGCCGCGTGCAGCGCCAGGCTAGTGCGAGCCTGCTGTGGTCGAAGCAGTACTACTACTACGATATTCGCCAATGGTTGCGCGGCGATCCGCAGCAACCGCCGCCGCCGGCGGCGCGGCAGCGCGGTCGCAACGCCGATTGGCGCCATCTGCTCAATTCCGACGTCATCTCGATGCCGGACAAATGGGAGTACCCGTGGTACGCCGCCTGGGACCTCGCCTTTCATTGCGTGGCCCTGGCGCCGATCGATCCCGATTTCGCCAAGAACCAGCTGATCCTTCTGACCCGCGAATGGTACATGCACCCGAACGCGCAATTACCGGCCTTCGAGTGGGAATTCGGCGACGTCAACCCGCCGGTGCATGCCTGGGCCGCCTGGCGCGTCTACGAGATCGATCGCGAGGCGCGCGGCGGCCAGGGCGACCGCGAGTTTCTCGAGCGTGTCTTCCACAAGCTGATGCTGAATTTTACCTGGTGGGTCAACCGTAAGGACACCGAGGGCCACAACATCTTTCAGGGCGGCTTTCTCGGCCTCGACAACATCCGCATCTTCGACTGCACCGAGGCGCTGCCGACCGGCGGCCATATCAACCAGGCGGACGCTACCGCCTGGATGGCGATGTACACCCTCAACCTGATGCGGGTCGCGCTCGAGCTGGCGCTCGCCGATCATGTCTACGAAGACATCGCGAGCAAGTTCTTCGAGCATTTCTTGTTGATCGCCGAGGCGATGACCCGCCTCGGCGATTCGCGCTTTGGGTTATGGGATGAGGTCGACGAATTCTATTATGACGTGCTGCAACTCCCGGGAGGCGGATCGGTGCCGTTGCGGGTTCGCTCGATCGTCGGGCTGATCCCTCTGTTCGCCGTAGAGGTGCTCGACGGTCAGGTCCTCGCGCGGCTGCCCGAGTTCTCGAAACGGCTGCACTGGATTTTCGATAACCGCCCGGAACTGGCGCGGCTGGTGTCGCACTGGCTCGACGAGAGCGACGAAGAGCGGCACCTCTTGTCACTGTTGCGCGGCCACCGGGTCAAATGCCTGCTCCGCCGAATGCTCGACGAGAGCGAGTTTCTTTCCGAATTCGGCGTCCGCTCGATGTCGAAATACCATGAGCGCCGGCCCTACGAATTCGACTGCGCCGGTCGGCAGTTCAGCGTCGGTTATGTGCCGGGCGATTCGGATTCGCGAGTTTTTGGGGGAAATTCGAATTGGCGCGGGCCGATCTGGTTGCCGCTCAATTTTCTGGTCATCGAATCGCTGCACCGCTTTCACAGCTACTACGGCGCCGAGTTTCGGGTGGAATGCCCGGTCGGCTCGGGCCGCATGCTCAGCCTCGCCGAAGTCGCGGACGAGATCAGCGATCGGCTGTGTCGGATCTTTCTGCCCGGCCCGGACGGGGTCAGACCAGCGTTCGGCGCCGATCATCGCTTTGCCGGGCCTCATTTCTGCGACCATCTGCTGTTTCACGAGTATTTTCATGGCGACAGCGGTCGCGGTCTCGGCGCCGCGCACCAGACCGGCTGGACCGGGCTGATCGCGCTGCTGCTGCAAATGCGCTCCACCGCCCGGACCCCGGCCGCCGATAACGCCGGCACCGGGGTTTTATTGGATGACCGAAGCGGGGCGCCCCACTAAAATGGCGGCTTCTCCGCCGCGCATGCGGACGGGGCCATTTACTGTCGGTTAACTCCGCCGGGCGAACGTCTGGTTCAAACTTCCTTTGGCTGGTTGCGCGCATGACCATCACGCAGATCATCGTCGGCGTCTACGCGGTGTTGATCCTCGGGCTGATGATGCCGTTCTCGTCCGGGGTACGCACGGCGCTGTTTATGGCGCTGATTCTGGTGTCGGCGATGACGCTTGCCGGTGGCGGGGCGCAATATGCCATTAGCCTCGTCGAGTAAGCTGCGCGGCGGTTCGTCCGCGCTTGAGGCGCGGTCCGGCCCGGCGTCCTGTGTATGACCCGGCAAGCTCGGCCGCCGCGTCGCGTGAGGGGGCAGACATGAAAATCGCGCGTCTTGATCACCTCGTCCTCACCGTCGCCGATATTGAGCGCACCTGCGCCTTCTATACCGGGGTCCTCGGCATGGAGGTCGTCACCTTCGGCGAGGGGCGGACGGCGCTGCGCTTCGGGCAGCAGAAGATCAACCTGCATCCGGCCGACAACATCCCGGGCCTCGTCGCCGACAGGCCGACCCCGGGCTCGGGCGATCTGTGCTTCATCACCGAAACGCCGCTTGGGGAAGTTGTCGCGCATCTGGCGCAATGCGGCGTGCCGATTGTCGCGGGTCCGGGGCCGCGCGCCGGGGCGATCGGCACCATCCAATCGGTCTATATCCGCGATCCCGACGAGAACCTTGTCGAAATTTCCAATTATTGAGGTCGGGCCGCGGCGGTAGGGCTGGCCCGGCGAGCGTGGCCGTGGCACTCTCGGCCGTTCCTCCATTGATGGGGCCGGCCATGAAAATCGAACGCATCGACCATCTGAACATCACCGTCGCCGATATCGACCGCAGCGTCGAGTTCTACCAGCGGGTTCTCGGCATGCGGACCGAGAGCATGGGCGAGGGCCGCGCGGCCCTCTTGTTCGGCCAGCAGAAGGTTCATCTCGATCTCGCCGGCGCTACCCCGATGACCGGCGAGAAGCGGATGCCGGCGCATATCTGTTTTATCACCCGGACGCCGCTTGGCGAGGTCAAGGCACAGCTTGCAAGCTGCGGCGTGCCGATCCGGATGGAAGGCCCGCGCGCCGGGGCGATCGGCACGATCCAGTCGGTCTATTTCGACGACCCGGACAATAATTCGATCGAAATCTCAACCTACTGAGGCAGGCCTTCAATCCTGGACCGAGGCGGCGAGGATCAGGCTTAGGTGGCATAACGGCCGGCCGCGCTCCTCGGCCCAGGCGTTGAAAGATGCCTGGACCGCGGCGCGGTCCTGGCGGTTTTTCGGCGGCGCGGTGATGGCGCCCCAGTGCGTCAACGCCGCGACCACCGACGGCGCGAGGACAAAAGTGTCCTTGCCGACCATGCGCAGAAAGCTCGGCCCCGAATTGCCGCCCATCTGGCGGAACCCTTTGGCGAGCGCCTCCCACAGCCCGACGATATCCTCGCCCGGCCAGCCGGCAAGCCAGGCGCCGAAACCGCCGTGCTCGGCCGCGACATCGAGCATCGCCGCGGCGTTATCACGCACTGCCTTCAACTTGCCCCAGTGGCGGATCAGGCGTGCGTCAGCCAAGAGGGCTTCTAGAGCAGATTCCGGTCATTTTGCACTGTAGCCGTCGTGTCGGAAATAGTTGGTGCATTCCTCGGGACTGAAGGTGTCGAGGAGCTTT
>Ga0326597_10005682_pt1 | contig 17240 bp, 20 predicted proteins | sample RVTome_12_FD_203789 | JGI IMG/M metagenome (GOLD analysis project Ga0326597, IMG submission 203789) | Soil microbial communities from uranium-contaminated site in the Upper Colorado River Basin, Wyoming, United States - RVT100D185 | ecosystem: Environmental > Terrestrial > Soil > Contaminated >...
AACCCCCGTGTGCGACGAGGACTACTCGGTGGAGCTCCTGGATCCGGAAGTGCCCGCCGGCAGTGCCGATTACACCTACAAGGTCAAGGGCTGCGAGGAAGAAGAGCTCAGCTTCGTGAAGTTCATCGGCTGCTGGACGCGCGACGACGTCGAGAATGTCGAGACCTCCGCCGGCACGGTCGAGATTCTGTCTGACGGCCGGATCAAGATCACGGGCCTCAGCAACGACGTCCTGCCGCTGACCGTAGTGATCACGTTCACGGACTCCCTGGAAAGCGGTGAGGACAAGGTCAACGTCTGGGTCTGGAGCGGCCCCGGCGATAGCGACGGCAAGACGATCTGGGTCGACGGGCCAATCTGCGAAGAAAAGACCGCGAGCCCATCGCCTTCGCCCAGCCCTTCTCCTTCACCGAGCCCGTCCCCTTCGCCGAGCGCATCGCCGTCTCCGAGCCCATCGCCCACGCCTTCACCGTCGCCGACTCCTTCGCCGACGGTAGGGGCCGAAACCGAGACGCCGAGCCCGACGGACACCCCGTCGCCGACGCCGACCGACACACCAACAGCGACCCCAACCGAGTCGCCGACCGAGTCGCCGCTGTGCGACAAGGAGTACAGCGTCGACCTGAAGGACCCGGAAGTGCCCGCGTCGAGCGACACGTTCGAGTACGAAGTCGACGGCTGCGACGTCATCTACGTGAAGTTCATGGGCTGCTGGGGCCCCAGCGACCTCGAACGGATCGAGACATCCGCTGGGACGGTGGAAATCCGCCCCGAGGGCTACGTCCGCATCAACGACATCGACGCGGACGACATGCCGCTGCTGGTAACGATCGTCTTCAAAGACGAGCACGCCAGCGCGGCCGGCGCCGTCAACGTCTGGATCCGCACCGGCCCCGGCGACAGCGACGGCGAGTCGATCTGGGTTGATGGCCCGACGTGCGAGGAGCCGACCACGACTCCAACCCCCACGCCTACGCCCACGCCCACGCCCACGCCGAGTCCTACACCCGAACCAAGCGACACTCCGCCGCCGCCGACGGACACGCCCACTCCGCCTCCGCCTCCGGAAACGGACCTGGCGCTGGTGAAGACGGACGCACCCGACCCGGCGCAGCGCAACGGTGTGCTGACATACAACGTCACCGTGAACAACATCAGCGACGTGGACGCGGCCGACGTGACGGTCACCGACGCCCTGCCCGACGGCGTCACGCTGATCTCCGCGACCCCGAGCCAGGGCTCATGCAGCGGCACAACGTGCTCTCTGGGCGCGCTGGGCGCTCACCAGGCCGCCGCCATCGCCTACGTCGTGACCGTAGACCCGGACGCGCCGGACACGCTCAACAACGTAGCGTGCGTGGCGAGCAGCACGAACGACCGCGACCTGACTAACAACTGCGACGAGGAAGAGACCAGGCTTCCGACGCCGACTCCAACTGCCCTCAGCGCCACCGAGACGCCGAAGCCCCCGTCGGGCCTGCCCACCACGGGCGGCATCCCCGGCGGTAACACGGCCGGGGGCCAGCTTCTCATCGCGCTCGGAATCGTGATGGCGTTGATCGGACTGGGCGCGACCCTCACCGCGAGGAAGCGCTCCGAATCCTAGCGCAGCAGCACTGCACTCAGGGGGCGGGCGTTCGGCTCGCCCCCTGTTTCGTTGTCAGTCCTGTCCCCGCTCCTGCAGCATCTGCTCGACGTAGCGGGCCATGATGTCCGTCTCAAGGTTGACGCTGTCGCCCGGCTGCCTCGTCAGGTGGTTCGTGTGCTCCTGCGTGTACTGCACCAGCGACACCGTGAACGACTCCGCGTCCTTGGCGATCACGGTCAGCGACGCGCCGTCGACGGTAACCGGCCCTTTGACGATCATGTAGCGGAGGATCTCGGGCGGGGCGCTGTACCTCGCGAGGATCGCCTCTCCCTCGGGCGTCAGCGACATCACGGCGCCCGTGGCCTCCACGACGCCGCGGACGATGTGCCCCGAAATTCGGGTCGTCGGCGTCAGCGACCGTTCCAGGTTCACCGGATCGCCGGGCTCCAACCCGCCGAGGTTCGACCGGCGGTACGTCTCCGGCATGCAGTGGAAGGTCATCGAGCCTTCGTCCATGGCGTTGATCGTCAGGTCGACGCCGTTCACCGCGATCGAGTCGCCGAGCTTCGAGTCCTCAATGATCGTGCTGCACTCGATGACCAGCGTGCCGCCTTCGGAGCTACGCACCCGCCCGATCTCTTCAATGATCCCCGTGAACATGCGCTACTCCCCTCCCGCCGAAAAGCCGGGGCACGCGCCAACGTTGGGCTCGCCCGTCACGATGTACTCGACGCACGAACCCACCCGCGAATCGTTAAACTCGACGAACGCGCCGCCCTGCAGGGACGAGAGCTGCTGCACGGACCAGAGCCCGGCCAGCCGCTTGATCATCTCCTGCGCCGCGTCGTCGCCCGGCGGCCCCTGCGGGCCCGGATCTCCCGCGATGCCCTGCTCTCCGCGCGGGCCACGTTCGCCGGCTTCCCCCTCCGGCCCGCCGCCGGTGGCCTCGACCACCGCGTAGGAGACAGCGGCAGAGCCGGCGCAGGCCAGCAAGACGAAGATGATCGCGAGCGTCACGAATTGCTGCACAGTCATGTCGATTACCCCCTTGCCGCTCGCCCGGGCGTGGCGCGGCTTCATTCCAGCGATCGGATAGACGACGGGAAGGCGTGGCTTCTCGCCGCGCGTGCTCTTCTCAGGCGCGCGCGGTCTGCGGCCGTAGCGTTCTTCGAGCTGGCGCAGGAAGCTGCGCCGGATGCGTCTTCTCATGGCACAAAGCGGCGGCGTTCGATACGCCGCCTGCGGACGATTATAGGCTCAGGCGACCCGTTCGAGGATGACGAGCGGTATCTCGCGAATGCCTTCCGTGGCCTTGATGTAATCGTCATAGCCGGCGTTAACCGCCATCATCACTCGGGCGCTCCGCGGCCGTCGCCTCCCGGGCTCGGGCGCGAAACGATTGCCCGTCGGCCCGCACGGTCACTTCAGGGTTCGCCACCAGGTTCAGATACCACGGCGGGTGCTTCGGGCCGCCCCAGTTCGAAGCGACCAGCAACATCCTGCCATCGTCCTCTCCGTACACGAGCGGTATCGTGCGCGGCTTGCCGGATTGACGCCCCGTCGTGGTCAGCAGCAGCACACGGCGGCCCTTGCCAACGCTGCCGCCGATACGCCCGCCGGTGAGCCGGTACAGGGCGACATGGACGGCCGGGATGACTTTGCGGATCACCGCCTACCCAATCATCCGCGGCTCCGGGTTGCGCCGGGCCAGAATGTTGTCGAACCGCTCCTTGATGATCCAGTCCATGTCGGGGTGCGTGATGATGTACAACTGCTCGTCGCGGATCGCAGTCATCACCTGGTCGGCGACATCGACGGGGTCAAGCCCCGACTTGAGAAGGCCCCTTATCACGCCGTCCATCTCCTCGGCCTGCGGCGCAGGCGCAACCGTATGGGCAAGTTCGGCAGGCCGGTTGCGGTCCGCGTCGATGATCTTCGTGTTGACCCAGCCCGGGCAAAGGACCGAAACGTGCACCTTCGCGTTGGCCAGCGCCAGTTCGTTGTACAGCGACTCGGTCAGCGCCACGACCGCCTGCTTGGTCACCCCGTAGATCCCCGCGCCGCGCATCAGGCCCGCCAGCGAGGCGGTGTTGACGATGTGCCCTTCTTCACCCTGCTTCAGCATGATCGGCAGGAACGTGCGCACGCCGTGGATCACCCCCCACAGGTTCACGCCCATGATCCAGTCCCAGTCTTCGCGCGTGTTCTCCCACGTCGCGCCCCACGCGCCCGCCACCCCGGCGTTGTTGCACACGACGTGCACGCCGCCAAACGCATTCAGCGTCTCTTGCGCCAGCTTCTCCAGCGCTTCCGGTTTCGAAACGTCGGTCATCACGGCCAGCACATCGACGCCCTTCTCGCGGAACTCGGCCTCCGCTTGCTTGAGCGCCGCTTCCTCGACGTCGGCCAGCACCACCTTCATGCCCTCAGCGCCAAACCGCTCGGCCATCGCGCGCCCGATCCCGGACGCCCCGCCCGTGATGACCGCTACCTTGTCCTTGAAGTCCTTCATGCGTCTCCTATCGCTTCGCCGGGCCGGCCATCGCCTGCTGGTACCACTGCACCATGCGGTCGTCTATCCACGCCGCCAGTTCCGGATCCTGGGCACGCTCCGGCAGCCCCTTCAAGATATCGGCGACGTGGATCGGGTCGTGGCGCACGAGCCCGTGCAGGAACAGGCCGAACGGCACCTGTCCGCCGTCGCGCTTGTTATCGCCGGGGAAGAACACTGATTGCGTCATCTGCTCTTCGCTGAGCTTCCCGAGCGTCGCCAGGAAGCGCTCGCGCTCCGGACGCCACGTCTCGATCACCGCCTCCAGGGGCTGCGCGCGGCACTGTTCGAGCCGCTGCTGGTTCCATTCGTCGATGTCGAACTTCGAGCCGTCCGGGTTCGCCTTCGGGCCGGCCAGGTCGCCCGCCATGACGTTCTCCACCCACTCGGTCGTGAGGTCGTCGAAGGCGACGAGGTGGATGATGAAGTCCTTCACCGTCCAAGCGTTGTCGGGCGGGACGAGGGTTTCGAGTTCAGCATCGGAAAGCGAGTTGCAGAACTCCTCGAACTTCGCGCGGTTCGCGCGGAGCCCGTCGATCACTGATTGGGCACTCGGAGCGGTCATGCGCGGCCTCCTTTTCAGACTGCTCGCCATTATACGGTCACCAGCGTGGGATAATCGCACCATGATCCCCGACCCGATGCTGCGCGCCCTGGAACTGGCCCGAAACGCCCCGGAGCCGACGTCGCCAAACCCGACCGTGGGGGCAGTCGTGCTTGACCCCGGCGGCGCCGTTGCCGGCGAAGGTTGGACGCAACCGCCACCCGGCCCCCACGCCGAGATCGTGGCGCTGCAGGCGGCCAGCGAACGCGCGCGCGGCGGGACCCTCTACGTGACCCTGGAACCACACTCGTTCCAGGGACGAACGCCGCCCTGCACCGGCGCCATCATCGCCGCCGGAGTCGCGGAAGTACATTACGCCGTCGCCGACCCCGACAAGCGCACAAACGGCGGCGGACACCGCGCTCTGCAGGCTGCCGGCATTCGCGTCGTCGCCGGCGAGGGCGAAGCGGAAGCGCGCCGCGCGATGGAGGCGTTCTTCAAGCACCGCGAGACCGGGTTGCCGTTCGTGATCGCGAAATTCGCGGCCTCGCTGGACGGGCGGATCGCCGCGGCCTCCGGCGATTCTCGCTGGGTCTCGGGGCCGGAGACGCGAGCCTGGGCACACACCCTGCGGACTCGGATCGACGCAATCCTCGTCGGCTCGTCGACCGTCGTCATCGACGACCCCCAGTTGACCGCGCGCCCCGGCGACATCGAAGCGACGCGGCAGCCGCTGCGCATCGTCGTCGACTCTCGCGGCCGGGTTCCGCCAATGGCGCGGGTCTTCACAGGCCCGGCCAGGACACTAGTAGCAACCACAGACGCCTCTCACGCTGATTGGCGGGCTTCGGTCGCAGCCACGGGCGCCGAAGTGCTCGTGCTGCCGAGCGACGGCGAGCACGCAGACCTCCGCGCTTTACTGGAGGAGTTAGGCCGCCGCGACGTGCTGACTGTGCTCGTCGAAGGTGGTGGCGTGGTCCTCGGCGGCTTCTTCGACGCCGGGCTCGTCGACAAGGTGACGGCCGTGATTGCGCCGATCATCGTCGGGGCGGCGGACGCACCAGCTGCCGTCGCCGGACGCGGCGCTGACCGCATGGCCGAGGCGCTCCGGCTACAAGACGTGACCGTAGACCGCCTCGGGGAGGACATTCTCATAACCGGCTACCCGGAACACGCCTCAATCAACACGTAGCCGTGACGGCTTCAGCCTCACCTCCAATAGCCAACCACTACCAGAACAAGCGCGAACACGCCTGCCCGTAGCGGATGGCTTCAGCCTTCCAGCACCCGCCGCACCAACGACACCCAGTGCCACACGGAACCACGCCACCTACCAGCTTCAACCCCAAACCCAAACCCTGTAACCTAATCCTCATGCAGAAGACCCAGCTCCCCCTCGCCAAGGTCCTGCCCGTCACCGCCGACGTCAACGACGCCGGTCACCTGGCGGTCGGCGGCTGCGACCTCGTGACGCTGGCCGAAGAGTTCGGCACGCCGCTGTACGTCTTCGACGAGGAAACCCTCCGCGGCCAGTGCAAGGCGTTCTTGCAGGCATTCCGGTCGCAGTACCCGGACACGGCCGTGGCCTACGCCGCGAAAGCCTACCTCGGTCGCGCTCTGGCGGCCATCGTCGCGCAAGAAGGCCTCGACCTCGATGTCGTCTCCGGCGGCGAACTGGCGATCGCGAAATCCGTCAACTTCCCGCCCGAGCGCATCCACTTCCACGGCAACAACAAGTCGGCCGACGAACTGAACGACGCGCTTGACTACGGCATCGGCCGCGTCATCGTCGACAACTTCCACGAGATCGCCCTGCTCGACAGCATCGCGCGCGGACGGGGCATCCGCCAGAAAGTCTTGCTCCGGCTCTCGCCCGGCGTCGACCCGCACACGCATCGCCTGACGACCACCGGGATCACCGACAGCAAGTTCGGCATCGCCGTCGTCACCGGGCAGGCCGAATCCGCCGTGCGCCAGGTGCTGGAGATGCCAGGCCTCGAACTGGTCGGGCTGCACGTGCACCTCGGGTCGCCCATCTTCGAGCTCGAGCCGTTCGCGGAAGCCGTCGACGTCATTTTCGGCTTCGCGGCGCAGATGCGGGAGAAGACCGGCTGGGTGATGCAGGAGTTCTCGCCCGGCGGCGGCTTCGCGGTCGACTACATCGACGAACACGACGCCCCCTCGCCGGCCCAGTACGCCGAGGTCGTCGTGAAAGGCATCCGCGCAGGCTGCGAGCGATACGGCCTGCCTGAACCGCGCGTCTTCATCGAGCCGGGTCGCTCGATCGTGGCGCGGGCCGGGGTGGCGCTGTACACGGTCGGCTCGTCAAAAGAGATACCCGGTGTGCGGCGCTACGTCAGCGTGGACGGCGGCATGGCGGACAACATCCGGCCCGCCCTCTACGAGTCGCAGTACGCGGCCCTCGTCGCCAACAAGCCCCTCGAAACGAAGCGCGAGACCGTGACGGTCGCGGGCAAGTACTGCGAGTCGGGCGACGTCCTCATGCGCGACGCCGCGCTCGCCCCGCTGGAAGCCGGCGATATCCTCGTGATGCCCGCCGCCGGCGCTTACGCGCTATCGATGGCCAGCAACTACAACGCCTCGCTCCGCCCAGCCCTCGTCCTGGCCGCCAACGGCGAGGCGAAGTTGATGCGCCGCCGCGAGACTTACGATGACCTGATGCGCGCCGACGTCTGGCCCCTCGAATAACGCCCAACTTCTATCGATAATCTCGCAAGCCCCGTTTACAATCTCGCGAGGAGGTGCACTCATGGGTATTCTCAACGACTTCAAGGCATTCCTGCTCCGCGGTAACGTCATCGACCTCGCCGTGGCCGTCGTCATCGGCGCTGCCTTCGGCGCCGTCGTCACGTCGCTCGTGGAAAACCTGCTCACCCCGATCATCGCCGCCATCATCGGCGAGCCTGACTTCTCCAGCCTGACCTTCGAGCTCAACGACAGCGTCTTCCGCTACGGCGCATTCCTCAACGCGGTCATCGCCTTCGTCATGATCGCAGCGGCCGTCTTCTTCTTCGTCATCGTGCCCTACAACACCCTCATGGCCCGCATGCGCAAGGAGCCGTCACCCGACCCGAGCATCAAGAAGTGCCCCGAATGCCTCAGCGACATCCCGCTGGAGGCGCGCCGCTGCGCTTTCTGCACGTCGGAGGTGAGTGCCGCCCCGGCCTAGATGGCAGACTTCTTTCGCATCTACGCCCGCCAGGAGTACATGACGCCCGGCGCGGCCGAGACCGTCGCCATCATCGAAGAGGTGGTGCGCCCCGGCGAAGGCACGCTGCTGCTCGAGGTCGCGGCGGGCAAGGGCGAGGCCGCTGCCAACCTCGCCGGCCACCACGCCTGTCAGGTCGTCTGCGTCGAACCGTACGACGCATTCGTGCACTACGCCGCCGCCAAGTTCTGGCACTTCAACCTCCGGGACCTGGTCTCGCTCGTCCGGGCAGACGGGCGTCGGCTCCCCGTGCGCAGCGGCGCGTTCGATGCCGCCTACTGCATCGGCGCGCCCTCGATCGTCGGGCTCGAACCGGCGCTGGCCGAGATGGCGCGCGCGGTGAAGCCCGGCGGCTGGGTGGTCGTGTCCGACGTGGCCTGGCGCTCGCAACCGGGCGCCCTGGGCCGCGAGTGGGGCTCGTGGGCAAAGGCCGCGCAAACGACCACCGATGAGTACGCCGCAGCTATGGAAGCCGCAGGACTGCGGCTGGAACGCGCCCACGTGCACGAGCGCAAGGTGTGGGATGACTACTGGGCCCCAATGCTTTCAGTGGCCGAAGAGGCGAAGGCGGCTTCGGGCACCGGCGGCGCGGACATCTTCTTCGCCGACGAGATCGAAAGCTTCATCGCCGTCGAGCAGCGCGCGGTCGAAGCGTGGCTCGACTACGTCACATTCGTCGCGCGCAAGCAGTGAGCTGGGCGTGGCGGCTTGAGACGTAGCGGATGGCTTCAGCCTTCCAAACACCGCGCCGCGCACCGATAACGCTCGCCTCTTTCGCACGGGGCAGCTAAGACGGCCCGTGCGGGCCCAGCGGTGGAGCCGGGTCTTTCACGAAGAGGGAACGGACCGTGCGGAAAGCCTTCACGTACAACGGCGCGCCGCCCATCCCGTCGAAGCGCGGTTGCTTCACCTTCTTCTGCTTGACGACCCCGTAGGTGGTAGCAACTTCTGCTCCGAGAAGCATGATCTGGGCGCTCATGTACACCCAGAACATGAACGTCGCGACCGCGCCGAGCGACCCGAAGACGACATCGAAGTTCTTGAAGTTGGCCACATAGAAGCTGAATAAGTACTTCCCGAGTTCGAACAAGACTGCCGCAACAACCGCGCCGGGGACGGCATTCACGAGGTTGCGGTTGCGGCTCGGCACGACGGTATACAGCGCAACGAACGCCAGGAACGAGAAGACGAAGCCGATGCCGTACGTCGCCACCGTCCAGAGCGCGCCAATGTTTTCGGAAACGTCGCCCAGCCAGGCCGTGTCTTCGCTCCGCGCCTGGACGATCTCGAGAGCAGTGGTGGCCACGATCGACGCGATGAACCCGACGCTCAGCGCCAGCACCAGCGCCAGATCGACGGCCTTCTGCTGAAACCACGGGCGGTTGTAGTCGGGCTCGCGGTAGACGATGTTGAGCGCCCGGCGGATCGACCCGAACACCCCGCTGCCACCCCACGCCATACCCGCCAGCCCCAGCAGTCCCAGCGCGCGGGCGTTGCCGCCGGAGATCGCCCGCACCGCCTCCTCGACGTCGTTGCGGCCCTCGTCTTCGCTGAACGGCAATTGCTGCAAGACCTCGGTGACGACGTCGCCCTGCGCGCTCTCGCTGAGGAAGAGACCGACAACACCGGTGACGAAAATGAGGACCGGAAAGAGGGAGAAGATAACGTAGTACGTGATCGCCGCGGCGAGCTGAGGGCAGCCGTCTTCCTGGAATTTTTTCCCGGAATTCCAGGCGAGGTCTTTAACAAATTGAAACACGAAGCTCCCTCAGTTTTAACGCAGCGCGGCGCTAGATCCTAGTGAAGTCTTGCGGTCGTGCCTGTCAAAACTGCGAAATCTACTCGCAACCTCTTCGGGCTTGACTGTCGACGCCAACTCTTTCGTATACTGCACCTCGTGATACAGGAGGTTGACATGTCCCCGTCACCCCTCGGGGAGACCCTCCGGCGCGAACGAACGACTAAAGGAATTACGCTCGAAGACGCTGAGCGGGTGACCCGTATCCCCCGCAAGTACCTCGAAGCTCTGGAGCTCGAGAACTTCGGAATACTCCCCGCCCCAGTTTACGCCCGCGGATTCTTGCGGTCCTACGCTGCTTACCTGGGACTCGACGCGGGCGACCTTCTGCCCTTCTTCCCGGTAGGCCACGTAGAGGAGCCCAGGCTCGACCCGCTGCCGGAGATGGGCGAGCCACGGACGTGGAACATGAACGGCGTTGTCGCCATGGGCGTCATCGGCGTTCTGGTTCTGCTCGTCGTCGCGCTCTACGCCATCGGCAACGAGGACAGCGGCTCCTTCGATGACCTCACCAACCAGCCCGCGGCCGGCGACACCAACCCCCTCACGAACCCCGAAGCCGACGGCGGCACGCTCGGCGGCGGCCCCGCGGCCAGCATCCCCGACCTCCTCGGCCTCACAGTCGAAGAAGCAATCTCCCACGTCGAGTCCACCGGCGCCTCCTATATCGTAGTCGGCGTGCGCGAGGGCGACGTGCCGATCGGCCAGGTGGTCGGTCAGAGCCCCGAGGAGGGCGCCACCGTCGGCCCCGGCGACCTCGTGACGATCAGCGTCAGCCGCTAGCTCCCTAGTCGAGCGCGTGCAGCACTTCCGTCTCGTAATCGAGTAGCTCTGCGTCCAGCCGCTCGTGGCGAATGAAGGCCACAACGCTCGCCAGCACCTCATCCGCATGACGCTCGTTGTTCGAGACGCACGTCACCGCCAGCGTCGCGATCTGCCAGGAGTCGTTGTCTCCAATTTCCGCCGCGGAGACGTTGAACCTGTTGTGCAGCCGCGTCATCAGCGACTTGATCACCTGCCGTTTGCCCTTCAGCGACTGGTTCTCCGGCAGGCGCAGCTTCACCCTGCAGACGCCGACCGCAACGCTCACAGCGCCTCTTCGGCTGCCGGTTCTGACGGAGACGTCTCGTCCTCAAGTAACCCGGTCTCGGACGGCTCCTCCGCCTCCGCCGCGTCGTCCGGCGGGACTTGCAGGTCAAACCCCTCCGGCGCAATCCCGTCGGCTGGCTCCTCTCCGTCCGGGTCTTCCGCGACAGCCGCCATCGGCGCCGCCGTAGCAGCCACTTCGAGTTCGGGCAGCGGCGGCAGGTCTTCGGGCTTCTCGAGGCCGAAATGCTCGAGGAACTTGAACGTCGTGCCGTAGAGGTACGGGCGCCCGGGGCCGTCGGTGCGGCCGACTTCAGTGATCAGTTCGCGGGCCTTGAGCATTTCGACGCTGTAGTCGCAGCTCTTGTTCAGGATCCGCTCGACCTCGCCTTTCGTGATCGGCTGGCGGTACGCAATCACCGTCAGCGTGACGAGGACGACTGGCGTGAGGCGCTGGTGTTCGTCGATGCCCAGATAGCGCTGAACGTATGGCGCGGTCTCCGGGGCCGACACCATCTGCACCGCCTGCCCCGACGCCTGGATACGCACGCCGCGGTCCCTGTTGGCAGCCGCGAGGTCCTGGACAGCCTGCGAGATCGCTTCGGGCGTGGCCTCGGTGAGCTTGGACAGCGTGCGCAGGTCCACAGGGCCATCTGCGACGAAGAGGACGCTTTCGATGATTAGCTTGAGCCGGGCGAGGTCAGGTGCGGTCGTCATGGGGGGCGTCTAGAGAGCGTGGTGGATGGTGCTCCGCCCCGTCGTGAGCGGGCGCTTCCGGTTGCGCTTCGGGCGCCGGTTCAGCGACCGGCTGCGGCTCCTCGGCGTGCGCAGGGGCGGCCGCGGGCTCGACCGGCTCCTGCCGCGCGACCGGCGCCGGTTCGGCAGCCGGCTGGGGCGGCGGCGCGGCGTCATGGTTGAACCTCACCTTGACGGTGGGAACGCCGGAAACCGGAAGGCCGAGGTCCGTCTGCACGGCATCGACCACAACGCGCACAGCCTCCTGGGTCAAATTCGCAACATTCGTCTGCGGGGGCACGACCAGCTCGATACGCGCCGCGACACCACGATCGCGAGTCCATACTCTCGTGCGGGCATCCGCGACTCCCGGCAACGCTCGCAGGGCCTCCTCAAGTCGCATCCGCAGCGCGTCGGCCGGGATGATCGTGGTCGCGCCCGCCTGCTCGACGCGCAACTCCTTGATCTCATCTTCAGGGGCGAACTCCAGGATTACGACCAGCAGCGCCAGGATCGCCGTCGATGCGGCGGCCAGGGTCACGATCAGCTTACCGGTGTCCGTGTTGTGGTCCGCGAGAAACTCGACGAAGTCGCCAAGCCGGTCGATCGTGTCGTCCGGAGCCGCCCACGCGAGAAAGATGATCGTGGACATGAGGACGATCCACGCCCCGGCCGTGGCCGCAATCAGAAAGCGGTTGAATCCGTCCATCAGGCTGCAATCCTCACCGCGACGCCGTCACCCCGGAGACCCGTGATCTCAGCACGCGTCACCCTGTTCTCGAGATCGCTATCCGCGGTGTCGTACGCCCGCACGTAGTTCGGGGTCAGGCCCTGCCACAGGCCATCCGTTTCCCGCTCCCACAGCACCTCGGCGACACATCCGACCTGCGCCTCGCGGTAAGCAAGGGAGGAGCGCTCGGCAGCGGCGAGCAGGCGTTCCAGGCGGTCGCGACGCGCCTGCGGCGGTAGGTGTCCGTTCATCTTGTCCGCTCCTGTGTGGGGGCGCCGTGAGTACGGGAAGCAATGCATGGCCGCGAAGCCAACGTCTTCGCACAGCGCCAGCGTGGCCTCGAAATCCGCGTCGGTCTCGCCCGGGAAGCCCGCGATCACGTCGGTGGTGATCGCCACACCCGGTATGTGCTCGCGGATCAGCGCCACGGCGCGGCGGTATTCGTCGGCAGTGTAGCGGCGGCGCATCGGGCCCAGCACGGCGTCAGAGCCGCTCTGCAGCGGCAGGTGGAAGTGCGGCGCCAGGCGGATATCCGACCATAGACCCAGCAGGCCGGGGTGGATGTCCTGCGCCTGCAACGACGAGAGCCGCATCCGCGGGACCGCCGTCTGCGCGAGCAGTTCCGACAGCAGGCGCGCCGGGCCTTGCTCGCCTCGCGGCCACCCGAGGTCCCGGCCGTAATTGCCGAGCTGGGTACCGGTGAGCACGACTTCGAGCACGCCGTCGGCCTCCCGTGCCTGAACCTCGCGCACCACGTCGGTGATCGGGACGCTCTGTTCGCGGCCGCGGGTATAGGGGACGATACAGAAGGCGCAAAGCTCGTCACAGCCTTCCTGGATCTTGATGAAAGCGCGTGTGCGGAGGCCGCCGCGCACCGGCGTCGCGCATCCCGCCGTCGGGTCGCCGGCCGCGCGGAGCCGTTCGAGGACGCGCTCGGGGATGGCCGGCTTGTCGACGTTGCGCAACACGATGTCGGCGCCGGTGAGGGCGGCAACATCGGCAGGCGCAGTCTCGGCGTAGCAGCCGGTAAGCACCACCTGCGCGTCCGGCGACAGCCTCCGCGCCAGTCGGACAGCGTGTCGCGCCTTGCGGTCGGCGACGTGGGTGACAGAGCAGGTGTTGATCACAAACGCCCTCGCGCCCTTCGCCGGGCGATCCACGACGCGGACCCCTTCGCCGGCGAGCTTGCGCGCGATCGTCTCGGAATCAGACTGGTTGAGTTTGCAGCCGAGAGTGAGTATCGAGACGACGGGGCGGTCGTCGGTGGTGGTGTCAGTCACAAAGGCATGATACCCGCCCAACGGCGGTAGGGGCGACTTCCGCGGCGACTATGCGCCGCAGTGGGAAAATCCGCAGACCGGGCAGGTAGCACAACCTTCGCCGTGGACGAGCGGGCCGCCGCAGTCCGGACAGCGCGGCTGCCGGAACAGCTGGAGCCTCAACTGGGTGGCCGGTAGGGTCTTCGTCATCATCGCTGCCATCTTGGCCTCCAACGTGGATTAGAACGTCTGTACTAATACAGTAGGAGAACACCCGTTCTGATGTCAAGCGCCAATGGCACCCTCTTACGGCGCAAAATCGGCCGCAAACACCTCGTACGCCGCCCGCAGTACATCCTCGGGCAACGGAGCGTGCTCGCCGGCGGGCACGGTCTCCTCGATCTGCTCCGCCGTTCTCGCGCCCACGATCACCGTGGACACGGCAGGCTGGGACAGCACGAACGCCAGCGCTGACTGCGCCAGCAACCGATCGCCGCCCACGATTGACCGCAGTATCCCGACCCACCGTGCAGTCTCCGCCATCCGCTCGCTCGGCCAGCTACCGCGAAAATCGCCCGCCGGGAAGCTGTGCCTGGCGTCATAGCGGCCGCCGAGCATTCCCGAGGCCAGCGGCACCCGCGAGATGACACCCCAGTCCTGGCGGTGTGCCTCCACGAACACGCCCTTGGCGGCGGCTTCCTGGTCGAGGAGGTTGTACGCCACTTGCAGCGTGTCGCCAAACCGGCGCGGGTCCGCGGCGCTCTCCGCGGCGCGAAGGTACGCGTTGGCGTCATTCGCGGTACGGGCGGAGACTCCGAAGAACCGGATCTTGCCCGCCGCCTTCAGTTCGCCGAGCGTCTCCCACACCGCATCGTCCTTCGCCAGCTTCTGCGGCGGGTTGTGCAACTGGTAGACGTCGATGTAATCGGTGCGCAGCCGCTCGAGGCTCTTGTCCAGCGCGCGCCTCAGGTACGCGGGTGCAAAGTTCGAACGGGCGAACCCGCCGTGCGTATCATCCAGCCCCGCCTTCGTCGCGATCAGAACGTTGGGCCGGACCTCCGAGAGCGCCTGCCCGATCAGTTCCTCGCTGTGGCCGCGGCCGTAGATATCGGCGGTGTCGAAGAAGTTCACCCCCAGGTCGAACGCCCGGCGCAGCGCCGCCAGCGAGTTCTCGTCGGTAACGCCACCCCATCCGAGGCCGCCGATAGGGTGCCCGCCAAAGCCAACTTCAGAGACCATCAGTTCGGTGCGGCCAAGGCGGCGATACTGCATGGCGCTAAGCAAACACGCAATCGCGCGATCGGGCAAGCGTACACCGGAAATAAACATTCCCGCACCGCTGCCCGGCGACCCGCCGCTCTACAGCCAAGTAAGATTGCGTTGATGCGTATCGTCGTAGCGCCCCAGGAGTTCAAGGGCACGCTCACCGCGCAGGAAGCCGCCGAGGCCATGGCCGAAGGCGCGCGGCGCGCCCTGCCCGACGCCACGGTCGACGTGCTCCCGCTGGCCGACGGCGGGCCAGGCACAGTGAGCGCGATCGTGGCCGCCACAGACGGTGAACTACGAAAGACTGCTGTGACCGGCCCGATGGGCGGCGCGGTCGAAGCAAAGTGGGGCCTCCTGCCGGATGGCACCGCCGTGATCGAGATGTCCGCCGCCGCAGGCCTCGTACTGGTACCGGAGGAAGAACGCGAGCCGCGGCTGGCCACGACCTTCGGGGTCGGCGAACTAATCCTCGCGGCGCTGGACGCGGGCAGCCGACGGATCGTTATCGGCCTCGGCGGCAGCGCGACCAACGACGGCGGGGCCGGCATGGCCCAGGCCCTCGGGGTGCGGCTGCTCGACGCCGAAGGCATGGACCTGCCGGACGGCGGCGGCCAGCTCGGCCGCCTCGACCGCATCGACGCCGCCGGGCTCGACCCCCGGATCGCCGAGTGCAAGATCATCGGCGCAACGGATGTCCGCAACCCGCTGTGCGGCCCGAAAGGCGCTTCGCTCCTGTACGGCCCTCAGAAAGGCGCCACGCCCGAGACCGCCCGCGAACTGGACTCCGCGCTGAAGAAGTACGCAACCATCATCCAGCGAGACCTCAAGAAGTCCGTCGCCGATATCGAGGGCGCGGGCAGCGCCGGGGGCCTCGGCGCCGGGCTCCTGGCCTTCCTTGGCGCTGAACTCCAGCCGGGGTTCGAAGTGGTAGCCGACGCCATCGGCTTTCGCAAGCGCATCCGCGGGGCCAGCGTGGTCGTCACCGGCGAAGGACGCCTCGACGAACAGACCGGCTACGGCAAGACCGTATCTGGCATCATCTCAATGGCGGCGGCGGCCAACGTGCCGGTGCTCGTTATCCCGGGCTCGCTCGGGCCGGGCTGGGAAGGGCTCCAAACCTACGTACGCGCAATCGAGCCCGTGATCGGGGCGGTCCTTTCCGAAGAGCACGCCATGAGGAATCCCGCCCGCTCGCTGACGGCAACGGTGCAGCGCACGCTCACCGGCTGGCAGGGATAGGACGCGCCCTACTTAGCCTGGCGCGCTGCCACCTCTTCTTCATCGCGGCCTCTGAAGACGTTCACGAACGCCGCGGCGCCCAGCGCCAGTGAGCCGGCCAGCGGCACGATGATGCTCTCGAACGAGAAGTCGCCCGTGCCGAGGTGAAAGAGCTGCGACGCGGCGAGCGCCACCATGTGGATCATCGCCAGCCAGAAAACCCGGCCGTAGCGCTCCGGGTTCCGAAAGCAGTAGAAGTACAGAACCGCCAGCGGGATCCCCTCCCACCCCAGCGCGAAGCCACCGATCGCGCCGTCCATCTCGATGTTGTGGTTGTCCAGGAACACACTGTTCGCGGTAAGCGCCTCGGTGACGACCCCGACCAGCGACCAGGCCGCCAGCATCAAGAGCACGATACGCGGGCGCTGCAGGAACGTGAGGATCGGGTTCGGTTCGGCCCCCGTGTACACGCCCCGCGCGCCCTGTCCCTCGCGAGTGTCAGGCATCTCGGACATCGTGCCTCCTTTAGCCTACGCCTAGCTCATGCAGGCGGTCTTCGTCGATCCCCATGTAGTGGCCGATCTCGTGCAGCAGCGTCTGGCGCGCCTGCTCCACCATCTCGGCCTCGGTCCGGCAGAAGCGCTCGTGGGTGCGCTGGTAGATGACGATAACGTCCGGCGTAACCAGCGAGTACCCGCGGCCGCGCCGCGTCAGCGGGATGCCAAGGTAGACGCCGAACAACTCGGAGCCGGGTCGTAAACGCAGGCGGCGGCGCTCGTAGGCGGTCGGCGCCCAGCGCACATGGATATCAACGTTGTCCAGCGCGTCACGAAACTGCGACGGCATCTCGTCCAGCGCCCGCCGGACGACATCCTGAAACTCCTGCCGGGTCATTCGCATTTGGGGCAATTGTATCAGCAGATCAGCCGGATTTGCCGAAGCTACGGAGCGGCGACGGCGAACTGCCCGGCAATGTACGCCTCAAGGATGCGGCGCAGCATCGGCGCCACCTCGGCCGAACCAGACTCGCCTTCTTCCAGCGCGCCAAGTGCGACAATCGAAGGGTCGCTCCGGTTGGCGTAGGCCACGAAAAAGACGTGGTCGGACCCCTGCGAGAGGTCTTCGGCCGTGCCGGACTTGCCCGCGACATCGACGGTCGTGCCCAGCCACGCCTGGTACGAAGTGCCGCCCGATCCCTGCGTCACCAGGTAAAGACCGTAGCGGACGGCGTCGAGC
>Ga0326597_10005683_pt1 | contig 17238 bp, 16 predicted proteins | sample RVTome_12_FD_203789 | JGI IMG/M metagenome (GOLD analysis project Ga0326597, IMG submission 203789) | Soil microbial communities from uranium-contaminated site in the Upper Colorado River Basin, Wyoming, United States - RVT100D185 | ecosystem: Environmental > Terrestrial > Soil > Contaminated >...
CGCGGCCGAGCCCCGTGCCTTCCCCCGGGGGCTTCGTGGTGTAGAGGGGCCTGAACACCTCCTCCCGAAGCTCCGCCTCGATCCCGGGACCGTCGTCCTCCACCTCGACGACGGCGCTCGGGCCGAACGGCCGCACGCTCAGGCGCAGCCGATGCGCTCCCGGCTTCAGGGCGATGGCGTGAAGGCCGTTGGTGACGAGGTTGACCAGCACCTGCTGGAGCTGGCCCGCATTGCCGACGACGCGCGTGCCCGGGGCGAGATCGAGCTCCAGCTTGACGGACCGCACGCGCAGGCCGTTCGCCTCCAGCTCGGCCACGCGCCCCGCGAGGGAGGCCAGATCCAGGGGGGACCTCTCGGCTCCCGTGTCCCGGGCGAACAGCAGAGGTTCCTGACGATGCGGGCGCATCGCTCCGCCGCCTCCCGGATCTGCTCGATCTTGCCCGGGTCCACCGGCTCCAGGGGCCGACGCTGGAGCAGCTCGGCGTGGCCGAGGATGGCGGTCAGGGGGTTGTTGATCTCGTGGGCGACCCCCGCTACCAGCATGCCCACGGCGCTCATGCGCTCGGTGCGCTGCAGGCGCACGCGGGTTTCCACCTCGGCCCGAGTGGCGTCTTCCAGCCGGGAAAGCAGGCGGAGCTGGCGCACGAGGAGCAGCGCCACCAGGATCACGAGGGCCAGGAAGGTCAAGGCGGAGCGCCGGCGCACGAGGTCGGGGGGATCGCTCCCCAGCAGGACCTGGGTGAAGTGGCCGAAGCACACGCCCGCCGTGCCGAGGACCACGAGGAGGGTGCCGCGCCGGGAGCCGCGCCAGTCGGGAACGAGCTCGTCCGCCTCTGCGGCCGCCACCCGCGGTCCCGCCCGGGCCGCGAGCGTGAGCCAGACGAAGGGGAGCGTCCAGGGGAGATCGAGGAGACCGGGCCGGTAGAGGCCCTGCCAGAAGAGCGCACTCGAGAGGGCGTCGCCCACATTCCATAGGACGATGGCGGCCCCGATCTGCCGGTAGGTGCTTCTCCAGGGAGGCAGCGCGCCGCGCAGGAGCCACAGGGTCAGCCCGGGCACCACGAGCCCCCTCAGGCTGTTCAGGAACGAGGCGAAGCGGGAGTAGGCCAGCGCCCCGCCGAAGAAGGCGTGGCCCAGGGCGATGTAGACCGCGACGTGAAGCAACAGCAGGGCGACGATCGCAAAGTCGAAGGCCTGGCCCACGCTCCAGGTGCGGCGGCGGTCGGGACGGAGAATGAGGGCCACCAGGAGGGGGAGGGAGCTGCCGAGGAAGAAGAAGTCCCAGGGTGGAAAGACGCCCCGGGGGGAGAAGGCGGCCGCGTGCGAGGTCCAGAGCCCCTGGGCCACGGTCCACGTCAGGGTGGCGGCGCCCAGGAGCACCCAGAAGGCCCGCGCCACCCCCCGCGAGGCCACGGCGGCGCGCAGGAGGAAGGCGGTGGCGACGGCGGGGAGCAGCAGCTGGACGCTATCGCTCAGCCACTGGCGGACGGTCGGCTCCGGCACGAGGGAGAGGGCGACGAGGACGGGCGTGACGGCGAGCGTGGCCAGGACGAAGGCCCGCGGTGCGGAGGGGGCCATGGCGGCGGGATGGTAGCACGTGCGCTCTGGTCTGCTATCCTGCGTCCGCCATGCAGGACGTCCTGGCCGCCGCGGTGCGCGCCGTCGAGGGCGGGGAGGCGGTGGCCCTCGTGACGGTCGTGGCCACCGAGGGATCGACCCCCCGCAAAGCGGGCGCGCGCATGCTCGTCTTCGGTGACGGACGCCTCGTGGGATCGGTGGGGGGAGGACGCCTCGAGGCTGACCTCCTCGAGCGGGCGAGGGCCGCGCTCGCCTCCGGTCGGCCCGAGCTGTGCGCCCTCGAGCTGACCGCCGAGGCGACCGGTCCCGATGGCCTCGTGTGCGGGGGGACCGTACGCGCCTTCGTGGAGCCGCTGGAGCCCTCTCCCACTCTGCTGCTCTTCGGGGCGGGCCACGTGTCCGCTGCCCTCGCGCGCGTGGCCCGGCCCGTCGGGTTTCGCGTCGAGGTGGCCGACGACCGCGAGGAGCAGCTCCGCCCGGAGCACTTTCCCGAAGCCGACCGGCGAGTCGCGGCGCCCGCGGCGGAGGCAGTCTCCCGCATGACCCTGGGGCCGTCCAGCTACGCGGTGGTGGCCACCCGGGGCATCGACAGCGACACGGAGGCCCTGGCCGCTGTCGTGAGCCGGGGCCTTCGGTTCGTGGGCCTGCTGGGCAGCAAGAAGAAGGCTGAAAAGCTGTTCGAGCGTCTGCGCGAGCGCGGATTCGCCGCAGAGGAATTGGCGCGCGTCCGCACTCCGCTGGGGATGCCGATCGGGGCCCAGACCTCCGAGGAGATCGCCGTGAGCATCCTCGCCGAGCTGATTGCGGTTCGTCGCGGTGCTGTGCCTGCACCGAAAGCCTCTTGAAGTAACACCTCACATCAGCTACGCTAACTTTACAAGGCCCTTAATTTGGACCTCTGAAAAGGTCGAGGGGCGGATGTGAAGCTGCTCCGAGTGGGAGTGCGCCCGAGGCGGGCGTTTTTCGTCTTGCTGGGGCTCGCGGTCCCGGCCATCGGACTTGCAGTCCCGGCCGCGGGACGGGGTAAGCCCGAGCCGACCGCGTTGACCCGGGAGCACGTCGATCCGAGCGGCTCCTTTTCGTTCCGCACGCCCGAAAGCTGGACCGTGTCGAGCCCGCGCCCCGAAGTGCTCGAGGCCGAGGGCGATTCCCTCCTGGTCCGGTTCCTGTCCCGGACGGAGGACCACGGGTTCGACACCCTCCACGTGACCTGCATGCAGGACCGCCTCGCCGACGTCATGGAGGCCGATCCGCGCGTACAGTACGAGTACGACTTCCGGCAGGCCGAAGTGGGAGACAAGCGCCTGCTCGACTCTGCCTTCCGCACGCGTTACGACGAGCCCGTCAAGGGCCACCGCGATTGGCGCCAGCGGAACCTGACGTTCGTGTCGCCGGGGAAATCGCTCTGTGTGATCGCCTACAGCCCTCTCAAGCTCTGGAAGGGCTCCGCGCAGGCACGCGCCTTGCTTGACGGCATCGTGAAGAGCGTGAGCACCCGCTAATGGCGATGCCGGTGGCCGGACCGATGACTGTGAGCGCCCCCCGGGTGCGTCGACAGGTCTGGTCCCTGGGGGGCGGCAAGGGGGGGATCGGGAAGTCCCTCCTCACGGCCTCGCTTGGCTGGCAGTTGGCACGGATGGGGAAGCGGGTCGTCCTCGTGGACGCCGACCTGGGCGGTGCGAACCTCCACACCTGCCTCGGCCTTCAGAGCCCCGAGCGCACGCTGGGGGACTTCATCCAGCGGCGCGTAGAGCACATCGAGGACGTGCTCGTGGAAACGCCGGTTCCGGGCTTGCGCCTTGTCAGCGGGGCTTCCGACTTCCTGGGGGCCGCTAACATCAAGCATCCACAGAAGGTACGCGTCCTCAACAAGGTCCGCTCGCTGGACGTGGACGTGGTCCTACTGGACCTGGGCGCCGGAACCTCGTTCAACATAATCGACTTCTTCCTGATCTCGGAGGTCTCGCTCCTGACGGTGGTGCCGGAGCCCACCTCCATCGAGAACGGGTACCGGTTCATCAAGAGCGCGCTTTACCGCCGGCTGCGGGGAGTGGCGGAGCGGGCCTCCGTGCGGGAGATCGTGGACGCCGCCCTCGATCCCAAGAACCCCCTCGGCATCCGGACCCCCGTGGAGCTCATCGCCCGGGTCGAGCGCGAGGACCGTTCCTCGGCCGAGATCCTCCGGCAGGAAATGACCGGTTTCCGGCCGCGCTTCATCGTGAACCAGGTCCGCAGCAACGGTGACATCACGGTCGGGCATCAGCTCGTGTCCGCCTGCTCGCGCCACCTGGGCATCCGCGCCACCTATGCCGGCTACGTGCACTACGACGACGCGGTCTGGCAGGCGGTGCGGAGGCGGAAGCTCTTCATGGCCGACGCTCCCACTTCCATGGCGGCCGAGGAGATCCGGCAGCTCACCCGGGACCTGGTCCGGGGGGAGAGCCTGGCCCTGCCATGGTAGAACCCGAGGTCGGGCCGCTGGCCGCGGAGCTGGCCGCGCACGGGACCGACGCCAGCCCTCTGGAGGCCGTGCTCGAGCCGATTCCCGAGCCGGAGCTGCCGCTCGTCACCGAGCCCGAGCTGCCCGCGAGCGAGGAACGGGAGCACTCGGATGGGCCAGGACCGACGGCCCTCTCGGACGCTCCCGGAGACCAGGAGGGCGTTGCGGGCCAGGAGCCGCCGCCCTGGACGACACCCCCCGAGGAGACCTTCTACGATGCGCTCGGAGTGGCCCCCCAGGCCTCGCGCGAGCAGATCGAGAAGGCCCATCGGTTCTGCCTCGAGATGTACAAGGAGGGTGCGCTCGCCACCTACTCCCTGCTCGAGCCCGGCGACGCGGAGGCGGCCCGGCGCCGGATCCATCTCGCCTTCGAGACGCTTTGCGACCCCGAGCGGCGTCGCGAGTACGACCTGAGCCTGGGCCTCACCCCGAGCGTGCACGCCGTACTGCCCGTCGCCCTCGCCGAGACGGGCTCTTCGAACGAGGCGCCTTCGTCGGCCTCCGGTGAGACCCTGCTGCCCGCCGGGCCCCTCCTGGGGGCCGATCTCCGGAGGCTGCGCGAGTCGCGGGGAATCTCGCTTCGCGAGATCGCGGTGAGCAGCAAGATCGGCCTGCGCTTCCTCGAGTACATCGAGGAGGACCGCTTCGGCCTGCTCCCGCCGGCGGTGTATCTCCGGGGCTTCCTTCTCGAGTACGCGCGCGTGCTGGGGGTCGACCCCCGGCGCATGGCCGACGCCTACATGGCGCGGCTGCCCCGGTAGCCGCCCGCCTCACGTCTCGGGCGCTCGAGCCAGCTCCTCGACGATCTTCACGCCGACGCTCGCCCCGATGCGGTCCGCGCCCGCCTCGAGCAGGGCCTTTGCGGACGAGAGGTCACGCACCCCGCCCGCTGCCTTGACCCCCATGCCGGGGCCCACCACGCGCCGCATGAGGGCCACGTCGGACGCGGTGGCCCCGCCGGGGCCGAAGCCGGTCGAGGTCTTCACGTAGTCGGCGCCGGCGGCCCGCGACAGGACACACGCTCTCACCTTTTCCTCGTCGGTCAGGAGGGCGGCCTCGATGATGACCTTCACGCGCGCCGCAGGATGACAGGCCTCCACGACGGCGGCGACGTCTCGGGCCACGAGCCGGTAGTCGCGTGACTTCAGGGCGCCCACGTTCATCACCATGTCGACCTCGGCCGCCCCGTCGGCCACCGCGCGCGCGGCCTCGTAGGCCTTCACCTCTGGGGGCGTCGCGCCCAGGGGGAAGCCGGCGACCGTGCAGACCGCGGTCTCGCTGCCCGCGAGGAGGGTGGCGCACAGGCGCACCCAGCAGGGGTTGATGCACACGGTGGCGAAGCCGTGCTCACGCGCCTCGCGACAGAGCTTCTCGATCTGGTCCTGGCTCGCGTCGGGCTTCAGCAGGGTGTGGTCGATGCGCCGGGCCAGCGCCTTCGAGTAGCTGGCGGGCACCGCGAGCAGGCCGAAGCGCTCGGCGCCCTCGGCCACCATGAGGTCGAGGCGGTCCGGGCAGCACGACCCCGGCACGGCATGGCAGGAGCACGGCGTGTCGGGCGGCCCGACCTGGGCCAGCACCGCGCGCACGATGGCCTCGACGAGGTGCCGGTCGGTCATCGGGGGCGCTTACCCGTCATCGGCGGAAGCTCTCCTCGATCGAGGTGATCTTGCGGACACGGCGGGCGTGGCGCTCCTCGGTGCAGGCGGAGGTCAGGAAGACCTCGAGGATCTCCCGCAGCGAAGTCTCCGTCACGAAACGCGCGCCCAGAGTGAGGACGTTGGCGTCGTTGTGCTCGCGGGCGTTCTTCGCGGCGGCGGCGTCGACGCACGGCGCGGCGCGGACTCCGGGCACCTTGTTGGCGGCCATGGCCGACCCGATTCCCGCCCCGTCCACGAGGATCCCGAGCCGGGCGTCCCCCTGCCGCACCGCGTTCGCGACCGCGAGGGCTATGTCGGGGTAGTCGACGGGGTCGCTGCTGAAGGTGCCGTAGTCGCGGAAGCGGTAGCCGAGGCGCCCGAGGTGCTGCTTCACCGCCTCCTTCATCGCGAAGCCGCCGTGGTCGGAGCCCACGGCCACGGCGAAGGGTCCGGAGGGCGCCTGCCCGAGAACGATGCGCACGCCGCGAGTCGCCGCGATCTCCCGCGCCCAGGGCGTCACGATAGCGCCCGCGCTCGCGTGCACCTCGCCTCCCGGCGGCACGGCCGAGACGTCTTCCGCGGTCACGACCTCCTTCATCGGCCTCGATCGGAGCGGATGGTAGCATGCCCGCGTGGTGCGCCGGGCCCTCGTCCTGCTCGTCGCGTGCGCTGCCGGCCTCTCTGATGCTGTATACAATACAGCATCAGAGAGGTGCACCCATGCCCGTCCGGCTCAACGTCACTGTGGACAAGCAGGTCTATCTACGCCTGAAGAAAGTGCTCCCTCCTAAACGGATCAGCGCGTTCATCAACGAGGCCGTTCGCGCTCGTCTGTTCCCCGACCGCCAGACACTGGACGGGGCCTACAAGGCGGCAAGCCGGGAACGCTGGCGGCGGCGGGTGGGGGCCGACTGGAAAGCCACGGAGACCGAGGATTGGCCCGAATGATCCGGGCACTCCGGCGGGGCGACGTCGTCTGGGTGGCTCTGGATCCGACGCGCGGCACCGAGATCCGCAAGACCCGGCCGGCCGTGGTGATCTCGAACGACTCGTGCAATACCCACGGCTCGCGGGTCGTGGTCCTGCCCATCACCGGAAACGTGAGCTCGCTCTATCCCGGCGAGGCTCGGATCGAGCTGAAGGGCAAGTCAGCGCGTGTGCTTGGCGACCAGATCCGTTCCGTCGACAAGGCGCGCTTGCGGTCAAGGCTAGGCCGGCTCCGCCAGGACGAGCTCAGAGACGTCGAGGACGCGATCAGGATCACGCTGGGCCTCTGGCCTTGAGCGAAGGGCGACGGCGTGCTTCCTGAGCCCCTTCAGCGCGCGATCTTCTGGGCGAGCGACGCCATCTTCGGTCCCTGGACGATGGCCCTGCTGCTGGGCACCGGCCTCTTCCTCTCCATTCGCTACCGGTTCGTCCAGGTCACGCACTTCCGGGAGGCCGTGCGCACGATGGTGCCGAGGGCGGGGCCGGAGGCCAAAGGGGCGCTCACGCCCTTCCAGGCCTTCATGACCGCGCTCGCCGGGACCATCGGCACCGGGAACATCGCGGGGGTCGCCACCGCGGTGGTGTCGGGCGGGCCGGGGGCCGTGTTCTGGATCTGGGCCTACGGCTTCGTGGCCACCACCATCAAGTTCACGGAGGCGGTGCTCGGGATCCAGTACCGCGCCCTCTCGGGCGAACACCTGTCGGCGGGGCCGATGCACTATCTGCGCGAGGGCATGAAGATGCCCCGCCTGGGCTGGACCTACGCCCTCGTGGCCGGCATCGCCGCCCTCACCACGACGCCGATGACGCAGCCGAACTCGATGGCCCTCGTCCTCAAGACTCAGTTCGGCATCCCCACCCTCACCTCGGGCATCGTGATCGCGGTGCTGACCTGGCTGGTCATCATCGGCGGGGTCAAGTCGATCGGGAGGGCGGCCGAGAAGCTCTCGCCCGCGAAGGTGGGCCTGTACCTCGTGGGCGGGCTCGTCGTCATCGTGACCCACCTCGCGGTGCTGCCGGAGGTCCTCGCCCTCGTCTTCCGGGAGGCCTTCTCCGTGCGCGGTGCGTTGGGCGGTACCGCGGGGGTGGGGATGATGACGGCCATGCGCTACGGTCTGGCCCGCGGGATCTACGCCAACGAGGCGGGTTATGGGACGGCGGCCGTCGTCTACGGCACCGCCCGCAGCGAGCGGCCAGTCCAGCAGGGCCTGAACGCGGTCATGGAGGTCTTCATCGTGTCCTTCGTGACCTCGTCCATCAGCGCCCTCACCGTGCTCCTCACCGGGGCCTGGCGCTCGGGAGAGACGAGCACGGCCGCGGTCGCCCTCGCCTTCAACTCCTCGATCCCGGTGGTGGGCGGCTGGATCGTTGCCTTCTGCGCCTTCCTGTTCGGGTACACGACGCTCATCGGTTGGGCCTACTACGGCGAACAGTTCCTGGAATACGTCTTCGGTCCCCGCGTGATACTGCCTTACCGCTGGATCTACTGCGGTCTCATAGTGGTCGGCGCCGTGTCCAAGGTGAACCTGGTCTGGGCGTGGGGAGACCTGATGAACGGCCTGCAGATCTTCCCGAACCTGGTGGGCGTGCTCGGGCTGTCGGGGCTCGTCGCCGCCATGCTCAAGAGAAACCACGGAGGCACAGAGGACGGGGAGAAAGGGCAGACGGAAAAGGGCGCCACGAGGGGATGAGGGTGGCGATGGGAGATGGCGGGGAGTGAGCGAGGGGTTCGAGAGAAAGGGCGGCCGCCTCCACTGTGAGGGCATCGCGGTCGAGGAGGCGGCCGGGCGATTCGGGACGCCGCTCTATCTCTACAGCCGGGCCGCGGTCGAGACCGCTTATCGGAGCTACGCGCGAGCCTTCGCGCCGGTGCCCCATCGGATCCACTACGCGATGAAAGCCAACGCGAGCGGGGGCCTCCTGCGCCTGCTGCGTGGGCTGGGGGCGGGAGTGGACGTGGTCTCGGGGTTCGAGCTCCTGGCCGCCCGCCGGGCCGGGTTTCGGCCGCGGGACGTGGTGTTCGCAGGGGTCGGCAAGACCGAGGCCGAGATCGCGCTCGGGCTCGAGCACGACATCCTGCATTTCAACGTGGAGAGCGAAGACGAGATCCAGAGGATCGCCGGAGCCGCTGCGCGGCGAGGGACGGTCGGCCGGGTGTCGCTGCGCGTGAATCCCGACATCGATCCGCGGTCTCATCCCTACATCTCGACCGGGCTTCGTGAGAACAAGTTCGGGGTCGACCTGGCCCAGGCCCCGGAGATCCTCGAGCGGGCACGCAGCCTTTCCGGGGTGCGGGTCGTGGGTCTGCAGTGCCACATCGGGTCCCAGATCACGGACGTGGCGCCCCTGGGGGCGGCCGCTCGCGCCCTGGCCGACCTCTCCCGCCGCTTGCTGCGATCGGGCGTAGCACTCGAGAGCCTGGACCTTGGGGGGGGCCTCGGTGTGGGCTACGACGGCGCGGCGGTGCCCGGCCCCGAGGCGCTGGCGGCGGCGACGCTACCGGCCCTCGAGGGCCTGCCCCTGACCGTGCTCCTGGAGCCGGGCCGGTCGCTCGTAGCGGGGGCCGGAATCCTCGTCACGCGGGTGCTCTACGTGAAGGAGAACCGGGGCAAGCGCTTCGTGATCGTGGACGCGGGCATGAACGACCTCCTGCGGCCCGCCCTCTACCAGGCCCACCACCGCATCGAGCCCGTGGGACGGAACGATCGCTCCTCCTCCCGGGTCGACGTGGTGGGGCCGGTGTGCGAGACGGGTGACTTCCTCGCGCGCGACCGCGAGCTCCCGGAGGTGCGCCCGGGAGAGCTCTTGGCCGTGCGGGACGCCGGCGCCTACGCCTTTGCCATGGCGTCGAACTACAACCTCCGCCCTCGCGCGGCCGAAGTTCTCGTGGACGGAGGAGCCTTGCGCCTCCTCCGGCGGAGGGAGACCTTCGAGGACCTCGTGCGCACGGAAGAGCTCGACTGATCAGCGCGCGCTGATCACGCGGCCGTGCTCGCTCGACCGGGCGAGCCGGTCGAAGGTGGAATGGACGGCGGCGGAGATCTGGCGAATGGCGTCCTCGCCGTCGGCGTCACGCCGGAGATAGGCGGTCATGATGGCAATGCTGTAGGGCCGACCCGGCAGGTCCACGTAGGCGGCTTCGCAGCGCGCTCCCTCGAGGCTGCCGCTCTTGGCGATCGCCCTCACGCCGTCGGGGAGACCTTGCCGCAGCCACGCGCCGGCCTCGGGCTTCAGGGAGAGGGCGAGCAGATCGCGGGTGGACTCGGGGCGCAGGCCCTCGCCCCGGTAGAGGATTTCCACGAGGCGCGCCAGCTCGGCAGGGGTCGTGACGTTCTCTTCTCCCCTTCGGGCGGCGTCCAGGTCCATCATCTGCCGCCGCAGGTGGGTCTCGGAGAGGCCGAGGGAAGGAAGCCGCGCGTTGATCCGCTCCCGACCCAGGCGGCGGACGAGCTCGTTGGTGGCCTCGTTGTCGGACCACCCCATCATGAGCACCGCGAGATCGCGGACCGTGAGGCTCACGCGGTCCGACAACCGCTCGAGCACGCCCTCGGCGACCCGGGGGGAAGTTGGTTGCACGACTGCAGAGAGATCCACGCGTCCCTCCTCCGCCTGGCGATAGAGCTCGTAGAGGACAGCCAGCTTGATGGTGGAGGCGGAAGGGAAGACCTCGCGGCCGCGCAGCTCGAGGGTCGCCCCGCTCGTGAGATCCCGGACGACCACGCCCAAGACGCCTTCGAGGCCCCGGTCGACGCCCTCGATGTCCGCGCGCAGCTTGTCCAGGAGCACCTGGGGCTTGGCCTTAAGGTCGGCGGCGGAGAGGGGAAGGGAGACCGCCAGGGCAAAGGCGGCGGCCGCGATCACTCGAGCTTCCATGTCTTGTCGTACCTCAGAAGGCCGGTGGGTGAAGGAGCGAGGCCCACCACCGCGCGCCGGTAGGCCGTGAAGACGGAAACGTGGTAGAGGGGGATGAAGGGCATGTCCTTCTGAAACAGCTCCTGGGCCTCCCGATAGAGGGCCTCGCGCTCGGCCACCCCGCTCTCCCGCCGGGCGCGCTTCAGGAGACCGTCCATGGCCGGGTTGCGGTAGCGGCTGCGGTTGGTGTCGCCGACGGCGTCCGCGGAGAGCAACGCGCTCAGGAAGTCGTTCGGGTCCGTGGAGTCGGCTTGCCAGCCGAGCAGGGCGAGGTCGTACTCGCCCCGGGTCGCGCGGCCGAGGTAGTCGGTCCAGGACGACGCGGGCCGCAGGCGGGCGCGGACGCCGACGGCCGCGAGCTGGTCGGCGATCGCACCCGCGAGGGGCAGGGGCGCGGGCATGTAGGGCCGGGGCGTGTCCACCGTGAGGAGGGTCGTGTCGAAGCCGTCGCGGAGCTCCGCCTCCGCGAGCAGGTTCTTTGCCCCCGGACGGTCGAGGACGAGATCGCGGATGGGGCCGGGCCGCTCGATGAGGGAAGGGGGCAGGGGACCGCGGGCGGGATCGCCGTGGCCCCCCAGGAATCGGGTGACGAGGGCTTGGCGGTCGATCGCGCGCGAGAGGGCCTGTCGCACGCGCGGATCGTTCAAGGGGGGCCGATCGTTGTTGACGCTCAGGAAGGCGACGTTCCACCCGGTGGTGGAGTCGAGGGACAGCGAAGCGTGCGCGCGAAGCTCGTCCATGCGGCTGGGCGGAAGCGCCGCCGTCACGTCGACGTCTCCGGCCAGGAGAGCCGCGACGAGTGCCGTCTCCCGGGGGTAGCGCCGGAACACGAGCTGGCGCAACCTCGGGGGGCCGGCCCAGTACGCCGCGTTCGCCTCGAGAAGGGTGAGGCCCGGAGCCGTCGTGACGAGGCGGAAGGGCCCGGTGCCCACGGGCCGAGGCTCGTTCTCCCCGAGGGTGCTTGGGCTCTGGAGCGCGTAGTAGGGCTGGGAGAGGGTGGAGAGCAGGGCGGCGTTGGGGCGCTCCAGGGCGATGCGAACCACCAAGGGTCCCAGACGCTGGGCGGAGCCCGGGAAGCCGCGCACGCGTCGGAGGCTCTCGAAGTTCGCGACCACGGCCCCCGCGTCCAGCAGGGCGCCATCGTGGAAGCGCACGTTCTCGCGCAGCGTGAACGTCCACACCCGGTGGTCGGGGGTGGCCCAGGTCGTGGCCAGAGCGGCCTCGGGCCGGCCCGCCTCCCCCCGCTGGCGCACCAGGGTGTCGGTGACGTTGACCACGATGGCCTGGGACACGAGGTCCGTCGCGCGGTGCGGGAAGAGGGTGACGGGATCGGCGAGCAGGCCCACCACCAGCGTGTCGGGGGCCCCCGCGAGGAGGGCCAGGAGGGGGAGCGCGATCACGCCATCACCGCGGCCGCATGTTCTCGACCGTGCGCAGGACCACCGCCTCGCGCCGTGGGGAAGGGGTGGGGGACGCGGCGGCGTCGGCGGCAAGGGCCCCGAGCAAGGCCAGAAGCAGCGACGCCTCGGGCACCATCGCCGTGAATGATCATTCAGCGTGGAGTCGCGGTCAAACCGGGGACCTATAATCTTGGCACTCCATGGGTTCCCCTTCCCCCGAGGCCTCGCGCTCCCCGCGGTCGCGAGGGGTGATCGCACGTGCGACCTCCCTCGCGGTCGCCTCGGCCGCAGTCCTGACTGCGCCCGCGCCGGCCCGGGAGACAGTGCCGGATTTCGCCTCACGGGCGAGGGCGTCGCTCGCGAGAATCGAAGGCAAGATCGAAGCGCGGGGTCTGGCCGCGCCCGTGGAGGTCATCCGCGACCGGTGGGGGATCCCGCACATCTACGCGCGCTCCGAGGACGACCTGTTCTTCGCCCAGGGCTACGTGCAGGCCCAGGACCGGCTCTTCCAGATGGAGCTCTGGCGGCGGCAGACCCAGGGTCGGCTCGCGGAGCTGCTCGGCCCCGACTGGGTGGAGCGGGATCGGCTGACCCGGCTCGTCACCCGCCCTCGGGGCGACCTGGACGTCGAGTGGGCGAGCTACGGCCCGGGGATGCGCCGCGTGGCCGAGCGGTTCGTGGCCGGCATCAACGCGTATGTGGACGGCCTACGCAACCGATCTCCCCTCGAGTTCGCGCTCGCCGGCCTGGCCCTCGAGCACTGGTCGGCCGAGGACCTCCTGGCCCGGGCCGAGGCGTTCGGCATGAGCGGGAACGCCCAGAGCGAAGTGGCGCGGGTGCTTTTGCTCCATCGCTTCGGGCGGACGACCGCCGGGCTGCTGCGGCCGCCCGACCCGCCTGTCGCCTGGGACACACCCCCGGGGCTGGTCGTCGAGGCGGTGGACGACGGGCTCGCGGCGGCGCTGGCCGGGATCGGGGCGGCGCCGAAGTTCGGTGCGGAACCGAAGGCGGCCGCGGCGGGCGCCGACGGCGACGGCAGCAACAACTGGGCGGTGGCCGGGTCGCGCAGCCGATCCGGCAAGCCCGTGCTCGCGAACGACCCGCATCGGGCCCTGGACCATCCTTCCCTGCGCTACCTCGTGCACCTCGAGGCGCCGGGTCTTCGCGCGATCGGCGCGGTCGTGCCCTGGTTCCCGGGCATCGCCATCGGGCACAACGAGCGCATCGGCTGGGGCCTGACGATCTTCGCCATCGACGCCCAGGACCTCGTGCAGGAGAGCCTCGATCCCACCGACCCCGAGCGATACCGGGTGGGGGCCGGCTTCGAAAGGATGCGGACCTTTCGGGAGACGATTCACGTCCGCGGCGGCTCGAGGGTGGAGGCCGAGCTGAAGTTCACTCGGCACGGGCCGGTCGTGCACGAGGACCGCGCGCGCCACCTGGCCTGGGCCCTGCGCTGGACGGGGAGCGAGCCCGGCACCGCCGGGTATCTGGCCGGCCTCAGCCTCGCCCGAGCGACGAACTGGCCCGAGTTCCGCGAGGCTCTCAAGCGCTGGAAAATGCCGGGCGAGAACTTCGTCTACGCGGACGTGGACGGGCACATCGGCTATCAGGCCACCGGCCTCGCCCCCATTCGCAGCCAGGGAAGCGGCCTTCTGCCCGTGCCGGGAGCGTCCGGAGACCATTCCTGGACGGGGTTCGCCTCCCTCGACGAGCTGCCGCACGCTTTCGATCCGCCCGAGGGCTTCCTCGCCACTGCGAACCACAACACGCTGCGGCCCGGGGACCGGGTGGTCGGGCATGAGTGGTCGAGTGCATTCCGGAGCCGGCGCATTCTCGAGGTGCTCGGCGAGGCGCGCGGGTTCGGGGTCGCGGAATCGAAGGACCTGCAGCAGGACGTGGTGTCCTTGCCGGCGCGGGAAATCGTGCCCCTGCTGCGCGAGGTGAGCTTCGGCGACGGAGCGTCCGAAGAGGAGCGGCTGGTCTCGGCGGCAAGGAAACTGCTCCTCGCCTGGAACCACCGGATGGAGCGAGACAGCCCCGGTGCCGCGATCTTCGCGGCCTTCCACGCGCGACTGACGGCGGACTACGTGGCCTCGGTCCTCCCCCCGGGCGCGGCCGCGGAGGTGGAGATCGTCCGGTCGGCGGCGGGAGAAGTGCTCGTCACGGGGCTTGGGAGGGCCGACGCTTCGCGGCGCGACCTGCTGGTTGCGGGGGCCTTTCGGGCCGCAATCCTGGAGCTCGCCAAACGGCTCGGCGGCGAGCCCTCGCGCTGGAGCTGGGGTGCGCTGCACCACGCCCAGTTCACCCACCGGCTGGCCGTGGACGAGGCCTCCCGCGCGCTCTTCAACCGGGGGCCCCTGGCGCGGCCCGGCTCCGCCTTCACGGTCAACCAGACCGGGGGCGCCGACTTCACGCAGACGGGCGGCGCGACCTTCCGCCAGATCCTCGACCTGGCGGATTGGGATGCCTCCATGGCCACGAGCGCTCCCGGCCAGTCGGGCCAGCCGGGAAGTCCGCACTTCTCGGACCTCCTGTCCCTGTGGGCCGAGGGCGAGTACTTCCCGCTCGCCTTCAGCCGCGAGAAGGTCGAAGAGGTCGCGGCGCACCGCCTCACTCTCGTGCCCGATCATTGACCATCGGCGCCGAGCCTCAGCCACAGAGCGCAAAGAGGACACCGAGGTAGGGCGAGAAAGCGAGACGGAAGGAGAACGATCGGGGCGAGCAGCATGGGAGCCAGACTCGCGCCCGCTCTCGACCACTCCTCCATCGAGCCCCCTCTGTGGCGTCCGTGATCACCCTGGCAAAGGCTATCTCGGGGGCTCGATGGAGGTGAGGGGCACGTCCCAGTGGGCGTCGAGGATCTCGAAGCGCCGCTGCTCCTCGCGCTTGAAGGTTTCCTGGTCGGGGTAGAGTCGCTCGAGCAGGCCCTTCTCGCGCGGCTCGCTCATCGCCGCCCAGCTCTTGTAGGTGATGACCACGAGATAGGTCCAATCGGCCCGGCCGTCGCCGTGGAAGGTCGGCTTGTACAACAGCACGGACTGGATGGGGCCGGCGGCCGACATCTCCGCCTTCAGCACCGGGTAGTGGTTCTTCAGGAAGAGGCGCTCGAACTCGTCCTGGAAGCCCCACTTGACCCGATAGTAGTAGGCCGCGGTGACGGGCGCTCCCGGGGCGGGCTTCGGCGGGGCCTGAGCCCACGACAGGCTCGAGGCGAGCAGGGCGACGGCGAGGGCTCTGACGGTGCGGCGCATGGCGGCCTCCTTCGGGGGAAGAGCCGCCATTCTACGCGCAGCTACTCGTAGCGGAGGGCCTCGATGGGATCGAGCCCGGCCGCGGTCCGGGCCGGGTAGTACCCGAAGAAGACGCCGACCGCGGCCGCGAAGGCGAAGGCGACGAAGATGGAGGAGCCGGTGATGAGGGTCGGCCAGCCCAGGGCCTGGGTGAGGCCCTTGGAGACGCCCACCCCGAGCAGGGTCCCGAGGATTCCGCCCACCGCCGACAGCGTCACCGCCTCCGACAGGAACTGGCGCAGGATGTCGCGGGTGCGGGCGCCCACCGCCATGCGCAGCCCGATCTCCTTCGTCCGCTCCGTCACCGACACGAGCATGATGTTCATGATGCCGATGCCCCCCACGAGCAGGCTCACCGAGGCCACGCTCATGAGGAGGCCGGTCATGGTCTGTGCCATCTGGACGCGGGTCTGAGCCATCTCCTCCACCGTGCGTACGGTGAAGTCGTCCTCGTCGGGGTTCGCGATGCGGTGCCGCTGGCGCATCAGCTGGGTCACCGCCACCGCCAGCGGCTCGACCTGATCGCTGGCCTGGGCGGCGAGCGAAACCTGGTGCAGGTGGGTGATCCCCAGCAGCTTCTTCTGGAGGGTGGTGTAGGGAGCGGCGATGAAGTCGTCCTGGTCCTGGCCCCACTGGCCCTGGCCCTTGGCCGCGAGCACGCCCAGGACCCGGAAGGGGAGATTCTTGATGCGGATCACCTGGCCGACCGGGGAGCCGCCGTCGGGAAAAAGGGTGCGGGCGACGGTGGCCCCCAGCAGGCAGACCTTGTCGGAGGCGATCACGTCTCGAGTGGTGAAGTTGGCCCCGTCCGCGATCACCCAGTTGCGCACCGCCAGGTAGTCCTCGTTGCCGCCCTCGACCTGGGTGTTCCAGTTCTGGTTGCCGGCGATGATCTGGGCGCGTCCGCGCACCACCGGCGTCCACTGCCCGACGCCGGGGATCTGGGCCACCGCCAGCGCGTCCTCCATGGTGAGGGTGGTGATGGTGCCGGAGCCGCCCCGCACGCCCCCGCCCCCGCGGTTCCAGCTCCCCGAGTTCAGGTAGATGAGGGTGGTGCCCTGGCTCTGGATCTGCTCGTCGATGGAGGCCCGCGCCCCGCTGCCGAGGGCGATCATGGCGATGACCGACGCCACCCCGATGATGACCCCGAGCATGGTGAGGATGGACCGCACCTTGTTCCGGCGGATGGCCAGGAGGGCTATGCGAAGGGTTTCGCGCAGGTCCATCGCTCTCGCTCCATCCTTCTGAGGTTACTCCGTCTCCGCAGGGGGCAGGGCGGCAAGCTCTTGCGCGGCCTCCCGCCGATTGTCCACCGCGCGGTCGGAGGTGATGCGGCCGTCGCGCACCGTCACCCTGCGCGTGGCGTACTCCGCAATGTCGTGCTCGTGGGTGATGACGACGATGGTGAGGCCCCGCTCGCGGCTCAGGCGCTGCAGGATGTCCATGATCTCGAGGCTGGTGCGGCTGTCCAGGTTGCCGGTGGGCTCGTCGGCCAGGACGATCTCCGGATCGTTCACGAGGGCGCGGGCGATGGCGACGCGCTGCTGCTGCCCTCCCGAGAGCTGGCTCGGGGTGTGGTGAGCGCGGGCGCCGAGGCCGACCGCCTCGAGCAGGGACTGGGCGCGTCGGTGCCGCTCCCCGGGGGAGCGCTTGCGGCCGTTGTAGAGCAGGGGCAGCTCGACGTTCTCGAGGGCCGTGGTGCGCGGGAGCAGATTGAAGTTCTGGAAGACGAACCCGATCTTGCGGTTCCGCAGCACCGCCCGTCGGTCCTTGTCGAAGCCCGACACGTCCTCGCCCTCGAGGAGGTAGCGTCCGGAGGTGGGGCGGTCGAGCAGGCCCACGATGTTCATCAGGGTCGTCTTGCCGCTGCCGGAGGCCCCCACCACGGCCACGAACTCGCCGCGGTCGACTCGGAGGTCGAGGCCCCGCAG
>Ga0326597_10005684_pt1 | contig 17237 bp, 14 predicted proteins | sample RVTome_12_FD_203789 | JGI IMG/M metagenome (GOLD analysis project Ga0326597, IMG submission 203789) | Soil microbial communities from uranium-contaminated site in the Upper Colorado River Basin, Wyoming, United States - RVT100D185 | ecosystem: Environmental > Terrestrial > Soil > Contaminated >...
GTTCTATGGGTCGCTAGGATGTCTATTCCCCGGTGGATGACCGTTGTCGTTGGAGGCCGCGATCTCTACGGGAGCTGGGCCGTCGTCTCGATCTGGGAGGACGGGCCTTCTCTTTGTTCCGGGGTGGCAGGCTTGCCGACAACACCTCGCGATCTGCTTCGCGCACCGCCGCGCAAGGAGCAAAGTAGCGTAGTTGACAGTGTTCGTCAATAACGTCACTATTGTACCGCTGTGAGCGATCCAGAAAAGGGTGAGTGCCGTCGTGACCGACATCTCGAAGAACCTCGTCCGACTTCGGTCCGCCAAGGAGCTGACCCAGGAGGCGGTGGCGAGCGCCGCGGGCATCTCGCTGGCCGGTTACCGCAAGATCGAGTCGGGGGAGAGCGCGCCTCGGGCGACGACCGTGCTGGCGCTGGCTAAGGCCCTCGATGTCAAGGCCGGTGATGTCCTGCGTCCTGCACCGGCATTGCCGAGGGCACGGTTCCGGTCGACGAAACGTATGCGGGAGCGAGACCTGCTTCTGATGGACGTCGCAGAGGAACTCGGGTCGTACGTCGAACTAGAGACCCTTCTCGGCGAGAGCCGCCACTTCCATCCGGCGAAGATCACGACAGACGTGACCGACCCAGAGCGCCGACCGATCGTGATGGCGACCAAGGTTCGCGACGCGTTCCGCTTGCGGCCGGACGAGGTCGTCCGCGATATTTGCGGATTGCTTGAGGACCGCGGCATCAAAGTGCTTCGGATGCCGGTTGCAAGCGACGCCTTCTTCGGCCTATCAGTGGCTGATAGTGATCTCGGACCTGCGATCGTCGTGAACACGTGGGACCGCATCTCGGTGGAGCGTTGGATCTTCACGGCCGCGCATGAGCTTGGCCATGTGGTCCTACACGCGACGGACTTTGATGCCGCCGAGTCGGCCGAAAGACCAAGCCACGAGAAAGAGGCGGACTTGTTTGCCGCCCACTTCTTGATGCCCGACGACGCATTCCATAGCGCCTGGCAGCAGACGAGCGGTCTCGGACTCTATGAGCGGGTTCTCAAGGTGAAGCGAATCTTCCGGGTCAGCTACAAGACGGTCCTCTACCGACTGCATCAGCAGGGCCGGACCGACATCTGGGCGAGATTCAAAGCCGAGGCCAGACGACGCACTGGCAAGATCCTGCTGAAGGTGGACGAGCCAGAGGCCCTTGGCCCAGGTGATTTCCTCGGGGTGGCTGTCGAGGGCCGCAAAGGCCAAGAGCCCACTCAGCTGACCGAGTTTGACTTCGTAACCGATCGACGGCAGCGCCTCGTGCGCAAGGCGGTCGAAGACGAGACGATCTCGATCGGCCGCGCCGCCGAGATCCTGGGGGTTCCGCTGCGCGAGATGCGACAGATCGCCGGGTCGTGGTACTGACCCGGTGGCCCATCACGCCGAGGTGGGCCTCGTCTTCGATGCTTCCGCCCTCATCGACATCGTGGATTCCGATGCGAGGCTGCTAACCACGTTCGCGCGGGAGATCGGACCAGTCCTCATCCCTGTGCCCGTGCTCCGCGAGGTGTCCACGCTGACGGAGGAGGACTGCCTGGCACTTGGGCTCACCGTCGTCCTGCCGACGCTCGAGCAGCTCGGGGAGGCCGCGACGGCTCGCGGCAGCTTGTCGGAGGAAGATCACCTATGCCTCATCGTAGCTCGCGACCTGGGAGCGATCTGCGCCACGAGCGATGGCGCCCTTTACAACGCCTGCGTCGCCGAGCGGGTTGATGCTTGGCGGGGGCTCCAGCCCCTCATTACCCTGGTAGTTGCCGGTCACCTGGAAGTGCGCGCCGCGATCCTGATCGTCCGGGCCATCAAAGAGTCCAACGCGTACATCACAACAGCCGTCCTGCGCGCCTTCGTAGTCGAGATTCGCGGGGCGGGAAAGAAGGGGGCGCGACGGCGAGCGGTAGATCCTTGAAGGGGTCGGCGACCGCGCCAAGGCGATAGAGCCCCGCCGGGTTGTGTACCTGTCCTGTTCCTCGCCTGCTCACTCCTCGGCTCGCGGCGCTGCCGCTCGTTCACGTGGAACGCGCGGACCTACAAGCTCGTTCCCGCCGCCAATGCCGAGCTCGCCGCTTTGCAGGCGGTCATCCTCGGCCAGGACCGCCCGATTGCCGAATCGCAGCGGCCCGAGGAACTCCCGGTCGACCTGAGCGCCGAGTTCCACATCGCCGGGCCGGATCGGGCCTCGATCGCGTATTGGAGAGGCCTGCGGGAGCCGGCGGACACTCCTGACTAGTTGGGGCCTGCGCGGGCAAGGACGAACACGATCGCGGTCAATTGGCGGCCATCTCGCTCCGTTCTGGCCGCCTCGTGGCGCACGAGCCTGAACTGGCCTTCATAGCAATGGCCACCGGACTGTTCGATGAGCAGGTGCAGATCGTCCCCTCGCTCAACGACCTTGGCATTGCCGACCGCGAACACCATGTCGCCGGTGCCGTTCCATTGCCCGTAGTAGAGGTAATGCTCACCTTCCCAACGGTCCCAGTAACCGAGCTCTCGGCCCTTCTTGGGATCGGAGAAGAGCAGGACGTAGGTGCCCTCGGCGGGATAGCTAATCCCGGTCTGCTCGTTGCCGCCCAAGCCTTGAGCGTGAAGGTCCCGACGCTTGTAGACCTTGCCAACAACCAGCCCGTCGGGGTACGAAGGCGGGACCTTCCGACCCCGGGTACCACTTCTTGTAGGCCGTGGCCGCGGCGACTCTGCCGGCACGAGACGGTTCAGTGCGTCGGTAGCGTCGGCAACAACAGTAGGGCTCGAGGCTGCCTCGACCGCCCTTCGGAGCGCTGCAACGGCCTCCGCGCGGCCTTGGTACGCGGCCGCTCGCTCGATCACGCGGACGGCAAAGCCGCAGAGCCGGGGGTCGTCGAGCCACGGCTCAAGTCGGCGGATAGCCTCCGACCCGAATGCAGCTATGCGATCTCGAAACTCGATTCGCGAACCAGGGTCCGCGGCGGCCGCCTGACTGAGAAGATTCTGGAGCTCGCCGTCATGCCCAATATTCGCCACACGCATATTTGACAACAACGGAGCCAGGGGCGTGGCCGCAACCCACACAATCGATCACGTGCGACCCGAAAGCAGCACGCTACGTGGACGAGTCCTGGTCACGGTATCGGGCAACGACGACAGGACCGCGCCAACGAATGCGCTCCGGTACCCAACGCTGGGAACTGAGATCTCGACTTCACCGTACCGATAGAGGCGGTCGGCGGCCTCCTGGACCTCGAGGATTGGAACGGGCTGACCACGAGGCGATTTCCGGGTGCCCACCCAAACCTCATCTCCGACCACCCGCAGGATCTTGTTGGGCTTCCCAGTCAGGGTTGGGATTGTGTGGCCGATGAGCCCGGCCAGCACTGATCGAATGTCCGGCGCGGCCTCGCTCATCTAGTCCTCCCTTTCCGTGTTGCCGACACGTGAGACTCCGGCGCAGACTCCAGGACGTGTCCGCGATGCATTCGGCAGCGAACGGCGACGTTGTGATCCTCGGTTGCGTCTCCAAGAAGCACGCGGGCCCGAAAAGGGCAAAGGAACTCTACGCCTCGCCGCTTTGGGCGAAGCGTCGGTCGTACGCTGAGAAGAGCGGTCGGCCCTGGGTGATCTTCAGCGCGAAACACGGAATCCTCGATCCCGACGACCTCATCGAGTGGTATGACGTCGCGCTGAAGCGCCTCCCCTCCAAGGATCGACGCGCGAAAGGCGAACTTGCAGCGCGCCAGCTCGCCGCCAAGTTCGGATCCCTCAAGGGACTATCGTTCGAAATCCACGCTGGCGATGCCTACGTCTCCGCGCTTCGTGATCCCCTGCGCAGAGCCGGAGCGACTCTCGTCTATCCCCTCGCAGGCCTGTCCTTCGGCTACCAATTGCAGTGGTACGGAGCCGAGGGGACCAATCTGGGCTCGAGCCCGGCAGGCCAGAGGCGGCGCCCCCGGGCTCGTGAGCTTCCACGATTCGCGCTTCAGTTCGACCGAGCTCTCGTTCGTACTTTGGCTGGCAGATATCAATATGGAGGCGACGAACGGGTCGCGGCAGTCGGCGCTTCCGCAGGCGAGCGCGGGTACTTCACTAGGGCCGAACTCCGCGAGCTGTGCTTCTGGAAGACGCCCAGATCAGCCCCCCTGGTCGCCGCGAACTCGACCGCCGAAGTCCGGCAAGCCACGCGGTTGGCTCTCAGCCAGAAGGCCGAGGACGCTAGGATCCGCCCACTCCTGGCCTTGAGTGGCGTTTCCTGGCCGACGGCGAGCGTCGTGCTGCATTTCGCTCATCGAGATCCGTACCCCATCCTTGACGTGCGCGCCCTCGAAGCCTTGGGCTGTCTGAGGCCGACCTACAGCATGTCGCTCTGGCTCCAATACGTTGAGTTCATTCGCGAACTCGCAACGTCGCTCGATGTCGACGTACGAACCCTGGACAGGGCCCTATGGCAGTGGTCGAAGGAGCGATCACGATGATCAACGCAGTGGCCACACTCCTCAATTCGGCGCCCGGAGGGAGCGTGGATGCGTCGGGATTCTAATCAGGACCTGGCGGACAGGTGGACCACGTGTTGGCACTGTGACTCGCCCATCAGCTGGGGCTTCGCGGCTCGATGTGGCCAGTGCTGGTGGGCAATCTGCCGTACCTGTGGAGCATGTCGGCGGCCGATGGCCACATCGCCCACGTCCGGACGACGGGGTCCATGCAGTCGCGAGATCCCCCTCTTCGCGGACACGCTCAGTCTGAGGTGGGCTCGCGACCACCTGAACAATCCAATCAACTGGGCGGCCTACGGCCAGGCAGGCCCGAGCATCATCACGCCAAACGCGGATCCTGCGCGCGAGTGGATCAGTCGGCTTCGCCGTGACTTTCGCCTTCCGACGGTCTCGATCGAGACCCGTGGCCTAGCACCAGGCTACGCCGCAATGATCAGCATCGCCAATCGGTGGGATCTGCTGCATGACGCTCGCGCTGTCGAGTTGGTGGCGATGGCCCTGGAGCATCAGCCCGACCTAGGCGTGACGCTTCAGGCAGGCGCAGATCGCCTGTCGGCGTGGATCGGGGCCGCAGCCTATGCTCGCGTTGGCGGGCAACTGTTTGAGTCGGACCACAACGTGACGTGGGAGATGTTCGACGACTTGGAGGATCACAAGCAGGGCTGGGCCGAGGTAATGGTCCAGACCGCCTAGACCACCCCGGTAACGAGGCTTAGTGCCCCAGCCTTGTCAAGCGCCTCGTTTCGTCGCGGACAGCTGCCGCTCTGAATGCACGCCGGGCAACCCGAGTCGCAAGCGCAACTGGCAATTCGGTCGCGGGCGGCTGCCAGCACCTCGGGGAGACGCTCGAAGAGCCGCCGCGCCAAACCGACGCCGCCAGCGGTTCGATCATAGATGTATGCCTTTGGCATCCCTTCCAACTCAGTGTGTCCTTGCAGGTCGGCCGGATCGCAGACAACAACCAACGATCCCAGTGCGCGAATGGTGTGCTCAAGGGCGTGGAGATGGGAGCCGTATGCCGCAGCGTGCTTGATTCGAACAGCGATTGTCTCCAGGCGCATGTCTCGCGGGCGCGGCAGGTCGAACGGTGACCCACGCTGCCGCATTGTGACTTGGTCAATCTCCTGATAGCCGGTAACTCGGTCGACGATCGTGACCTCGAGCAGCGCCACCTCGATGGGACCGACCGACCGCTGGGCGAGTTGACCCCGCTCAATAATGAGCCGCTCCCCAATCGGGTCAGTAAGCACGCCGTCATCCGACACCCGAACGTGGATCAGCCGCTGGTCGTCATCCACGGACGCCACCCGATACGGGTCGCCATCGTGTAGGTAGATCGCACCCTCGTGTGCCTCTCGTGGAACGTACCGACTCTCGATCTCGCCGAGCAGCTGGTCACCCATCGCCAATACGTAGCGAGTATCGGTAATGCCACGGAGCGAGACCGAATCCGGGCGCCCGTGACCCGGCGCCGCAACCCAACCACGGCGTACTCGAACTACCCAACCCGCGGCCTCGGCACTCGCGATCCGGGCCATCACGCTCGAACCATACGAAGTGCTCTCCGCCGGACGGAGAGTGAGCTCGCGTGCCGCGCACGTAAGCTGTCGCGAGGCAACCTCGTCATTTGATGGGTCGACGATGGCGTCCTCCATCGCGCCTCGGATCAGTCGATCCGGGTGCTCCGCGACGTAGACGTCGAGAGGATTCTGCGAGACAACCAGGACAACGAGCGCTCGGCGTTCTCGCCGGCCGGCGCGACCAGCCTGCTGCCAGAAGCTCATGCCGCTTCCCGGGTAGCCCGAGAGGATCGCCACATCTAGGGACCCAATGTCGATACCCAACTCGAGCGCCATCGTCGCGACGACGGCCCGGATCCCTCCGCTCCTGAGGCCGCGCTCGATCTCTCGCCTCAAGGTCGCGTCGTACCCAGCCCGATAGGAACGGACAACGCCAACCAGGTTGGGGCTCCGGGTTTCGAGTTGCCGGTCGACGTCGCGCCGGATTCTCTCAACTGTCCGCCGCGATCTGGCGAAGGCGATGCAGCTCTTCCCGGCAAGAAGACTCGCGACGACTAGATCCGCGGTTGTGGCCTCTACGGACTCGAAGATCGGACCGGCAGCGGTCATCTGGCGCACCTTCGGCCGCCACAACGCAATGTCACGACCTGGTCGGGGGGCGCCGTCGTTCGCAATGAGTACGGGCGTCCGCCCCGTCAAGGTTGAGACGAGCTCAACAGGATTCGCGATCGTCGCGGACGCCGCGATGAACTGAGGAGCGGCCTCGTAATGCGCCGCGACTCGAAGGACCCGGCGCAGGACGTCGGCGATATGGGCGCCGAACACGCCGCGGTAGATGTGTGCTTCGTCGATGACCACCCACCGGAGACGTCTCCACCACCGCTCCCAGGACATGTGGTCTGCCAGCTGCTGGAAGTGCAGGATGTCGGGGTTGGCAATCAGAATATTGGGCGGGTTCCCAATCACGAGGCTCCGCTCCTCGCGCGGCGTGTCGCCAGTGAAGACAGCTGCGGATACCGACCGGGTATCAGGCCCAAGGAGCTCGCGGATGCCTGCGAGCTGATCATTTGCGAGGGCCTTCGTGGGGTAAAGGTACAGGGCCGCGGCCAGCGGATCGTTCAGGATTGAGTCGATGACCGGCACATTGAAGCAGAGGGTCTTTCCGCTAGCTGTCGGGGTCGTTACGACGACATCCCGACCTTCGTTCGCGGCGCGAACCGCGGCTGCTTGGTGCGAGTAGAGCGACGAGATGCCCCTGCGCAAAAGCGCCGCCCTGAGGTCCTCATGGAGCTGCTCAGGAAGGGGTTCGAATTCGCCAGCTCTAGGCCGCTCACGCTCGAGCGCGACGAGCTGAGCCGCCGATTGAGCCTTGGGTAAGAAGCTTGCGATCTCGGTGAGGGAGGTTGGCCACGTGCGTTGCGCAGCGTGCGCGGCGCGATCGACTCCCTCCATCAAGACGATTCGGTGAGAAGACGCCCTGCCATGGCAAGGTCGGAAACGAGCCAATCGCGCTCCGATCGGATGCGGAGGACTCGCGCCGGATGGAGCGTCGGTATGAGACGTCCCCAACGACTTGTGTGGACTCGCCCTCGAAGGTCCGCCAAACGGAATACGCGCTGCTCGGTGGCAGCACGGAATGCGGTCGTCCCGAGTGTCACGATCACGTCCCGTGGGCTCGCGGAGAGATCTGAGATCAGCCGCGCACGGCACGCGTCGATCGCTCGCGCGCTGGGTCGAGGTGTTGGGTAAGGCCTACACGCCACGGAGTTGGTGATGAAGAGCCGATCGAAGCCGAGGCCGGCGTCGCGAGCCGCGCCAGCGAGAAGCCCGCCCGCATTTCCAACAAACGGCTTGCGATCCGCGATTTCCCGCACCCCCGGGGCTTCCCCGACGAGAGCGATTCGACTCGTCACTGGCCCTCGTGTTCCTACAGCCGGGCCGTCCTTGTATGGGCAGCCTTCACAGTTCCGCGGGATCTCTATGTCCCCGGGAGCGATAGGACGACTCATGCTGCCCATGCCTCGGACAGGACCTCGGCCTGCTCGAGCACGAGCTGCGTTGCCTTCGCCTGCTTGTCGGGCGGGTAGCCGTGCTTGCGGAGGATGCGCTTCACGTAAACGCGGAGCTGCGCGCGGACGTTCTCGCGGACGGTCCAGTCGATCGTGACGTTCTTGCGGACAGTCTCGGTAAGCTCACGAGCGATCGCGAGCAGCTCCGGCTGCCCGAGCACTGCGACGGCACTGTCGTTGGTCTCGAGGGCATCGTAGAAGGCGAGCTCGTCGTCGGACAGACCGAGCTCGACGCCCCGCTCGCCGGCCGTGCGCATCTCTCTCGCAAGCGCGATCAGTTCTTCGATGACTTGGGCCGTCTCAATTGCGCGGTTCTGGTAACGGCGGAGAGCCAGATCCAGCAGATCGGCGAACGACCGAGCCTGCACGACGTTTCGCCGTGATCGCACCTTGATCTCACCACGGAGCAACTTCTGGAGAAGTTCCACGGCGAGGTTCCTCTGGGGCATTCCGCGGACTTCGGCGAGAAACTCGTCCGACAGGATCGAGATGTCGGGCTTCTTGAGTCCAGCAGCAGCGAAGATGTCGACAATCTCGTCCGAAGCGACGGCGCGCGACACGATCTGGCGGATTGCGTGGTCGAGGTCCTCTTGTGGCTTGGGCCCGCCTTCTGCGCTCTTCGAGAGCACGGCTCGCACCGCCTGGAAGAAGCCGACGTCATCACGAATCGCGAGCGCCGCGTCCGATGGAACCGCCAGGGCGAATGCCCGCGAGAGCTCGGTGACCGCCTGAAGAAGCCGGCTCTTGCCGTCCTCGAGCCCGAGAATGTGTTCTTGCGCCGCCGGCAGCACTGACAGCCGCCCCTGCGGCGTCCCAGTCACCCAAAGCGACCAGTCGAACCGATGGAAGAGCCCAAGGCAGACCTCGTAGGCGCGCTGCATGAACCCGATCGCCTCGCCCTGCTCGATCGCGGTCTCGCCGGTCCCACCGCTCTCGGTGTACGTCGCGAGGGCCTTCTTGAGCTCGTCCGCGAGGCCCAAGTAGTCGACGACGAGGCCGCCGGGCTTGTCCCGGAAGACGCGGTTCACGCGGGCGATCGCCTGCATGAGGCCGTGGCCGCGCATTGGCTTGTCGAGGTACATCGTGTGGAGCGAGGGGGCATCGAAGCCGGTCAGCCACATGTCTCGAACGATGACCATCCGGAACGGATCGGCAGGGTCTCGGAACCGGCCGGCAAGCGCTTCGCGACGAGCCTTGTTCCGAATGTGCGGCTGCCAATCGATCGGATCAGATGCCGACCCCGTCATGACGACCTTGAGAGAGCCCGCGTCATCCGTGTCGGCCGCCCACTCTGGGCGTAGGAGCGCGATCTCGCGATACAGGTCGACGGCGATTCGCCGACTCATTGTCACCACCATCGCCTTGCCGTCCATGGCGGAGAGGCGGTTCTCGTAATGCTCGACGAGATCCCGAGCGACAAGTCGAAGTCGATGCTCCGCACCGACAACCGCCTCGAGTTGCGCCCACTTGCTCTTGAGCTGCTCCTTGCGCTCGATCTCTTCGCCTTCGGTCGCCTCCTCGAAATCGGGGTCGATTCGCGGGCGCTCGGACTCGCGGAGTTCGAGCTTCGCGAGGCGGCCCTCGTAGTAGATCGGGACGGTCGCGCCGTCGTGGACCGCGCGTTGGATGTCGTAGACGCTGATGTAGTCGCCGAAGACGGCGCGGGTGCTCGCGTCGGCCTGCTCGATCGGCGTGCCGGTGAAGCCGATGAACGACGCGTGCGGGAGCGCGTCGCGCATGTGCCGGGCGAAGCCGTCGACGAAGTCGTACTGGCTCCGGTGCGCCTCATCGGCGATGACGACGATATTCCGACGGTCCGAAAGGATCGGGTGGCGGTCGCCCACCTCTGCAGGGAAGAACTTCTGAATCGTGGTGAAGACGACGCCCCCGGAGGCAACCGAGAGCTTCGATCGGAGGTCTCCCCGATCCTCCGCCTGGACGGGGTCCTGGCGGACGAGGTCGCGACAGCGGGCGAAGGTGCCGAAGAGCTGGTCGTCGAGGTCGTTGCGGTCGGTTAGCACGACGATCGTCGGATTGGCCATCGAGGGCTCCAGGATCACCCGGCCGGCGTAGAAGGCCATGGTCAGGCTCTTGCCCGAGCCCTGGGTGTGCCAGACGACACCGACCCGCCGGTCGCCGGGATCGCCGCCGGGGCGCGCGCCGGCCTCGTAGCGGCCCGGCCCCTCAGTGGTCCGATGCTCCATCGCAGCCGCCTGGGCGGCCCGGAGCGTCTCCTCGACGGCGATGTTGACGGCGTGGAACTGGTGATACCCGGCGACCTTCTTGGCAAGGACGCCGCCGCCAAAGTCCTCGAACACGATGAAGTGACGGACGAGATCGAGGAACCGGCGCTTTTCGAAGACCCCTTCAAGGACCACTTGGAGCTCGCTAGTCGATGCCGGCGCGTCACCGTGGCCGGATATCGTCCGCCACGGTTTGAACCACTCGCGGCCCGCGCCGATGGCCCCGATCCGCGCCTGCGTCCCGTCCGAGGCGACGAGTGCAGCGTTGTACGTGAAGAGCGTCGGGATCTGTGCCTGGTACGTCTCGAGCTGACGGAAGGCGGACCAGATCGTAGCGGTCTCGTCGGCGGGGTTCTTAAGCTCGATGACCGCGAGCGGGAGACCGTTGATGAAGAGGACGACGTCCGGCCGGCGGGTGTGCTGACCCTCAGCCACGGTGAACTGGTTGACCGCGAGCCAGTCGTTCGCGTCCAGGTCGTCAAAGTCGATGACGCGCGCCTGCGCTCCAGCGATCGAGCCATCCGGTCGCCTGTACTCCACGGTCACGCCGTCGATGAGCATCCGGTGGAGTGCGTGGTTCCGATCGAGGAGCGTCGGCGCGTCCGTCCGCGTCAGCTTCCGATATGCGTCCCCGAGCGCCTCCCGCGGCAGCGTCGGATTGAGGTCGGAGAGGGCCTGACGGAGCCGTTCCTCCAGCACAACATCGCGATATCCGACGTCGGTACGCTCGGTTGCGAATTCACCGGCCGCGAGCTCGGGGCCGTGGCGGACAATCCAGCCCAGTCCGGCCAACCAAGCGAGAGCCGCCTCTTCGACGACTGACTCGGTAATAGGCTGCGCGGTCACCCATCCTCCTCATCATCGATCCGCGTCCCAAGGGAAGACAGCCGGTTGCCGACCTCGCGGTAGGCTTGGTAGTCAACGGAGAAGAGCAGCTCGCTCACGTAGTAGCTCTCCTCGCCGACGTCCAGCATGCCGTATTCGCGATCAAGAGCTCGATCGTACCGATCGTTTCGCTCCGGTGGGGTTTCGGGTAACGCGTCCAGGAGAGCCTGACCCACCAAGTGTTCAACGTCTGCGGCCTCGTATAGGACGGCGAACACCCACAGTGCGGCTCCTCGGATGAAGGCAAGAACCTGCTTCTCAGGAGTGCCCTTCTGCCCGCCGTGGTACTGCTCATTCCTGTGATCATGTGCCCAGATGATGTGGCTTTTCTCGACGACCAAGGCTTGCTTGCGAACCGTGAGCTCGGTCTCGAGAAAGGTGAGCTTTGAGTGGTAGTTATCCAGCCACTTCTCAACGTCGGCGCGAGCGTATGTGCGACCACCTCGTTGGATCGGATTCAGCGTGAGGTACGTCGTGATCGCGACTTCTATGGCGTCATCGAAGGTGATCAGCGCAATGCGCCGGTCAAAGTCCTCGCCCGAAAGGAGATGTCCCTCCGCGTGAACAAGGAGCTCAAATGGGCCGCTCGTCCACGGCGGAAGAGTGCTCACCGGTTCCCCTCACCGAAGGTCGTCTCGGCCGTCACGTTACGCTGCCCGGAAACAAGTCCTGGCAGGAGCGCTTCGCGCAGAGAGGCAAGGGTCCGCGTCTCGCCCGTCACGCAATTCGTTAGCGCTATAAGCGGATCGAGAAGGCGATCAAAGGACTCAAGGACGGCGCGAGTGGGCCTAAGGACCTGGATCGATTTAACGCTGGTTGTCGGGCGGGCAATGGCCGGGACGCCCGTCTGACTGGTGTTCGTCAGCAGTGCGTGTTGTCCCGCCGAAGAGCGCAGCAACTCGAACACGTACCGTGGCGTTGCTATGGCAGGGTCCACCGAGAGAAGCATCTGGCTTTGAGAGACGACGTAGCGCGAATATCGACTTTCTGTAGGAATGAGTCCGACTTGGCCGAGGGTCCCGCGATGCGTTATCACGATGTCACCAGGAAACGCATTCGCGTTGCGAAGCTCATCGGCCTTGGCCTCGGACACGAAGACGAACCTCTCGTCGACGAAGCCGTCCGTCAGATTCCGGCCACGAATGACCGGGACCCCGGAATCGACGAAGTTGTCGGTAGTTATGTCAGAACCGAACGGTCCCATCGCGACGCGTCGACAGAGACTGCCCAGAGAAACCACCTGCCACCCTGAAGGAATCGCGCCCCGCTCCGACTGCTCGAATGTCCCCGGAAATTGAGCATCCAGGCGCTCGGGGAGGCCGAGGTTCCGGCCTTCGGACTTGGCGCGGACGGGGTCGAAGTCGACAAACCAGGACCTGAAAAGGGCGTGCGCGATCGCCTGCAGGGTCTCATTCATCTGGCGATTCAGCGCGATCTTGTCGTCCAGCGTGCCGAGAATATCAGCGATGCGCCTCTGCTCATTTAGCGGCGGGACGGCCAGGTCCTGGACGTACACGGCTGATCGTGTCGTGGATGGGATCGGCGAGCCGTCATTGATTTCGCCGAGCTTGTAGTACTGGATGGCGTAGTAGAGCCACCGCATGTCCATTTCGGTCTTGGGCACCACGTAGTACGCGGTGTCAATCACGTAGAACGGATCGGGCGAATACTGCACTCCGCGATAGGCGCCCTTCCGACCGAGCACAACGCCCGGTCCCGGGGCTAACGGCTCCGTGGTCCACCCGATTGGCCCATTGCTTCCGAAGACCCGAACTCGGCCAGACGTGGCGTCGTACCCGCGGAGCGCCTTCCCGTATTCCAGCGTGATCTCATCTCCCCACGTCGATGCGCGCCACTCATTCCCCATACCCGAGCTCCCGGAGGTTGTCGGCGATGGCGTCGTTTAACCGTGCCCCCTCGGCCTGCTGTGCGCGGAGCGACGTGGTGAGCCGCCGCATCTTCTCGTCGAACGGCTCGGCATCTTTCTCAACGTCCGCGTCGCCGACGTAGCGGCCGGGCGTCAGCACGTGGCCGTGCTTGCGGATCTCGTCGAGGGGGGCGACGTGGCAGAAGCCGGGCACGTCGGCGTATTCGCCCGCGCCCTCGTCGCCGCGCCAGGCGTGGTAGGTACCGGCGATCGTGGCGACATCGTCGTCGGTCAGCTCGCGGTGCGTGCGATCGACGAGAGTGCCCATCGTGCGGGCGTCGATGAAGAGCGTCTCGCCGCGGCGGTCGCGGAAGCGGCCGTTGCGCCGGTCACGGGCGAGGAACCAGAGGCAGACCGGGATCTGGGTCGAGTAGAAGAGCTGGCCCGGCAGGGCGACCATGCAGTCGACGAGATCGGCCTCGATGATCGCCTTGCGGATCTCACCCTCGCCCGACTGGTTCGTCGACATCGAGCCGTTCGCGAGGACGAAGCCGGCGATCCCGGTCGGGGCAAGGTGATAGATGAAGTGCTGGACCCAAGCAAAGTTCGCGTTGCTTGCCGGCGGTTCGCCGTAGACCCAGCGCTTGTCGCCTTTCAGGAGCTCGCCGCGCCAGTCGCTGTCGTTGAACGGCGGATTGGCCAGGACGTAGTCGGCCTTGAGATCGGGGTGGCGGTCATTGTGGAAGGTGTCGCCATGGGCGATCTGGGCGTCGATGCCGCGGATCGCGAGGTTCATCGCGGCCAGACGCCAGGTGGTGTAGTTGGACTCCTGCCCGTAGATGCTGATGTCGCCGAGCTTGCCCGCGTGGGCCTCGATGAACTTCTCGCTGCTGACAAACATCCCGCCCGAGCCGCAGCACGGGTCATATACGCGGCCCTTATACGGCGCGAGCATCTCGACGAGGATCCGGACGACGTGGGAGGGCGTGTAGAACTGGCCGCCCTTCTTGCCCTCGGCGCTCGCGAATTCGGCGAGGAAGTACTCGTAGACGCGGCCGAGCGTGTCCTTCGCCCGTTCGGCGGGAGCCCCGAGCGCAATGTCGCTGACGAGGTTAATGAGCTGGCCTAGGCGCGTCTTGTCGAGTCCTGGTCGGGCGTAATCCTTGGGCAGCACGCCCTTGAGGGCGGGGTTGTCCCGTTCGATGGCGGTCATCGCGTCGTCTACGAGGGTACCGATGGTGGGCTGGGGTGCGCTCGCCTTGAGGTGCTGCCAACGGGCTTCTTTGGGGACCCAGAAGATGCTGATGGCCCGGTACTCATCGGGATCTTCGGGGTCGGCACCCGCGGCGCGATCCGCCCCGAGCTCGGCGTGCTTCGCCTCAAAGGCGTCGCTGATGTACTTGAGGAAGATCAGACCGAGGACGACGTGCTTGTACTCGGCCGCGTCCATGTTGTTACGCAGCGCGTCGGCGGTTTGCCAGAGCTTCGCCTCGAAGCTCGCGGGCGCGCCATCCTGGCGACCGGCTGGTCTTGCCACTAGTTACCCCCCATCCGTGACATCCCCAGGGACATCGGACCCCACAGCCCCAAGGCGCTGACGTGCGCGGGCGAGTGCCTCCGCCGAGAACAATCCACGGAACTCCGGACGAAGCGCCTGGGCCTCGACCGACAGATCGAGGCGCCCCTTTGACCAGAGTGCGACGAACCCCTCGGATGGGTCCGTGGCTTGTAGGAGCCGCATGGCGGTTTCGAGGCCCCCGATGTCGGAGACCATCGATAGGAACCGCGACGCGTTGTACCCCGCTTCGCGCTTGGCTCGGTCGTAGACCTCGAGCATTGCCTGGTGGAACCGTTCGGCGGCTGCGGTTGACGGCTCGGGCGCCACCTCCTCGGTTGAGGCCAGTTCCGGAGGCGCCAGGAGGTATCGCTTGAACGCATCAGGCGTGGTGAAGACGCGGAAGCCCAGGGCGGCAAGGCGACTTACCGCAGCGTCCTCGGCCTCGAACTCGAAGACGACTGGATCGCTGAGACCCTCCTGGACACCGTTCGGCCAGACAAGATCGCCCACGATGATGAGCTCTTGGGTCTCGGGATCCGCGATTTCCTGGTCGACGTTTGGCTCTGGGATAGCCCGCGCGCGAATCCAGGTGAGCAATTCCGTCACGACTGGATCCATGGCCTCTACCACATCGGGAGCGGGTGCCAGTTGCAGCTCAAGCGCTGCATCTACTGGTGCGCCAGCGGCAGGATGGAGTAGGTCCTCGAGAACGCGATTCGCTGCATCGGCGAGGAGCTCGCGCCTTGCAGCCAGGAAGTCCCGATACCTCTCCACCTCCCACAACTGCTCGTCCATAGGGACCCACTGTGACTCGAGAGCCCCCGGATAGTCACTGGCGATCTTCCTGAAGTAGTCGCGGGGAGCGCTGTCACTGATTGCGATATTTGTGTCCTTGGTCAGGAAGCAGAAGTTGGCGAGCGCGTTCACTTCGGATCGCTGGTAGTCGTGGCGGTACAGATGGGCCTTTGGGAAGATGTGGTGGATCTCAAGCGCGGCACCCTTTCCGAGCATTCCGGCTGATAGGACCGGGAACGGCGCGCCCCAGTCCCGCGCACTTTGCATCCTCGTGAGGAGGTAGAGCATCGGGTAGAAGCGGGCTCCGAGGCTCCACCCCGAGAAGTCGACATCCCGGACCGTCAGATCACCTCGTGAGAGGCGGATCTGCTGAATCAGACGATCGATGGATGCTTCGGTATCGTCGATTTGGCCGAGATCCTGATTCAACACCGTCTCGACTGAGCCGGCGAATCTGCCCCAGAGAAAGCTCTGGATGTACCAGTAGAGCAGCTTGTCCTGCTCAATCGCACTGTGGAACCTGCCTCCGCGCATCGACAGGTACCGAGTCATTACCGGGAACGCATACCGCCCACCGAGGACGCGGTCGTGATCAAGTCCAAGACGCGCGCCAATCACGTTGAGCAGAACGTTTGCAGTCTTCGTGGCGTTCTTGAGACCCTCCTGGAACTCTGATGTCGTGACGCCTGTCAGGGCCGCAAACTTCGCCTCGCCAGCGACAATGGTGGTGATATTGCGGAGAAGCCAGTCAAGCTGGAAGTGGAAGCCCCGATCAGACCAAAAGCGGAGGACCTTCTTCATCTCGTCACGCGCATCGGGCCACGCCGCGCAGATCCGAGCGAGGGCGAGGTCACCCTTCGAGAGCTTCGTGCCGCCACTGTTGACGCGATTGAATATGTCGACGACGACATCGATCGTCTTGTCCTCGCCGACTACCTTTTCGATATGGAACTCGATGTCCTTGATCGCGTCGAGGCGAGTCAGCCGGTTTACGTAGTCGGCGGCGCGCGCGCTCAGATCCGGCTTTGCGAACACAGTCTTGATTGCCGGCGCGACACCCTCGGTCATGAGCTGAGTGACACTGATCCAGCGCGGGTTGCCCTTCATCTTCGCCGGGGCGTAGAACTCGAAGACCTCATCTTCGATGTCGAAGTACAGGCCGGTGAAGGCGTTCACGTCCCCGTCGAAGAAGCGCGGGGCTCGACCGCGGATGATCCCGTACAGGGTGGTCACCCGCTGCTGACCGTCGAGCAGGAGGTCGACGTTGCCGGCCGCCAGGGTGCCTCCGCCTCTGATGTCGGCGACCTCAGTAGGCGTAACCCAGACCATCAGGCTCCCCACCGGATACTTCCGGTACAGGGATGTCATCAACCCGCGGACCTGCTCCCGGTTCCAGACGTATCCGCGTTGGAACTCGGGTAAGGCAATCGAGCCGAGGTCGACCTGGCTCAAGATGGTCTGAACGTCCATCAGTGTCCTCGATCAGATTGGGACGTCCAGTCTGGCCCAGTGTCATGCGCTTCGTCACGCGGCACAACAGCGATCCTCCCAGTCCCCGCCCCGGCGATGACCACGAGTGGCCCATCGCCGCACTCGACGATCCGCTGCTGGTCCGGCGTGAGCCCCGCATCGCGGACGGGCGCGGTAATCACGAGATGAGCCTGGGGGAGGGCGCGCGCTGGTCGTGATAGCCTCGACTCTGGGACGAAACCCCTGCATCATCTCCGCATGGCGCGCCACGAAGCGCGAACGCGATGCCTACACCGACTGACGAACTCGATGTGGATCTCGAGATCTCCGAGT
>Ga0326597_10005685_pt1 | contig 17235 bp, 19 predicted proteins | sample RVTome_12_FD_203789 | JGI IMG/M metagenome (GOLD analysis project Ga0326597, IMG submission 203789) | Soil microbial communities from uranium-contaminated site in the Upper Colorado River Basin, Wyoming, United States - RVT100D185 | ecosystem: Environmental > Terrestrial > Soil > Contaminated >...
ACAGGCCGACGAGACGGTGGCCATCACTGCCCTGGACTATGGCTTCACTCCCTCGAACGTCGAGGTCTCAGCCGGTGTGGTCACCTTCGAGGTCATCAACGAGGGTACCGAGGAGCATGAGCTTGCTTTCCTCCCGGGAGGCGGAGAAGTGCCTTTCGTCGACGGCGCGCCGGATGAGGAAGCACTCGAAGCGGCAGGTGCCTTCGAGCTGGAGGCGTTCGGCCCCGATCAGACCTGCAATGCCACCTACAAGTTGGAGCCAGGCACCTACACCGTCTTCTGCATCGTCGAGACCGCTAGTGGCGCCACCCACTACGAGCTGGGGATGCACGGCACCGTCGTGGTCGAGGGCTGATCTCCGACGAACGAAAAGAGTGTTGTGATGAGGCAGATGAGAAGGAGGTCGACTGTGAGAAATTCCAAGTTGTCGGGCTGGGTGCTGATAGTGGTTATGGCACTCGTCGCGGCTGCATGCGGCACCGACGACGGTGGTGAGGTCAGAAACATCGACGAGTCTTCCGGATCCGCGTCAGGATCGGCATCTGCAAGTGGTCTGCACCGGGCTCGGGCAGCGGGTCCGCGTCGGGGTCGGCCAGTGGGATCGAAGGCGGGGCCACCGGACAGCTCGGAGGCTATACCCCGGGCTCCGATGTCTCGGCGCATGCCAGGGTGGTACTGGACATCTGTGAGATCAACGATCTGCTTCCGTCAGACGCCGCCATCGACTACGACGCCATCCGCACCCTCTACGAAGCGGGGAAGAATTCGGTCAACGGTGACGGGTCGGTTCGAACACTCGGCGGCTTTGCCCGCAGCGAACGTGACGAAGCCATCTGGAACGACTACGTCGATCACTACGGTGACCCCACCTGGTTGGACACCTTTGTAACCGATGCCATCGATGGGACCGGTCCCTTCGCAGGTGAGTCGGACCCGGTGCGCCGACAGGGAATCCAAAAGGGCATCCAGAACCAGATCATGGTCTCCTGGATGCTCCACGAACTGGTGGCCGCCCTCGACAAGGCCGAGGCCGGAGAGTATGACCCCGCCGACGGTGCTCCCCACAACTGGGACGAGGCATGGGCCTTCTACCACGGCGAGGCACCCGATTGCGCCCCGTATTCGACGGCCGACAAGAGAGGCGAGAACTTCGGGACCGGGACAGCGGTGAACGATGCTCTCGAGGGTGCCTTCATTCGGGGTGTGGAGGCGCTTGTGGCCGGGGATCCTGACGTCGCCGTTGAGGCCAAGGACGAGATCCTGCGTCAGATCACTATCACCCACATTCAGGCGACCATCCGGTATGCCAATCAGATCGAAAGCGCCCTCGCCGACGGGGACGTTGAATCGGCCCGGATAGCCCAGGCCGAAGGTTGGGGATTCTTCCGGGTCATCGAACCGCTCGTGGCGGATGTGGACCCGGCGGCCGCCGATGTGATAGCCGACACATTCGACCTCTCAGCCGGCGACCCGCAAGCCGGCTCGGCTGAGGCGGTTGAACTTGCTATCGAGTCCACTTACGAGGAACTGGGGATCACGGCCGAAGAGGTTGGTGAGCTGACCGGCTGACTCAGCAAGAGGCACGCCGGACACGTCCATCCACTGACCTGGGGCGCTACCACCTTCGGCCCGCCTTCTGGAGGGCTGGCGACGATCATGCCATGGACACGATCTAGTCGGTGCGCTACCGCGAGTACCTGGAGGCGATCTGGCTCGAAGAAGAAGGTATAGAGCCGGTTCAAGCCCGTATCGCCGACTGGCTCGGCGTTTCACGAGTTTCAGTCTCGGAGATGATGTAGAAGGCGGAAGGCTTGTCAAGGTCCACCCCCAGGTTGGTCTAAACCGAGGGCGCCATCTTGCAGTGTTGGTGGTGCGGCGCCACCGCTATGCAGAGCGTTTTCTCTCCGCATTGCTTCGCCTTCCCTGGGCCAAAGTACCCACCGAAGCCGAGGAGTGGGAGACAAAACGGTGTGTCTTTAGACCGGCAAGCTCTCCGAACCGACAGCCGGCGTACGCAGCCGTCAGCACAAGAGCCCGATGCCGGCCATCGAGCACCTCGGCGAGATCGGTCACCTCTTCAGCGGTGAGAAAACGCATCTCGGTGTATGAGTTATTCGGTAGCTTGATCCCACGGCAGGGAGAGCGGACGATGAGGTCCGATTCGAGCGCCGAGGAGAACAGGCCTCCGACCAGCAGGTAGGCGTGGCGGATCGTCGACGGCGCCAGATCCTTCTCCTCGAGGTGAGAAACAAAAACCTTGGATGGATCTCTTGACGCATAGATCTGATTGTATGTACAATGTGCGTACATCAATTGGAGTGAGCATGACAGCCGAGCAACGAGATCGCCGATGGGCTTTTCGAGTCAAAAGTCGAAGCGATGCAATCGTCCGCGAGGCGGCAACCCTTGCCGGTCAATCGCTGACAGCGTTCGTCGAAGACAGCGCTGTGGTCCGAGCCGAGTCTGTCATCGCCGAGCGCCACGCGATAATGCTCAGCCCAGAGGAGTTCTCCCGCTTCGTGGACGCTCTTGACGAGGCGCCAGTGGCAGTTCCACAGCTAGTCGATCTGTTCTCGCGGCCGAGTCGTATTCCACAAGCTTGAGCGACCTCCGACCGGTTCGGAGGCTCGAATCCACCGACGAACCGAACGAGTTCGACTGCGGCGTTCCTGCTCTCAATGAGTGGTTCCGGCAATTCGCTCTATCGGACCTGCGAGCAGGTGCTTCGGTGACATACATACTCAAGCGAGACCAACATCTGGTTGGCTTCTACACCTTGGCTCCTCACGCTATTGAGGCGGCAGTGGCGGCCCCCAGGCTCGGCGCGGGGCTCCCTCGCCATCGAACGATCCCAGTGATACTGCTGGCTCGCCTTGGGCTCGACCGATCAGAGCAAGGAAGGGGGATCGGTGGCGATCTCCTCAGGGACGCTCTGGCTCGCTGCGCCGCAGCTGCTGACGAGATTGGAGGGCGGGCCGTGTTGGTCTACGCCAAGGACGAGGCGGCTGCACGGTTCTACCAGAGGTGGGGGTTCCACCCGTTGCCCGAAAACCCGCACCACCTCTACCTGCTGATGAAAGATCTGCGAGGATCGATCCAGCAGAGCCGCCAATAGCTAGATCACACGCCGCAGCCTCGACGCTGAGTGCATCCCTTCTCTTGAGATTCCTTCGGAGCCTCCTTAACGGTAAATACGAGGCGAAAGAAGTTCTGGATGAATCAGCCGACGAGAAGTACCGTAGAAACCGAGGAGGAGGAAGTGTCAGAGCGCCACAACCAGAGACGAGCCTCAACGGTGGACTCACTCGAAAATCAGACCGGCCAATCACTCGAGGATTGGGCCGAGGTCATCACCGAGAACGAACTGTCAGGCTTCAAGCCGATTGTCGACTGGCTCAAACAAGAGCACGGCCTAGGTCACTTTCAGGCCCGCTTGATTGCCGAAGCCTACCGCGATCACCACACATGAGGTCCTTCCCGCGGCCAGGCTCTCCACCGACGAGAGCCCATAAAGTCGAGCGTGCCAATCCAACCCGTCCAGTCCGACCGGGATGCACACTCGATGAAGAGCGGCCGATCACCTTTACTCACGATTGAACACTGGTGTACAATCCAGCCGAAGCCACCGGAAGAGTCCACCTCCAATGAACCAAGCGCAACGTCGCATTCACGACGCCGCCATTCGTCTCTTCGCCGAGCAAGGCAACCAACGCGTTTCGGTAAGCGATCTGGCCCAGGCTGCCGGGGTCGCCCGGGGAACCGTCTACAACAACATCGAGACCCCTGAGTATCTATTCGAACAGGTCGCCGCCCAGCTAGCCACCGAGATGCACGAACGGGTAACTGCCTGCGACCAGAATTCTGATCCTGCCCATCGGCTCGCCAACGACATCCGGTTCTTCGTGCGGCGCGCCCATGAAGAACCCCAGTGGGGCTGGTTCGTCTACCGCTTCGGGATCAACAACGACTCATTGCGCGACCTGCTCAATGGGACCCCCATGCGGGCCATCACCAAAGGCGTCGACCGGCACCGCTATGACCTTCGGGAAGATCTCTTGCCAGGTGCGATCGCCATGATCGCCGGAACGACCCTCACCGCCATGTGGATGGTGCTCGAGGGCCACCAAACCTGGCGAGAAGCCGGATCCGGGGCAGCTGAACTGGTCCTGCGGAGTTTCGGAATCGAACCCGGCGAGGCCCGGCGTCTCGCCGAGACAGAACTCCCTCCCCTTCCAGCCAGCCGAGATTTGCATGCTGTTTCATAACCAAACCATCAGGAGATCCACTCATGGCTGACGCCTACATTTACGATGCCGTTCGCACCCCGCGCGGCCGCGGCAAGAACACCGGCGCGTTGCACACCACCAAACCAGTCACCCTCGTCACCGTGCTGTTGAATGCGATTCGCGAACGCAACCCCCACCTCGATCCGGCTGCAGTTGACGACATCGTGCTCGGCACCGTCGAACCCCACGTCGAGCAGGGTGGAGTGCTCGCCCGCACGGCCGCCATCGCGGCCGGGTTTTCCGAAACGGTTCCTGGCGTCCAACTAAACCGGTACTGCGGGTCGGGATTGGAAGCTATCAACCAGGCTGCCGCCCGGGTGCGATCGGGGTGGGAGGACCTAATTTTGGCTGGCGGGTCCGAATCGATGTCCCGGGTCGCCATCGGCTCCGGGGGAGATCCATGGGCAATGGACCCGGCCACCAATTATGAGACGTCGTTCGTCCCGCAAGGCATCAGCGCCGACCTCATTGCCACGATCGAAGGATTCACCCGCCACGACGTCGACGCATTCGCGGTCGAATCACAGAGCCGGGCTGCCAAGGCTTGGGCCGACGGTCGGTTCGACCGTTCCATCGTTGCGGTCGTCGACATTACCGGTCAGGTGGTGCTCGACCGCGACGAGCACATGCGCCCTGGCACGAGCATGGAGGACCTCGCCAAGTTGCCGCCGGCGTTTGCGGCGATGGGTCAGATGGGAGGCTTCGACGCCGTCGCGTTACAGAAGTACACGCGGGTCGAGGAAATCAACCATGTACATACGGCTGGCAATTCCTCCGGAATCGTTGACGGGGCCGCCCTGGTTCTGGTCGGCAACGAACAAGCCGGGACGAGGTACGGCATGGTCGCGCGGGCCCGCATCGTCTCGGTCGGAGTGGTCGGCGCCGAGCCAACCATCATGTTGACGGGACCCGCTCCGGCTTGCCGGAAGGCCCTCACCAAGGCGGGCATGACCGTTGGCGATATCGACCTCGTCGAAATCAACGAAGCGTTCGCATCGGTAGCGCTCAAATTGATGGGCGACCTTGGCGTTGATCACGACATCACCAACGTCAACGGCGGCGCCATCGCCATGGGCCATCCACTGGGAGCCACCGGCGCGATGCTCCTCGGAACGATGGTCGACGAGCTCGAACGCCGCGACCTCAACACCGCAATGATCACGCTGTGCATCGGTGGCGGCATGGGCATTGCCACCATCATCGAGCGCGTCTGAACGAACGCTATGACCATGAACCTTGCAACGATCCAATACAACCAGGACGAAGATGGCCTCGTCACGCTCACCCTTGACGACCCTCAACAGTCGGCCAACACGATGCGTCAGCAGTTCGTCGAGGACTACATCACCATCGTCGACCATATCGAAGCGAACAAGGCCGACATCTCCGGAGTACTCATCACGTCGGCGAAACCGACGTTTTTCGCCGGAGGAGATCTCCGTGAGCTGATCGCCGCCACCCCCGACGACGCCCCCATTTTCGTCGAGTTCTCCAATCGCTTCAAGCGTGCCATGCGGATCCTGGAGACGCTCGGGATGCCGGTCGTCGCGGCGATAAATGGGGTGGCGCTCGGTGGGGGGCTCGAGATCGCCCTGGCGTGCCACTACCGGGTGGCGTCCGACAACTCATCGACCCGGATCGGCCTACCCGAAGTGACCCTGGGATTGCTTCCCGGCGGAGGCGGGCTCGTAAGAACGGTGCGATTGCTGGGTGTGATCGAAGCCTTGACAAAAGTGCTAATCCAAGGCCGGCAAATGGGCGTGCCGGATGCCAAGACCCTCGGCCTGATTGACGAAATCGCCCCGAACCCCGAAGCTATGCTTTCGGCGGCCAAAGCCTGGATCGCCGAGAACCCCAAAGCGACTCAGCCGTGGGACGCACCCGGCTACAAGATGCCAGGGGGGACACCAACCCATCCCATGCTCGCCGCCAACCTGGCGGCCATTCCGGCGACCTTGAAGTCACAGACGAAGGGCGCCCACTACGACGCGCCCCATCACATCATGTCGGCAGCCGTCGAAGGTGCCGCGGTGGACATCGACCGTGCATTCGAGATCGAAACCCGATATTTCGTCGACCTGGTCTGCCACTCGCCCCAGGCCAAGAACATGACCCAGGCGTTCTTCTTCGACCTTCAGTCGATCAACAAGGGTGGGTCGCGTCCCGACGGTTTCGAACGGTGGTCTGCCACCAAAGTGGCCGTGCTCGGCGCCGGCATGATGGGGGCGGGTATTGCCTATCAATGCGCCCGATCGGGAATCGACGTCGTGCTCAAAGACGTCTCCCTCGCGGCCGCCGAGAAGGGCAAGGCGTACAGCGAGAACCTCGTCACGAAAGCAGTCAAACGGGGCAAGCTCAGCCAGAACAAAGCCGATGCCCACCTGCTCCGGATCACCCCGACCGACTCCTACGATGACCTGGCCGGGTGTGATCTCGTAATCGAAGCCGTATTCGAGTCACCCGATTTGAAGAAGCAAATCTTTGCCGACACCGAACCTGTCGTCGCGGCCGACGCACTCCTGTGTTCAAACACATCAACCCTGCCGATCACCGATCTGGCGACCGGCGTATCACGACCGCAGGACTTCATCGGGCTTCATTTCTTCTCGCCGGTCGACAACATGCCCCTCGTCGAGATCATCGTCGGCAAGGAGACATCGGAGACGGCCCTCGCCAAGGCGGTCGATGTGGTCCTCCAGATCGGCAAGACCCCGATCGTGGTCAACGATTCGCGAGGGTTCTTCACATCCCGGGTGATCGGCGGGTTCGTCAACGAGGCCCTGGCCATGCTGACCGAAGGCATCAACCCGGTGATGATCGAGCGAGCCGGCAACAAGGCTGGATACCCCGCTCCCCCACTACAACTAATAGACGAACTGACGTTGACTTTGCCCGCCAAGATCATGGCGCAGAACCGGGCAGGCGCAAAAGCAGCCGGCATCGAGTACGTCCCCCACCCCGCCGAAACGGCCATCGAACAAATGCTGGCCGCCGGACGAGAAGGCCGGTCGGGCGGCGCCGGTTTCTATGACTATGACGAGTCGGGAAACCGCCAGAAGCTTTGGCCAGGATTGTTTGAGATGTTTGGAATCGACGATGACCGCCACCTACATGCCGAAGACGAAGACCTTCTCAAGGACATGTCCGAACGGATGCTCTTCGGAGAGGCGATCGAAACGGTCAAATGCTTCGACGAAGGGGTCATCACGTCGTACGCCGATGCCAACATCGGGTCGATCTTCGGAATCGGATTCCCGGCCTGGACAGGTGGGGTGGCCCAGTACATCGATCAGTACCCGGGCGGAACTACCGGGTTCGTGGCACGCTGCAAAGAGTTGTCTGATCGGTACGGCGACCGATTTACGGCACCTGCATCCCTGACGGCCAAAGCTGACACCGGTGAGCCATTCCGACCAAAGGGCGCCATGTGAAACCGGCCTAGGTGACAAGCGGTTCGACGAGCGCCGGGTTGTCGATTTCCTCACAACTGCCAGTACTTTCGACTGGTCAGAGTTCGGGCTACCGACGAGGTGGCTGAGTGGCACCCGACCGTTCGGCCTGATCAAGTGCCAACAGGATGGCATCGACCAGGTCACGCGCCGCCTGCTCGGTCAGTTCTACGGCAACCCGGGCGCCCGGGCCGATACCCTCGTTGACGAAGTCGATATTGAGGGCATGCTCCACCTCCAGGTCAAAGGGGTGATCGAACGACACGTAGGCATGGTCGATGGGAAACCACCTGTTGGTCTCTTTGGCTGAGCCCGTCAGTTCGATCCGCTCTGCGATCATTGTGCACATGGATTTGGTCCCTTCTCGTTCAGCTGAGATGCGATTCGAAAAAATCGAAGACCTTCTGCCAGCCATCGAGCGCCTGCTCAGCCCGGTAGGCGGAAGGACGGTTGTAATAGAAAAACCCATGCCCCGCTCCGTCATATCTGTGGAATTCGTACTGCTTGGCATGCTTCTTGAGTTCAGCTTCGTGCTGGTTGACCTGTTCGGGTGTCGGAGAACTGTCGTCGTTGCCGAATAGGCCGAGCAGTGGACACATGAGGTCTTTGGTGTAGTCGAGCGGCGCGACCGGTCGCTTGTCGTTCAGATCGTCCGACCCCATTACAACCCCTCCGCCCCATAGGTCGGCGACGGCGTCGAATCCATCCCGGACCAGGCTGGCAGCCAGAACCGCATGGCGACCACCCGAACAGGTACCGATCACACCAACCTTACCGTTGGAATAAGGTTGCGACCGCAGGTAGGCAAGTGCCCCGGCGACATCACCAGCCACTTGATCGTCGGCGACGCCTCCCTCTGACCGTACCCGGGCGGCGACGTCCTCGGGAGTACCGTGTCCGGCCCGGCAGTACAGGTCTGGCGACACGACCGCAAAACCGTGGTCGGCGAATTTGCGAGCCATCTCTCGATACCACTCATCCCATCCAGGTAGATGGTGGACCAACACGATGCCGGGGAGTGGGCCCGCTCCCAGCGGGCGGGCGAGATAAGCATGAATCAGGTCCCCGTCATGGCCACCAATCGTTACGGTTTCAGCCACGATTCCTATGTACTGGTCGGTCTGGTACATCGTCTCCTCCATTGATCATGATGGGCATAAACGCAGTGCGTCCAAATCCGCTCGGCTTCGCTGCCCGACGCTACACGAGTCCACGACTCGACGACTCGACGCCCGATCAACCGGTATTTGTCAGGGCGGAACCAGCACCGTAACCGCCGACCGAGGCACAAAAGGCGACAACTATGGAGACGCCGTGATGCGCCTTTCCAGGCCATCGACGTCAGGGTTTGATGAACACCTTGCCGTTCAGCTTGGCCAGTTCTTCTGGCAGCCGTTCCATTGCATCAACCAGTGGCACGATGGCCGTGACGTCTGTGGCCCAATTGCCGCTCGCAAACCGCATTTGGGCGGTCCCGATGGCGGCCATCTTGTCAGCCACCGGCTTGTCGGCCATCCACCGGGTCAGCCAGAAACCCTCGATCGATTTCATCATGAAGATCATTTGTCCGGGCTCGGTGAGGGTCGGCAGCTCGGCATCGAGTTTGCCGTAGATGACCCAGCGGGCTTTGCGAGGCATGGCGGCGAACACCTTGGCGCTGACCTGGTTGGCGACCGCATCGAGAAATATACGGGGTTGCTCGTCCCTCAAGACTGATCGCAAACGCGCATCGAAATCACTCGATTCGCTATTCAGGACGTGTGCGGCACCGAGGCCCGTAAGGGGTTCGATTTGGCTGTCACGGCGAACAATGGCGATCGGACGGTAGCCTTCATCGTTGGCAATGGAGATCAGTAACTTGGAGAGTTGGCTGGCGCCGGCCGACACGATAAACGCCTTCGCAGCATCCTCTTTGACGATATCGAACATCGCCAGGGCGGTAAGCGGATTGACGATCATGGCCGCGCCGTCCTCATCGCGAACTGCTTCGATGAGCGGGATACAGGTCATCGCGTCGGCGATGGAGTACTCGCTCCACGTCCCACCCGTTCCCGGGGCTGCCACAAACGCCACCCGCTGGCCCACCAATCCGTCAGCGTGGGAGCCCCCACCAGAGGCGACCACCTCGCCGACCCCCTCGAAACCGGCCGCGTTCCCCTTAATTCGGGGCTGACCATAGAGTCCCTGAATGAACATCTCGTCTGACGGATTGACCGACGCAAGGGCCAGGCGAACCCTCACCTGCCCGTCGGTCGGCTCGGGGATCGGGACCTCAGTCAATGCGACGAAGGGCGCCATCTCAGTCAATGCAGCGCTCTCGGGTCTCACCGGGGCATAACCATCCCCGACCAGGATGAGCGCTTTCATGGTTTCGGTCATGCTGGAGGGCTCCTTGATCAGCGATGCGACAAGGCAACATTATGGCCGATTACCGGGACATCGACGGCACCGCTTCTGCCGACCACAGAACCGACCCGGCTAGGACCCGTTGGCGTTTTTGGCGATCGCCTCAGGACCCACATCACAAGGCCCACCCGGGGCCCATTGGCCTCGAGGAGCGAGTTGCCTTCGATCAACCCGGCGTGGAATCGATGCGATGATCCAAGTCCCTGCCCGAAACGAACCAGATAGCCCTGACCGGTACGTCACCATCGTTGAAGAGTCGATGGGGCTCGGTCGAATCAAAGGCAATGGAGTCACCAGGGGCTAGATCGTACCGGTGGAAACCGATCTGAACACTCAAGGTTCCGGAAACGATGTATCCATATTCCCGGCCATGGTGCCTCATCAACGATTCGTCGGGCGTCGACGCTCCTCCGACCTCGTAAATGGCTTCGAGGAAGTCAATTCCATCGTCGGTCGCTGCCGACAGCTCTTCCCACCGCACACCCGAGTCGAGATCGATGGCCTTGCGATCCTCAGGACGAACCACGGATTCAACCGTCGGCGACGCCAGGCTGGCGCCCGATTGGTCGAAATCGGCGCCCCGTATGATCCGGTCGAGTGACAAACCGAGCTCGGTGACGATGGCATATAAGGTGCCCACCGAAGGCTTGGACAAACCGCTCTCGATCTGCGAGATCAAGCTCGGCGACAGCCCGAGCCTCCTGGCCAGCTCACGCTGGCTGACGTCGGCTTTCGTGCGCTCCGCCCGAAGGCGATTACCAATTCCATCAAGCTTCTCGTTCAACTCCGCTTGCACTCAAACCTCATTTGTCTCATTGGGACGATAACTCTGGAACTCCCTGTCTTGATGGCGCATTGATGTCAGTACTTCCAAGAGCGAGGATAAACACCCGATGCCAAGCTGTGCAGCGTCACTGAGCACTTTTCGTCAAATGCGACGAAGTAGAGCATTTGGACCGTTCGCCCGAGTCACAGCTTTTTCCTCAACAAACGGCATCCAGGAGATTGATGGGTCGGATTTTGGACGCATCACGATAGTGGGCGTGTGTAGTCTCACTAATCGTGGACCGACATCAGTATTTAGTCGCGGCGTACAAAGCCGGCCGGAGACGCGTGCCGAACGCGGACGTATGCGACGTCGGCAGCCGCTCCCAGGACCGCCCGGCGACTGACCCCGCGGCAAGGCTCAACCCGGGAACTGAACCTGCCCGCAACTCGCTTCATCGCGGCAGTCGCCCGTGAGCCGCAAGACCCTGATTCGGGGAGGCACCGTCCTCACGCTGGGTACCAAGACCCCCAACTTCGTGGAGGCCGACGTACTCATCGACGACGGCAAAATAGCCGACGTAGGTCCCGGGCTTCGTGCTCGCGACGCCGAGGTCATAGACGCCACAAATACCATTGTCATGCCCGGCTTTGTCGACAGCCACCGTCACGTATGGAAGTCGTTGTTTCGTAATCTCGGAGACCCCGCCGTCGGATCAACCGCGGCGACCGGCGCTCACTACCAGCCTGACGACGTTTACGCAGCTACGTTGATTGGATTGATGGGCGCCATCGAGGCCGGGATTACCACGGTCGTCGACTGGTCCGACATCCAGATCGACGAGACCTACACGGAGGCGGTACTCCAAGCGCACGTAGACGCTCGACTTCGTACCGTGTTCGTTCATGCTGCGCCGCAGTGGACAGAATCTGCGCAGAACGACGGTTCGGCGATTCGAGGTCTGGTCGCAGCCAATGCCGCTAACTCCGGATCGCTGACCACTATCGCTGCTGGGCCATGCGAACCGAGCACGTCGAATTTCGACCGGGTCGAAACCGACTGGGCGCTGGCCAGGGAGTTGGGACTACGCATCCACGTGCACGCCGGATCCGTGAAGTCGGCCGGTGGCGTTATCGCTTCGATATCGGGGCGGGGAATGCTCGGAGAAGATGTCACACTCGTTCATTGCTCCAACCTCGATGACAAAGACCTGTCGGCGATCGCCTCATCTGGAACACGGGTTTCATTGACGCCCTCGGCCGAAATGGCTGGAGGTCTCGGATCCCCGCCGATCCAGCAACTAATTGATCACAATATTCGCCCGGGGCTCGGAGTCGACAACGAGCAGCTGGCACCCGGAGACCTGTTTGCCCAGATGCGCGCGCTTATCTCGGTTCAACATGCGACTCTTTTCGATTTCAAGCTTGCAGGCAAAGCTGGCATTCCCAACCTCATGAGCACGCGTGAAGTCATCCGGCACGCCACCATAGACGGCGCCCGGGTTTCAGGCCTGGGTGACGTGACAGGATCGCTCGTACCGGGGAAGCAGGCCGATGTCGTAGTACTCCGAACCGACCGGCCCAACATCTACCCGATAAACGATCCGATCGGAGCGGTAGTTTGGGGGATGGATACGTCCAATATCGATTGGGTGTTTGTCGACGGCCAGGCCCTACTTCGCAACGGGATCCTCGAAGGGAACATGGACCGGGCTCGGGATCTGGCGATATCAGCGCGAAATCGGGTGGCATCGGCCTCTGGTCTCACCGTCGGGGCGAGCTGGGGTGCTTCACAATGACCACGACCCGCGCACCCTCATCGGCCCTCACCTCGTTCGTGGTGGCGTCCCGGTACATGCCGGTCTATCTGGCGCTCATCGTGCTTGTCGTCGTCGCATCCATATGGGCGCCTGCCACGCTGACCAGCGCAGGACTCAGTGCGATAGGTCTGTTTGGAACGTACCTCGCCATAACAGCTCTTGGCCAGATGTTGGTGATCATGGCCGGTGGAATCGATCTCAGCGCACCCGGGACTTTCACGCTTGGCGCCATCGTCATGGTCGGAGTCGGGCAACAAGCAGACGACCGGATCTGGATTGCCATCCTGACTGCGGTCGGATTCGGCGCACTCGTCGGACTGGTCAACGGGATCATCATCGGTGGACTGAAGCTCAATGCCCTGATCGTAACTCTGGCCGTGGGTCAGGTCGTAACGGGGATCGTCAACAGGTATCACAAGACATTCGCGATCCAAAGCTCCATACCATCGGGTCTCTCAGACTGGATGACTGTCCGCTTCCTCGGGATCCCAAGACCGTTCTGGATTGGGGTCGCCTTAACCGCCCTACTCATCTTCGCGTTCCGGTATACCACGGTGGGTCGCAGATTCCAGGTGGTCGGAGCCAATCCGGTGGCCTCACTGGTGAGCGGACTAAGGGTGACCCTCAATCAGATCTCTGCCTATGTGGTGGCCGCAATGCTCTATGCCATTGCCGGAGTGCTGTTTGCCGCACTGCTCCGCAATCCCGGCGTCACCATCGGGGCGCCATACCTACTCGGCCCGATCGCGGCTGTTGTGATTGGGGGAGCCTCGCTGACTGGAGGCCTGGCCAGCCCGCTATCGACCTGGTCGGCAGCCTTCTTCCTAGCCGGCCTCAATCAGATGATGAGGGTCATGGGTCTCCCCACCGCACTTCAGTTCGTCGTGTTCGGGCTGGTGATCATCGGGGGCATGTTGGTTTCGGGCGATCGGATCATCAAAGGCGTGGAGCAAGTACTTCGCGAGCGACGACGACCTACCCGCATCGAGAAACAGAAAATGAAGAGCTCAATCGACGGGCCAGTTTGAGCCAACGACCTTCGCACCACGAGCCCCACGAACAAGCACCGACAGTGAGATGACGCAAGTTGGGCCATACAGCCCAGATGGAGGAGAAGATGAAACTAACAAGAATAGTTGGGTTCGTCGCCGTGCTGGCGATGATCCTGGCGGCCTGTTCCGGAGACTCAGGAACCACGACGACGGAAGGGACAACGGCGACTACCAGCGCTGCTAGTGCAACAACCACCGCCGCCATAACGCCAACGACATCAGGCGCAACCGCCACAACCGCCGACCAGGGCGACAATCCGCTCGCCGAATTCGGTGAGAGCACCAATGCCGATCCGGCACTGGTCGACAAAGCAATGGGTCCGATAACGCCGCCGGAAGGCGATCCAGCGTATGACATCATCCTGGCAGCCATCGCTCGGGCCGATCAAGACCTTGATCAGGCCACGATGGACAAGGCGCTCGAGTGCTGGAATGCGCCTGAGTGTGACACCGGTAGTGGCGGAGACCTCATCATGGGCTTTGCCGATGGCGGTGGGCACCTCAACGTGTGGCGGGGGGTAACGCACATGGAGGCCATCCTCCAGGCCCTTACCTACCCCGAGATCGGCACCATCGTCTCGACCGAGGCTCTATGGAACGCAGATACTTCGGTCCCTGCCAACGACATCGACTTCCTGGTTCAGCGTGGTGCTGACTTCATCACTGGCTACCCGGACGCGGGCGTGGCGATCGGTGACGCCATCAAGGCGGCTACCGCGGCCGGTGTTCCGTATATCCCGTGGTCAGCAGGTTGGGTCGGTTTGCCCGGCCAGGACGGAGCTCTCGTCCCTGGCGAGGACTACCTCACCGTAGTTGGTGAGAACTTGTGTGCACTCGGAGAGAGCCTCGCCGAGGTCCTCAACGAGAACGTAGTCGAAGGGAAAGTCGGAGTCCTTGGCGGTACGCCCGGTAACGCCCTCTCCCTGGGATGGCAGCAATGTCTTACCCCGGCGTTGGATGCCGGCATTCAGCCAGTTGGTGATCCGGCGGACACCTATTGGGTGAATGACATTGCGCTGCAAGTGGTGCTCGGATGGCTGTCCACCGACCCTGACATCAAGGGTTACGCGTATGAGTACTCCGATGGGATGAACACTGCGTTGCAGGCGTACGACCAGTTGGGGGTCCCTGTGGAAAACCTGACCCTGGCGATGCGCACCGATGAGCAGACTTTGTTCTGTGACTGGGTGGAGCGCGCCGAGCCGACCTATAACATCTGGTATTCGGCTGGTGGGAACTTCCAGTCTCGGGTGGCCGTCACTGCAGCCATGATGTATCTCAAGGGCGCGGAGATTCCGTCCCAGATCGACGTTCCTCATGTCATGCGTCAGGTCACTGCAGCTGACTGTAAAGCCGATCGGGCGACGCCAGCAGTTTCGGGCACCTCACTAGTGCCGGACGAAGTGCTGGCTCTGATGTTCGGCAGCTGATGAACGACGGCAATCCCATGGGAGGGTCGACGAACGAGGACCTGGTCCTCGAGCTAAGTGGCGTGTCCCGCCAATTCGGGGCGGTTCGAGCACTGACAAATGTCAGCTTCGACTGCCGGCCCGGAGAGGTTCACGCGCTCGTCGGCGAGAACGGCTCTGGCAAGTCGACTCTCCTTGGGGTTGCCAGCGGGTTTGTCGACCCCGATCTGGGCAGAATCCAGATCGGGGGCAGAACCCTGCGTCGGGATTCCCCGGCGCTTGCGCGCAAGCTTGGTCTGGCGATGGCCTATCAGGACACGTCCTTGATTCATGCCGAACCAGTCAAAAACAACCTGTTCTTAGCTGCTCCGCCAGGAAAACGGCCGCCCTACTGGAGACGCAAGAAGTGGGCACGGAGGCTTCTGGGCGAATTCGACCTCGATATGGAGCTATTTCCTGATTCGCCGTCCGGATTTCTAACGCTCGCCGAGCGCCAGTTATTCGAAGTGGCCAAAGCACTCGTATCCGACCCCAAAGTGATTCTTCTCGACGAACCGACCACCGCCCTCGGACCCGATGAAGTGGAATCACTCCACCGAACCATCTCAAGATGCCGGGACCAGGGAATCGGCGTGGTGTACGTGAGCCACCGACTGCCTGAAGTGCTCGAGATCGCAGACCGGATCACCGTGTTGCGCGATGGCGAGACGCAGGGCACGTTCGATGCGAGAGCTACCACCGAGCACGAATTGGTCGACCTGATTGTCGGCCGGCCGTTCGAGGCTGCTTTCCCTCAATCGTCGATCGCCGTGGATGACCGACAAGAAGTATTGGTTGTCGAAGGTTTGCAAGGCCAGTCGTTCGGGCCTGTCAGCTTCACCCTCGTGAGCGGCGAAGTCGTTGGGATTGCCGGAGCCGAGGGCAACGGACAACCACAGCTATTCGACACGTTGTCCGGTAGAACTCCACCGCGTGCCGGCCGCGTCACAGTTGACGGCAAGGACCTGACTTTGATCTCGACTCACGAAGCAATTGGCGCGGGTGTCATGCTGCTGCCAGGCGACCGCAAGAACGAGGCTCTCATGACGGTGCTCGGCGTCAGAGTCAATGCCACCGTCCAGTCGATTCGCCAATTCAGTTGGCTCTTTTTCCTTCGCCGTAACTCTGAGCGCCGAGAGGTTGGCAGGCTCGTAGACGAGCTCGAAATCCGTACGCCCTCTCTCGAACAGCCGGTCGAGTTTCTCTCTGGAGGCAATCAGCAGAAGGTCGCCGTGTCGCGCACGTTTCTCAAAAAGCCTTCGGTCATCCTTGCCTATGAGCCGACTCAGGGGGTAGATGTCGGCTCCCGTTTCGATATCTATAAGGCATTGCGGGCGCGGACCAATGAAGGGGCGGTACTCCTGGTCAAGTCGAGTGACCCTCTTGAGCTCGCTGGCCTATGCGATCGAGTACTGGTGCTGTCCCGAGGACAGATCATCGAAGAAATCCCCGGTGACGAACTCGATGAGGTTCGCATCGTCGAGGCCATAGTGCGCGGCCCCGGCCTGTCCAGATCCGGGCAATCGTCATTGGGTGTGGCGATGCCGAAGGCTCCCACCCGAGACGACGCGCCATGACAAGCCAATACCAACCAACGGGACCGATAGAGGCGGCTCGGCAAGCGATCCGAAAGGTTGCGCGTAACGCACGCGACAAGAACAAATGGCGCAAGGTCGTCAAGGTCCGCTTGTGGATGCCCATTGCCCTTCAGCTGGTGTTGATCAGTGCCCTGCTCTGGTACACCAGTTCCCGCTTTGACGGGTTCCTGAACTCAACCAACGTCACGAATGTCCTCGTAATCGCAATTCCACTGGCTATAGCCGCCATGGCCCAGACCCACGCTCTGCTCGTTGGGTACCTCGACCTCTCGGTTGGCGCAATGATCAGCCTGGGAGTGGTCATCGCCTCTTTCCTCATCGTGCCCGACTCGTCCCCGACACGAATCATCGTGGGGGTTGGGGCGATCCTCCTCACCGGCGTCGCAGTCGGACTTGTCAACGCCGGTCTGG
>Ga0326597_10005686_pt1 | contig 17235 bp, 20 predicted proteins | sample RVTome_12_FD_203789 | JGI IMG/M metagenome (GOLD analysis project Ga0326597, IMG submission 203789) | Soil microbial communities from uranium-contaminated site in the Upper Colorado River Basin, Wyoming, United States - RVT100D185 | ecosystem: Environmental > Terrestrial > Soil > Contaminated >...
GGCGGCCTGAGGATGCAACCGAGAAGATGGCGAGGACGATGGCCACGGTTGAGAATGCTCCCGGGTTGCCGAGGAGGTCATAGGCGAGCCCGGTGGCAATCACAATCCACATGACTGCAGTGGGCCAGGGCCGGCGAAACCACAGTGCTCCTCCGGCGGCGACAAGCAGCAGCCACCCCACAGGGTCAGGGGGTGCCGAGGAGCGACTGACCCCGATGGTGCCCATCACCATCACCACGATGGCGGCGAGAACCAACGCGAGGTCAGCCACTTCAGGTCGAGCTCGGTCGGATGTGATCACACCACAATCACTGTATGAGTCGATGCGGTATCCGTCGTCACCCCGGAGGACCATCCGCGTCTACCGCGTGGGGGTCGGTCAAGCGTGTTCGCGACGAGGCAACTCGGCGCTTGCCAAAATGGCGAAGCCCTAGCGCCGGCCGAGCCGAGAGGCGGCGACCTTCTTGGGAACGACCATTTCCCAGGCTTGAAGCACGATCTCGGTTAGCTCCGAGAGGTCGATCCGGTCGAGACGGACGACCACCCAGTGGTATCGCATGTCGCTGGGGTGGGGGAGGAGGAACCTGTCCGGCTCGGACTCGACCAGGGCAGTCCGCTCTTCCTTGGGAAAGGCAAACCCCATGGTCTCCTCATCGCGTGAGAGTGCGAGATACACCAATCGGCCCACCCTGAACTTGACCCGATCATGAACCAACACTTCGTAGGACCGGGGCAACGTCGCCGCGATGGCCCTCACGTCATCAACCGTGACCCCTAAAGCCTCGGACACGCCAGCAGGCTATCGCGCCCCGGCTGGGGCCAGACCGACGAAGCCATGCGGGGCAGCCGTTCTCAGGGCCGTGGACCTCGCTGAGCGGGCGTGGCAACCCTGGGTTGGCGGCGTCGGCCCCCGGTCGCCCTTCTCAGGGCCGTGGACCTCGCTGAGCGGGCGTGGCAACCCTGGGTTGGCGGCGGCCAGCAGGCTATCGCTCCGCGGGTGTGGCCAGACCGACTAACCGGGCGGATGAGCTCCATATCTCAGCGACACACCACTAGCGCCCGCGGCAAGCGAGACACCTTGTCCTGAGGATGGTGGCCGTGGCGGCATGCTCCGACCCGAGCATCGCCGTGATCCGCTCGAGCATCGCCGACGAAGCGACCGGCTTCCCACAGCTCTCACACGCTGGAACGGTGTCTCGTCTCATCTCCCGACGTCCTCTCGCCCAGTCGGCGAGGTCGAATCCGGTGGACATGCTTATGGCACCACGATCGATCTCGGGACAGATTCCGACACACTGGGCGCAGGCCACACAGAGTCTCGGGTCGAACTCGATGACCACCTCGCTCGAGGTGGTGGCGGTCAACGCATTGGTGGGGCAGATCCTGGCGCAAAGGGCGCATGCCGTGCAGGTCGCAGGGTCGATGCTCACCGTGCCTATCGGTGCCGAGCCCATCGAGGCCGCCGCGGTGTTGGTGCTTCGAATCGATGCCAGATACTCGATGACCTGCCGTTCCATGCTCGGCCCGAACATGGGACCGTCGGCCGAAAGTGCTGGAAGGGGCGTCAACGAGGCCACCTTCACCGGGCCGACCCGCTCCCGGTCCAGACCCAGCGCATCGAGGATCGTCCTGGTGTCGGTCAGAGTGGAAGCGATCCGATGATCATTGCGAAGGGGACATCCCGATTCGGAACAAGGCATAGCATCGGTGGCTACGGCCCCCATGGCCAGGGGAGCCAGCAACCAGCCCGCGCTCAGCATTCCGGCGCACGGGACGTATACGTCTAGCCAACCGGGCCCACCCGAGGACTCTCCGTCACGACATATGTAGCGAATGCCGACTGACGCGGCGGACGCGTCCAGCATCGCGGCGATCTGGGCTTCGACCGCTGCGTAGGTCACCGTCGGGTTGACCACGGCGCCAATCGGGCAGGTGGTGACACATATGCCGCAGGCGACACAGGCGGCCTTGTCGTAGGAGATCGATCCGCCGGTCCATGTCAATGCATCCACCGGGCACGAGCTGACACAGGCACGGCATCCTCTGTCGGCAATGCAGGCTCGTGTGTCGATCGAAGGAGCCCCGATGGTGAGCGGGACCGGGGCGGAGAGCAACGAGCGCCGGGAGATACCGGGTGCCCTAACCAGCATTGTTTGTTCTGGGCTTGCGCCGGGGAATGCCTCTGTCCGGGCGACTGCTCCGGCAAGAGCTGCAACCAGCGGCTGAGGTTCGGTGAGAAGGCTCACATCGACGATGCCGACTCCCAGAGGATCGAAGCCGATCCGCCGCATCGCGGACTGTAGACGCACAAGGTCGGCATCATCACGGTGGATGCCTATGACCAGATGTTGGGTTTCGTCCCTGACAGTGGCGATGGCCGATGGATCGAAGCAGAGCCCCTCGACGAGACTCACACCATCCAAAGGAACAGGCGGCGTCTGATGATCGGAGCAGAGCAAGGCCTGAGTCATGGTGAGGCTTGAGGCAAGGCCGTCTGAAACCCGAGTAACTCGCGGTCATGGACCACTAGGGTGCGGGTTGCGAGCGCCAGGGCGTTGAAGGCGGGGTGACGGTTGATTCCGATCATCCTCTCGGACAGCAGAGGCACCCAAATGCCCAGGTGGTGATTCAGGAATTCGGCCTGGTGGCGGACGGCTCGTTCGGTCGACCTCCCCGCGACAATCCGTTCTGTCTCCATGTCACAAAGGGTCGCCATTACGTCGAATTGGACAGTCACATGATCGAGAGGCGAGCTCGAGTTGTGTCGGGGGCGGATGCCGAAACTGAGGTATGCCCGACGGAGCTCCGAGAGGAGCACGGCGGTGGCGCCTGAATGCGGGTCGCCGAGCCATGCTGACTCGGTTGGTGGACACGAGGCCACGCCGGCACCCACGCCGAACATTGCCATATGGGCGGATGCCAGATCTTCGAGGTCGGCCGTTGCCAGTTGCTCGACGTATTCGATCAACGAGATGGCGTACGAGTAGTCGAAGAGGCCAAGCTCGACCAGCACCGGAACCGATTGGATCGTCTCTTCGATCCTGCCCGTCAGCGGTGAGTTGAATCCACTCCCGATCAGTCGGTACGAGCCCTGCCGGAGGCGGGCGCGGTCTGCCGAGCTCACTTCTTGTCGCTCTTGGACATCGAGTAATACAGGGCCGAGGAGAATGCGACGATCACTCCGACCACGAAGATGGCGGGTGACCATTCGAGACGCGGGTTGCTGCACTCGACCGCCGTATTGCACCACGGCGCGGCGCCGGCAAAGTAGGCAAGAACCATGAGGGCGAGGCCGGTGACGATCATTCCCCCGGTCACGATCCCACGTCTGGTCATGGTGTTGCCTCCTCCATCTCAACGATGGGAAAGAGCTTCATGAATCCCGCGATCAGCAGGGCGCCGAGGGAGAACAGACCCAGGACGACCGCGTATTCGACCAGGCTGGGTGTGTAGGTCCCGACCGGGTATGGGAGAAGCTGGCCATGTGTCTGGGACGGGGCCACGATCAGGAAGCGCTTGCCGATGGCCCCCAGGTTCACCAATGCTCCGAAGGCCACCATCCAGCCGATTCTCCATCGTCTGGTCACAGCCATCCAAGCCAATCCGACGGCCGGCAGGGCCAGCGCGGCCACCGATCCCCAGAAGACGGGCGCATACTCACCGGTGAGCAAGGCATCACCGATCCGCTGCTCGTTCACTGTGGGCTGGTAGATCGCGGTGAAAATCTCAACGACGACGAAATAGAGGTAAACGAACAGGAGCAGCATGAGAAACCGCCCCAACCAGGTAAAGGCTTCCATCCCGATCCGATGTTCCTCATGGAGCACCCTGCGCACCAGTGCGGCAAGCACGATCAGATGACCGATCCCGGAGACTCCGGCGAGCACGACGAACGCCGGTGCCTGGAGCGTCCCGAACCATCCGGGGCGTCCGACTTGGAGTCCAAAGACAAAACCAAGTGAGGAGTGAGCGACGATCAGCAGAGGGAGAATGGCCAATGCCAGCCAGAATGTCACCCTCCGGTCGCGGGCCCGCTGGTCCGGAGTGTCCTCGTACCCGGCGGCCCAGACACGGTAGAGAGGCCGAAGCTTGGATGGTTTCGCGGCCAACCGGGCTGCATCAGGCCGCGACGTGAGATACAGGTAGACCAGGCTGGAGAAGAGATAGCCCGACACCACAAGGCTGAACGTCCCGAAGAAGGGAGATTGGGGTCGGGCATAGCGGAACAGGTTGACCAGCCCCCGAAGTGGCTGACCGAGGTCGATCACGATGGCCAGGGCACCCAGCAGCAGGGCCACGACGGTCAGTAGCTCCGCCATCCTCGCCACCCCCTTCAGGTGCTCGAGATTGAATAGTCGGATCAGGGCGGCCACCGTGATGCCGGCAAAGCTGACCCCGACGAAGTAGACCACCATCGAGATGTAGAGCCCCCAAGTCGCACCCCCCATCGTTCCTACGTCGCGCATCCCTGTAGCGACCATTCCTTGCTCGTGTTCGACTAGCCAGCCGACGACGCCTATCGCGGTGCCGGCGGTGGCGAGCCCCACGACCAGGAACCATCTCCGACTCAATCGCCCTACTCCCTGAGGTAGGGGCTCGTTCACTCGGCTGTGCGCGACTGTCATCTCTCAAACTCCGGTCAGAGGTCGTTCGATCTCACGGGCATGACTACTGGGCGGATTCCCACCCACGTAAACGACACTGGGGTCGGTTCCCAGCTCCTCGAGCAGTTGAAAGCTCTCCTTGTCGCGTAGGAATCTCGAGATTGGACTGTCCTCGTCCTCGACGTCGCCGAACCTCAATGCCTGCACCGGGCAGGTGTCGACGCACGCTGGGAGCATGCCCTGTTCGACCCGATGCACACAGAAGGTGCACTTCTCGATCACCCCTTTGAAATGGGCGCTGCCCGAGGTGAGTCTCTGCTCGGGCCCATGGCGAAGGTCATGGTCGGGGTTTTTGTACGGGGGCACGGCTCCGCCCGTGACAGAGGCGAGGTCGGGGTCATCGAAGGGAATCTGATACTCGCCCCATGCCTCTTCGGGGTTGCGCCAGTTGAAGAAATTGACCCCGTATGGACAGGCCACCTCGCAGTACCTGCATCCGATACACCGATCGAAATCGGTCAGCACGAGCCCGTCCTCGCGCTTGTATCGGGCTCCAACAGGGCACACCTTGACGCAGGGTGCGTTGTTGCAATGTTGGCAGGGACGAGGGAGAAACGTCATCTTGGTGTTCGGGAACTCGCCCTCTTCGAGCCGAAAGACATGCATCCAGAACACGGCGTTTGGCGTGTTGTTCTCGATCTTGCATGCCTCGACGCAGGCGCGGCATCCCTGGCACCGGTTGAGGTCCACGGCCATGGCGTAGCGGGTCATGCCCCATCACCTCGCCTGAATATCCTCACCTTGACCTGGAAGGAGGCGTCGGCCGTCTGTCCCATGTACCCCTCATCGGTGAAGAAGACCTCGTTCGGCGTCGGGCCCAGATCACTGCTGGCTGGATGAGACCATGAGCCGAAATGGTGCGGCATGCCGACCACATCGGGGCGAATCCCTTCTGTGAGAGAGGCAATCGTGGTTAGCGACCTCGTTTCGCCGGTGATGGCGTTGTGCGACTCGACCACGACCTCGTCGCCGTCGGAGATACCGAGACGGCGGGCGGTGGCAGGGTTGACATCGATCCGCTGCTTGCCGCTCAACTCGGTGAGAAGCGGTATGAGGGTGGTTCGCGACTGCTTGTGCTCGACCAGCTTGTAGCTGATCAGATAGAGGTCGTACTCCTCCGGGGAGCGGTCCATGGTGGGCTGCCGCCAGGTGGGAAACGGCAGGTAATCCTGGTGATAGATCTCCTCAGCACCTTTCTCCTCCATGAGGCGACCGGCCTTCAGAAGACTCTCTCCATACAGGCGATGCACCGCACCGCCGAAAGGTGGGTCGGTCACATAGCCATAGGCGGATGTCGGAGGGATCGGGCCCTTCACCCAGATCCCGTTGGTCTCGAAATAGTCGATCCCACTCAGGCCTTGGGCCTTGGCCCAGCGGTCGAAGATGTCGCGCACGTCTGGTCTGGCTCCGTCGGGCAGGGCGAACGCCGTGTCGACCAGCCCCAACTCGGAATTGATGTGCTCGATGTAACCGCCTTCACCGCCCAGCACCCCGATCTTCTCGGCGAGGTCGAGATAGATATCGATCTCTCCCCGTGACTCGAAAAGCGGGTCCATCGGTGGCAGACGCAAAACCCGAGCGTCGATGTAGCCGTCGCTGGCGGACAGGGGCCCTTCGTACTTCTCGATCGTCGCCGCCGGGAGCACCACGTCTGCGAACAGGTCCGCGGTCTCCGACATCCAAGGGCTGATGACGGTCATGTGCTCGAACTTGGTGTAGGAGGCGAGAAAGTCCGGCTGTGAGGGGAAGGCGAGGACCGGGTTGACATAGTGGAGGATGGCGACCTTGGGCAGCTTCTCCACGCCGTACCTCGCGGGATCCTGCATCACCTTGGCCACCATCCCAGGGAATCCCGTGTTGATCGGGAAGTACTTGGAGCCTTTGAGCATGAAGTCGTATGGCGGGTCGTTCACCGCCAAGTCCTCGAAAGCGGCGTAGTTCTTGTGGATCTTCCAGGTGCTGTCGGATAGCTGGCCACCAACGGCCCCGGGGGCGCCGACGAGCATGGTGACCATGGTCATTGCCCGCAGAGCCTGAAACCCGAGCTCCTGCTGCGCCATGTGATAGGCCATGATCCCCACCGGGCGGTATGGCACTTCGACTCCGTCGATCACGGTGGTGGCGCCAATCTGGGCGTTGTCACCGAACTCGGAGGCGATCTGACGGATCCGGAAGGCGTCCACACCGCAGACCTCGCCGGCCCACTCTGGGGTGTATCCGCCCACATGCTCCTTGAACAGGTCGAATGCTGTCCTGTAGGTGGAGCCGTCGACGTTGTATTCGCCCTCGAGGGCAGGCTCGGTCGCCTCCGTTGCGGGCCGAGCCGAGCCGCTCGCCACATCCCAAACCAGAGCGATCTCTTGGTCGTCCCCTGTGGTCTCTTTGAGGATCATCCCGTCCTCGCCAACCAGGTAGGGAGCATTGGTGTATCTGGTCAGGTAGGAGCGATCCAGATATCCCTGGGCGATCAGCTGGTTGCAGAGCGCCAACGCCAGGGCCAGGTCGGTAGAAGGCCGGATCGGAAGCCACTGGTCGGCGAAGGGACCAGCGGCACGCAGGCGTGGATCGATGTGCACGATCTTCAAGCCCTTCTCGCGGGCCTCCAGCATCTGGCGGGGCCAGGTGATCCAACAGAATTTGTTGCCACCGGCGTTGGTGATGTTCCATCCCCAGGCGAGGAGGTAGCGGGTGTTGAGCAGGTCGGGGTTGAGCACGCCGTGGAGACCGAGCGTGTACTCGAGTGCTCGGTATCCGGTGTCAGAGCAGTAGGCCCCGTGCCCGAGTTTCGATGATCCGAGCGCCTTGGTGAAGGCGTTGTCGTAGAGCGCCTCCGACTTGGATCTTCCCTTCTGCCAGAGAACGAGGGTGGGATCCTCGGCCCGAACCCGATTGACCTCGTCGGCGACGACTTGGAGCGCCTCGTCCCAGGAAGCCTCACGCCACTCACCGCTCACACCTTTGGCGTTGGTCCGAATCAGTGGCGTCTTGACGCGATTGGGGTCGTAGATTGAGATGATCTGCGCCTGGCCTTTGGGACACAAGGTGCCGTCGTTCCGCGGATGACCGGCCATGCCCTCGAACTTGACGACCCTTCCGTCGATGCGGCGTGCCGTCATCCCGCAGTCCTGCTTGCCGATCCAGCACGTGGTGAAGACCCGGTCTTCCACAGGTGCCAGAGCGAGGGCATCGGCCCCCGCCACGGTGTCGAGAGTTTCAAAGAGGAATCGGGAGGCGGCGAGCGTTCCCCCGGCTGCTGCCGTCCCTTTTAGGAAAGCCCGACGTGAGACGGGTTGCATCGTGACCGTTCCTCTTGTGCTGTCCGGACCGTGCTGTCATCGCCGACTCTTGTTGTCGAGGCATCTGAGGCGTAGGGCCTTTAGTCACATGTTTGGACCTTCTGGGCCGTCTCGGAGGGGAAGAGGACCCCGGGAACGGCGACACGCGTGGCGTTGGTGGGTGAGCTCCAACGATTGCCCGGCTTGGTTTTCAGCGGGTGAAACCCCAGCCGAAGCAGGGTCTCACCTCCGACCCGATTCGATGCGTTGTCTTCTTGAGAGGCTGGCTCAGTTGGATTGTGTCAGCAGCGGTGTCTGTGTGTGCGTACTTGGCGACTGAGACGAGCATGACCTCATACCCGCAAGCGGCCGCGCCTGAGGTACCTACCAGCCTTCTCGTAAGCCAACACTGGTGCTCCCGTTGCCTTCTGCAGATGAACCGCGCCTGCCACCGCAAACAGGCCGGCGAAGGTCCATCCGACTCCGACAAATCCCCAAGCCGGAAGCATGACACCGCCGATGGCGGATCCGAACAGATACCCGAACTGGAGCATCGCAGTGCGAACACTCATTGCGGCCAACCGTCGCCCCTCGGCAGCCGTAGCCCGATGACTGCTGAGCGTAGGAGCCGGAATCAGGCGCTGTCGCTCTGTTGGAGGCGAGTCCCGGGTTGGGGTTTCTAGCGGCTGACTAAACCAATCTCCTTTGTGGGTGTCGCCGACCGAACCAGTGGTGTTCCGATCTGGCCTATCACTCCCTGCGGTGGTTTGATCCGCTCGCGATTGGGTATACGAAGGTAGGACCCAACTGGAGGTTGGTTTCATGGTTAGAACAAGTACTGAAATCGATGCGAACAGATCTGAGCAACGACTTGTACAGCGTGGGTCTTTCTCACCTGCCCAAATCGTCGCCGGTTTGATCGGTCTTGTGATGGTGGTATCCGGAGTCGTGGTTGCGGCTCGCATCGGCTTCACGCCTCTCGTGGGCGAGACCGCGTCGATAGCGGGCATCGGGATGACATCGCTGATGGGGCTCGCTCAGGCAGTCATCGGCCTGGTGTTGCTGAGCGCAGCGACATCACCCTTGGGGGTTCGCAGTGCCCTCATTGGCTTCGGCACCGTCGCCCTCGCTTTTGGGGCGATTCTCATCATCGAGCCCGCGCCTTTCGTCGAGGCTCTTGGTGAGGCGAGAAGCATCGGAGCCGCATATGGCGTAGGTGGTGTTGTCGCCCTCTTGGGTGCCATCCTCTCGCCGACGATCACCGCGAGTGTGTCAGAGACCCGCCAAGACGAAGAGCGCGTGTTGCATCATTGAGTCTGGCGACTGAACCAGGCGCCCGGGGAAAACCGAAGGTCTCCGGTGCCCCGAGTTCAGGACCCGACTGGGTGAATCGCGGTCTAGACATCGGATTCGAGCCGGATCTTGATTTGCACCATCGCGGCATGCAACATGGCGTCATGTGATCAGCCACTCTGAGACTTGCGTCGATCCCTTCCGATGCCTTTTCAATCGGGGTGGGATCCGACGAGGGAACGGCACGGGTTTTCGATTCGAGTTCCACCGAAGAAGAGAGCGGCTCGTGGATCCAAAAGGGGCGCGCTGGGACCAGAGGCCCCGATCACCGATGTGGACCTTCCTTGTGGCGACCCAGATCACCGCTTGACGACTGCCATGTCCCGATTGGGTCTCGATCGACACTTTCACTGGTTGTGTCGATCAGACTGAGCGTTCCCGCATCGAACTTCATCCGCTTGACCGCATCTTCAACGGCGTGGTGAGCGTCCACCTGACGAATCTGAGTGCGTGATTCCCTCTCCCGGGCCAACCCAGTTACAGGTTGACGATGACTTTGGCGTGCCGGGCCCGCCGTATGAGCTGCTGGGGCCGTCACGTGTAGCGGTCCGACCAGCCAACCGACGACACGCGGCTACGGCGCTCGGTCCACTCGTTTAAGCATCACCCGTCACGGTCGAACCGGAGCGGCGTCTCCACCGGGAGATCGGCCGCAATGTCGATATGCTCGACGGCCCAATCCACCACCCACGTCCGGTCGTCGGCCGAGCCCTCCCTAACCCAACCTCCTTCCCGCAGCGTGTCGAAGAGCAGCCCGGCGTAGGTGCCAGCGTCGAGGTCCATATCCCGGGTGACGAAACACGTGGTTGCCTTGTGACTCACGAAACCCGCCATCGCCCTATCGCATCCGCACTCGGGATTGGCGCAGACGATGGGTGGGAAGTGGACGAGCTCACCGGGCACGGTGAACGAGAAGTCACCTTCTTCGTCGAGCGAGTCGGTCGCGACGAACAGTCTCACGGGGTTTCCCTCCTTTCTGGCTGCGTCCAGAAACTATGACACACCTGGGACACGAATTCGGCTCGGTCAGGAGCCCGATTGAATCACCTCCTACTGGGCCGGAGTCGATGAGTCTCCTCGGGCTTCGCCGCCCGGCGTGGCGAGAACAGAACGAGCCGCGCTCACCTCTGAGTGGATTGATGGGCAAGAGCTCGGATTGGCTCAGTCGTCGGATTCAGTGCCCATCAGAGTCTTGACCGCGTCCTTGAGCAGCTCGAGTGCACCTTCACTGATCCGAGCAGCTCAGGACGCCCAGCGTCTGATCATCGGCTCCGCTGGGTCTGCCGCCCGGTTGGCTCGGGGAGTCTCTCGGCTTCGCTTCCACCATTCGAGTGCGCCCGTAAGCGAGAGGCGATCTCCCCGGCGATCCGGCTGGCATCGCGTCCGACGCCGTGGATCTGCTCGGATGAGACCGAGTAGAGGAACTTGAGCCCGATGAAGTAGAGACCGGGAACTGTCTCAACAATCCCCCGGTCATGCAGAGGCTCCACGGGGCCATGCACCGGGAGATCGATCCAGGAGAAGCCGGTGGTGAACCCGGTGCACCAGACCACGTTGGCTACTTCGATCCGCCGGCCGTCCTCGACCTGGGGCATCCCGGCTTGGACACCGGTGACCCGGGGAACCCGCTCCACGCCTGCTGCCGCCAGATCCTTGGGCTTGACCCGGATCAGGGGCTCGCCGGTGGCGATCATCTTGGGACGGGTCTTCCTCCCGATGGGAGTGCTGGTTGTAAGCACTCGGTGAAAGATGATGCGACCGATGAACGGCATGAGAAGACGCGCCGCGACGCTCTCTGGTCGAAACGGGATGTGACCGGTGTCCGGCCCTGACATCCATACCCGGTGACTCCTCGCCAACTCGATCGCGAGCTCCGCTCCGGAGTTGCCCGCCCCGACGACCAGGACAGCACCGCTCTGGAGTTGGCTCGGGTTGCGGTAGTCGGCGACATGGAGCTGGGTGATCCCCGGATCTAGCTGTGATGCGAGCTCGGGAACCCGGGGCCGCTGCCAGCTCGACATGGCGACTACGACGTTGTCGGCTTCGAACCGTCGCTCCCCGGCCGTCGCCACGAATCGATCCCCTTCACAAGAGAGTCTCTCCACCTCCACCCCGTTCTCCACGTTCAGCTCGAAGGTGCGGGCATAGGACTCGAGATAGTCCGCCATCTCGTTCTTGCTGGGAAAACCCCAGTGATATCCCGGGAAGGGCTTACCCGGAAGCCCGTTGAGACGGTTCGGAGTGAACAGCCGCAAGGAGTCCCAGCGCTTACGCCAGGCGTCACCGACCCGCTGATTGGCATCGATGATCTTGTAGGGAAGACCTTGCCGGGAAAGGTGGTACCCCGTGGCCAGCCCGGCCTGGCCTCCACCGATGACCAGGGTCTCCACGTACTCGCCTCTGGGTCGCTCCGTCATCTTGATACCTCCTCGTAGAGGCCAACAGCCTGTCTCGCCCTATACTCCAAACTAGAGTATGTATATACTCGCGTTTGGAGTATGTGTCAAGGTAACGGATGAGTGCGCGGCTGACGACAACGTCTTATGCGGTCCTGGCCCAGGTGGCGGTCCACCCCTGGTCCACCTACGAGTTGGCCCAACAGCGAGTCCGCTACTTCAGATACGTGTGGCCACGAGCGGAGAGCGCCATCTACCGTGAGGTGAAGCGTCTGTCCTCCATGGGCCTGATCCATGGCAGGAAGGAGTACGTCGGGAAACGGGCCCGGACCGTGTACTCGATCACCGCTGAGGGGCTGGAAGAGCTGCGCGCATGGCTGGGCACACCTGTCTCACCGTTCGCTATGGACTTCGAAGCCATGATCCGCCTCTTCGTCGCTCCCCTGGGAACCAAGGAGCAGCTGATCTCAACCCTCCGCCAGGTGCGAACCGACTCCCGGGAGATGCTTCGCTTTGGGGGGGCGGTCAAACAGGAGTTCCTCGAGGGCAAAGCCGTCACCCAGGACCAGGTTTACATCCGTGCCCTGGCGGTCGACTTCTTCATCAGCCTCCTCAACACGGTTAATGCCTGGGCGGAACGGACTCTCCGCGAGATCGAGTCCTGGGAGGACCTGACCCCCGACGGGAAGAACGAGAGAGGGCTGGAGCTGTTGAGGGCGCTGCCCGTACCAACACCCGAGGAGTGGGCCGGGGAGAGTCCGGTGCCGCCCCGCACCCAGGTCCGACCGCGCCGATGAGCGCTGGGAACCCTGCCTCAGTGGGGCGGGACGCTGACTACATCGCCAAGCACATCGTCGTTCGCGGCCGGGGACATCGGCCGTCGCAGGACAACGCCGAGATAACCCGACAAAGCCGGTGAACCACACAGGCGCCAAGACCGGTATGGACCCTCGTTCGGCGATTCGGCGGCTCTGGGGCCGCCTCCCCATCCCTCCGCCTGCCTCGCTGGCTACAGCCTGTCGGTTGGCCGCACGATCACCAAAGGCCAGGCATGCCCCTGCGGAATCAGATGCTCTATAGCTATGGGAGCTATGGCTTCGAGGTCGTCTGGAGGCGCCGCGAGTGATGCCCAGGCAGGCCGTCTAACATGCCACCCACCAGCTTGGTCTTCGCCGGGAACCCCTGCGACAATTGAAAAATCTTGCGCCCGTAGCTCAATTGGATAGAGCGTCTGACTACGGAGTATCCAGCACTGAGCGCTATGCGGAACAGGGAAACGCAGCTCAGCGGCGAGCGTAAGACCCCGAATCAGACGCTGTAACAAGTCGTCGTATCAGGTGGATCGAGTGAGCATCTCCTGCCCGATGGGACTTGGTTGCGCTACACGAGAGCTTCGGTGAATGAAGCGGCGAAGCGTTCCGGGAGCCCGTTGTCTGCGGCGGCGTTGTGGGCGTTGAGCTCGGCGAGTGTGATCGCGACCAGACCGGTTCCGGAGGCAAGGACTTTTAGGGCGCGGAGCATCTCTTCCAGTTTTAGGCCTGCATCGCGGGAGGGGTGCTCTGAGAGTGGGGCGTCGGTGAAGTCGACGACGTCGACATCGAGGTGGCTGGCGTAGCGGCCGTACTGTCCGACGTGTTGGAGTGCCTCGCGTGCCGCAGCCTCGGGGTCCTCCTGGACCTCCTCCAGTGACAGGCGAGCCAGCTCCAGCCGCTCGATCTCACCTCGTTCGAATCGGGGCGACCGGCGCTGGTTGTGGCCGAACAGCACCACTTGTTCGGGATCGATCAGGGGAATTGCCCTCCTGCCGCGGTCGGAGTCGGCTCGGTACCCTCGATGGCCAGCATTTGTGCGAGGGCCATCCAGTCGAGCGCCCCGTCGGTTGCCCTCGCCGGTGTGTTCAGGTCGGAGTGGAGGTCGAAGTAGACGAGGCCGACCCGGCCTCGAGCATGCTGGGCGCCGGCCATGGTTCCGATCCCGAGTCACGTAGCGCGGCTAGCGCCTGATCCTGGCCAACTCCACAGGTGCCGGCGCCCGAGGGAACGCCGATTACGGCTATCTGCCTGGCCATGAGGGACCGGGTTGCCGAGATTGATAACGGGCCGGGCGGGGGCATTGGCACCACTCCATGAGGCTGGCCGACTCACTTGAGCCATGGGTCCATTGTGTCCACGCGGGCAAAGCGACCATCACTGGCCGGCTCTGGGGGCATACATGATGACGGTGACGCCGATGAGGCAGATGGCGGCGCCGATGAGGTCGTAGCGGTCCGGTCGGAACCGGTCGAAGATGATTCCCCAGGCGAGGGACCCGGCTACGAAGACCCCTCCGTAGGCGGCGAGGATCCTCCCGAAGTGGGGGCTGGGCTGGAAGGTTGCGAAGAACCCGTACATCCCGAGGGCGATGACGCCGGCACCGATCCAGAGGGGCCCTCGTTTCTCGCGTACGCCTTGCCAGACGAGGTAGGCGCCGCCGATTTCGGCGATGGCGGCAAGTACGAAGAGGCCGATGGAATTGAGGACGGTCATGGTGTCGACTGTACGGGCCTGATTCGGGTCGGGTCAGATGCGTTCTTCGATGTCTCCGATGATGCGATCGAGGTCGAACCCCTGGTTCTTGTGGTAGATCTGCTTTCCGTCGACCCGGATGGTGAACACTCCTCCGTGGCCGGTCTTGAGTCTCACCCCGTCGATGCGTCGCCCAAACCGTTCGAGAATCAGTCGTTGGGTGTCGATGGCCCGGTTGAGGTGACCGCAGGGGACGCAGGATTCGATTTCGACTTCGGTGCTCACGATGTTGGCGCCTTCCGCGTTGGTTGTGGGAACCGCTCCTCATCGGATCGGCTGGCCTGGAGGTGACGGATGATCACGGTCAGCAGGTAGGCGAGGCCGATGCCGGCCACAACCAGGGCCTCGTTGCGACCCAGCCAGAATCCGACTGCTCCGGACGTGCCGGTGGTGATCCCGGCGATGGTGAGGATGAGTGGGAGGCAGCAGGCGAAACAGGCGAGGCCGATCCCGACCACCTTGAGGCGACCTTTCACGCGGCGGCTCCGAACATGGCGGTGATCACCGGTTGGGCGTCGGCAGGGCCGGTCACATCGAGGGTTACCGCGTTGGCGTGGATGCCGATGGTGAAGGTGAAGAACTCACAGCAGGTCTGTTCGTCCGCCGCCAGCTCGGACAGGGCCGCCACATCGATATGGCGTGGGAAACGAAGTCGGATCCCGTCGGGCAACTGCTCACGGTCCTCGGCCTGTGCCACCGTGTTCTTCCAGTCGTCGATCCTCCCACCGACCAAGGCAGGTTCCAGCGAGCAGGCCACCGCGGAGGATGCGGTTCCGACCAGCGGGAGTGTTTCGGATCGTCGGCTGTTGGTCGGTGTGGGTTCGGTGCGGCAGCCACAGTCGTCGTCACATGCCCCGTCGGGAGTATGAACCGCGAGATGTGCGGCAGCCGCCTGGAGTTGGGCGGTGAAGGCCACCAGGTCAGCTACCTGCCGCTGTCCTTCGTCGATCCGCTCGGTGACCAGTTGCCGCATTCGGGCCTGCACCGGGTGGCACTCGTCGTCCTGGAGGAGGGCGAGAAGCTCCGTGATCTCTTCAAGCCGCAACCCGAGCCGTTTGGCCCGGGCCACGAACCGGAGCGACTCCAAATCATCCTCTCCATAGTCCCGGTATCCGGTGTCGGTGCGGTCAGGGACGACCACACCCTCCTGTTCGTAGAAACGCAGCGCTGACTCGGTGAAACCTTTGGCCCGGGCCGCTTCGGAGATCTTGTATCCGTTTATGACCACAGACCCTAAACCCTCGACTCTGGTCGAAAGGTCAAGACCCAAATCGTCGCATACAGCTCGCCCAGTCGACCACGACCGGATCGGTCGGTGGCAGGAGTCTATGCCTCGGCCGTGTGAACACCGAGTCCAAACAGTGGCCGAACCCAAGGGCGACAGAGATCGGCGCCGCCTTGAATACCCAGACGCTCCCCGGCGGCGGAAGATCGTCGAATTTCAGACCGTCCCGGTGGGCTTCGGACAACGAATCAGACGCTAGATCAGCGCTGTGCGGATCTCGCAGTCATCGTGTCAGATGCGAGAAGCCATGTGGCGGTTGAGGATTCGGCTGATCCCGCTACCGATGAGATTGAGCGTCTGATATGGCCTAGCCTGCTCTGTATCGGCTGGTCTTCGCCGGAAACCCCTGCGATACTTGACGATTCCCGCGCCCGTAGCTCAATTGGATAAAGCGTCTGACTACGGAGTATCCACCGCTGAGCGGTGTGCTTAGCAGGGAAATCCCTGGTCACCAACGAGTGTGAACCCCAGAATCAGACGCTGTACGCCCCCTCCTGGAGGACGCGGACGAAGATCGCGTTGGCAGGTTGAGCGGTCACCCGGTGGCTGGCCATCTGAACATCACCGATTGCTGCCCTTCACGCCAGCCCCAGAATCGGTTTCAAGCGAGCCCCATCCGTCGCCGACGGTGCTCCGGTTGTCGTTCCAGGCAAGTATCAGCCCAGGAGCGCTGTAGCGAATGGCACGGTGAACCTCAGGCGCCAGATGAGCACCGAAGGGTGTAGTTGCGGATCGAACCCCTCTGGCAGCTCGTATGGGCGCCTCCCCTTGTAGGAGTCAGCTGACAGCACTCTCGAATTGGCTGGCGGAGTGCCGAGAGGCCTGGTCGGCGGGACTCATGCAATCGACCATTCCTCGCGGAGTGATCCAGAGCTTCGGCACCTGCGATAGATTCGGGCAACTCCTTCGAAGCCGATAACGGCCTCAGCGGAAAGCTTTGTGCAACATAGACTCGACCGCCAGGTGCCGTATCGAAGAAACGGGGGCACGGCTTGACGGACATCGCCGCCGATCTCGTTCGTCAGTTTTTTGCTGTCGTCTGGAACAAGGGCGACATAACAAAGGGGCGTGAGCTATTCGACGCTGGGTTCCGCCATCATGACCTCGTCACACACGCGGAGGCGGATCTCCGCGGCTACTTCATGTCGATCAGCCAAATTCGCCGAGGCCTCACAAGCATCGAACTGACGCTGCATGAATTGATTGCCGAGGATGGGCGAGTCGCTTCTCGATGGACAGCGGCCGGACAGTATCTGCTATCCGGTCGGAATGTAGCGATCCGAGTTCACGGTATGTCGATCGACCACATACGGAACGAGCGGATCTTCGAGAACTGGACCGTCTGGGACCTTTACGGGTTGAACAATCAAGCCCCCGGATTCCTCCAGTGACGCGAGCCGGAACGCAGTAGCGAGAGGTTGATGCCAGACCAAGGCGCCTGAGCGCCTTGGGAGGTCGTTGCATCCTGGGACGCGCGACGATTGGTTTGGTGCGTATTGAGGACAGCAATTGTTCGCCATTATCCTGTGTTTCTCCATTGCGCCCGTAGCTCAATTGGATAGAGCGTCTGACTACGGATCAGGAGGTTGGGTGTTCGAGTCGCCCCGGGCGCGCTGCACGATGAGCGTCGCTGGTGTCATAGTGGCGGGTACAGCCAACCGCGCGCCAGGTGGCTGAGCCCAGGCATCACCACCCAAG
>Ga0326597_10005687_pt1 | contig 17234 bp, 22 predicted proteins | sample RVTome_12_FD_203789 | JGI IMG/M metagenome (GOLD analysis project Ga0326597, IMG submission 203789) | Soil microbial communities from uranium-contaminated site in the Upper Colorado River Basin, Wyoming, United States - RVT100D185 | ecosystem: Environmental > Terrestrial > Soil > Contaminated >...
AACGTGGTGCTCACACCGCATCTTGGCTACGTGGTCGACGAAAATCTGAAAATGTTCTACCAGAACGCGGTGAAGAATATCAAGAACTGGGTTGCCGGAGAGCCGCTGACGCCCATGGGGCATTGAGACTGTGATCGTCGCTGCGCGCCCGGCTAGCGGCGGTTGATCGCGACCGGAATTCGCCGCCGGCCGAACTGGCCGTGGAACGCTTCGAACGCGCCCGCGATGCGCGTTGCGCAATAGGGGCACTTGCCGTCGGGCGCGAGTTCGTAGGACGTGATCTGGTGCCAGTCGCGCGCGATCAGCGCCGCGTGGCACGACGGGCAGAAAGTCGTTCCGCCTTCGGTATCGCGGACGTTGCCGGTGTAGACGTAGTGCAGGCCGGCCTCCAATGCGATCTGGCGCGAGCGGCGCAGCGTTGCGGCCGGCGTCGGCGGCAGGTCTTCCATCTTGTAGTCGGGGTGGAATGCGGTGAAATGCAGCGGCACATCGGGCCCGAGTTCCCGCATGATCCACGCGCACATTGCGGTGATTTCCCCGGTCGTATCGTTCTTGCCTGGAATCAACAGCGTGGTGATCTCGAACCAGACACGGGTTTCGTGCTTGAGGTAGACCAGCGTATCGAGTACGGCCTGCAGGCGCGCGCCGCACAGCTTGACGTAAAACTCGTCGGTGAACGCTTTGAGGTCCACGTTGGCGGCGTCCATTTTGGCGTAGAACTCGCGGCGCGCCTGAGCGTGCATGTAGCCGGCGGTGACTGCAACGGTCTTCACGCCGCGTGCGCGGCAGGCGTCCGCCGTGTCCATCGCGTACTCGGCGAAGATTACCGGATCGTTGTAGGTGAACGCGATGCTCTTGCAGCCGCTGTCGATCGCGGCCCGGGCGATTGCCTCAGGCGTAGCCTGGTCGGCAAGCCGGTCCATGTCCTTCGATTTGCTGATGTCCCAGTTCTGGCAGAACTTGCAGGCGAGGTTGCAGCCCGCGGTGCCGAACGACAGGATAGCCGAGCCGGGATAGAAGTGGTTAAGCGGCTTTTTCTCGACCGGGTCGATGCAGAATCCCGACGAGCGGCCGTAGGTCGTGAGTATCATCTCGTCGCCGACGCGCTGGCGCACGAAGCAGGCCCCGCGCTGGCCTGCGTGCAGCCGGCAGTCGCGCGGGCACAGGTCGCACTGCATGCGAGCGTCGGCCAGCATGTGCCACCAGCGGCCCCGGTATTGGTCGGGTGCGGCGGTGGCCGGCGTTACGGTTCCGACCATTTGCTCACCGTGTAGCGCGAGAGTTTGACGGCCGGGTCCCAGAAGTCTGGCGGCAGCCCGGCCTTGCGTTTTAGGTGGCCGAAAAACAGGCGCGGGCTGCTGAAATTCTCCCACACCTGGGGCAGAAACGTGCTGCGATGATGGCCGTACTCGAAAATCACGCCGTCGATTCCGGGCCTGATCTGCGCGAGCGCGTCATCCTCGTCGCGGAATGAGACGCTTGTGACCGCCGACAGCACCGATATTTCGACGCGAATCGCGTCAAACTCGTGTTTCGTCAGCGGTTTGAAGCGCGGGTCGCGGAACGCCGCAGCGACCGCGTTGGCCTTGACGTCTGCGATGAGCGCGCGGTACGCCTGGAGCGATCCGATGCAACCGCGCAGCTGATTCTGCTGCATCAACGTGACGAAGCTCGCAGCGGTCGTGTGCAGCCAGTCAGCGTTCTCATGCGCCGCAAGCGGCGTGCCGAGCTGACTGGCGATCGCGGCGCGCGCGAGTGGCAGCAACACGCTGCCGGCATCCTGCGGCAGCACGGTGCTGCCGGAGTACTGCCGCGACGCGAGCGTGCCGGGGTCAGTGTTCATGCGGGGTTTCGTAAAATGCGAACGCACCGTAGCCGACCACCCGCCGGCGGTCACCGGCGGTGTCGCCCGAGTTGCGCAAGTCGAGCAACTGCGGCGTAAGGTTGCGCCGGCGCGCGGCGAGCGCGAGCCCGTTGACCGGGGTGCCGCCGCAAGCCTGCTCGTGCGAGATGTCGGTGCGCAGATCGAGGATCGCCTGCGCGGTGGCGCGGTCGATTGCCTGCGCTTCACCGTAACCCAGGTAATGCGAGAGGTCGGAACTCACCACGATCAGCGTTTCGGTGCCGCCCCACAATCGATCGAGTACCTGTGCAATCTCGTCCGCGGTTGCGTCGCCGACCGCGAGCGGCACCACGGAGAATTTCTCGAGCACCGTTTGCAGGAACGGCAGGTGCACTTCGAGCGAATGCTCGCGCGCATGCGCCGCCGGGCTCACCGTGACCTGCGGCAGCTTGGACAGCGCCGCGACGGCGTCAGTGTCGACGGGAATATTGCCGAGCGGCGTTGCCAGCACGGTTGCGCCGGGCAATGCCAGGCCGCGCACCGGCACGCGGTGGACCGGCCCGAGCAGTACCACCCGCGTGACTTTGCCCCGCGCGGGTGCGAGCCGCGCGTAGGCGGTTGCCGCGACCGCTCCCGAATAGATATAGCCGGCGTGCGGCGCGATGATCGCCTTGGGCACAGGTTTGCCGCGCGCGGCAGCTTCGGCGCCCGCGAGCATCGCGCCGACATCGCGCGCGAGTTCTCTCGCGGCAGCCGGATAAAACATGCCTGCAACAGCAGGTTGACGCACCGTATTCATAAGGGCCTCGCCGAATCCGTCAAAACTAAATAAGGTCCCGAGGGCGGAATATCAAGTTCACCGGCTCGACCGCGTTGCGGCGCGATTATTATAGTCCTCGCACCAGTCCCCGCCTGCAATGCGCACGCTGCCCGTGCCGTCGCCCATGCTGGGGCTGATACAATCTTCGCTGATCGCCACCGCGGTTTCCTGCCCATGTCAAAACTGTTTGCCCTGATACCCGCCGCCGGCAGCGGCTCGCGCATGGGGGGAGGACTTCCCAAGCAATATCTGCCGCTTGCCGGCAAGCCGCTGCTCCATCATGCGCTCGGCTGCCTGTGCCGGCAAGCCGCAATCGAGCGCGTCTTTGTGGTGCTGGCTGCGGGCGACCGGCACTATGCCGGATACGATTGGCAGCCGTTTGCGGCGAAACTCGAACCGCTGTATTGCGGCGGCGAGACGCGCGCGGCGAGCGTATTCAACGGCTTGCTCGCGGCGCGCGATGCAATCGACGGCGGCGACTGGGTGCTGGTGCACGACGCGGTGCGGCCATGCCTGGCGCCCGAGGTGCTCGAGCGGCTGATCGCGGCCTTGCGCGACGAGCAGACCGGTGGTTTGCTCGCGCTGCCGGTGGTCGACACGCTCAAGCGTGCAGACACCGATGCGTATGTCGTGCGAACCAAGCCGCGCGAATATCTGTGGCAGGCACAAACACCGCAGATGTTCCGCTACCGGCTGCTGCTGGAAGCACTGCGTGCGAACCACCCGGCGCACGCGACCGACGAAGCGCACGCGGTCGAGCAGCTCGGCCTGCGGCCGAAACTGGTGATGGGCGACAGCCGCAATCTCAAGATCACATATCCGCAGGATCTTGCGCTTGCAGAGGTGATACTTAAATCGATGGAAATGAGGTTTGCATGAGAATAGGGCAGGGATTTGACGCGCATGCATTGAAAGCCGGGCGCCGGCTGGTGATCGGCGGCGTGACGATACCGCACGCCAAGGGCCTGGAAGGCCATTCCGATGCCGACGTGCTGCTGCATGCGATCTGTGACGCGTTGATCGGCGCGGCTGCGCTCGGCGACATCGGCCGGCATTTTCCAGACGGCGATTCCCGCTACGAGGGAATCGACAGCCGCAAGCTGTTGCGCGAAACCGCCGCGCTGCTCGAAAAAAACGGCTGGCGGCTGGTCAATCTTGACGCGACCATCATCGCGCAGGAGCCGCGCCTGGCGCCGCACATTCCGGCGATGATCGTCAACATTGCCACTGACCTCGGCGTGCCGCAGCGCGACGTCAGCATCAAGGCCAAGACCACTGAGAAGCTCGGTTTTGCCGGCCGCGGCGAGGGCATTGCCGCCGAGGCCGTGGCGCTGATCACATGGCTCGCTCCGGATCTCCACCCGCACAACGATTGACGCGGGCGCCGCGCCCTGCGCGCGTGTTCTTCGCGCTCTGGCCGGATGATGGCGTGCGCGACGCGCTGCATCGCGAGGCACAGATGCTGCACCACGATTGCGGCGGGCGCGCAATGCGCCGCGAGAACCTGCACCTGACGCTGGTTTTTGTCGGCGATGTCGCGGTGGGGCGGCTTGATCAGCTCAAGTCGGTGGCCGGCACGATCTGCGGCTCGTCATTCGAACTCGTGCTCGATCGGCTCGGATACTGGCGGCATAACCGCATCGTGTCGGCGTCGCCGTTGAGCGTGCCCGAGGCGTTGCGCGAACTCGTCAGCAGTCTCGAAGGCCGGCTGCAACAGGCGGGCTTCGAATTCGACCAGCGGCCCTACGCGCCGCATATCACGCTGCTCCGGGATGCGCGTGCGCCCGGGGTTCCGGCACCGCTCAATTTGGACTGGCCGGTCGGAGACTTCGTGCTGGTTGAATCAGCACAAGGACCCCGCGGCGCCGAATACCGCGTGCTGGCACGCTGGAAGTTGGGCGGAAAAGATCCCGCCATGCCGGCGAAGGCCGGCATCCATTAGTAAGGCTTTGATTCGCTCGATGCGCGTTTTCTGGACCCCGGCTTTCGCCGGGGTGACGAGTGGATTTCATTTAATCAGTTGGCCGTTCATTTCGCCGCAGGAACCGGAACCGCTTTGGCAGGTTGTTTTTTCGCGGGAGCGGGCCTGGCCGGCGCTTTCTTTGGTGGGGCTACCGGCTCGCTCAGTTCGTCGACCAGCCGGATTGCGCCGCCGGTAAAACTCAGCGTCGGATTGTCGCGGCAATACTCGTCGAGGTATTTGTACAGCGCATCGCTGCCCGGCAATGCGCCGTCCTTGACTTGCAGCGCTTGATTCCCGTAGTTGTGCCCCGAGACAAAGCCGCGCACCCAGAAGTCGTAATATGCGCGGATGGCCGTGTTGCCCGCCGATTTCATCCAGGCATTGCAGGACGCGTCCTCGTTGCCCCAGAAAATGTTGATTTGCCGCTGCGTCTGGGTCGCCCCAAGCGCCGGCAGTGACATGGCAAGCAGCGCGGCCGCGCCAAGTAAGGCCTTCATGGTGTGTTCCCCGATTGCGGATCCGAATCTGATCATGCTAGCAGTTTTTCGCTCTAAACCGAATAGCGGCGCGCGGTCGTGCCGGTGTTTGTATAATGCCAGACGGGGGCATGCCAGGGGGGCGCATGGACTATATCAGCATTTTCAGACGCATCGCAGACGATCCCGGGAACGCTGAAGCGGGATATTTGCTGCTACCCGACTGGGGCGACCAGGAATGGCAGAAACTTTTCGCCGCGACTACTGCGCGCCCCTTCAAGGCGAGCGAATTCGTGATCCAGCGCGGCGTCAACGACCGCGCGCTGTATTTGGTCGCCGCCGGCTTGCTCGAAGTCGGAGTGACCTACGTCGATGGCGTGAGCATCAGTTCGCTCGCCAAGATCGGCGTCGGCAGCGTGATCGGCGAGCAGTCGTTCTTCGACGGCCAGCCGCGCTCAGCCAACGTGTTTGCCGTGACTGACGGCGTACTGTTGTGCCTGATGCCGGAAAAATTCCGCCAGCTTTCCGAGGCCGAACCCGCATTGGCGCGCGATCTGTTGTTCGCGCTCGCCCGCATCCTGTCGCTGCGCTTGCGGCACACCACTTTCCGGGTGCGGCACTAGCCGCGGATTACGCCGGTTCCGCGGCTGCCGGAAACTCGACTCGCGCTTCCAGCCCGCCGCCCTGGCGCGCGAGCAGGCTGACGCTGCCGTGATGTGCGCGCGCGATGCGATCGACGATCGCGAGCCCCAATCCCGAACCGCTGGTGGTGCGCGCCTCGTCGAGGCGCGTGAAGGGCTGCAGCATGCGCTCGGTCTCGGCCGCCGGGATGCCGGGGCCGCGGTCGAGCACCGACAACCGCACGCGCCCGTTTTCCGTCGCGGTCTCGACTTCGACGCCGGGTCCGCCGTGGCGCAGCGCATTGTCGATCAGATTCGTCAGCAGACGCTGAATCGCGGGCGCCTTCAGCTGCAATCGCGGCACGCTGCCTAACCGCGCGCCTATGGTCTTGCCCTGGCGCTGGTAGCGCTCGAGCACCGAATTTACCAGTTCGTTCAAGTCGAGCTCGGTGGCAATGCTCTTCTCGCCGGTCACGCGCGCGAAATCGAGGAACTGGTTGATTGCCGCGTCGATGTCCTCGATGTCCTGCACCATGCCTTCCCTGAGCGCGGCATCGGCCTGGGACTCCAGCATCTCGACGCCAAGCCGGATGCGCGCGAGCGGCGTGCGCAGATCATGCGACACGCCGGCCAGCAGCAGCGCGCGGTCCTCGTCGATGCGCTTGAGATCGGCTGCCATCTGGTTGAAGGCGCGCGCCAGCGTGCGGATCTCGGAAGGGCCCGATTCGATTACCGGCGCCGGGGTCTGGCCGCGACCGATCGTTTCCGCCGCCCGCGTCAGCGCGCGCAACGGCCGGTTAATGCGCGCGACGATCAGAAACGCGCCGATGACGGAAAGGGCGAGCACCAGCACGCCCCAGCCGATCCAGCGCAGCTGTTCAACTCGCTCGAGTCGCTCGCGCGGCAGCTTTACCCAGAATTCCTCGTCATCGATCCTGAAGCTCACCCACACGCCGCGCATGCCATCGCGCGTGCCCATCAGCCTGGTTTCGGCGCCGAGCCGGCGCTGCAACTCGGCAGTGATCATTTGCACGAAAGGCTGGTCGGGCAGTGGCTCGACCGGCTCATTGGGCTCGGCAATATAGACCTGGACGCCTTCCTGTTGCGCCAGATCCCGCAGCAAATCAATGCGTTTTGCGGGGTCCGCCGTGATCAGTGCCGAGCGCGTGAGGTTGATTACGCTCGAGATCTGCTGCGCGGCCTGCAGCGCGCGCGGTTCGCGTTCATAGACGCGGAACAGCTGCAGCCATGCAAGCTGCCCCGCCACCATCAACAGTGCGAGCAGCAGCACGGTGCGCCACAGCAGGCTGCGGGGAAACAAAGTCATGAGGCGTGAGGGGGTTATGCCGCCGATTTGCCGTCGGGCACGAAGACGTAGCCGAACCCCCATATTGTCTGGATGTGGGCGGGCTTGGCGGGGTCGGTCTCGATCAGCTTGCGCAAGCGCGAGATCTGCACGTCGATCGAGCGGTCGAATGCGCCGAACTCGCGGCCGCGCGCGAGTTCCATCAACTTGTCGCGCGATAGCGGTGTGCGCGGGTGCTGGACCAGCACCTTGAGCAGCGCGAACTCGCCGGTAGTGAGCGCGATGTTTTCACCGTTGCGCGCGAGGCTGCGCGCGGCGAGATTGAAGCTGAATTCACCGAATTCGACCACCTGCTGCCCGGTGGCCGGCGCACCCGGTACCGGCGGCGCCGGAATGCGCCGCAGCACCGCCTGGATGCGCGCCACCAGTTCGCGCGGGTTGAACGGCTTGGGCAGATAGTCATCGGCCCCGACCTCGAGCCCGACGATGCGGTCGACGTCGTCGCCCTTGGCGGTGAGCATGATGATCGGGATCTTCTCACCCAGGCCGCGCAGCCGCCGGCAGATCGACAACCCGTCCTCGCCCGGCATCATCAAATCGAGCACCATCAGGTCGTAGCGCTCGCGCGCGAGCCAGCGGTTCATGTCGTTGCCGTCGGCGACCGGGCGCACGCTGAACCCCTGTTCGCTCAGGTAGCGGTTGAGCAGTTCGCGCAGCCGTGCGTCGTCGTCGACGACGATAATGCGCAGCTTGGATTCACCCATGGCCGGGATGCTAGCGGTTTGATGCCGCCAATTCCACTGTTTTGTAAGCATTTGTTGCGGCCACTGTTACGGCTGAAACAAATTGTTACAAAATTTCGCCCCCCGTTAACACCATGCTTACGTAGCCGGCGTAGCATACGTAAACCTTAAGATTAGGGTGGCGCCAATACCGTACGCGAGCGCATTTATGATGGAAAACACGATGCCGCGAGGCGTCTTTGGAGCGTATTTCTCCCGGTTGAGCATAAACGCATGAAGATTCTGATCGGCGCACTTCTGGCGCTGTTAACGGTGGCCGCGCAGCCGGCAGCCGCCGGGCCTTGGCGCGGTTTCGGCGCCGGGTGGTTCGACGTCCAGGCGCAGCGCCAGCGGCCGGGCGAGATTCAGCGCCAGCCGCAACGTGATTTTCGCCGCGGCGAACGGCCGCCGGAACGCCACAAACGCCGCGAAGGCAGGCTGACCGACGAGGAGCGGCGCGAATTGCGCCGCGATATCGATCGGGCGAACCGGGAAATCTACAAAGGCCAGCGGCGCTAAGGCTTGGCGTCTGACTGCTACTTCCACGACAGTGGAACGAGTATAAAACGCAGATTGCCGGTCATGAGCGCGAGGGTTGCACTGAACGGCAAGTTCACTGCGGTCGACCTCCTCAGGGCCTGAGCGCGCAACCAGGAAACCCCCTTTTCCTATTCCGGGAAAAGGCGATTCAGCCGGTCGTTATGCTAAGGGCATGCAGCGGTTTTGCCGCCGGAAGCGCTTTTTTTAACGCTTTTGGCGAGGTTTTGTGCCGCAGACCCCTGATTTCATATATCATTACACCAGGGTGCGGCGTTGCTGCGCGTGCGGCACCCCGGGCGGTAAGTCCCAGGTTTTAGTGTGAAAATAAACTCGAAAGACACTCCATGCTAGCAACACGGATACGCCAAAAAGACGGGATATTCTATCTGGTGAGCTATCCCGCGAAAGACATCCTGAACAAGGTGCGTTTCATCAGCCGTTACTACGATGAGGACGAGCAGATCGCGCCCCAAGCCATCCCGCAGAACGACGAAGTGGCCCAGTTCATTTCGCGCATCGAACGCACCGACGCCGCATTCCAGCGCCAGTTATCGCGCGCCAAGGTGCGTTCGCTCAAGAACTTCTACGAAATGGCGGTGACGCAGCCGCCGATCCCGGGCACCGTGCTGCTTTTTACCGCCGACCAGCTCGGCTTCCGCTCGGTCGAGGGCATGGACAATATCGGCCACCTGCAGGAGCCGACGTCCAAATACCTGATCATCGACGGTCAGCATCGGCTGGCGGCGCTGCGCTTCTACCTGAACGAGCACCCGGACGAAGCCAAGACCATAGACGTGCCGTGTGTGGTCTTCGACGGCCGCAGCGAGGACTTCGCGGCCGAGATGTTCGTCATCATCAACTCGACCCCGACCCGCATCAACAAGAGCCACCTGGTCGACCTCTACGAGCGCGTGTCGTGGGCCGACCCCGACCGGCGCTTCGCGGCGCGTATCGTGGACAGTCTCTACGCCGAGGGCGACAGCCCGCTGCGCTACCGCATCAACCGGCTCGGCGGCCGCAGCCAGAAGGACAAATGGATACTGCAGGCCGAGCTCTTCAACGAGTTGTACCGCTGGACGCGCGTGGACTGGAAGAAGATCAAGCAGGCGACCAACAGCTACAAAGAAGCCGAGCGCTACTACTGCGTAGTGCGGGACTTCCTGAAAGCCGCGATGCTCGCGTGGGGAGACACTTGGGCCAACGATGGCTACATGACCACCAAGCCGGTCACACTCAAGGCAATGATAAGGGTGTGCGCCGATCTCGCGCGCGTGGATGCCGAACCGGTCGACGGTCGCATCGAGCGCTGGGGGGACCGTCTGGCCGTATGGAGCGAGCAGCAGAAATTCTTCAGGGTGGAAGGCTTCTACGAGCGTTTCCCTGCCAAGGGCGAGGTCGAGCGCGTCGCGCGCATCCATCGCGATCTGGCGCGGGCGGCAGACATCGAGGTAAAAAGCTTGGCGAAGAGCGGGTAAACAAGACTGGCCGAGCGGCGTTCGTTCGGTCACTAAGCCCCAAGCTGCTCCGCGAGATCGTAGCAGTCCCTGGCGTTGATGGTAGACGCCCGTTCGGAGTTCATTATTGAGCTGCGACGACCATGATTTCGACCAGCGTGTCGGCCGTCCCGAGCCGGGTTTCGACGCAGGCGCGCACCGGCGGATGCTGCGGGTCGATCCACGCAATCCACGCCTCGTCCATTTGCGGTTTCAGGCGCATGTCGGTGACGTACACCATCGCCGACAGCAGCCGCGACTTGTCGGTGCCGGCGAGCTTCAGCAACCCGTCGATTTTCTTCAGTATTTCCTCGGTCTGGACTTTCATGGACGCGCCGCGGTTATCCGCCGTCAAGCCGGCAAGATAGGCGGTTCCGTTGTGCGTGACCAGACGGCTCAAACGCGAATCGGATTGATGGCGTGTGATGTTGCTCATGTGGCTTTCCTTCGTGGTTGGTGGCATGAAAACGCCGCGAGGCAGCGCGTATACTTTGATCTTCGCATTGTGCAATGATCCGCTGCGGCATGCAATCGATACGTGATTTGACAGCGCCGCTTGCGCACCGCACCATCTGCCGTTAAGTACCGCAAAGGAAACAAGCAATGAGTTTGCCGCTGCAAGCTGTGCGGGTGCTCGAATTCGTGCACATGGTGATGGGCCCGACGTGCGGATTGATACTTGCCGATCTCGGTGCGGAAGTGATCAAGATCGAGCCGCCGGACGGCGACCACACGCGCAAGCTCACGGCTTCCGGTGCGGGATTTTTTCCGACCTACAACCGCAACAAAAAAAGCCTCGCGGTCGATCTCAGGTCGCCGGCCGGACGCGACATCGTGCTGAAGCTCGTCATGAGCGCGGACGTGGTGACCGAGAACTTCCGGCCGGGCGCAATGGAAAAGCTCGGCTTCGGTTACGCCGCGCTGAAGCAGGTGAAACCCGATCTGATCTATTGCTCCCTCAAGGGATTTCTCGCGGGACCCTACGAGCGGCGCACGGCGCTCGACGAAGTCGTGCAGATGATGGGCGGGCTAGCCTATATGACCGGCGGCAAAGGCCGTCCGGCCCGCGCGGGCGCTTCCGTCAACGACGTGATGGGCGGCATGTTCGGTGCGATCGCGGTGCTCGCGGCGTTGTTCCAGCGCCGGCAGACCGGACAGGGCCAGGAAGTCGCGAGCGCGCTGTTCGAGAACAACGTGTTCCTGATGGCGCAGCATATGATGGAAGGCCTGATGACCGGCAAACCCGTCATGCCGATGCCGGAGCGCGTGCGCGCGTGGGCGGTCTACGACACCTTCATGACGAGCGACGGCGCGCAGGTGTTCGTCGGCGTCGTGACCGACACGCAGTGGAAAGTGTTTTGCGAGGCGTTCGAACTGGGCAAGCTGTTGGCGGACCCGTCGCTGAAAACCAATCCGCAGCGCGTCGAAGCGCGCCCGCGCGTGATTCCGATCGTGACTGAAATCTTCCGCCGGCTGACCAAGCAGCAAGTGATGGACACATGCGAGAAACTCGGCTTGCCGTTCGCGCCGATCGCCAAACCCGAGGACTTGTTCGACGACCCGCATCTGAACGCTTCAGGCGGCCTCGCGCCCGTGACGCTGCTCAATGGCGTCAGGACCAAGGTGCCGCTGCTGCCCATAGAGATGAGCGGACAGCGCCTCGCCGCGCGGCTCGACGTGCCGCAGGTGGGGTCGCATACGCGCGAGCTGCTCGCGGGCGCCGGATACGCGCGGGAGGCAATCGAACGACTGATCCGGGACGGGGTCGCACACGCGGCGTGAGGGTTAGGGCGAGGGGAGGCGGAAATAATTGTGAATTGGAATGACACCTTGGGGATAAGCTCATGAAACTGCTCGATGTCGCACGCGTGATTCGCAGCAAAAACGCCGGCCCGACCACGCTCACCGTCGATGTGATGTTCAACGACGCAGCGGGATATAAGCGCGCGCTCGCCGCGCCGTCGCTCGCGCCCGCTGCGATCGCCGAGCTCTACTGCCTTGCGCCGCCGCAGGTCGAAGTGATTCCGTATCCGCCGGCGATCGCGATCAAGATCGTGATGGATCGCAGGCTCGTTGCCGGCGATCCCGGCGACCGCGACGTCTACGGAGCGCAACAGCATGGCCCGCTGCTCGGGATCGAGATATGAGCGCAATCCAGAAACTGAAGAGCGAAGTGGTGACGCCCGCGGGCCTGCAGCCGCTGCGGGTGCTCGCCGTGTCCGGGCAACTCGGCTACGGCATTCCGGACGCCGCATTCACCGCAGGACTTGCGCGCAAGCCGCATTTTCTCGGCGCCGACATGGGCTCGATCGACCCGGGGCCGTATTACCTCGGCAGCGGCAATCTCGCGACCAGCGACGCGATGACGCGCGATGATTTGTCGAAAGCGCTGCGCGGCGCGCGCTCGATCGGCGTGCCGTTCCTGCTTGGCACCGCCGGCAGCGCAGGCGCGGCGCCGCATCTCGACAAAACGCTTGCCATGGTGCGTGACATTGCGCGTGCGGAAGGACTGCATTTCCGCCTCGCATCCATTCGCGCCGACATTCCGCGCGATCTTATCAAGCGCGCGATCCGTGCCGGCAAGGTCAGGCCGCTTGGCGCGATTTCCGCGCTTACCGAACACGAGGTCGACGCGGCCACGCACATTGTCGGCCAGATGGGAATCGAAGCGTTCCAGCGCGCGCTCACTGCCGGCGCCGATGTCGTGATCGCGGGGCGCGCATGCGACACCGCGGTGTTCGCCGCAATCCCCGCGGTGCTCGGTTATCCGATTGGGCCGGCGATGCACATGGCAAAGATCAGCGAATGCTGCTCGCTTTGCACCACGCCCGGTGGCCGCGACGCACTGCTGGGCACGCTCGACGGCGACAGCTTTACGATCGACAGCATGAACCCCCTGCGGCACGCCACTCCGATGTCGGTGGCGGCGCACAGCCTCTACGAGCAAGGCGATCCCTACCGCGTGATCGAGCCCGAGGGCGTGTTGAATACGGAAAGCGCGCGCTACGAGGCGGTTGACGAGCACCGCTGCCGCATCGCGGGCGCGCGCTGGGATCCGGCAACCCGGTTCACGGTGAAAATCGAAGGCGCAACGCGTGTCGGCGAGCGGGCGGTATTGCTTGCCGGCTGCGCCGATCCGAACGCGATCGCGGCGATGCGGGAAATCCTGCCGGCGGTCGAGAAAACGGTGCGCGAACTGGTGGCCAAATCGGTGCGCGCGCCATTCGAGCTGTATTACCGCGTTTACGGCATCGACGGCGTGTTCGAATGGCAGGGTCCGCCGCCGGTATTGCCGCGCGAAGTGTTCGTGATGGTCGAGTGCATTGCGGCGAGCGCCGAGGACGCCAGATCGGTTGCGACGGTGTTCAAACAGTATCTGCTGCATCACGGCTTCCCGGGGCGCATCTCGACCGGCGGCAATCTTGCGTTCCCGTTCACCCCGCCGGAAGTCGTGGCCGGAACCGCCTATCGCTTCAGCGTCTATCACGTGATGGAAGTCGATGCGCTCGAGCCGTTGTTTCCCGTGACCATCGAAGAGATTTGAACAACTCGAGCTGGACCAATAGAAAACTGCAATGGATTTAGGCCTCAACAGCAAGCTGGCGCTGGTTACCGGGTCGACTGCGGGCATCGGTTTTGCGATCGCGAGAGGACTGCTCGAAGAAGGAGCAAAGGTCGTCATCAACGGCCGCACCCGGCAACGAGTCGATGAGGCCGTCGTCAAACTCAAATCCGCCGGAAATGCGCTCGGCGCCGCGGGCGATATGTCCACTGCGGCGGGCGCGGCGCAAGTGGTGGCGCGCGTGAATGCCGTCGGTCCGCTCGACATTTTGGTCAACAACGTGGGCTATTTCGAGGTCAAGCGGTTCGCCGAACTCGAAGACGCTGACTGGGAAGCGATGTTTCAGTTGAACGTGATGAGCGCCGTGCGCATGAGCAAGGCGTTTCTTCCCGGCATGCTGGCGCGTAACTCGGGCCGCATCGTATTCATCGCTTCCGAGCAAAGCGCCAAGCCGAATCCCGTCATGCTGCATTACGCGATGAGCAAGGCCGCCCTGGTCTCGATTGCACGAGGACTGGCGGAGTCGACCAAGGACACGGGCGTCACGGTCAACAGCGTGTTGGCAGCGGCGACCTGGAGCGAAGGCGTCGAGGTTTTCATCAGCAAAATGGCGCACAGCCAGGGCGTTGCCGTCGAGACCATGAAAACGGATTACTTTCGCGGGGAAGCCCACGATTCGCTACTGCAGCGCTTTGCAACCCCCAAAGAAATCGCCGACCAGGTGATCTTTCTTTGCTCGGCCAATGCCTCGGCGATCAATGGTGCCGCGCAACGCGTCGACGGCGGCGTTATCCGCTCGATGCTGTAACATCGCGCAGGCAAGCCCGCCATGCGCAACACACGGGCCGTTGGACGAGAACCAATCATCACGGGAGGAACTCACAATGTCCGCAATTGTCGCGCGCGATCTCAAAGCGGTTGATGCGCTGGCCAACATTTACGGGGACGATGTGCTGGTTCCGTCAGCCGTGGGGAGACAGTTTGCGTTTTGAGCGGGCGCACCGATGAAGACGATCCAGGTCAAGGTCAAGCCCAATGCACGAGCGTGCGGACTCGAGGAACTGAGCGACGGTAGCTGGCTCGCGCGCGTCAAGGCTCCCCCGATTGACGGCAAAGCCAATACGGAATTGGTGGCTCTGATCGCCCGGCATTTTGGCGTGCGCAAAGCCCAGGTGTCGATCAAGAGCGGCGCATCCGGGCGCCTGAAGTTGGTGCGGATTGAGGATTAAAGGCGCCGATTTTCTCGCCAGCACTGTGGGCCAGTCTACGAACAAAAGTCAAGACGGCTCTGCCAACGCCCGCCTTCGATTATCAGGGAATGGACCGTAGTTTTGCGCCATAAATCGTCGTGCAAGCCCGTCCCCATGCGGCTTAGCGGGATAGGGGATGACGCGAGATCAGGCGGTCGGAAGTGGTTTATTCCTGCAATAGCCGCTCCCAGTTCCGCGGCAACGCGATGGCCTTGGTGGTCGGCTGCGTGTGGCCGCCCTCCATCACCATCAGCCGGTTGCGATGCGCGTCACCGCACACGACGATGTGCAGAATATCGGGGCTCGAGAGGATGCGGACCAGGTCGTCGGGCGCTCCCGCGAACTCTTTGGGATATACGCCTTCATCTACCCGCTCGCGCGCGGCGTCTGCCGCAGCCGCCTCGCCGCTGCCGCGAGTTAGCCCGGTAACGATCCTGCCGATAAGTTCCGATTCGATGTTCTTCGTGATTTGGGCGGGATCGTGGATGCCGGGCGGGCCGGGATACTCGGCGATATTCAGGTCTTCGACGCCGCCGGATTTGCCGGTGAGCTTGGCAAGCACCGAAAAGCCCGTTGTCGTGATGACGACGCTCGGAATCCCCGCCTTCTCGATTTCCGTTGCCGGCCGCGCCGCGGCCGGAGCGCAGGTCCCTCAGGCGCCGTTGCCTGAGATCACCGCGTCGCACCCTTGCTCTTTCGCCATCGCGGCGATCCGGCGCGCTCGCTCGCGCTGCTTAGTCGGGTTGTCGCTGCCGGGCGTATGCGGGAACTCGGTGTAGGGAATTATCCTGAGGCTTGGATACTTCTGCCGGAACAGCGTGCGGATGATCGGAAACGTGAAGTCGCCCCTGAATACGCCGTTCCAGACCTCGCCGATCGTCTTGCCGTCGAGGTTCCCGAGGCGCGGCGCGCTGGCGCTGCGCTTGACGACTTCAAGGCCGACCGGGCTGACCACTTCAATCGTTGACATTCGGTCACTCACCTTGGGAAGCTGCTCCATCAATCAGTTGCTCGATGTTACACCAAGAGTTCGTCGCCATCGGACAGCCGCGGTGCGATCGCGCGTGCGGTGACGCCGGTCCCGCCTCCGTCACACCCTTGCGCTTATGATGTTGCCGGCCGCCCTCGTCTGGGCGATACTTGCGTCGTTACCTCGCTACGCTTACGCGCGTCCCGTGGCTTTGCCGGATGCTTTCCAACGCTGACCGAAAGGAATCTGACATGAGTTCTCAAACCGACCCCTTACGCCGCCGCATCTTAGCCGGGAGCGCAGGGGCGGCGCTGGCTGCCGCGCTGGCGCGGTTTCCGCGCGCGGCCCTGGCGGCGGAAGAACCTCTCAAGACGCGTCCGATTCCGCACAGCGGCGAACAGTTGCCCATCGTTGGCATCGGCACCGCGGTCATCTTTGATTTCGAAAACGATCCCGTGAAATACGCCGCGCGGCGCCAGGTCCTCCAGGCGTTCGTCGCGGGCGGCGCCAGGCTGATCGACACGGCCCATGCCTACGGACGCGCGGAAGACCGGCTGGGCGAGCTCGTCGCGGATCTGGGCGTGCGCGAGAAGCTCCTTCTCGCCACTAAGTTTTCATTCAGGGCGGACCGCGCCGCTGCCACGGCGTCGCTGCAGGCTTCGCTGCGCCGACTGAAGACGAATCGCGTCGATCTGATGCAGGCCTGGAATGTCGGCGATCCGAACTACGACCTGGGCCCCCTGCGTGAATGGAAACAGCAGGGCCTCTGCCGCTACACCGGTATCACGACGAGCTCCATGCGCCAGTACGAGGCAATCGGGGAAGTGCTAACGCGCGAGAAGCCGGATTTCTTCCAGGTGAATTACTCGCTCGGCGACCGCGAGGCCGAGTCCAATCTGCTGCCCGCCGCACGCGATGCGGGTGCCGCGGTTCTCGTCAATCTGCCGTTCGGACGGAACTCGCTTTTTCGGAAAGCCGGCGACAGGCCGCTGCCCGATTTCGCGGCCGAAATCGGCGTCAGGACCTGGGCGCAGTTTTTTCTGAAGTTCATCCTGTCGCATCCGGCGGTGACCGCGGTCATTCCAGGCACCGACAAGCCGGAATACATGCTCGACAACCTGCAGGCGGGTCGCGGCGCGCTGCCGGACGTCGCGATGCGCAAGCGCATGGCTCAGTACTGGGACGCGCTGGCTTAGAACGGCCGCGGGGACTATGTGCTGGTGCCGTCGGCGGCAGGCGGCAGGCACGCGTGATCGGGCTTGGGACCGCGGCCAATGCGCCCGAGGCTGCGATGGCGAACGGCGCTCGCGCTCGCGCTACCGGCGACCGGATCAAGCACTGTGGGTTCAGCTCAAATGAAATGCCTGCCGCACTATGAACAGTGCTTGCACGCCTGCCTACTCTCTTTTGCCAGGATTGGGCGGCAGCCCAAACATGGCGTTAGCCGCTGTGAGGAAGAGCGTCCGGTTGACGCCGTCGGAATGCAGAAACCCCGCCGCGTCCCGAACCAGCTTTTCGACCCCGGTCTCCTTCATATAGCCGTAACCGCCGTGGATTTCCAGGCACCAGGTCGCGATTTTCCAGGCGGCCTGTGAAGCCATCACCTTGG
>Ga0326597_10005688_pt1 | contig 17234 bp, 17 predicted proteins | sample RVTome_12_FD_203789 | JGI IMG/M metagenome (GOLD analysis project Ga0326597, IMG submission 203789) | Soil microbial communities from uranium-contaminated site in the Upper Colorado River Basin, Wyoming, United States - RVT100D185 | ecosystem: Environmental > Terrestrial > Soil > Contaminated >...
GGTTCGCGCTGCACGCGAATCTGCTGCGACGATGGTGTAGAGCGGCATCTTCTTCTTGCCGATGCGTCGCAATCTCAATCGTACTGCCAATGTGTTTCTCCTTCGTGTGTGTGTTGTGAAATTGTTATCTCAGGTGAATATGGTCAAAACCCCTTAAGTCCTCCCCGCTCAAGCGGGCATCTTCATCCCTCTCATCATCCTGCCCAGGTTGCCACCCTTGCCGAGCGTCTTCATCATTTTTTGCATCTGCTCGAACTGCTTCATCAGCTTGTTCACATCTTGCACAGTTGTTCCGCTCCCAATTGCGATGCGTTTCCTGCGGCTGCCATTAAGAAGATGAGGATGCTGGCGCTCTTTGCGTGTCATTGACTGGATTATGGCCTCGATCCTGACCAGCGCTTTGTCATCCACTGCCACGTTAGCGGGGAGCCTGTTCATGCCAGGCAGCATGCCCATCAATTGACTTACCGGGCCCATCTTTTTCATCTCCTGAAGCTGTTCGAGGAAGTCTTCGAGCGTAAACTGCGACTTGCGGAGCTTTGCTTCAAGCTTGACTGCCTTCTCTTCATCAAATTGTTGCTGGGCTTTCTCAACAAGGCCGACAACATCGCCCATACCGAGGATCCGCGATGCAAGCCGGTCTGGATGGAACTTGTCGAGCGCATCCAGCTTTTCCCCAACGCCGATGAATTTGATCGGCTTGCCAACCGTTGCACGCAGCGAGATCGCGGCTCCACCCCTTGCATCGCCATCCATCTTTGTCAGGACAGCGCCGTCGAAGTTGAGCCTGTCGTTGAATGCCTTCGCGGTGTTGACCGCATCCTGTCCCGTCATTGCATCGACAACGAACAGGATCTCATGAGGATTGATCGAAGCCTTGATTGCCTCGACCTCCTTCATCATCTCTTCATCCACATGCAAGCGACCGGCCGTGTCAATGATGACAACGTCGCGGGCGTTCTTCTTTGCATGCTCGACCGCATGTTTCGCTATTGCGACGGCGCCGGCGTTCTGCTCTGCATATACCGGGATGCCGATCTGTTTACCCAGCGTGATCAACTGGTCAATCGCGGCAGGACGGTGGATGTCGGCCGCACCAAGCAAGGGATGCTTTCCCTGTCCCTTCAAGTGGTTCGCAAGCTTCGCGCAGAATGTGGTCTTGCCGGAGCCCTGCAGTCCCGCCACCATGATCACTGTTGGCGGCAGAGGCGCGGTGGCGATCTCCGTCTTCGTCGTGCCCAGCAGGTTCACCAGCTCATCGTAAATGATCTTGACAATGAGCTGACCCGGTGTTATGCTCTGCAAAACATCCTGACCGATAGCCCGCTTCTGGACATCGTCGATGAATTGCTTTGCAACCTTGTAGTTAACGTCGGCGTCAAGGAGGATCCGGCGGACCTCGCGCAACGTTTCAGCAACGTTTGCCTCTGAGATCTTCCCCTCACCCCTCAGCTTCTTGAAAACTCCCTCTAACTTCCGACTCAGATCTTCAAACATGGTCAACCCGTGCTGAGAAACTGCGCTCCCGACAGCTTGTGGCCTCTGGAAGGGGTATTAAATTAAGGAAAATGTGGTACTTATGCAAGAGAGCCGCCCGTGATCTGGACGGCTCTTTGCACGTTCGTTCTAACCCCCGCTTTATGGCGGAAAGACAATGCAGATCACTTCATGATCAACGCCTTCCTCACCTGTGTGAACGATGCCGCCTCCAGTTTATAGATATAGACCCCGCTGGACAGCGTGGATCCCTGCACGCTGACTTGGTGATAACCCGCAGGCATGAAGCCATCCACGAGATTCATGACTTCCCTACCAAGCACGTCGTAGAGTTTCGAGGTCACCCTCGTGTCAACCGGCAAATCGTATTTGATTGTCGTCGTCGGGTTGAACGGGTTCGGATAGTTCTGCGCGAGCTTGAACTCGCTCGGGGTCGCCGACTGGCTTTGATCAGCCGTCGCCTTCTCAGGTTTTTGTAGCGAGTTTCCCGGACGTGGCGCCTCAATACCTGATAACCTCCCATTAAGGGTTGTGGATGAATGGTGAGTTACGTATGTTTGAAACACAGTGGCGCCGTCCCTGAAGCATAGCAAGGGACACCAATGCCTTGAATGATCTCCGCCAGAGACACGCAGGACAAACGGTGTGGTCACTGACCACGGCGTCCATGTTATTTTGCAGTTATCTCATAAGAACCACCGCCTTCGTAGTCATCTGCTCGTTGAACTGAAATCGAACATAGTAAACACCGCTGGCGAACATCGAGCCGTCAAAATCAACTTCGAAAACACCAGGGGATTGAATTCTATTAAAGAGGTCTTTCACCTTCCGACCGAGTAGATCGTACACTGTTATAATAAGTCTTCCCTGGTAAGGAACAGTATACTGAACGCGTGTTGACGGATTGAATGGATTCGGATAAAACGGTGAAACAGTGAACTTGGCTGGAAGCGTTCGGTCCCCTTCTCTCATGCTCGTGATGACATCCCCACGGCGAATGAAGACATGCGCAGTATCGCCCGGGGTTGATCGATCGGAGGACCAAGCCACGTAGAGGCATTGCTGCGTCGCTGCAACGGATGCATCCAGAGCGCGGCGCAATGGTCCACCAAGCACTTGTTCGTCACACCACGTTAATCCTCCATCAGAACTGCCACGATGGTTGACTGTTCCGTCTTGAAAACCGTTTCGTTCATCATCCCAGACGACGTGGACCCTGTTGTCCACAGAACTTATCGTTGAGAACCTGGCTGAAGCCAGGGGACTCACCTGCACTTCTGGCATCCATGTCTGTCCATTATCGCTCGATCTTCGCAGCAGCACCGCCCCTGCAAAACCACCGATAGATCCATACTTCGCATCCTGCCACGAAACGTACACATTGCCAGCATCATCGGCGGCAACGTTCGGCCCCCACGCCTGGTAGTTGTCAATCGCGGAGAGAACCTGGCTTTGGCTCCATGTCAATCCATGATCCGTCGAAACGAGATAACCAATCTCTACGCCCGATGGCTGATCGTTCCGTGTTCCCACAATGTGCACGCCCAGTGCACTCGGAGTAACATCCCACGCACCGTGTCCAGGTGTACCAAACGTAATTTGCCGTACGGAATCCCACATCACTCCGTTATCTGTTGAATGCATGAAGAATACATGACCTTGGCCGGAATACCTCAGCGCAATGTATACATGTTGCCCCCACGCAGCCACCTTCGGTGCTTCATAGTAAAAAAGACCACTGTTGCGAATCAATGTTTGCGGATCAAGCCATGTTTCTCCAGCATCTGTTGAACGCCGAATCTTTACTGAGGTAATCGCTCCGGAGGGACTGCTATTGCCCCACACTACATAGAGGTTGTTACTATTTGCCGTAAACGGACGGTTCCAGATTTGTCCGGAGAGACTCTCAGCAGGAACAACAACAAACGGAGCGCTCCATGTTCTCCCGGCGTCAGTTGAATGCTGGTAATAGAGGTGTCCTGCCCGGTAGGTCACGTGCACGGTATCACCAACAACTACGACCTTGGGAACAAAGGCTGAGAATGTGGTATTGGAGATCTGAGTTGTTGCCCCCCACGTGACGGGGCAGGGTACCTGCGAATGAAGCGAATGCAGAGTCAGAGTATTGAAGAGAGCGATTAGGAGCCAAGGAATCGACTCGCAGAACCGGCACGAACGAAACGTTCTCACACACTCAAACACGACGCTTTCCTCCTGTTCATATGTGCAGCAGCGTTGAAATCCGAGGAAAAGCAAGAACGGTCGGCAACGGCCCGTGTCGCATGATGACAAGAGAAGGATTTCTAGGGTCGCAGCAATTCGGGTGCTGCCGTAATATGTAACGAGAGAGGACGAATGTCAAGGGGAACCGAAGGGTTTCTACGAGCAGGTCGATGGTGTTGAAGTATTGAACACCCGAAACCCGTGGCGCCGGAATCTCAGGAATGGGGAATCATCATGCCGCTAACTTCTTGTCAAGCGTTCTGTAGTTCATCTCTTTCAGGTGCATGGAGGCCTGCAGGGGTACATTACCCTGCCTTTTTCAGTGCCTCCGCGCCGGCAACGATCTCGAGGAGTTCCTTGGTAATCGCTGCCTGTCGGGCTTTGTTGTAGGAAAGCTGGAGAGAAGATATCAAGTCGCTGGCATTGGTGGTTGCATTCTCCATCGCTGCCATGCGGGCGCCTTGCTCGGCGGCGTTTGATTCGAGGATGACGCGCCAGACCTGGAAGTTCAGGTGTTTTGGCACAAGTGAATTCATGATCTCGAGCATCCCCGGCTCATAGATATAATCGGTGCGGCGGGAAGCGTGGGGTTCACCTGCAACCACCTCTTCCTTTGGTATGGGGAGGAACTGTTCCACAACAATCCGCTGTTGTGCGATGGACTTGAACTCGTTGTAGATGATCTCGACTCTGTCGTACTCGCCGTGAGCATACCCATCAATGATCTCGCGGGCGATCGCCTGCGCCTGTCCGAACACGAGGTTGCTGTACACCCCGAGATACCTTCCGGCAATCTTGTGCTTCCGTTTGGAAAAGAGGTCGAACCCCTTTTTGCCGACGCAGAACGTCTTCAGCGTACCCTGGTCTTGCCCGGTGGGATACTTTGTGTTGATATGACTGATCGCCGCTCTGAGAAGATTGGAGTTGAACGCGCCGCACAGACCACGGTCGGAGGTGACCACCACGAGCGCGACCGACTTCACCTCACGCGGGGCAATAAACGGGTTCACCGTAATGTCCACGTTGGCCGCAAGGTGTTGAAGCAACTCCTTGAGTTTTCGGGCATAGGGCCGGGCAGCCACGACCGCGTTCTGAGCGCGGCGCAACTTGGCCGCCGCCACCATCTTCATTGCCCTGGTGATCTTCTGTGTTTTCTTGACACCGGCTATCCGGCCGCGTATTTCCCGCAGTGTCGCCACTATGCCTTCACGGAGACCTTGAACGAATCGGTGAACTCCTTCAGCACATGGGCCAGCCGTTTGGTGACCTCGTCTGTGAGTTCCTTCTTTTCGGCAATCGCCTGAAGCAGGTCGGCATGCTTCAGGTCGAGCATCTCATGTAATTCCTTCTCGTATCGCTCGACGTGTTCCAGCGGCACCTCGTCGAGGAACCCGTTCGTTCCCGCGTAAATACTGACCACCTGTTTCTCCACGGGCATGGGCACGTACTGTCCCTGTTTCAGAAGCTCGACCAACCGCGAGCCGCGCCGCAACTGTTGCAGCGTCGCCTTATCAAGATCGGATCCGAACTTTGCAAAGGCCTCCAGCTCGCGGTACTGCGCGAGCTCAAGACGCAAACGGCCGGCAACTTTCTTCATCGCCTTGATCTGGGCATTGCCGCCAACGCGCGAAACCGAGATACCAACGTTAATGGCGGGGCGGATGCCGGAATTGAACATGCCTGGCTCAAGATAGATCTGGCCGTCGGTAATCGAAATAACATTCGTCGGAATGTAGGCAGAGACGTCGCCGGCCTGCGTTTCAATTACAGGAAGGGCGGTAAGACTACCGTCACCCAGCTCGTCGCTCAGCTTTGAAGCTCGTTCGAGCAAGCGAGAGTGAAGATAGAACACATCGCCCGGATATGCTTCTCGTCCCGGCGGCCTGCGAAGCAGGAGCGAAACCTGCCGATAGGATTGCGCCTGTTTCGACAAATCATCATACACAACAAGTGCATGCCGGCCGCTGTCACGGAAAAACTCTCCGAGCGTTGCACCGGAGTATGGCGCAATATATTGCATCGGGGCCGGGTCGCTTGCCGTTGCAGCGATAACCGAGGTATAATCCATCGCGCCCTCCTGTTGCAGCTTGTCCACAACCTGAGCGACAGTTGAGCTCTTCTGCCCGACCGCTACGTAAATGCAGTACACCGGTTTCACACCTTCCCGCTTTGCCTTTTCGGTGTGGGTATGTTTCTGGTTGATGATCGTGTCCAGAGCAATTGCCGTCTTGCCGGTCTGCCTGTCGCCGATGATGAGCTCTCGTTGTCCGCGTCCTATCGGGATCATGCCGTCCACCGCCTTGATACCTGTCTGGAGCGGTTCCTTCACCGGCTGCCGCTGGATGACGCCGAGCGCTTTCCGTTCGATGGCCAGGAACTTCTCCGTCTTGATCGGCCCGCGTCCGTCGATCGGTTGCCCGAGCGGATTCACCACGCGCCCGAGCATCGCCTCACCTACCGGCATTGATGCCACACGGCCCGTTCGCTTGACAGTATCGCCTTCCTTGATTGCGCTGCTCTCACCGAAGAGAATGCAGCCGACGTTGTCTTCCTCGAGGTTGAGCACCATACCGAATACACCGTGGGGGAACTCTACCAGCTCGCTCATCAGTGCCTTGGTGAGGCCGTAGACACGCGCAACACCATCTCCCACCTGCAACACTGTCCCGACATCATAGATATCAATTTCCTTTTCAAAGCCTGAGAGCTGCTTCCTGAGAATCGCGGAGACTTCTTCCGGTCTTACTTCAGCCATTGTCCTTTTTCCTTTAGCAGAGTTAGTTTGAAAGAGGGCCGCCCAAGACGAACCGCTCTCTCAACAATTCGAGCTGGCGCTTGATGCTTCCGTCCAGCACCGTATCGCCGATCTTGACGACGAGGCCACCCCTGATGACCTTATCGAGCGCGAAACGAACACGAACCTTTTTCCTTGTATACCGCTCCAGTCTCGCCCGAAGGTCCTTCTCCTGTTGCGTGCCAAGCTCCACCGCAGCCTTCACGTCAACATTGACGATCCCCATCTTCTCGTCTCTCAGAGTCTTGAACTCTTCAATCACATCCGCCAACACACGCGCACGGTTTTTGGCAATCATCAAGGAGACAAACGCCAGCACCACCCGCCCAACACTCGTTTCGAACAGTTCTTTGGCGACCAGGGTCTTCCTCTTCGCTGAGACGATCGGGCTTGCCAGAAACACACGCAGTTCGCGCGATCCTCTCAGTGTGCTGTCGAGAAGGTCAAGATCCTTCGTCGTCCGTTCAATCTCGTCTTGTTCTTCAGCGGCTTCCATCAACGCCATTGCATATCGCCGTGCAACACGTACGTTCTTCATCGGACCGTCAGCCTTTCTGCAGGTCTTTGAGAACGGTATCGACAAGCTTGCGCTGCCTCGGCGCATCGAGGTTTGCGTCGAGGATCTTGCTTGCTGCCATGATCGCGAGGTCGGCGACCTCGGAACGGAGTTGTACGAGTGCGACATCCTTCTCGCGACGGATCTCCTCCTTTGCCTGGTCAATCATATGCCGCGATGAGGCGTGCGCTTTCTCTACGATCTCGTGCTTCAGCTTCTCACCCATCTCGCGCCCTTCCTTGATGATGCGGCGGGACTGTTCCTCAGCTTGTTCCAGCTGACGCCTATTCTCCTCAAGAAGGAGTCGCGCCTCGCTCTGCGCATGTTCCGCCTCCTGTAACGCAGTACGGATCTTTTCTTCGCGAGAGGCGAGCGCCCCCACCAAAGGCTTCCAAGCCAAAAGGCGGAGGACAACCAACAGGATGAGAAATGTGATCCATGTCCAGATGATCAGTCCGGGGTTTATGTCTAGCATGAGAGTTACCCGACCGGCGTCTTCGTTGCAAGGATGATGCAGATGACAAGCCCGAACAGCGTTACACCTTCTATGAGTGCAGCGGCAACAATCATGGATCCGCGAACCGCTCCTGCAGCCTCAGGCTGTCGGCCCATAGCCTCCATGGCTGAGGCAGCAAGCTTGCCAATGCCCAGCCCAGCTCCAATAACGGTAACCCCCGCTCCGATGCCAGCCGCGAGATATCCTAATCCTATAGATTCCACCTTTTTGCCTCCTGTTGATGAGAGAATAAGTTGTTCGTTGAGATTACTACTTAAAGTACACTCAGTGCGGATGATCCTTGAGCTCGTTGTGACCATCGGTTTGCATGCCGAATCCCATAAAGAGAGATGTAAGCATGGTGAATACATAGGCTTGAAGCAAAGCAACAAATAGTTCGAGGAGACCTATTGCAACAACAAACACAACCGGGCCGACAACAATGTAGTACGATTTGAAGATGAAGATCAGTCCAAGGAGAGAGAGAATAACGATATGGCCGGCCGTCATGTTTGCAAAGAGACGAATGCAGAGGGCAAACGGCTTTGTGAACAGACCCAGGATCTCTATCGGAATCATGATTGGCCACAGTAACCAGTGCACGCCACCGGTAAAGTGTGCAAGATAGTGGCCGATCCCTTGGGCCCTCAACGCCGCCACCTGTATCATGACGAAGGCAATGACTGCGAGGCCGCCTGTAACATTGACATTCCCTGTTGCGGACGCGCCGTAGGGAAAAAGACCAAGCAGATTCGTAACAAGGATGTAAAAAAACGTCGTCAGGAGATACGGGAGATACTTCAACCCATTCGGTCCCATATTCGGAACAACAATCTCGTCCCGTATGAACACGATGAGTACCTCCACCAAATTTCCCAACCCCTTGGGCACATGACTCTTCCTGTTGCTTCTTGCCGCAAGAAATCCAAGCAGACACAGCAGCAGGGCAGCAATCCACAAGAAAACAACGTGTTTGGTAATCGAAAGGTCGATGGTGAGCCCGGCAACCTCCACGGGATCAAATTGCGGTAATTCAATGTGACCGAACGGTGTTTCCAGTTCGCGTGAGTCACGCACGTGCTGCAACAATATCCTGAACGGATTCTCTTCGCCGGATCCGGTTGCATGTGAAGCCGTGACGTGAAGACTGTCTGCAACCTCGTAGGAGGCTGGTATCGTGTTACTATTCACAGGGTTGATTAGGGTTGGGATTTGAGAGATAGCTTCTTCTGGATGAACCAGACCTCTAAGACAAGGTAGACAATATAGAAACTGAGAAGCGACACTGTTAGTGCCATGGCATGCATGCCAAGAACTTTGATGAACATCAACAGCGCCCCCACCATGACGAGGATTCGAAGCCCCATACCTCCGACGACTGCTCTGAAGAATGTTGAGTGGGGCTTGTCAAGCGAATATTCAATTGCAGCGTAACCGAGAAGTACATTGATCGTGCTCAAGAAGGATCCGGTGATAGCGGCAACTATGACATCCCGGGATCCAAACTTCGCCAAAGGGTATGCAGCGACTCCTGCAAGCATGCAAAAGGCAATGAGCACACGCTTTGCAAATCCCCCATCGATCTTCACTGTTCCTCCGATTCCTTTCGGGTCCTCGTGCGCTCGTCTTCCTTCTTACCGAGTTTTGTGGCTGTTCTGAGAAAACTTATCATGCCACCCACAGCTCCAACCATCGCGCCAATGATCATCAGCCACGGAGCAGTGTTCAGCTCACTATCCAACCAACGACCGAGGAAAAAAAAAGCAACGACGGAGACAGCTAATTGGAGGCCAAGCGTGAGGTAAGCACCAAGCTCAGCACGGTTCTTGCCGACACCGCCCGGCACATCATGCTTTCCAGGTGCGGTCAGCATTGTGTCAATGACGTTTGGTGTCGTCCGGTGTTGCGCCAGTTGGAGCGCTCATGGCACACTCACCGTCAAAAATTGCCCCTTCATCCACCACAAGTTTTGCTGCGCGAACCTCCCCGCGCACCACCGATTTTGCCCCCAGCAAGACCTTCTCCCCCGCAGCAATAGAACCGCTTACCTTTCCATCCACGGAAACGTTTCGTGCCTTGACACTCCCCTCTATTATGCCTGTCTCCCCCACCACGGCATTCGCCTTTGCCACAATATCACCGACCAACCTCCCATCAATCCGGATACTTCCTTCCGTACTGATTTTCCCTTCCACGGTTGTCTTCACACCAACAAGAGTCAGTTCGCCATTTGTTTGCTGCTTGTCTGCCACTTCGGTACCCGTTCGTTATTGAATGGATGACGTTGTGAGCAAGTAGTCATTCGGATCCAGCGGGAGTCCGTCCTTCCACACTTCAAAATGAAGATGCGTTCCGAGACTCGTTCTTCCGGTACTTCCGACCAATGCTATTGCCTCGCCACGCTTCACGAATGTATGCGAACTCTTCAAGAGTGACTGGTTATGCTTGTACACAGTCGCGTAGCCGCCGCCGTGAAGAATGATAACCATGTTTCCATCATCATACGTCCAGCCGGAGAACATAACGTGCCCTTCAGCGGCAGCATAAACGGGGGTCCCGCCTTTTGCAGAGAAATCAACACCGAAGTGCTTCTTGGCCGGGTCAAACCCCTGTGCTATGTAGCCCTCCGTCGGTGCCACAAGAGGAAATGCGGCCCGAAAACCCTCGGCACTCGTGACCACCGCGTTGAACACCAGCGCAGGGTTGTCATACTCATCATATGCGGCCGTTGCCTGTTCTGATGTCAGAACACTCATTGTCTCTGAGGCATCCTGCCACGCAGGAACACCGCTTGAGAATACCGGTGTCGGCATCCGGGAAGAGCTGGTGTCTTTCGTCCCTTTGTCACCAAGCGCTTTTCGCAGCTGGTTGTTATAGTCCTTGAGCAGCACAACACTCTCGGCAAGTGACTTCAGCCGTTCCTGCGTCTCAACGATCTCGCGCCCGTACTTTCTTTCAAGCTCCGGGTTGGGAATAGAGAGATAAGCAGGCAGTGGCGTGAACATCAATGCCGCAAGCAGGATACCCACAATGACAAGGAAGCTCAGGCCGGCCGCAGCCCATAGTTGGAGCGGGGTCGCACGAAAACTCCTTGTCCTGCTCCCTTCCGTGTTCGGAACAATGAGTATGCTGAACTCTTTTGGCTCTTTCCGGCGGCGGCTCGCCTCAGGAGACATCTCCAACCCTGCGATTTTGGTCGGTTAATATACTCAAAAGTAGCGGAAATGTCAACGAGCAAAATGCCCTAACGCATTTCCAATGTTACGGTTGCGGAAATCTCGCCACAAATTCTTCCCACTTCCGTTCAACATACTCGCTCATCCTGTGCTTGAACACTCTGCGATCGAACTTGAGCGCGTGCGCTCTCAGGAGATCCGGGTTGAACGTCGTATGCTTGAACTTTTCCAGAGCAGCATTCATAGCATCGACGGTCTGCGTCTCGAACAGAATTCCGGTAGTACATTCCGGCGTGGCTATTACGGTTTCGAGAGCCCCACCGCGTGAATATGCGATGACCGGTTTCCCTGAGGCCATCGCTTCAAGAGGTACGATCCCAAAATCTTCCTCACCTGGAAAGATGAGGGCGCGACATCCCGCATAGTACTGCTTCAGTTGATCGTTGGACTGCCACCCTTTGAATTCAGTATTCGACCGCGCACGCTGACGAAGCCGCCCTGCGTCGGGTCCGCTGCCGATAATAACCAGGCGATCCCCGGTTTCGTTGAATGCGTCAATCGCAAGATCGATTCTCTTGTAGGGAACCAGCGCGCTCACAATCAGGTAATAACCGTCATCTCGAGTTGAGATCTGGAACAGGTCTGCGTCGACAGGAGGGAAGATCACATCGGCGGTTCGCTGGTAGGTCTGCGCGATGCGCTGGCGGACGTGTTCCGATATGGCAACGAAGCAATGTGGATTCTGAGCAGTCCGGACGTCCCAGCGGCGAAGATAATCAACGAACATTCCCATGCCGAATCGTGTCAGCAGCCCTGCGCGGCCTTTTGCAAAGTACTCATCGTGCAGCCCCCAGATATAGCGCATAGGTGTATAGCAGTAACAAATATGCAGCGTGCCCGGAGCTGTCCGCACTCCTTTTGCCACGCAGTGGCTGGAGGAGATGACGATCTCATACCCTCTCAGGTCAAACTGTTCAACAGCTCTGGGAAAGAGTGGGAGATAATGACGGTAATGAGTCGACGCCAGGGGGAGATTCTGGATGAAGGATGTTTGGATCGGTCTCCCCTCGATTATCGGAGAAACAGAACCCTTGACATGGACAAGGCTGAAGAGTGATGCCTGGGGAAACACCTCGCACAACGCTTCAACACACTTTTCCCCTCCCCGCATTCCGGTGAACCAATCATGAACTATCGCCACGCGTTGAGGTTGCTTCATCGCCGCCATTGTCGGGCGAAAAATATACAAAGAACAGTCGGCAGAAGCAATGTGAGCCCGTTGCTTCCCTGCACCACTCTCGCTATATTGTGCCATGAAGTCCCTTCCCCCCGCATACATCGTTCACTGATCTGCGAGTCCGTTCCTCTCCATGACGCTTCTCCTGGCAGTCATTCTGTTTCTTCTCTTGTTCCTGGTCTTTGTTTCCCTGATCATCCTGTTCATAGGGCCGATCATGCTTCTGCAACCTCATCGGCGCACAATAGACTACTACCGCAAATACACCTCTGTTCTGCATCCTTCAGACCTCCATCTCCCGTACGAAGAGCTTATACTGAAGACTGCCGAAGGCATACACCTCAGTTGCTGGCTCATCAAAGGGCCCGAGAATGCCAGGGGAACGATTATCTACCTCCACGGGGTGAGCGAATGCAAGATCGTCGGACTGCCGCTGGCCAACGAGTTTCACAAGCAGGGATACAATGTGTTCCTCTATGATTCACGACGCCACGGCAACAGCGGCGGAAGGTTCTGCACGTATGGCTTCTATGAGAAACACGATACGAGCACGGTCATAAACTACCTGCAGGCACGGAAGGACATTCACGTCGGGAGGGTAGGTCTGTTCGGCTCTTCGATGGGTGCGGCTGTGGCAATCCAGGTTGCCGCAATCGACAAGCGGGTGGTCGCCGTGGTAGCTGAAAGTGGTTTTGCCACGCTCAGATCCATCTTTGATGACTATCAGAAGAGAATGATCAAGCTCCCCTGGCACTACCTGAGGAACATTGTCATCAAGCGCTCCGAGCATATTGCCCACTTCAAAGCCAGCTCTGTATCACCCCTTGAGGCAGTCAAGGAAGTCGACGTTCCACTCTTCATCATTCACGGAACGGCCGACAACCTTATCAAATACACCTACTCGGAAATGCTGTACAAGAACACGGGTCACCCTAAGGAGCTCTGGCTCATCAAAGGCGCAAAGCACAACGACATTGCGGAAGTTGGCGGCGAAGAGTACTCGCGCCGCATTCTGGAATTCTTCAAGAGGAACCTTGAGAGGAGCGAGGCGTCAACTGGGGCGTGATCTCGCGAAGGCTACAGGGGAAGCCAGTAACTGATCTTCAGCAGCAGGACGTCTTCGTGCGGGAGGGTAAAGGCGTCGCTGAAACGCGTTCCAAACACCGTTGAGTACATCCTGCTGTCATCGAAGCGCGCTTGTGTCCACACCAGGTACATCGTGCTTCCTGGAAGATATTCCCAGCGCAACAGAACGTTCGCATTGAAGGTGACGCGGTTGAAGTCGTACGTGCCGGGGTCGATAACAGCAGTAAACGCTTTGCTGGAAATAAGAGCGCGATAGTTGCCGTACGTGCCCCGTGCGAGCAACACTTGAGAATAGAACTGGAGCGACAGAGCCCGGCTAAACGTCACAATCCCTCGCAACGCTACATCAAACTCGTCCACATCCCGGTCACCGAACAGGCTGCGCGTGGAACCCGATACGGCGGTCGTGACAATAGCGCCCCTGTCGAGCACTCCCGTCTCCTCCTTCCGGATTCGCTGAAAGAACATTTGCGGTGTCAATTCCATCCACGAGACAGGGCGTACTTTCACACTGAGCGACGCGTAGGCGCTTGTCTTGTCTTTCTCATCAAACTCATATCCCGTTGCAAGCAATCCTGAAAGGCTCCGTCGTTCATCACTCTGCATCGAGAATGTGAACGAATGCGCAGCGGGCCGCTTGTACAACCCGATGATACCCCTCTGGGTATCGTCATGGAATGGAGGCTTGTAGGCGTATAAGAATGAGGATGACCAGAAATTGGTGAACTCGCCTCCAAGGCTTGCCTGCACAACTGCATGGGTGAGAACGCGGTCCCAGTTCCATCGGTATTCGGGGTTGAAGGCAAGAGAATAGCGCCGGAAGAGAGTGGTGGCAAAGTTCTCTCGATAGAGAATCTGGACGTAACCACCATGATCCCGCGGCTGAGCAAAGAAGCCGATGTCGTTGGTGTTGAAATTACGGCTGTAGAGGTCATAGGATGTAGTGTAGAACCAATGCTCACTTGCGATGCGCGAGAAAAGCAGCCGTGCTGCTACCCCATCGCGCGCGCGCAACGTCATCGATGATCTGGCGCCGGCAACATATCCGTCAAAAGCATAGGTGCCGCCTCCGAACCTCAGGTTCCAATCTATGCCGGCGGAGAGAGCAGGAAGGGAGTCCTGGCGCGATGTTGCCGTCACAATTCCTCCTAACCAGGAGTTGCCGTGAAGATCCTGCTTCGCCCTGAACACGTTATACGATGCAAGCGGTTCAATCCTGACTGATGTACGCGCGCCAAGCGAGTCCTTGATGCTCACATATTCGTTATCGGTTACCGCCGAAACGAGGCCGACAGACAGACCGCTCGCGGAGTGCCCCGAGAATTTTGCTGCCCCCAGAATCGTCGTGGTTTGAGGAATCGACTCAATGGCTCCATCTGCAGGCGGTAATCCGCCCGGCCGTTTGCCAATCCTCCTTGAGAAGAACAGCGGCAGGGAGGTGTTATCAATACTTGTCCCGAATGTAAACAGATGTGCTCCTTCTATGAAGAACGGTCGCTTCTCAGGAAAGAGTGTTTCGAATACGGTGAGATTCAGAACGGCACGATCCACCTCGACCTGTCCGAAGTCGGGGTTGAAGGTTGCGTCAAGTGTGAAATCGCGGGTAACGCCGTACTTCAGGTCAAGCCCGCCGACTGCCTCGTGATCGGCCCTGCGGGACGTGTGGAGCGTTGACTTTCCTGAAACATATGGAAGGAGATTGAGGTGAAGGGGCGGATCGATGTCGCTAATTCCTGCAATGTGTCCCCATTTGGGAATCAGCAACATCTCGCTACGCGGGACCATTACCCACTCCACCGTCTCACGTTTCCGGCTGATATATCTCCGAAAGTTGATCCCCCATTCGTATTCGGCAGCATCGCGCTCTGAGAACCGGAGCGCACTGTACGGTATCTCAAACTCCGCAGACCAGCCGTCCATGTGAACGCGGGTCTTCACCTCCCACACTGCATCCCATGTATCATCGTAGACCGTCCCACCCTGCGAAAGGAAGCCATCGCTTTGTACGCCCGAGACATTCGAGCTGAATACAAACGCGGTTTGACGGTCGTAGTAGGAATCTATCTGGACGGTGAACCGGTCAGCCTCAGAGCTTCGGTCGCGGCGGGTGAGTTGCTGCACGATGTGCTCAGGCCCCGAGTCGTAGCATATCACACCGATATAAAGAGCATGGTCATCGTACAGCACGCGAACTGAAGTGATCTCTGTCGGGAGATCGCCCTCGTGGGGATCAAACTGTGTGAAATCCAGAACGGCTTGTGCGGCTTGCCACTGCGGCTCATCGACAAGGCCGTCCAGTACAGGCGGCACCGCAGTCCGAACGGCCGTGATCTTCCTTTCCCCGGCTTCCGCAAGGCCGAGACACACACATAGACCACATCCAATGATAGCGTACTTCAATTGTCTTCGCATTCATCAATCGTTCAGGAACTCTGTGCGTTAATGTACCCTTCCATTCGCAAAAAAACAACAAAGTCACAGTGGGGCGTAGTGGCGGGAGGCCGCTCCGGATTAGGTGTGGCTACTCGTTGCGTGAAAGGCTAACAACATTCTCGATGTGAAACGTATGCGGGAACATATCAACAGGCTGGACTTCATCAAGGAGGTAGCCCTGTTCGCAAAGTGGTTTCAGGTCGCGTGCCTGTGTGGACGGGTTGCAGCTGATGTACACGATCTGCCGTGGTCGAAACCGGACGACACAGTCAATCACCTTAGGGTGGACCCCGCTGCGCGGAGGATCAACAATGACAACGTCCGGAGGGGGGAATCCGGATATCCTCCCTTCGCCCGCAAGGAGCAGGTCCTTTACGTCGCCATGAACAAACTCACAATTGACCACATTGTTCAGCGCTGCATTGGCGCGCGCGTCTTTCACCGATGCTTCGACGGATTCAATGCACACAACGCGCTCAACATGGTCGGCGATATGCAGCGCGATCGTTCCCGTGCCGGAGTAAAGGTCACATACGGTATCGGTCGGATGGAAATGGCCCATCCGTGTCGCGGCATCGTATAGACGTTCGGCCTGGAGTGTGTTGGTTTGAAAGAACGAACCGGCGGAGATACGGTATATCCTGTCGCCGAGTTTCTCCCGGATATACCCATTGCCATGGTACACCTTCTCAAACTCACCGATCGCCACCTGCGATTTCCGCGTTGTGATATTGTTGACAATCGTTGTAATGAATGGGAATTGGGCAAGCAGGCGATCTCGCAGCTCTTTCATGTTCTCCGGACGATCTTCGGAGGTTACCAGGTTGACCATGACTTCCGCCGTGCGCTTGCTTTCCCGAATGACGAGATTCCTGAGATAGCCAGAATGCGTAAATGTGGAATAGACGGAAAGAGCACGGGAGCGACAGAAGCTCCTCACTTCATTGACAATCTGATGACTTCTTTCTGATTGCAGCCAGCACTCGTCAATGTCCAGCACCTTATCGAACCGTTCCGGGATATGCAATCCCAGAGCAAACCGGTCAGACGGTTTCCGATCTCCATTCCCGGGTTTCCGATTCTCCATCTCCTCACGAGTAAGCCACCGGTCACCAAAGGAAAACTCCATCTTGTTACGGTAGAAGTATGTCTCGTCAGAACCAAGGGTGGGATTAACCTTCACGCCCGAGAGTCCGCCGATGCGTTCCAGGACGTCTACCACGTGTTGGCGCTTGAAGTCGAGCTGCGCCTGGTAGTTCACCTGTTGCCATTTGCAGCCGCCACATATCCCAAAATACTTGCATCGAGGCTTCTCTCTCAGCGGGGAAGCGTTGATCACCTCTGCGATTTCGCCTTCTGCAAACTGCTTTTTTACTTTGGTCAACTGGACGCGTACTTCGTCGCCGGGAACACCGCCGCGCACGAACACCACCATTCCGTCCACCTTCGCGATGCTCTTCCCCTCGAACGCAAAGGTCTCAAGATTCAGATGCAGGGTATCACCACGTTTCACCCTCCCCTCCTTCCCACGCGTCCCGCTGGTTTTTCCGAAACACCTCCGTCAAGGCGTTCGAGTTCCTTCTTCAACTCATTCCACTTGAAATACGCCTCCGCAAGTTCCTCACCAAGGGCTTTGTGCTGGGCGGCTACCGCTTTTACCCGTTCGCCGTCCTTGTAAAACTCCGGATCTCCCATCAACTGCTCGAGCTCTTTTTTCTGGCGCTCTTTCTCTTCTA
>Ga0326597_10005689_pt1 | contig 17233 bp, 12 predicted proteins | sample RVTome_12_FD_203789 | JGI IMG/M metagenome (GOLD analysis project Ga0326597, IMG submission 203789) | Soil microbial communities from uranium-contaminated site in the Upper Colorado River Basin, Wyoming, United States - RVT100D185 | ecosystem: Environmental > Terrestrial > Soil > Contaminated >...
CGATCACGCCGCCATCGACGCCGTCGAGGGAATCCCGGGCGCTGACGAGCAGGTTGCAGAGAGCCTGAGTGAGTTGTTCGCGCGAGCCTACGACGGGCGCAAGCGCCTCGAAGAATGAGGCGCGCAGCGCGATTCGCGACTGGCCCGCGAGCTGCGCGAGCTGGATTGCGTCGCGCGTGATCGCGTTGATGTCGACCGGGACCGTCAGGTTGCGCATGGGCCGTTATCGGCGCCGTCGCAGGCGGTGTTGAGCTCAGAGTCCCGGGCGGCCCGGCCCGGGCGGCCCGGCCCGGCGCGCCCCCCAGGGGCACGGGCATCGCGACCCGCGCGGGCTCGCTCAGAAGGGCTCGGGGTCGGGTGGCAGGTCGCGGCCCGGCGCGATCAGCGCCGTCATGTAATTGCCGCGCGATCCGGGCACGAACCCGACCAACCAGCCCGCCAGCGCGGCAGAGCGCCGAACGGCCGGGTTCGGGTGGCCGTTGAATCGCGAACTCAGCCAGCCCAGCGTGAGTTCGAGCGAACTGCCGGATTCGAGATACAGGCTCTTCAGCGCGAACTCGAGCTGTTTGCGATCCCAGCGGTAGACGAAGTTGTCGCGCAGCGCGAGATTGCCGAGCTGGTTCGATTCGTAGACGGTGCTCAACCCCAATCTGCGCAGCAGCCCGTCGAGCTGACTGTCGTAGGGCTCGAGCACCAGCGCCGCTCCGCGGCAGACCCGCAGCATCTCGTAGAGGCCCTGCACGGGGCGCGCGAGGTGGTGGAGCGACTCTTTGCAGAAGACCAGGTCGAAGGAACCCGAGGCGTAGGTGAGCCGCTCACAATTCTGTTTCTCGTAGCGGACGCGCGAATCCACAGACGCGATCTTGCGCAGCTCGTCGTCGGAATCGAGAATGCCCGTCAGGCAAATCTCATCGAACGGATGCTCGACGAAGCGCCGCGCCTCTCGATACGTGGAACCGATCGAGAGCACCGTCCCGAGCCCGAGCCCCCGTTCGCCGCGGAGCACCCGGTAGCGCTCGATGGCGTGCTCGATCCCGTAGCGGTGGAATTCCATCGTCGAATTGATGCGCAGCAGATCGCGCAGCGACCTGCGAAAGACGCGCGTTCGATTGGCTCGAGCGCTCGCCGCGCCCTGCCCTTCGCCAGCCGGATTCACTTCCGCCCCCCGCCTTCGATCGCGCGCCGATCGAACAGTTGATACCACGCACAGAGCTGGTTTGCGCTATGCGTTGCGCGCAGGGGGTTCCCGGTTCGGTGAAGATCCTGCTGATCCACAACTTCTACCGCCAGCACGGCGGAGAAACCGCGGTCTTCGAGGCCGAGCGCCGCATGCTCCAGGCTGCGGGTCACAGCGTGATCTCCTACACCCGCGACAGCAACGAGATCGAGGGGTTCAGCAACTGGAAGCGCGCTGCGCTCACGCCGGCCGCAATCTGGTCGCGCGACAGTCACCGCGACATTGGCGCGCTGATCGCGAGCGAGTCGCCCGAGGTCGCGCACTTCACCAATACCTTTCCGCTGATTTCGCCTTCGGGCTACTACGCGTGTCGAAACGCTCGCGTGCCGGTCGTGCAATCGATCCACAACTACCGGCTGATCTGCCCGGCTGCGACACTCTGGAGGGACGGTTCGACCTGCGAGGAATGCGTCGATCACTCGCTGCTGCGGAGCGTCCGGTACGCCTGCTACCGGGAGTCGCGACCCGCCAGTGCGGTGCTCGCGACGGCGCTCGCCATCCACCGGCGGCTCGGCACGTATACCGACCTGATCGATCGCTACATCGCGTTGACGGAGTTCGCGCGCAACAAACTGATCGCGGGAGGGCTCCCTGGGGAGCGCATCTCGATCAAACCCAACTTCGTAGAGCCGGACCCCGGCGTCCGCGAGGGATCAGGAGATTACGCGCTGTTCGCGGGCCGGCTGACCGCGGAAAAAGGCGTGCACACGTTGCTCGACGCCTGGAAACGGCTCGGCCCGGGCATTCCACTGCGCATTGCGGGCGACGGCCCGCTGCGCGACGCGCTTGCGCGTCGGATCGAAACCGAGGCGATCGCGGGCGCAACGCTGCTGGGTTCGCTTTCACGCGACGCCATGCTGCGAGAACTGCGCGGCGCGCGAATCCTCGTCTTTCCGAGCGAGTGGTACGAGGGGATGCCGATGGCGATCCTCGAGGCTTTCGCGTGCGGCGTGCCGACGCTCGCGTCTCGACTGGGCGGCATGCAAGAGATGATCGACGACGGCAAGAACGGCCTGCTCGTCAAGCCCGCCGTCCCGCAAGACCTGGCAGATCGAGTGCGCTGGGCGTTCGAGCACGAGGGCGAGCTGGCCGCGCTCGGCCGAGCCGCGCGCGCCGAATACGAGTCGCGCTACGGGGCGGCCGCCAACTGCGCGCAGTTGATCGAGATCTACCAGCAGACCATCGGATCGAGTGGCATCCGCGCCACCTAGCAGCAGCGCCCGATTGGATCGTCAATTCGCAGCCTCCCGAGTGATGATCACCCAGCTCGCCGATGAACTCTCGCCATCTTGCTTGACACCGGATTCGGACACAGGCTATGTTGGGGAGATCGTGATGTGAACTGGCCTCTTGGTTCGTCGGTTCCGATCTCGACATCGCGCGCATCCCGGCCGGCGTCGGAGGACACGGAGATGTTACTCGTCAACAAACTCTTGCTGGTTGGCGTGCTGGGCGCCGGGATCGGCGCGGCCACGACCGCCCAGGCGGGGAATCAGCTCTTCGAGGCTTCGTGGACCGTCAAATCCTTTGGCAACGAGCGCACGGGCGGGACTGGCGAATCGGAGTTCTATTCGGCGTTCGGAATGCCGCAGGGGATCCAGTGCAACCCGACTCAGCCGCGCTGTCCGTTCGCGTCGACACCGACGAACGGGAGAGGCGTGTTCGACCCCTTGGGCGGCTCCCAACAGATGGCGCGGTACTGCGCGCCCTGGGCCGACTGGCGGGGCAATGGAACGACCGCGCGCCCCGCCAAGGGTGAGACGGCCACGACCGGCGGGAAGAACCATCGACTAAGTCCGCCGCTCTACCGAAACCCAGCCTTTTTCACCGCTAGCGGCGAACCCAACACCACTGACTGCACAGCGGCCAGCACAGGAGCCACACCGGGCGGCAAGGGTCTGGTCCAGGCGGGCCAACCCGTCACGGGCAGGTGGACGGCAACCACGACGGGCACCCAGAAGGGTGGCTTCCATTTCGCCCCGGCCCCGAGAAACCACGCCGCTGGCGTCCGGATCGGGCAAGGCGACTTCGACATCATAGCTGGCTCGTACTACTGGAGTTATGGGTGGTATTGGGAGCTCAGCCAGGGATCGGCTCGATCGGGTGCAATCGGCGAATTCGCGGCCATCTACCCCTACCTGTACAGCTACACGTACGCGACGCTGCGCAACGACGCCGGCGTCTTCGGCCCGGATAGCGGTCCGGGCTCGTTCGATCTCGACTTCTACAACGCGAAGGGCACGATCGCGGTTGCGAATATCCGGGTGAAGCAGGGCGCCGCCAAGTTCGGCGGAACCATGAGGATGTTGGGCGCTTTGACGACCAAGACCTGCTACTACCGCAACGGCGGCTGCACGCTCAACAAGAACAACTGGCGCTACGAGGCGATCGGAGCCACTGCGTACACGAGTGGCGGCGTCGTGACTCGTGGCTATCTGGCGACGTACCGGCGTTTCCCGTGTTTCGAATGGTGGTGTTTGCTGTCCTCGCTCTTCGTGGAGGGCTCGCGTTTCCCGTGGACGACCGGCAGCGTCACCGTTACCGCCACAGTGCGCGGCCCTCACAAGACGGTCCACTACGCGCACGGCTACGACAACCGCAACACGACCACCCCCAGCGGCCTGGGGACGATCCAACTCGTGTCGCCCGTGCTCACGCGCTGGCTCCAACCCGCGGTGAGCTTCGAGACTGCCGGAATCGCCATTCTGCGAATCAAGTTCGTGCCGGAGCCCCAGACGTGGGTGGTGCTCGTCGCGGGTGTAACGCTCCTCGGAATCGGCGCCCGGATGCGACGACGCTGATCGTCAACGCCCAGGCGCATGCGATCGCTCCGATCCGGTTTCGCTGCGTGATCGAAATCGCGTAAGCAAACTCGATCTGGAGACTACGGATTGCTCGACTTGCGGGCGACGATCAGCTGCGAAACGCCGAATGCGCGCAGGCCCGGAGTCGCCTCGAGCGCGCGCGCGAGCGCACGCAGCAGCGGGCGCAGCGCGGCGATCGCACGCGGTTGGTGACCGGAGATGTTTTCGAAGGTCTGCCAGATGTACGCGCAGCGCTCGATCGAAAAGCCGCCGTCGCGGACCAAGGCGCGCAGCTCCCAGGGCCAGTAGTTGCGCGCCCAGTATTCGAAGAGACCCAGCCGCACGGGCACGTAGGGGACGAACGGCGTGTAGTGGGGAACCTTCGCGCCCGAGCGCAGCGATACTCCGTGCGTTTCGAACGGATAGAGGCGATTCGGCGAGAAGATCACCGCGACACCGCCGGGTTTCAAGATCCGATGGACTTCGCGGATTCCCCGATCGTCGTGGGGCACGTGTTCGAGGACTTCGTTGACCAGCGCGATGTCGAAATGACCGTCGGGGAATTCGATCGCCTCGATGTCTCCGACCGCCACGCGCCCGTCGGAAATTCCCCCCAGACGCTGGGCTTGGTCGATCTTCTCGGCGCTGTATTCGATTCCCCAGGCGTCGGCACCGAGGTTCGCGAGCGCCCGAACATACTCACCCGCGCCGCAACCACAGTCGATCAGCTTCTTGCCGTGCAGGGGTCCCGCGATGGAAGAGATCCAGCCGAGGCGTTTTTGCAGGTTGAGGGGCGTTGCAGTATCGCCGCCGGCGACCTGGATCTCGAGCTTCTTCATCTGAGTCGCGTGATCAGGCTCGATGTATCGCTGCGTCCGCCACCCATTTCCTGCACCTCGGCGTAGTAGCGGTCGATCAGCGCGGTCACTTCGAGCTGCGCGCCGATCCGCTCGGCTTCGGCGAGCGCGATCCCGAGGTCCTTGCGCATCCAGTCGACCGCAAATCCGAAGTCGAACTTGCCGGCCAACATCGTTTCGGAGCGGTTGTCCATCTGCCACGATTGAGCGGCGCCCTGCGAGATCACCTCGACGACGCGGTGGGCGTCGAGGCCCGACTTCTGCGCGAAGTGGAAACCCTCGGAGAGTCCTTGCAACAAGCCGGCAATGCAGATCTGGTTGACCATCTTGGTGAGCTGGCCGCTGCCCGCGCCGCCCATCCGCAAACTCTTTTTTGCGTAGCAGTCGAGCAGCGGCTTCGCGCGCTCGTAGACGTCTTCGGCGCCGCCCACCATGATCGTGAGCGCGCCGTTTTCCGCACCGCTCTGGCCGCCCGAAACCGGCGCGTCGAGAAACCCGCAGCCGCGGCGTTCCGCCTCCGCCGCCAACTCGCAAGCGAGCTCCGCCGAGCCGGTGGTGTGATCGACGAGGATCGAGCCGGCGGGCAAGGCGGCCCACACCCCGGTGTCACCGCCGACCACGCTGCGAACGTCGGCGTCGTTGCCGCTGCAGAGGAACGCGAATTCGACCTCCGCGACGGCTTCTGCCGGCGTCTTCGCCGAGGTACCACCGTATTCGGCAACCCAGGCGTCCGCGCGGGTCGCGCTGCGATTGTAGACCGTCATCGCGCAGCCCGCGCGCGCGAGGTGTCCGGCCATCGGGTAGCCCATCGTTCCGAGACACAGAAATGCCGCCTTTCGATTCATCGATTCCATCGGTCCGCTCGCGCGGCTGTGCGCAACGTCATCCAATCAAACCTTTCTGCCATAGGTGTGGCCTTCCAGGATCGCGTGTTGCAGCGAGCGCGGCGAAAATGCGTCTCCGATCACCTCGACCGCGAGGCCCTGCTGCTTCAGCAATTCACTCAGCGGATCGTAGCGGACGCCACCGTACACATAGACGAACGCGTCGTACGGCCCCATCTCGTGCGCGGCTCCGGTCCAGATGTTGTTCGCGACGAGCTTGCCGTCCCGGATCGCGGCCGCCTCCAGATGGGCGAAGAGCTGCCCGCCCTTGCCGAACAACCGGGCGAGCAGCGGTGGCCGCGTCGTCGCACCCAGGAAGGTCCCGATCGTCTCCTGGCTCGTCACGAGGTCGACCTGCACACCCCGATCGAGCAGATACTCGGCGATGGTCGGCGCCTGGTGGCCGTACTCTTCGTCGATCACGATTGCGATGCCCGCGAGCTGCTGTTCGCCGAGCAGCACGTCCCAACCCGAGACCACGCGCGCGGTTTCCATGCCCTCCAGTGCGGGGCGTCGCGCGCGCGCGCCAGTGGCAAGGATGACGGCGTCGGGCTGCTCGGCGAGAACCCGCGAGGCATCCGCGTCGACCCCCAGGCGGAGATCGACCCCGAGTTTGCGGCACTGATGGCTCGACCAGCGGGTTGCACCGTCGAAATCCCGTCGCGACGGCGCCAGCTTCGCGATCAGGGTCTGGCCGCCGAGCTCGGCCTCGCGCTCGAAGAGCACCACATCGTGGCCGCGGCCCGCAGCGACGCGCGCGGCTTCGAGGCCCGCCGGACCGCCACCGACCACGACGAGCTTCTTTCGGACGTCGCAGTGCCCGAGCTCCGCCCAGCGATCTTCGCGGCCGATCACCGGATTCTGCACGCAGGTCACGCCGCGGCCGGTATAGATCCGATCGATGCAGCCCTCGTTGTATCCCATGCACTGGCGGATGTCGTCGAGCTGATGCGCCTTGGCTTTGTTCGGAAGGTGAGGATCCGCGATCAGCGCGCGATTCATGATGCACAGATCCGCCTGCCCCTCCGCGATGATGCGATCGGCCTGGACGGGATCGACGATCCGCCCCGTGGCCATCACCGGAACGTTGACGACGTTGCGGATGCTCGCCGAGAGATGGGTGTAGATGCCGAGTCCGAACGACATGTTGGGAACCGACGCCGCCTCTCCTACGTAGGTTTCTGCGGTGGCGGCGTTGACGTTGAAATAGTCGAGCTTTCCCGTGGCGTCGATCCGCTGACAGATCTCCAACATCTGTTTATTGTCGAGCCCGCGCTCGGTGAAGTCGTCTCCGGTCACGCGAATGCCGACGATGAATTCCGGGCCGACGGTTTCGCGCACGGCCTCGATCACGCGCATTCCGAATCGCAGTCGATTCTCGAGATCGCCACCGTACTCGTCGTCCCGATCGTTTGCGTTGAGTGTCCAGAATTGATCGATCAGATGGCACGCGCTCGCCATGATTTCGCAGCCGTCGAATCCGCCGGCCCGAAGGCGGCCCGCGGCGGCGGCGAAAGATCCGACGAGCTCATCGATCATTGCGGGCTCGAGCGGATGCGGGTTCTCGCGGTGATTGGGTTCACGCCGATCGCTCGGCGCGTACATGCGATTCCAGTGGTCGTTACTCCGCCCACGACGCCCGCGGTGCGTGAGCTGGCAGACCACCGGAACATCATATTGATGGATCACATCGCTGAATTTCTGCAGATAGGGGATCACGCGGTCGTCGAACAGCTCGACGCCGTTCCAATCCCGCGCCGTGCTCGTGGGGTGGACGCTCGCGGACCCGAAGCACATCATGAATCCGACGCCGCCGCGGGCCTTCTCTTCGTAGTAGCGGCGTTCGGCATCCTGCGGCATGCCATCGACCGCGAGCGCATCCGCGTGCGCGCTGCAGCAGATCCGGTTCTTGACAGTTCGACGTCCGATCTGGATGGGTGTGAAGAGATGTTGAAATTCGGCCATGGTCCGCCCGCCGCTCGTTGCTGTCTATGTCTTGCTTCCCAGTCCAATGGTTTCGCTTTTCAGCTCTCTGCGCTTCGCATTGAGCGCCCGCTCGCTTCGCATCGCCATCAGATATCGACTCCGATCTCAAACGGCCCGCGCGTCTCGGGCGGGCGATGATCCAAGGGGTGCGGGCGCCGTCGCACCCGAAGCGGCGTCGATGCGGCGCCAGTTGCGCTTCGTTCGGGTCGCGGCTCGGCGAGCTGCGCAGCAATCGCGCGTTCAGCCGCGCTCTGCTGCGAATCGAGTTGCCGCTCAGCGGGTTGCGCAGCCGAGTTTCTCTCCGACGCGCCCTGCGGCTCGCTGCCGAGCCCGCGCTCGACGAAACCGTGGTGACTGAGATAGCGAAGCAGATGCCGAGCGCATTCCTCGGCGCTTCCCCGGACGAGCCTCGCCGAACTCCCGGAGGTCTCGCCCACTCCGAACAGCGCGTTCATGCGCTCCACGGCGCGCCCCGCGACGCGCGACGCGCAATCGCCGAGCCGCACCCGAGGCGTGACGGGCTCCCATCCGAGCTGGCCCGGCTCTTCGCGAGCGGGCGATTCGCACCTGGCAATTCTGGCCGCGTTGATGCGATACCGCGAGACATAGGGCCCTCGCGCGACGCTGTCCGCGACGACGAGGACGGCGCGCCCGCGAACGCCGAGCAGATCTCGGGCGCCTCGGCCCAGATCTCGCATCACCACGAGTCGATCGGATTCCCGCTGCACGTCGATCACATCGTAAACGAGCGCGGCGCCGCTCGCTTCGGCCAGCCGTGCGGGCAGCGCGTCACCGCACGCGCCGCACCCGCCCCGCCCGATCAACGCGACGTCGACGCTGCCCATCTCCAGGCGCGAAATTTCTTCGACGATCTCGACACCGGCGGCTCGCGCAAAACATCGGGCGTCTGGATCGGACGCGTAGGCGCGGGCGTCGCCTCCAAACCTTGCCAGCGCGAGTGCGAGCGCACCGCGATCCGACATCGGCAACGCCGGAGCCTCGGAGGCGGCTTCCCGCGCAGCGGACCCGATGATGACCGCAACGCGCGTCATTGCGAAGCCGCATCCGAACGCCGCATCCGCTCCGCGACGAGCTCTGCGAGGTCTTTGACGACCGGCGCTTTTCCGTCGGACAACGCCTGGTTTCCGGCTTCCAACATGGTCTTGCAGAATGGACAACCGGTGACGACCGTCTTGGCGCCGGTGTCTGCAGCTTCGCGCGAACGGATGTTCTCGATGCGATCTGCGCCGGGAACGTCGAGCCAGAGGCCCCCTCCGCCGGCGCCGCAACAGAACGATTCCCTGCCGTGCCGCGGCATCTCGACGCGCGCGTCGCTCATCGCGTCGATCACTGCGCGCGGCGCCGCGGTTTCGCCGTTGCCGCGGCCCAGATAACAGGGGTCGTGGTAGGTGACCGACCCGAGTCCCTCCATCCCCACAAGCCTGCCCTCCGCGACCAGGCGCGCGAGAAATTGACTGTGGTGCTCGACCGCAAAGGACGCGCCAAACTCCGGGTACTCGTTCTTCAGCGTGTTGAAACAGTGGGGGCAGTGGGTCAATACCGTCTTCACGGAGTGACCCGCGAGTGTCGCGATGTTTTCGCGCGCGCACTGCTGAAACAGCCCCTCCTCGCCGGCGCGCCGAGCGGGATCTCCCGTGCAACGCTCGCGACAACCGAGGATCCGGTAGCGGATCCCGAGGCGGTCGAGGATCGCGATCATCGATCTCGAGACCGACTGTCCATCCGGATCGAAGCTCCCCGCGCAACCCACCCAATACAGCAACTCGACCGGCTCACCGGGTTCGGCGACCGGGGGGTTCAGACCCTGTGCCCACGCGAGCCGCTGGTCGTTGTGCTGGCCGAAGGGATTGAACGCGTTTGCGGTCGCCTCGAAGAAGTCTGCCGCAGAGTCGGGAATCGAGCCCGCTTCGACGCTGGCCCGGCGCAGTTCGACGATCTTGCCGTAGACATCGATGCCGACCGGGCAGGCCTCGTTGCACGCGCCGCAGGTCGTGCAGGACCAGAGCGCGTCGGAGTCGAAGCGGCCCGGTAGATCGCCGGCGTCGGCGGCACTGCCGGCAGCCGTCAGCGCCTCGCGAATTCCGAGAACGATTTCGCGCGGTCGCAGCGGCTTGCCGGCCGCGGCGGCTGGGCAGACGGCGTTGCAGCGGCCACACGTCGTACAGGCATCCGCCTGGAGCAGATCGTTCCAGTCGAGGCCTCGAACGGTGGCGGCGCCGGGTGCCAGCGTTGTTGACGCGGGCGTCCGCAGCGCGCCGATCGGCCGCCGGCTGCGTCGCGCCCAGCTCGCGGCGCCGTGGATCATGTGGCCAAAGAACAGCCACGGAACGAGTGCGAAGAACAGCACGCAGACGAGTGCGTGGCCGCCCCAGAGCGCGCGGTGCCAGACCTGGAGCGTTTCCGCGCTGACATCCGCGGCGTGTAGCACCGATGCAAGCGCGTATCCGACCGCGCTCCAGCGCTCGAATGCGGGCAGCTCCAACGCGATGCGCGCCGCTTCGAGCGCAAATCCGCTGACCGCGATCGCGAGCAACATCCACGCGAGCGCCGCCACCCACCAGGCCTGCAGGATCCGCTCCTCGCGTCCGAAGTGCCGCCGCCAGAGAAACATCAGCAGACCCGCGATGAACGCGAGCCCGCCGAGATCGATGACCAGCGACGCAACGCGGTAGAATTGTCCGTAGAAGAAGTGCAGCGGCGTCTGGTGCTCGAGGAAGACGATCGAAGTCCCGACCAAGAGGGTGAAGAAGCCGTAGACGATCAGCAGATGGGCGATTCCGGCGAAGCGATCGCGGCGCAGCGGCTCCTGAAACACCAGGTAGCGTACGATCGAAATCAGTCTCTCGCCGAGCGGTGGCGCTGGCTGCACGGGGCGCCGCGCGCGGTGGCGCGCCGACGAGCGCCGCATCAGCGCCAACGCCGCCCAACCGCACGCCGCGAGCGCCGCGGCGTAGAAGGCGCCGACGAGCCAGGCCGGGATGTTGCCGAGAATCTCCCGCGTGATCGCGCTCTCGTTCATCGCGCGCTCTCCGGATTGGCGGCGAGCTGAGCCTCCAGTTCCGACAGAACTTCACGGAGATCTGCGACCAGCCCGAGGTGCGCGGTCTTGAAGATCGGAGCGTCGGGATCCGTATTGATCGCGACGATGTGGCGGGCCCCGGCCATGCCGGCGAGATGGTGGCTCGCGCCGCTGATCCCGCAGGCGAGATAGAGCGCGGGAGCGACCGTCTTACCGGTCTGTCCCACCTGGCGCTCGCGCGCGATCCAGCCGAGATCAACGGCGACGCGACTCGCCGCAACGCCCGCTTTCAGCAGCCGCGCGACGCGCGCGAGCTGCTCGAAACCGTCGGCGCCGCCGAGACCGCGGCCACCCGCGACGATGCGATCCGCGTGGCGAATGTCGATCTCACCGGGATCGGCGGGAATTTCGCGCTCGACGCCGACCGGCTCCTCGCCGAGCGCTACAGAAGCGACGCGCTCCACCATTCCGACGCGCCCGGGATCCGCCGGCACCGCTTCTGCGACGCCGGGCTCGAGCGTCAGCACCGCGGTCTCGTCCGGGCTGAGTGTGGTTTCGCGCGAGTACCGACCACACGCACTGAGCGCCGTGACTGCGAGCCGGCCATCGCGGTCGAAGCCGGCTCGAAGCGCGGGAGAAACCAGGCGCCAACCGCGGCGAACCGCGAGGCGTGCAGCCCACGCGCGGCCATCGGGGCTGCCGGATGCGAGTACGACCCGGGGTCGGAGGGGTGCGAGGATGGCTTCCGCGTTCAGGCTGCGGCCTAGCGCTCCGCAAGCGGATTCCGGGATCGACGACCCGACCGGCTCGACGAGCTTTACGCAGTCGGCGCCCGCCGCAATCAACGCTTTCGGATCGCAGCGCGAACCGACGATCAGGGCGCCAACGGATTCCGAACGCGCATCGGCGAGTCGACGCGCATCGCCAATACGCTCGCAGGTGGCGGCATCGACGCGATGATCGATCACCCAGCTGCGGCACGAATCGATGGAAGCCGACATCAGGCGACGCGGCTCACGGTGAACTGCGGAGCGAGGGTCTCGCTGCCGGCCGCGCGATCGAGAAACGCGCGATACGCCAGGTCGCCCCGCATGCGTTCACGACCCGGCGAACCCGGCCACCGCTCGGCAGCTGCCGAGCCAGGTGGGTGATCACCGAGTGTGATGCGGGTGAGGCGCCGGTCATGAGCAGTTGTTGCCACGCTTCCAGATTATTAATATATCCCGGTTATACCAAACACAGGTGAAGTCGCTGATTCCCGCGCTAGGGGCGCGCTCGAACGGGAGACGAGTATGAGCGAGGCCCGCAGGACACGTTTGCGCGGAGGTGGCCGCGAGTCGCGCCGGGCCGCCCGCGCACATCCCAGCGGTCCGATCGTCCCCTACCTGACCCGCAAATTGCCCCCCTACGAGGTACTGGGCGAAGAGGGTCTCGAGGCGATCGAGCAGAATGCGGAAACCATCCTCGAGGAGACGGGGATCGATTTTCGCGACGACCCGGAAGCCCTCGCGATCTGGAAGGACGCGGGGGCGGCGATCGACGGTCAACGTGTTCGCTTTCCGCGCGGGCTGTGCCGCTCGTTGATCCAGCGCTCGGCGCCCGCCGAATTCGTACAGCACGCGCGCAACCCCGCGCGCAGCGTGCGCATCGGTGGCCCACACACCGTCTTCGCTCCAGCCTACGGATCGCCCTTCATTCGCAACCTCGACGACGGTCGTCGCTACGCGACCCTCGAAGACTTTCGCAATTTCGTGAAGTTGACCTACATGACGCCCGCGTTGCATCACTCCGGGGGTACCGTGTGTGAACCGGTGGACGTGCCGGTCAATAAACGCCACCTCGACATGGTCTACAGCCACATCCGCTATTCGGACAAACCCTTCATGGGCTCGGTGACCGCACCGGAACGCGCCGAGGATACCGTGGCGCTCGCCAAGCTCGTGTTTGGCGACGACTTCGTCGACGAGAACGCCGTCACCATCGGCCTGGTCAACGCCAATTCTCCGATGACCTGGGATGGAACCATGCTCGGCGCGCTCAAGGTGTATGCGCGCCACGGCCAGGCGACGATCATCGCACCGTTCGTGCTCGCGGGCGCAATGTCGCCCGTGACGGTGGCGGGGGCGTCCGCGCAGATCCTCGCCGAGGCACTCGCGGGCATGGCGTTCGCACAACTCGTGCGCCCGGGCGCGCCGGTCATCTTCGGCGCGTTCGCGAGTTCGATCTCCATGCAGTCGGGCGCTCCCACGTTCGGTACCCCCGAACCGCAGCTCGTGCTCTATGTGACCGCCGCACTCGCGCGCCGACTCGGCGTGCCCTTTCGCAGCGGCGGGGGCTTGTGCGCGTCGAAGATCCCCGACGCCCAGGCCGCCTACGAATCCGCCAACACCCTGCAGCACGGTTTTCTAGCGGGCGTCAATTTCATGCTGCACGTTGCGGGCTGGCTGGAAGGCGGACTGACCGTCGGTTACGAGAAGTTCATCCTCGACGCCGACCAGGCCGGCATGCTCCAGGTATTCGCGAATGGCGTAGATCTGAGCGACAACGGGCAAGCGATGGACGCGATCCGCGAAGTCGGGCCCGGATCGCATTTTCTCGGCTGTGCGCACACGCAGGCGAACTTCGAGAGCGCCTTCTACCGCTCGAACGTCGCGGACAACAACAGCTTCGAGCAATGGGAAGCCGACGGCGCGCTCGACGCAGCCCAGCGCGCCAACGCGGTCTGGAAGCGCATGTTGGCCGAGTACGAGGCACCCGCGATCGATCCCGGCGTGGACGAAGCGCTCGTGGATTACATCGCCAGACGCAAGGCCGCGCAGCCGGATACCCTCTACTGACCGAAATGAACACATTCGACATCCCAACCGATCTGAGCGAACCGCTGATTGCGACGAATGCACGTATCAACTCGGGCGAAATCAGCGCGAGTGGCATCAAAGCGACGGAAAGGAACGCAAACTCCAGCACAATGACTGCGCGCGCCGTTCGCAGATTCGCCCTACCCAGCTGCCTTCTCGCCGCGGCGGCCCTAATCGTGGGCGCCCCCTCCGCTCGCGCAGATTCGCTGCAATCAGCAGCAGGGTCCGGCGCGCGTTGGTTGGCGGGAGATCATCATGTCCACAGCCACTTCAGTGTCGGCTGGGACGACCAGACGGACCCGCCCACTCCGGTGCTCGCGGGGGATGCCATCTATCCCATCCCAGTCAACGCGAAGATGGCGAGGCGCTACGGCCTGAGTTGGATGGTCTCCACCGACCACGGCGGGCCGCACCACAGCAAGGTCAATCTCGAGCGCGCCTATCCCGAACTGCTCCGCTCGCGCGCCGAAGTGCCCGAGGTGGTCCAGTTCTACGGGATGGAACTCGACACGCCGGGCGCCGACCACTCGAGTCTCATCATGCCCCATACGCGCGACGAGGCCGAGCGGCTCTACGAACTCGAATCGCACTTCGCGAAGTTCGAACCCTGGCCAGAGGACCCGGCGTGGGATCGCGAGTCGAGGATGCTCGATGCGTTGCGCGCGATGCGGGCGCTGCCCGCGCCGCCGCTGGTCATCGCCAATCACCCCTCGCGCTCTGCGACGGGTCTCGGCAAATACGACCTCGATTCACCGTCGGAGCTTCGCGCCTGGAACGACACCGCTCCGGAAGTCGCGGTCGGAATGGAGGGAGCGCCCGGCCATCAGGCGATGGCGCTGCGGAGCGACGGCTCGATCAACGCCAAGGGTGAGCGCGGCTATTACATCGACTATCCGACCCACGGCGGCTTCGACCAGATGACGGCCCGCCTGGGAGGCTTCTGGGATTCGATGCTCGGCGAGGGCCGCCGCTGGTGGATCACTGCAGACTCCGATTCCCACATGCACTGGACGAAGGACGGCGGCGACTTCTGGCCGGGCGAGTATTCGAAGACCTACGTCTGGGCGACACCGAATCACGACGCCATCCTGACGGCCATCCGCGAGGGCCGCGTCTTCGTGACGACTGGAGATCTGATCTCGGAACTCGATCTGGTTGCGCGGGCGGGCGGACAGGAGGCGCGAATCGGTGGATCGCTCGCCGTTGCGCGCGGCGCCAGCGTGGAGGTCGAAATTCGCTTCTTGGACCCGACGGCGAAGAATCACCACGGCGACGATCCATCCGTGCAGCGCGTCGATCTGATCGGCGGAAACGTCACTGGCCCCGCATCCAAACCCGACGCAGACACGAATCCTACGACGCGGGTGTTGGCGCGGTTTGTGCCCAAGGACTGGAAGCGCGACGGCGCGTATCGGGTTCTGACGTTTCGAATCGAAAACATCTCCGCAGGCGCCTATCTACGCGTGCGCGGAACCAACGGCAGTGAATTGGAGCCCTCACCCGACCCGCCGGGTGAAGATCCCTGGTCAGATCTCTGGTTCTACTCGAACCCGATCTTCCTTTCGGTTCGCTGAGCCCTACGGCAGTCGATTCCCGACGGATTGCTCGATCCGCAGCGCTCGGGATCGCAATCGGAAATCGCGCCGTAGAGCGGCACTGCTCCCGCGGCCGCCAGAGTCACGCTCGGTAGATCTCGACCTTCTCGGGAGGAAGCGGCGTGTTGCCGAGGATCAGGTCGGAGGCTTTCTCGGCGATCATCATCGTCGGGGCGTAGATGTTCCCATTCGTCACATACGGCATCACAGAAGCGTCGACGACCCGAACACCCTCGAGACCGTGAACCCTCAGCGTATCCGGGTCGACCACCGACATCTCGTCGCGACCCATTTTTGCCGTGCAGGACGGGTGGAGGGCGGTCTCGGCGTCGCTCGCCACCCATTTCAAGATCTCTTCATCGCTCTCGACGCCCGGTCCTGGAGAGAGTTCTCCGGCGTTGAACGGATCGAATGCGGGCTGGTTGAGGATGTTGCGGGCGATCCGAATGATCTCGATCCACTCCCTTCGATCCCGCTCCGTCGAGAGATAGTTGAACCGCAGCGCGGGATGCACCCTGGGATCAGTCGATTTGATCTTGATCGAACCCCGCACGTCCGAATTCATCGGGCCAATGTGCACCTGATAACCGTGGCCCTTGGAGGGCGCCGAACCGTCGTAGCGAACCGCGATGGGAAGGAAGTGGAACATCAGATTCGGATATTCCACCGTGTCGTTGCTGCGGATGAAACCTCCGGCTTCGAAATGGTTCGTCGCTCCCAGTCCCCTGCGGAAGAACAGCCACTGGAACCCGATGATCGGGCGCCGCCAGCGCGCCAGGCCGGGTGTGATCGAGACCGGCAGCTTGCTCGCGTATTGGAGATACACCTCGAGGTGATCCTGGAGATTCTCGCCCACGCCCGGCAGCCCGTGAACGACCTCGATCCCGAGCGCCGCCAGTTCGCCCGCATTGCCCACCCCGGACAATTGGAGCAGTTGAGGCGAGTTGATCGAACCGCCGCAGAGGATCACCTCGCCGGCCCGGACCGATCGATTCACACCGCGCCGCGTGAAATCGAGCCCGACGGCCCTCTCGCCCTCGAAGCGGATCTTCGTCGCCAATGCGCGCGTGACGACCGTGAGATTGGGGCGATCCATCACGGGGCGCAGATAGGCGACCGACGCGCTGTAGCGTCGTCCGCGCTTGATGTTGCGGTCGAAGCGCGCGAACCCTTCCTGCTGGTAGCCATTGACGTCATCGGTCAACGGATATCCAGCCTGCTGCACGGCTCCAAAAAAGGCGCCGAAAAGCGGGTTCTCGGCGGGTCCGCGCTCCAGCACGAGTGGACCGTCGCCGCCGCGGTATCGATCGGCGCCGGCCATGCAGGTTTCCATTCGCTTGAAATACGGAAGGCAATGCGCGTAATCCCAGTGTTCCATCCCGGGGTCCCGCGCCCACTTCTCGTAATCCAGCGGATTGCCGCGTTGAAAGATCATCCCGTTGATGCTCGACGAGCCGCCGAGAACTTTTCCCCGGGCGTGATAGATCCGTCGACCGCCCATGAACGGCTCGGGCTCGGACTCGTATTTCCAGTCGTAGAACCGGCTCCCGATTGGAAACATCAGCGCCGCAGGCATGTGGATGAAGACGTCCCATTTGTAATCGGGGCGCCCTGCCTCGACGACCAGGACCGAGGTGTCGGGATCGGCACTGAGGCGGTTGGCGAGTGCGCTGCCAGCCGACCCGCCGCCCACGATGACGTAGTCGAAGGAATCCCTCATACTCCTGCCCAATTCGAAGATTGACCGATGATCAACCGCGATGATCGTCCGATGACTGACGGCCGGAAATCGAACGAGGCTTGACGGTCGAGCGCGCGCGATGATTGACGGCCAGAAGGCACAGATTGTAGGAGTTGCGTGGGAGATCCGCACGCTCGCTGAAGCCACGGCGGCGTGATCGCGGAATGTATCGAAACGAACCGCCGAGACGTCAACGGCCCGATGATCGGGTAGCGAGACCAGCCAACGGGC
>Ga0326597_10005690_pt1 | contig 17232 bp, 11 predicted proteins | sample RVTome_12_FD_203789 | JGI IMG/M metagenome (GOLD analysis project Ga0326597, IMG submission 203789) | Soil microbial communities from uranium-contaminated site in the Upper Colorado River Basin, Wyoming, United States - RVT100D185 | ecosystem: Environmental > Terrestrial > Soil > Contaminated >...
ATGGTCATGACGACGATGGGTTCGCAGTACTGGCCACAGACGTTGGAGGGACGCGTGCTGTGCGTCTTGCTGGCGCTGTACGCCTTCGGCGTCTTTGGCTACGTAACCGCGACGCTCGCTAGCTTCTTCATTGGTCGCGACGCGGAGCACGGCGAAACCGAGCTGGCGGGGAGCCAGGAGCTTGCCGCACTCCGGGTCGAGCTGATCGCGTTGCGCGACGACATCCGCGCGCTGTCGCGACGGGCTCGGGAGTCGTGACGCGGCTGGGTACCGGCGCTGTGCGTTGCTGTGCTTTGGCGCATCCTGTGATCGGGGGCATGCCTACGGTTCTGCGGCGTGCCGGACGACGGCGCGGCAAGCTTCGATCCGAGCCGCCCAGCGTCGGCATCGGGCCAGCGCCGAAGGCCGACTCGATCATCGTGATCACCAGCGGGCTTATCGCGCGCGCGTGAGGGATCAGACTTCCCGCGCCGGGCGTTGATCGGCCCGGCGCGGACAGAGACCCCTGACGCCCGCGTTGAGGCTCTCCATCCAGCTCCTGATTCCTCGGTCATTAGCCTCAGACGTAGAGTCTTGAGGGGCTGGCGCTCGCAAGAGCGTGGGGGTTCGAATCCCCCCTTCCGCACCAACAACTTACGGCGATTCCGAGCGGCCGCCAGTTGTCGTGTTGTCAAGCCGGTTGTCAAAGCGACCGTCGGATTCCGTGGTTCTGACCGAAGCCGGAGGATGCCGACGAACGTCCAGCCTCTTGTTTCCGGGCTATTCGTGACTCCGAAGACAAACTGAAAGGTGGCGTTCGCAAAGCCACGGCGTACCCACGGGGCTACGGCCTCCACACGGGACGGCCAATCGCTCTTGACAACCGATCTGCCCGAGACATACTTGGCGCATCGGGTGGCCGATTCGCGCTGTGAGCCAGTGCCGGAGTCTGACTCCCGACACCAACCTCAGTCCGAGAAACCCGCTCTGTTCGTCGCGCTCAGCCAACCATGGGTACGATGACGATGTACTGACCCGACGACCGCAAGCGGAGATGATAGGAACCCGAAGGGTGCTTGTCGGCCTAGCTATCGTGCTGCTCCTGGTGAGCGGCGCCCTCTACGCCTTAGCGCCGCACGCACCAGCCACTCCGAAGCAAGTAGCGGACCGGACAGAACTGGACGCTTATCTGAGTCATTTGACGGATTCAGGTAGACCGCCTGGGTTGTCGGCGGTGATCGTGCGGGACGGCCACATCACCTACAACAACGCCTTTGGCATGGCCGATGGGCCACGCCACTTTGAGGCAACGCCGGATACGGTCTACCACTGGTGGTCCATGACCAAGATACCCACGGCCATGGCCATCCTGCAGTTGCAGGAGCAGGGTAGGTTACATCTCGCCGACGCCGTCACGACACACTTGCCGTGGTTCGAGGTGGAGTACCCGTCGAGCGCCCGCCCAGCCATCACCATTCGCCACTTGCTACAACACACCTCAGGGCTGCCCGATACCATGCCGGCAATGATCGGTTGGGTGCATTACGACGACGCGGGGCGCAATCAGACTGAGGTTGTGAGAAAGCACTTGCCCACATTCAAGAAGCTGTCATTCGAGCCTGGCACGAGGGGCGTGTACAGCAATCTGAATTACATGCTGCTTGGCGCGATCATCGAGGCGGCCTCCGGTGACACGTACGAATCCTATGTCACCGACCATATCCTGCAACCGCTGGGCATGTTCCACACGGCATTTGTTTATACGCCTGGCTTGGCCGAGCGCGCATCCGCCGGCACGCTGCCTATCGTCCACTACTACACCCCGCTGCTGCCGGCCTTGTTGGATGCAAGCGCGCTCATCCGCCAACGGCAGGGCAAGCTGTTCTGGCTGAACAGAGTCTACGTTGACGCGACACCCTCGACCGGCTTGATCGGCTCCGCGCCTGATGTGGCGCGTTTCATGTTGGCGTATTTGGGTCACGGCGCGCTGGATGGGAGACGCATTCTGCAACCAGAGTCCATCCGGCTATTGACAGAGACCGCCCCGATTGACGGACGCGGTCTGGGCTGGGTGGTTGGCGCAATGAGCGGCCTGCAGTTCCTCGAGCACTGGGGCGGGGGACCTGGGTTTGCCACGTTTATGCGCCTCTATCCAGATCGGGGCTTGGGGATCGCTGTTCTCGCCAATGGTACCGATCTGGATCGCTCTGGTCTTGCCGACCTGCTCGCCATGATGGAGCTGTCTCGCTGATCTGGAGAACGTCGGGACCCGAGGAAACGTCCAAAGGGGCCTCACGCGGGGATCGGTCAACATCGCGCGCGAATCGGCCAGGAGCGGTCGCGCAGTGTTGACCTGGCGCGCCCATGTTGGCCGCTCACCCTATGCACGTATCGTCTTGAGGCGCTGGCGGTGGCAACATCGGGGGGTTCGTATCCCCTCCGCACCAGCAACTTACAGAGATTGACGGGCTTGCCCAGTGGTCAAATGGTCAACTGACGATCAAAATGGTTAAGAACGGCCCTGGGTCAGTACGGGAGGCGGGTGTTGGGCCACGAGACGACAATGACCGAAACCATCAACCGTTGCGGCCGACGACCTGGGCCTCACGGTACCCCCTGGTCCTTTACGTCGTCTTCGCGTATGCGATCAGCTGGGCTTGGTGGATACCCCTGGCCCTGACTGGCGTCACCACTCGTCCCGGTCAGGGATGGCCCACACACCTACCCGGCTTGCTGGGTGCCGCCATCGCCGCCATCGCTGTCACTGCCATCATTGACGGCTCTGCGGGACTCCGTGACTTGGGCTCGCGAACGTGGCACTGGAGGGTCCCGATTCGCTGGTACCTCCTGGTGGCCGGCACGCTTGGAATGTTGGCGCTGGCCCCCCTCGCTCGGTGGCTCACGGGCCAGCCAGCCCCGTCAGGCGGAGAGTACGCCACTTACTCGGGCGTCGGCACCCTCCCGCTCATGTTGACCGCGCTGGTCGTGCTAGTCGTGAACGGATTCGGCGAGGAAATCGGCTGGCGGGGCTTCCTGGTCGATCGCTTGCTGGAACGTCAGGGTGTGATCAGAACCGCGCTGATCGTCGCGCCGATCTGGGCGCTCTGGCATGCGCCGATGTTCTGGTTCGTGGCGAACCTGGCCGGTCTTGGCGTCGGCGGTTCGATGGGTTGGTTTCTTGGGCTGACGGCGGGGTCAATCCTGCTGACGTGGCTGTATGCCTCGTCAGGCCGCAGCGTGGTCATCGTGTCTCTCTGGCACACCGCGTTCAACTTCACCACGGCCACGACTGCCGCCACAGGTGTGCCGGCGGCGGCGGCCTCGACGCTTGTGATGCTGGCAGCCATCGGCATCGCCATTCGGCCGCACGTAGGCCGTGATTGGACGAGTTCAGCATAACGCCGATCCGGCGACCATCACGCGCGGAATCCAACGCCACGGTCTACGTTTGTCAGCGGCGGCTGCATGGTCGAACCTCGCCCTGGTCGTCGCCGCGGCGCTCCTCGCGATTGACACCATCGCGCCGCCGCTTCTCTGCGGTGGGATCCGAATCTGAATGCGGTGGGATCCGGATCTGAATAAGGGCTGTGCGAGACGGCCAGGCGACCTGCCACCTCGCTACCGCGCCATCGAAAGAATCCAGGAACGCCGCTCGGTGCTTCATGGTGGGGCACGTCTTTCTTGGGCCAATAACCCCAGACGTATCGTCTTGAGGGGCTGGCGGTAGCCCGGGATCGATCCCGCAGAATTCCCGTTTCCCGGCAACAAATCGGCGGTTTCTTCCATGGTCAGGGGCAACTCCGATGGCGATGATCCGCCTCGCTCCTTGCCCGCACGTCCTCAGGGTCGGCGCCAGAGGCGTAGTATTGTTCAGGGCAGAGAAAGGAGAGGGATCCGATGTCGAATCGCCGAGACTTCTTGAAGACCATGGGGACCGCAACCGCGGGTGCGTTCGTGTTGGGCCACACGCTGGATACGCTCGCCCAAGGGAGACGCAGGGAAGTGTTCATCGGCGGTCGGCGTATCAAGGTGGTGGACATTCATGCCCACCATTTCATTCCGGAGGTCTTGGAGGTCACCGATGGGTCGCCTCTCGCCGCGGCCGCCAAGAGGCAGCTCGGCGTCAACCCCAACCGCCCGCTCGGTCCACACTGGCTGCAGTACATGGACCAGGAGGGCATCGACGTCACGGCCCTCAACATGAATCCGTGGTGGTACTCGGCTGACCGCGACCTGGCGCGCCGGATCGTCACGGTTCAGAATGAAAAGACCGCTGAGTGGTGCGCCCGCTATCCGGATCGCTTCGTGGGGATGGCTACCGTCGCCTTGCAGCATCCCGATCTGGCGGCCGAGCAGTTGGAGGAGGGCGTGACGCAGCTGGGCATGCGAGGCGCGCCCATCGGAGGCAGCGTGGAGGGCGAGGAGCTGTCCTCGCCGCGCTTCGACCCGTTCTGGGCCAAGGCCGAGGAGCTCGGCGTTCCGTTGTTCATGCATCCGCAACCCGCACCTGGGACGACCGAGAACGACCGGCTGCAGGGTGCCGGCGGGCTGGGAAACACCATCGGTAACCCACTGGAAACGACTGTCGCGCTCTCGCACATGATCTTCGAAGGCGTGTTCGATCGGTTTCCTGGCCTTCGCATCTGCGCGGCGCACGCCGGAGGCTACCTGCCATCCTATCTTGGGCGATCGGAGGTCAGGTGCGGCCGTGCGACTCAAGGGGAGGCCGGGTGTCCCAAGAAGCCATTCCCCGAATATTTCCGGCGGGAGATCCTGATCGACACGATGATCTTTCGCGAGGAGGGCCTGCGACACCTTGTCGCTGAAGTCGGCGTCAGCCAGATGGTCTACGGGACCGACTATCCCTTCGATTGGCCAGTGGGCATCGACTTCATCCTGGGCGCGTCCTTCCTCAGCGACGCCGACAAGGAAGCCATCCTGGGTGGGAACCTGGTCAGACTGCTTCGACTCGACCCCTCGCCCTAGCAGTCCACCAGCCGCCAACGTCAGGGTATGTAGTGAGCTCCCCGCGAGCCTCGATCATCGTCCATCGCAGCTGACGTTCCACTACACCCACCCCTGGATAATGGTTCGTCACGAAAGGACACCGTGCGCTTTCTTGCTCTGACCTTACTCCTTCCTTTCCTGTTGTTCGTGCTCATGCCCTGGAACGCCGGCGCGGATCGCACGGGCTGGAATCGCGTTCGCCTGATCTTGGTGGTGGTGCTGAACGTCGGCCTCGTGGTGCTGGTCGTGGTGCCCTGGCAACGCTTTGATCCGGTGGCGCACTGGGACCGGGTACGCTGGATTCCGCTGGTCAGTCCCCCGATCACGCCCAGGGATCTCCTGGGCAATCTCCTCCTCTACCTACCTCTCGGGCATGCGCTGGCACGGCTCGCGGGCGTTCGTCGCGGCATGCGGCTCGGAGTCGGAACGGCCGTCTTGATCGCCTTGTGCACCGAGACTCTTCAGCTCTTCAGCCGCGGGCGCTATCCTTCGACGACCGACCTTCTCAGCAACACGACGGGCGCGTGGCTCGGGGTGGTGCTGGCGCTCTGGCTCATGCGCCGCGCCCAGCCAACGCCACTGTCGAGCTGAGTGTGCGCTCGGTGCTCGCTGTCGGCTGTCCCCGAATCGTCGAACTGGCTGCGAACGTGACGAGTTGCAGGTTGCGACTGTCACGATCCGTCGCGGTGCGTCCTGACACGCACCTCCGCGGCCGAAGCTCGAGGGGCTGAGACTGGCCTTGTGTCCGTGACGGATGAGGTCTTCCAACCATGAGTGCAACCTCGTCAACGATCGCGGCCAACCACCTGCACGGGCGCCGCTGTCGTATAGAGTAGGCGCCATGCGTATTTCGTTTCATGGTGCGGCTCGGGAGGTCACAGGCTCGTGCCACCTGGTCGACACCGGTGACGCGCGACTGCTTCTCGACTGCGGGTTGATTCAAGGTGGACAGGAGCGGCACGAGCGGAACCGGGAGCCGTTTCCGTTCGACGCTGCAAGCCTCACCCGCGTCATCCTGAGTCATGCGCACATCGATCACTCGGGGCGGCTGGCGCTGCTCGTCAAGGCCGGCTACCGAGGCCCGATCCTGACGACGGCCCCCACCGCGCGCCTGCTGGACATCTTGCTTCCGGATTCCGGCCGCATCCAGGAAGAGGACGCCAACTGGAAGATCAAGCGGCTCAAGAAACAAGGGCAGGACGCCAGCTGGGTGACGCCGCTCTACACCGAAGAGGAGGCAATCGCGGTCCTCGCCCGGATCGAGACCGTCGAGTTCAACCAGCCGCACGATCTCGACGGCGCCGGAACGGTCACGTTCGTACCGGCGGGTCACATCCTCGGGGCCGCGATCGTCGACCTCCGGCTTGGCACGGGTGCCAGCCAGCGACGTCTCGTCTTTTCTGGCGACCTTGGCGTGCACGATGCGAGGCTCCTCGCGCCACCCGAGGCGGTGCCGTCTCCCGACTACCTCATCATGGAGTCCACCTACGGGGACCGCAGCCGCACCGACGAGGGTGACCGGACCGAGAGCCTCTTCAGCATCATCGATCGTACGATCCGTCGCAGAGGGAAAGTGATCATTCCGGCGTTTGCGGTCGGTCGAACCCAGGAGATCCTGGCCAGGCTCAACGACCTCGTCGAGAACGGCCGTCTGCGCGATCTCCGCGTCTTCGTCGACAGCCCGATGGCTGTGGCGGCAACCAAGGCGTTTGTACTCCACCCGGAGGCGTACTCCGATCAGACCCAAGCCATGATTGACGCTGGCGACGCACCACTGGCATTCAACGGGCTCACGCTGATCACCAGCGTCGAGGACTCGATCGCGCTCAACCACTCCACCGATCCTGCCGTGATCATCTCAGCCTCCGGAATGTGTACCGCCGGCCGAATCAAGCACCACTTGAAGTTCAATCTCTCCGATTCCAAGAACACGGTGCTGTTCGTCGGCTACCAGGCGCAAGGTTCGTTGGGGCGCGTAATTCAATCGGGGACCTCGCCGGTGCGAATCTTTGGTGACTGGTACCCGGTCAACGCCCGCATCGAAACGCTCGAGGGGTTCTCGGCTCACGCCGACCGCGACGAACTCCTCGAGTGGTTTGGCTCGCTGGGACGTCCGCCGAAGCGGACCTTCGTGGTCCACGGCGAGGAAGAGGCCTCCCTGAGCTTTGCCCAGGTTCTCGAACACCGTTTTGGCGCCAACGTCACGGTCCCACAGCGCGGACAAACGGTCGACCTTGCATAAGATGCTCCTTCTCTCTTCACGTTCTTGATCGCGCGGGCGATGCACGCAGATCTGACCTCGCTCAGACGTCCGGTTGCACTCGCGTGGCTGGGGACGTTCGTGTTCTCGGTCGCGACGTTCCGCCTCCTGAACGATCAGTTCGATCGCATTTCGAGGGGACGCCAGATAGCCACATACGGCGAGCTCCCGTTTCGTGATTTTTTCGACGGTGGCTTCTTCATGACCGAGTTCAGCTCGGCCGCACTGCTCCGCCTGACAGGCGACACTCTGCTCGGCGAGGTGCTGCTTTCCGCGTGCTGTATCGCAACCGGCGCCGCGGTGGTACTGGTGCTGGCGAAGTGGGCGTCCGGATCGTGGTTCTCCGCGTGGGTCACGATGCTTCTGGCCGTACTGGCGATGCCTCGGGCGTACGACTACGACAAGTTTCTGTTCTATCCCCTGGGCGTTCTGCTGTGCTGGCGGTACGTGGATTCGCCGAGTGGAGGCCGTCTGGCCGCCCTTGCCGCCGGCATCGTGGCCGCCGGTCTCTTCCGACACGATCACGCGGTGATCCTCCTCGGATTGGCGCTGACGGCCATGCTTGTCCTGCATGCCGGTGACCTGCGGCGACTGGTGCGACAGGTCGGACTGCTCGTCGTGGCCATGGGACTGACGGCCTCCCCGTTTCTGCTCTTCATTCACTATCACGCGGGTCTCGGCAACGCCGTCGACCAGGTACTGACGTACGTCACCCGCGAGAAGGGACGTTACCAACTGCTGGCTCCCCCGTTCTCGTTCACCGGCTTGGCAACGATCGAGACGGTGACGTTGCCGCCGCACGTGATCAAGCTCAGGTGGGCGCCGCTGGTCGATGACGCCGCCCGGACGGACGCGACCGTGCGCTACTCGCTGCGAGACCCGTCGGCGGACGAGACAGACAGCAGGACGTGGTCGTTCGTCATCGATGACGTGTCGACGGAGAACCTGCGGGCGCTCGTCACGGATGCCCGGATCGAAGATACGAGTGGCATCGACCGAGAGCGATACGCGGTACCCGAACCGTTGTGGACCCAGGTGCTACGGGCACTCCCCCCGCAGCGGGTACGCCTGCACCTGTCGGAGGCGAACGCCCAGGCGTTCTTGAACTACCTGCTGCTGGCGCTGCCGCTGGCGGCGGCAATCACGGCGGCTCAGATGTCACGAGGCGCACCGACCGTGCGTCAGGAACGGGCCCGGGTGTTGAGCCTGTGTAGCATGTGTCTGCTGCTCGATTTGTTCATTCTCCAGCCCGTCCAGGTGCGGGGAGGCGGCATGGCTGGACCGATCGCGGTACTTGCCTCGTGGATCGCGGCCCGTATGTGGGCTGCGCCTCCCTTTGGCGTCGCCGGGTTCGCGGGACCCCAGCGGCACCACGGCAACCGGTGGGCACAGGGAGCGGTCGTCTTCCTGCTGATCATGACGGCATGGAGCGAGTCGGTCATCGCCGACTGGGAAGGCCGGGCTTGGCAGCCCATGACGGAGTGGGCCCAGACACGGGATCGCCTGCAGGCGCTCTCGACGTCGCCGCCGCCGGTCGATCTGGCACCGGGTCGCATCGCCGAGCTGGCCACCTACGTGCGCACGTGCACGGCGTCCGAGGATCGCGTGTTTGCGTCGTGGTACGTACCGGACCTGTTCTTCTTTGCGCAACGCGGGTTCGCGGGCGGGATGCCCATCACCTATGGCGCGCACTGGTCCGAGCCGCGATTTCAACGCGGCATCGTGGATCGCCTCATGGCGCAGTCTGTGCCGATCGTGATCCTCAGACTCGAGGGGCTCTCCTTTTTCGAGGCATCGTTTCCGCTCGTGTGGCAATACTTCACGGCCAACTACCACGTAGCTGGAGAATCCAACTTTGGCAATCCGTTGTCGATGGGGTACCGAGTGCTCGTGCGCCAGGATCGATTACCGGTGCGGACGCACCCACGGTGGTCGATGCCGTGCTTCGCCTGATCGCAATGGACACGCGGACGCCATCGATCGGATCGGGCGTGGACTGGTTCATCAACCGGTCATGGGGTTCCCCCTTCAATCCCGGGAATATGCCGGCGACCGAGCAGGGGCGTCGTCCTCAAAGGGGATGGGCGCCAATCAGCGATGACGCGGCGCGAGCACCGGCCAAGCCTCTGACGTCCAGCCGTCCTCCCATGTCGTGTCCCGCTCGCGCAGAGCGCCGCGGCGAAGCCGTTCGAGCGACGGGCTCTGTGCTGGCAATCCATCCAGCAGCACCCGAAGGTGCTCTGCAAGCTCGGCGCTCGTTTGGAACAACACGCCGTTGACGCCGTCGGTCACCAGTTCCGAGAGGCACGGACCGTAGTTCAGCGCGCACACCGGGAGTCCAGCTCCGAACATGTCCAGCACCTTCATTGGCAGATCGAGACCTGACGCCGAGCGATGGAGCGAGATACCCAGATCGGCGGCGGCGAGTACGCGAGGGTACTCGTCGGACTCCAGCCACGCGGTATAGACACCGACGCGGTGGAACTCCGTGTTCACAATGCGCTGTTCGAAGGCCTCACGCCCCGGTCCTCGGCCGGTGATGAGCACGACGACCCTCGAATGCGGCGGTGATGCGTGTCGTGCTGACTGCGCATCCAACGTCTTCAGGGCGTCGAAGAGCAAATCGAAATCCTCATCCGCCGACCAGCTGGTCGATGTCACCAGCAGGGCAGCCACGCGATCGACCCGCTCACCCAGGCGCGTCAGCAACCTGCCGCGGTGGGCCTGTCTGTCCCACTCATCCAGCGGGTGAAAGGCGCTGGCAGGCCGGTCGTGAAAGACCGAGCCTTCAAGTCCCCATCGCCGTCCGAGTGCGTCCTTCATCGCGACAGACACGAACAGGTTGCCATCGGCCCACCTGCCGAAGATCCGCTCGTAGGCCGATACCACCGAGATGAGGGGGTGATTGCGTCCAACTCTCAGGGACAACATGCCCCACGTCAGGTTGTGCCAGTCGATGACGAGCCTGGCGCGCCGAAGGAGGGCCGCCAGCCACGCCACGAACAGGGTGGGCACACCGGGGGGATTCTGCACCAGAATCACATCCGGCCGGGGGACGGCAGAGATCAGGAGCCTGGTCAGGCCCCAGAACAAGCCCGCACTGCGAGCTGTGGCGCCAAGCAGATAGGACGGTGCAGTCGCCCGTCCCTGAGACCTGGCACCCGAGTCGAGGGGCCAGATGGTGAGGCTCGGAAGAGCGCCCACCGGACGCCATGCCGGCTCGGCGAACCCCACGAGATCGACGTCAGCGCCCGCGCGTCCCAGCGCCAGCGCGTGGAGCACGGTACGGGGACTCCGCGCGAGGTCGCCGAGTACGACTACCGTAGCGCGCACCGTAAATCCTTTGGAGGCAGAGAGTTCACGCGTACCACATGCTAGGCTATCACGGCATATCGAGCGCTCCATGACCCGTTGCATCGCCATCGCTGTCGGAGACACCGCGGGTCACGTGATGCCGGCCATCGCGATCGCGGAGGCGTACCGCCAGCACGTCGGCCCGGTTGATGTAAGGTTTTTCGCGGCCGGCGAGGGACCTGGGCACTGGCTCGTCGAACAGGCTGGCTATCCCCTCGACTATGTGCCAGGCTCGCCAATCGCCAGGGTTGGTCGCCTTCAACAAGGCGCCGCACTGGTTCGTACCACCAGGGGGGTCGTACGGGCGCGGTCGCTGCTTCTCCGCCGCAACGCGCGCCTGGTGATCGGAACCGGCGGCTATGGGTCTGCCAGCGCGTTGATCGCAGGCCGTTCATGTGGTCTGACAACGGCGCTCGTCGAACCGAACGTCGTGCCCGGCCTGACCAACCGCCTACTCGGACGGGTCGTCGATCGGGCGTATGTCGCGTTCCACGAAACTACCTCGGCCTTTCCTGCGGGACGAGCCATCGTGACTGGCGTACCATCCGCGACAGGCTCCACGATCTCGCTCACAGGAGCGCGCCGCCCCCCTGCGCTGCCCCACTTGAAGGTGTTGGTGACCAGCGGGTCGAGGGGTGAGGATTTCATGGGCGCGCATGTACCGCCGTTTGCGCAGGCGCTCCAACGACGCGGCCTCGTGCTCGAGGTGCGCCATCAAGGAGGGAGCGACACGCCGCTTGTCCAACGCTCCTACGAGGCACTCGGCGTCTCCGCAGTTGTGCAGCCCTTCATCCACGACATGGCGGACGCCCTGGCGTGGGCTGACGTGATGATCGCCAGGGCGGGCGCCGGCACGCTTGCCGAGCTCGGGCTGGCCGGCGTACCCGCCCTGCTGGTGCCGCTGGCCGACGCCGCCGACGACCATCAGGCGAGCAACGCCATGGTGTTCGTCAAGCGCGGCGCCGCGCTCTGGACTCGGGAGCAGGACTGGGACACCGAAGCCCTGGCGGAACAAGTCAGTTCACTCGTACGCGACAAGGGCACTTGGGAGCGCATGTCTGCCGCAATGGCAGCGCTCGCAACCCCTGACGCAGCGTCTCGAATCGTGTGTGACTGCGAATCAATGATGGCGGGCCTCTGGTGATCTACGCGGCTCTGTTCGTGGTGGCGCTGGCGGGAGCACTGGCCCTCATGCCAATGCTCGCGCGCCTGGGCACACGGGCGCGCTTGATGGACCAGCCTGGAAAGCGAAAGGTCCACCTCCAGGCGATTCCGCGACTGGGAGGGGTAGGGGTGGCCTTGTCGCTCACCGCGACACTGGGGATGGCTGTGGTCATCGACGTGCACGGCCTCGCGACGCCCAGTCCACAGCCCCAAAGCCTGCTCCCTATCTTCCCGGCGGCCATCCTGGTGTTCGCGGTCGGTCTCTGGGATGACGTGTCGCCGGTACCGGCGCTTCGCAAGCTGGCCGTCCAGGTCGTCGCGGCTGGCATCATCGTGGCTTCCGGCATCCTCATCACACGAGTGACGGTCTTCAGCCACACGTACGAGCTCGGAATCTACGCGTTCCCGCTCACCGCACTCTGGATCATCGTCATCACGAACGCCTTCAACCTGATGGATGGCCTGGACGGCCTCGCCGGCGGATTGGTCGTGATCGCGGCGTCCACATGTGCCGTTGTGCTCATCGTGCGGGGAGAACAGCCGACAGCGATGATGCTGGTGGCGCTGACAGGAGCCACGACCGGGTTTCTCATCTACAACTTTCACCCGGCGCGCATCTTCCTTGGGGATTCGGGGAGCCTGCTTGCCGGCTTCCTGCTGGCTGTCACCGCAATCATCGGACGACAGAAGGGCGCGACGACGCTGGCGACGATCGTGCCGTTGCTCATCTTCGCGTTGCCGCTCGCCGACGCCTCGTTTTCGATTGTCCGGCGTCTGTTCACCACCGGCCAGGCAGAGGTGCCACAGCGGTCACCCGCGCTCGCGCGCATCTTCATGCCCGACCAGGCACACATCCACCATCGACTGCTCGCGTCCGGGCTCTCGCATCGCGGAGCGGTGCTGCTGCTCTACGCTTTGTCGGCCCTGTGTGCGACGGCTGCACTCCTGTTGATGGAGCGCCCCTAATTCGGGGCGTTCCAGGCACCGTAGACCGACGCACCGTTACTCGAGCGTCGAATCCCGCGTACTGGCATCCGACTCCGCATCCGCCGCGATGAGCGACCGAAATTCGTCGTTCTGGCTCACAAGTTCGTCAAACGAGCCCATCGCGGCGACCGTCCCGGCACGAAGCATGACCAGTCGGTCACACGACTGGACGGTTCTGATGCGATGTGCAATCACCACCATCGTGTTGGTGCCGTGGAGCGATGCGATCGCCTCGGTGACCTCGCGCTCGGTATGTGGGTCCAGGGCTGCCGTCGCTTCGTCAAAGATCAGAATGGCCGGCTGGGCGTACAGCGCGCGGGCGATCGCCACACGCTGACGCTCGCCGCCAGACAGGCGCGTGCCCCACTCCCCGATTCGTGTGTCGAGCCCCTGCGGCCATGAGGCCACGACATCCTCGAGCTGTGCGGCCTTCACGGCGTTGATCAACCGCGCCTGGTCGATCTGCTGTGCGTCGACTCCAAACGCGATGTTCTGTCTGAGAGTGTCGTCGAGCAGATAGAACGACTGCGCGACGTACCCGATCTGCCGCTGCCACGAGGCAAGGTGCGTGCGAATGTCTCGGCCGTCAACACGCACGTGACCGGCCGTCGGCGTGATGAGCCCCAACAGGAGATCGACGAGCGTACTCTTTCCAGATCCGCTCAGTCCGACGACGCCAATGGACTCCCCTCGTCGGATGGTGAGTGACAGGTCGTGTATCGCGGGCCGGTCACCGGTTGCGTACGCGTACTCGACACGCGCCAGCTCGATCTGGGCGGCAAACGTCAGACCCTGGCCCGGACCCACCGCCGATGCCGACGGCGCCTCCGACTCGATATCGGCCACCAGGGCTCGCGCGACAGGCAGGGATCCGCGGACGCTGTTGAGATTGAGGGTGATGCGATTCGCCGAGGGTACGATTCGAAAACCCGCGTACGCGTACAGCCCAAGCAGCGACACGAGATTTGCCGAGGAGCCGATCCAGATCACGACCGCCACGACGGCCAGCAGCACGAGCACGAACACGGTTTCCACCGACAACCTCAGAACGTCGGAGAGAAGCGATCGGCGCCGCTGAACGCGCGACAACGCATCACGCGCGCGAGTCACACGCCTCTGAAAGAATGCTTCACGCCCGTAGACCCGAATTTCGCGCAGCGCACCGAGCCCCTGACGTAGTTGACGGAGCGACTCTTCCTGACGTGCATGCTCCCGTTCACCCCACCGATGAAACAACCGGTGTGTCAGCACTGCCGGCAACAGCAGGAATCCGGCGGTCAATACAACAGCCAGCAACGTGATGAAGGGTGCGGTCACCGCCAGCAGCGCTATCAGGCCGACCGCAACGAGAACCTCCGACAGCAAGTGCACGACTGACCCGAAGCCGATACCAGCCGCCACCTCCGGGCTGCGCTGTGCGCGCTGCAGCATCGACGCGGTGTCACGGGCCCCGGTGATGCCAAGTGGACCACTGAGATAGGCATGGAGGACGCGCTCCGACAGGTGCGCGACCGACTCGAAGATGACCCGGTCCTTCACGTAGGTCACGGTACTCAGAAGCGCCAGCCGTGCCAGATACACGCCCATGACGGCGATGGTGAACAGAAGAATGACCTCGCGGGGTTCCACGAGGCCGAGCATCGCCGAGACAGGGGCAACGAAACGTATCTCTGACGTCGCCCCAGTGTTGGTGAGCACCTGCAGCAGTCCGAAGATGGCTGCCGCGGCGATGGCTTCGGCGACTGCGGTCGCCAGTACGAGTGGCAGGAGACCTATCCAGCGCCAGCGGAGGCGCCGCGGCAGCAGCATGAAGACTCGACGAAGATCGTTCATCAGGCAGAGGACAGCGAGTGGATTATAGTTCGCGCGGTATCATCGACCGTGTCGATCTCGTCGTCGATCCCGCCGTGCTCAGTGGGATTCCTTCGTCCGCGTATGGGCATCGGGGGGAGCGAGCGCCTCGTCACTGATGCCGCGGTCGCGCTCAACGCGCGCGGGCACGCTGTGACGATCTACGTCCCAGACCGCGAGGAGGTGGCGCAATTTCCAGCGCTCGCCGACCACGAGATCCCCTTCGACACGACTGGCGCATCCCTTCCCTCGCATCTGGCAGGGCGGCTGAGAGCTCCGATGGCGATTGCCCGCACTGCGTACGCAGGCTGGCAGATGAGCCAGCGACACGACGCTCCACAGGTGATTTTCAGCGACGTCGTCCCTCATGTGATTCCGCTCGTCAAGCGATGGACGCGAGCACCGATCCTCTACTACTGCCACTTTCCGGATCTGCTGCTGACGCGTGAAGGGAGTCGGGACTCGGCGGTCTACCGGGCCTATCGCCGCCCGCTCGACCGTATCGAGGAGCGCGGCGTCGCGGCAGCCGACGTCGTCGTCACCAATAGTCATTTCACCGCCGGTATCGTGCGCGCGTCGTTACCATCGGTGGCCCCCGAACGAATCCGCGTGCTCTATCCGGGCGTCTCGGTACCAGCGGCACCCATGGCTCGACCGGCCAACGAGTCAGACCTCGTGATGCTCTCCGTCGGCCGCTTCGACCCGCGAAAGAACTTGAATCTGGCCGTCGAAGCCCTGCTTGCGCTTCGCGCCAGGATACCGCCTGCGCTGTTCTCGCGCGTGCGCCTGGTGCTCGCCGGCTACCACGATCGTCGCCTGCCGGAAGCCGTCGCGCTCGTTGACCAACTGCAGGCCCGGGTAGAGGCGAAGAACCTTGGAGCACACGTGAGATTCGCGTTCTCACCGGACGAGCAAGGGCGGCAGGCGCTGGTGGCCCGGTGCCGTCTCGTGGTCTACACGCCAACGGCCGAACATTTCGGCTACGTGCCCGTCGAAGCCATGGCGGCCGGTCGACCCGTGGTCGCGGTCAACGCTGCGGGCCCGGCCGAAACCGTGCGCCATGGCGTGACCGGCTGGCTCTGCGACCCGACGCCAGAGGCCTTTGCCGATGCTGCCGCCAGACTGCTGTCAGACCAGGACGCGGCCGACAACATGGGGAGAGCCGGGCACGCGCACGTGACGCAGCACTTCTCTCTCGACGCCTTCGGCGACTCGCTCCACGCGCTCGTCGAGGGCCTGGCCTCACCCACGACGATGCCCGCTTCCCGATGATTGAGACCCCCTTGCCGATCCCGCACACAGCCCGCTCATCGTGGCCCAACCGGAAGGTGATGCTCGCGCTCTCGGCGATTGCTCTCGGGGCCTTCGCACTTCGAGTCGCGATCTCGTATCGTTCGGTGTTCGGCCAGGACTTTGTGGCCTTTGTTGAGAGCGACGCCTGGTACCACATGCGGCTCGTCGATGGACTGATTCGCCACTTTCCCTGGCGCATCTGGCACGACGCCTACCTTTTGCATCCCGGCGGAGAGCCGGTGAACGTCGGGCCAATGCTCGACTGGATTATCGCGGGAATCGCACTGGTCCTCGGCGTGGGTTCTCCGTCGCCTCGACTGGTCGACGCGGTGGGAGCCTTCGTCCCGCCTGTTCTCGGAGCGCTGACCGTTGTCCCTGTGTATGCTCTCGCAAAGGATCTCTTCTCGACACGTGCCGGCCTGTGGGCGGCGTTTTGCGCGGCGGTCCTGCCCGGTGCCCTCCTGACCCGCTCGGCGCTTGGCTTTACCGACCATCACTGCGCGGAGGTCCTGTTCACCACGCTCACGCTCATGTGTGTCGTGCGCGCGATAGACCATACCCGCTCGGCCAAGAGTCGGAGCCACCAGGCGATTGCCGCCGGCGTGGGCCTCGGCACGTACCTGCTGACCTGGGGAGGCGGAGCGCTGTTTGTCGCGACGCTTGCCCTGTGGGCGGGACTCGAGCTCGTTGTCGCGCGGCTTCGCGACGACAACGACTCGTCAATCGTTCGCGCCGCGGTTCCCATCTTCGTGCTCTCGGCACTGATGGTCGCGCCGTGGGCTGCCACACGGCCGTTCTTCGCCTACGACCTGCTGGCGCTCGCAGGTGGTCTCGCCACGATTGTGACGCTCTACGGGATCGGCTACTGGACAACAGGGCGTCCAAGAGGTCGAGCCGTCTACTTCGGCCTCGTGGCAGTTGTCGGGCTCATCGGCGCCCTGGCCGTTGTACTCGTTGCCCGGACCTCCCTCGGCGGGATTCTGAGTGAGGTGCGGCGACTGTCTCCACTGCGAGCCACGGGCTACGTCAGGGAAGCCGTCCCGCTGATGCGGTCGGCTGAATGGAGACCTGTTCCGCTGTGGAACGAATTCACCACGAGCCTGCCGCTCTGTTTACTTGGGCTGCTCGCGGGACCGTTCGTGAACACCCATCGAGCCCCAGGGACACGCCTGCTGCTGGCGTGGGGACTGGTGGCCCTCGGTGCAACGTTCGGCCAGGTTCGCTTCGCGTACTACCTCGCCATCCCCGTGGCCATCTTTGCAGGATACGGGTGCGACCTGCTGATGCGCATGATCACCCCCCGCTCGGAGTTCGCCGCGAGCTGGACTCGTGAGGCC
>Ga0326597_10005691_pt1 | contig 17231 bp, 14 predicted proteins | sample RVTome_12_FD_203789 | JGI IMG/M metagenome (GOLD analysis project Ga0326597, IMG submission 203789) | Soil microbial communities from uranium-contaminated site in the Upper Colorado River Basin, Wyoming, United States - RVT100D185 | ecosystem: Environmental > Terrestrial > Soil > Contaminated >...
GATCTTCCAGGGGCGAAAGTGCTTGCTCATAGCACCGCAACGAATCAGACTCGCCCTCACTTGAAAAGCCACTACTCAGACAGGCTCCTAGTGGTCCGATTCCGACATTTGCCTCCCTTCGCCGCACACGCCGTGGCAAATGTCGGAATCATGAGGACCACTAGTATGTTATTGAATCTAGTGGAGCTTTTGAATTTGACAATTGAGCACGAGCTTGGCAGCAACCGGGACTCAAATGTCAAATTCGCTCCACTAGCACGGACGTGAGGCGCTTCAGTCCCGCCGATAGCGCGCGACCGCGTCCTCGTCGACGCTGATGCCGAGCCCCGGGCCCTCGGGGGTCACGATATGCCCGTCCTCGACGCGGACCGGGTCGCGGGCGACATCGCCCTGAAGATACTGGTTGGTGATGTTGGCGTCCCATTCGAGGCTCGGCAGGGCGAGCGCGAGATGCGCGATCGCGGCCGAGCCGATCGAGGTGTCGGCCGCCTTGCCGGCGAGATTGACCGCCATGCCGAGCTCGCCCATCAGCCTTGCCGCCGCCATCACCTGAAACGCGCCGCCGAACTTGATCAGCTTGAGGCTGCCGCCCGCGGCCGCGCCGAGCGCATGGTGGCGGCGGATGTCATCGAGCCCATGCAGGCCCTCGTCGGCACCAATCGGGACCGATGCCGCTTCGGCGCAGGCGCGCATCGCCTCGATGTCGGCCCCGCGCACCGGCTGCTCGACGAAGTCGAGTCCGGCCTCGCCGGCACCGGCGGCGAAGATGAGACCGTCGGCGGCGCTGAAGCCTTCGTTGGCGTCGGCCGAGACCGTGACCCCGGCGCCGACCGCCGCGCGCGCGGCCCGGGCGCGGCCGAGGTCGGTTTCGGGATCGTGGGTCGCGACCTTGACCTTGAACGCAACGAACCCTTCCTCACGCCGCCGCCGCGCCGTCTCGATCTCGTCCGGCGCCCCCGAAATGCGCCAGATCATGGCCGCGCGGGTCCGCTTGCGGCCGCCCAGCAGCTCATGGAGCGGCAGCCCCAGATGCTGTCCGGCGAGATCGAGCAGCGCCGTGTCGAGCGCCGATTTCGCCGCATGGTTGGCGTGCATGGCCCCGGCCAGGATATCGCCGATCGCGCCAGGGTCCGGGATCTCGCGGCCCTCGAGCCGTGCGGCCATGAACCGCACCGCGGCCACCATGCCGGCCGATGTCTCGCCGGTCATCATCGGCGCCGAGGCGGCTTCTCCCCAGCCGGTGCGGCCTTGCCCGTCGGCGACGCGCACGATCAGATTGTCCGATGCGGTGATGGTGCCGGTCGACATCCGGATCGGGGTTGCCATCGGCACCGCGATCCTCAGGGCATCGATGCGCTTGATCCCGAACATGGGGTGCGTCCTTTCGGGCTGGTGCCGCTTATGCGTGAAGCGCCTTCAGGCGCCGCAGACTGATCGTGAGCCAGCCGACCGCCAGCGCTTCGAGCGCGACCATGCCGCCAAATCCCCAGCGATAGGCCTCCACCGGGTAGCGGCCGGCCGCGTCCGCGCCCCACTGGTCGAGAACGAAGCCGATCCCGGCCTGGATGGCGAACACGAGGACGAAGGTGAACACCGCGATGGTGGAAATCGACCGCGCGGCATAGTCGACCGGAAACGTCCGGTTGAGGATCGGATGCACCAGCGCGCCGATATTACCGGTAAATCCCATCACCACCCAGGGCCAGAAGGCGCCGGGGGCGAGCTCGGCCGCGATCGCGAATTCGGAGAGCACGAGCGCCGCCAGCCCCGCCGCGAGGTAGGCGGACCGGTCGACCCCGCGCCGCGCCAGATGGTCGATGATCGCGCCGTTCGCGAGCGTGCCCGCCGACATGGCGAGCGCGATCGCGAGCAGCCGCTCGCCGATCTCGGCCTGGCCGAGGCCGGCGACATCGCTCATCCATCCATTGGCCCACAGGCTCTGGATGGTGAAGAACCCGGCAAGTCCCATCGCCGCCGCCGGCGCGGTGCGCCAGAACACCGGGTGGGTCAGGATGTCGCGGTAGACACCAAGGCCCGAGCGCCGGTGGGCGGAGGCGGGCGCGTTGCCCTCCGGCATGGCGAAGAACACGGCGAGGGCGAAGACGACGCAAACCAGCGCGGTCACGAGGAACAGGTCGCGCCAGCCGAAAGTGGACAGAACAATCTGCAGCGGCCGGGTCGAGGCAAGAGCGCCGAGCGCTCCGGCGAACAGGATGAGCCCGTTCGCGCTCGCCAGCCGGTCGCGCGGGAACCACACCGTGACCGCCTTGAACGCGGTCGTCAGGCACGCCGCGAGGCCAAATCCCAGCAGCGCCCGTCCCATCACCAGCATGGTGAACGAATGCGCTTCGGCGGTGATGAGGCAGGCCCCGGCGGTGACGACGATCTGGCCGATGAACAGCCGGCGCGGGCCGTAGCGGTCGAGCAGGAGCGCCAGCGGCACATATTGGAGCGCCGCGACCAGGAAGAAGGCGCTGGTCAGGATGCCGAGTTCCGAGGCGCCGAGGTCGAACTCGCGCGCAAGTGCCGGCGCCAGCACCGCATTGGTGTTGCGAAAGAAGAACGACAGGAAATAGCCCACGCCGAACGGCACGATGATGACGAGCAGCAGTCGCGGCCTCATCGCCGGGGCCCGGTTCGTCGCCCCGGGCGGGCAGTCAGGGCGCCGGCGCGGCGGACGCTTCAAACGGCCCTCACTGCAATGGCGAGAAACGCGTCGGCGCCATGATCTTGTCTTCCTGGGCCGCGACGAGACCGGTGGTCGCGTCGAGGAACGCCAGCCAGCCGGGATCGGACTCGCGCGCGGTGCGCATCGACTCGAACTCGGCCATGCTCTCATAGGCCCAGATGTGGACGACCTGGTTCAGCGCCCCGACCCGGCTCGTGAAATAGCCGATCAGCCGGAATCCGCGCCGGTTCGCCACCGGCATCGCCATGGTCTCGAACAGGTCGACATACTTCTTGGTCATGCGCGGATGGAGCGTGTAGGTGCGCACATTGTAGATCATGGCAGCCTCCCTCGGTCGGTGCGAGAGTTCCGGGTTGACGGCGCCCGGTCCCAACCGCATTGAGATCGAGCCGTCGGCGCTTGTCCAGAGGCACCGGGCCCGCGCACCCGCGCGCGCCGACGCCCGGCCCGGGCGAGGGCGTCTCCCGCGGCAAAACGGGGCCCGGCGCCATGCGCGGGGCCCCGAGATCGGGAATGACAGCCAAGCGAAATCAGCTGTCGGCGTGACGGACCGCCGAGGTCGCCTCGATGGCGCGGATCAGATGCGCGTCGCGGCCATACATGTCATCATGGAACTGGACTTCGCCATCGGGTTCCGGCCAGGCGGTGAAATAGGCCACATAGACCGGGATGTCCGCGGTGACTTCTTCCGACGCGTTGCGGCCTTCCGCGATTCTCTGGTCGACATAATCGACCGATTTCCCGAGCACTGCCGCCGCCATCTCCCGCGGCTTCTGCAGCCTGACGCAGCCATGGCTGAACGCGCGCGAATCGCGCTCGAACAGATGCTTCTGGGGCGTGTCGTGCATGTAGATCGCGTGGGCGTTCGGGAACATGATCTTCACTCGGCCGAGCGCGTTGCCGCCGCCGGGGGGCTGGCGCACATTGATCGGGACCTGCTTGCTCGCCACGCCGCCCCAGTCGACCATGGTCGAGGAGACGCGCTGGCCGGTCGCGGTCGTCACCTCATATCCCGTCCGGTCGAGATAGGACGGGTCCTGATAGAGCTGCGGCAGCATCTCGTTGACGATGATCGAGCGCGGCACGCCCCAGTAGGGGTTGTATTCGACCTTCTCGATCTTGTCGGCGAAGAAATAGGTCTGATTCGATTTCTGGCCGACCACGATCCGCATCGACAGCGGCTCCTTGCCCGTCTCCGTATAGGTCGCCATGAACGCCGGCTGGTTGATGAACACGTGGCGCGGCCCGAGATCGCGCGGCAGCCAGCGCAGCCGCTCCATGGCGAGCTCGATCTTGGCGATCCTGTCCCCGTTGGACTCGGGCACCATGGCGCGGATGGTGTTCTGGCCGACGACCCCGTCGACGGCGAGACCCTTCTCGCGCTGGAAGCTCTTGACGAGCGCGACCAGATCCTCGCCATAGGCGCCGCCGCCATCATAGGCATCGAGGGTCGCGCGGTGGGTGGCGAGGAGCGCGTCGGACCCGGTGAGCCTGATCGCCGCGACGATGTTCGCGAGCTCGGGGCTTGCGCCGCCCGGCCTCAGGAACGTGCCCTCGGCGATTTCGATGCGCTCGGGAGTGGCGGCCGCGCGCAGCGTCTCGAGCTTGTCCCGGAGCGCCCTGAACGGCGCGTTGTCCGGGCTTTGCGCGTCGAGATAGGCCCCCGCATCGCCGGCCGCGGCGAGCTCGACCAGCCGCGCCGCGAGATCGATCTTCTTGCGTTCGAAATCGTGATAGCCGGACAGCCGGTTCGGATCGATCCGGCCACGATTGGCGTCGAGAATGTAGGTCAGCACCCTGGCCGAGAACGCGAGCTCGAACCGGATCAGCGAATCCGGCCCACCCCCGTGGCCCGCCGGTGCCGCGCGGCCCTTCGGCAGCTCCAGTGCGTAGTCCCCCGGCGCAAGAGCGAACCGGTCCGCGCGCTGCAGCGCGGCCAGCGCCGCATAGGCGCGCGAATTGACGTGGTCGCCCTCGACCCAGAGATAGTCCGGATAGCGCTGGTAATGCGCGATGAGCGCCGAGCCCACTTCCGGCAGAACCCTCAGCGAGAACGATTCGAGCTCGGACCGCGCCGCCGCGAAGCGATTATCGGCGAGACCGGCACCGATCGGGCCCGACGTCGCTACCCGGGTTTCGGCCAGCGGCGCGAGGGACACCTCCGCCGGCGCGTCGGCCGTGTAGGTGTAGTATTTGGGGCTGCTCACATAGATATCTTCCGGCGGCCTCTGCGGCTGTGGCGAGCCGCCCCACCAGAAGCCGAAGGGCGGCGCCGACGGACCCCGCCTGAGTTCGCGCGCCCGGTAGCGCTGGGGAGCGAACGTGCCGCCATTGAAGAATCCCTGCGCCTTGGCCGGCTCGCCCGGCGTGAACGAAAGCGCGAACGCCAGGATCGATGCCAGCGCCAATGTTCCGAGCCGGTCTCTCTCCAACATATCCCCTCCTCAGTCTGCCGCCGCTCCGGGCTCCGCGCTCAGTCCCGCCGACCGCGCCGCATCACGCGGCGTGCGCACTGGTTGAAGCCTCCGTGAGTTCGATTCGCACACTAACCGAGCCGCTTGCGGATTGGTAGGAACTGATCTGTCCAATCGGTAAATTTCATGTCAATGACGCACGATTTTGGCCCCGCTGTGGCCTCGTTGCCCCGCCGACGCGGGCCGGGCTCGCAGCTTGGCCAATGACGCGTCCGACCTTATGATCGGCCCGGCCCGCGGGGCAAGGACGCAAGCAAGGAGTGACCATGCGCAAGGCCGGATCTTTGCCGCGCGATCTCGACGTCGTGATTGTCGGTGCCGGTTTTGCCGGCCTCGCCATGCTGAAACGCCTTCGTGACATGGGGCTCCAGGCCCATGTCTGCGAGGACGGAGGCGATATCGGCGGCACCTGGTACTGGAACCGCTATCCGGGTGCGCGCTGCGACACCGAAAGCCTGCAATATTCCTATCAGTTCGACGATGACCTGCAGCAGGAGTGGGAGTGGAGCGAGAAATATGCGACCCAGCCCGAGATCCTGCGTTACATCAACCATGTTGCCGACCGCTTCGACTTGAGACGCGACATCTCGACTGGCACCCGCGTCGAGAGTGCCGTCTTCGACGAACAGGCCGGGCGCTGGACGCTCACGACCGCGGCCGGCGCTTGCCTCACCGCCACGTTCTGCGTCATGGCGACGGGATGCCTCTCGGCGCCGATCTGGCCGCAGATCGAGGGGCTCGACGGCTTTGCCGGCGAGACCTACCGCACCGCCCGCTGGCCCCACGAGCGGGTCGAATTCGCCGGCAAGCGGATCGGCATCATCGGCACCGGCTCGTCGGCGATCCAGGCCCTGCCCCTGATCGCGGCGGAAGCCGACCGGGTTTACGTGTTCCAGCGGACGCCGAACTACGCCGTTCCCGCCCACAACGGCCCGCTCGATCCGGACTATGCGCGCGCCTTCAAGGCCCGTTATGGCGAAAACCGGGCCAAGGCCAGGGAACTCGTCAGCGGCTTTCTGTGCCCCTACAACCCCAAATCCGCGCTCGCAGCGGGCGCGGAGGAACTGAAACGCGAATATGACGCCCGCTGGGCCAGGGGCGGCCTCGCCTTTCTCGGCGCCTTTTCCGACATCACCTATGATGCCGATGCCAACCAGACCGCCACCGCCTATATCCACGACAGGATTCGCGAAATCGTCGATGACCCGGACGTCGCCGAGCTGCTGATCCCCAATTCCGTGGTCGGCTGCAAGCGGCTGTGCGTCGATACCGATTATTACCGGACCTATAACCGCGACAACGTGACCCTCGTCGACCTTCGCTCCGCGCCGATCGAGCGAATCGGCAAAGCCGGCGTGGTCGCCGGCGGCCGGACATACGAGATCGACATGCTGGTGCTCGCGACCGGCTTCGATGCCATGACCGGTGCGCTGGGGCGCATCGACATCCGTGGCCGTGGCGGCCTCACGCTCGCTGACAAGTGGCGCGACGGCCCGCGCAGCTATCTGGGGCTGGCCATGGCCGGCTTCCCGAACCTGTTCACCATCACCGGTCCCGGCAGCCCCTCGGTGCTCACCAACATGCTGCCCTCGATCGAGCAGCATGTCGACTTCATCGCCGACTGCCTTGCCCATATGCGCGCGAACGGCCACGCCGCCATCGAGTCCACCCGCGAGGCCGAGGATGGCTGGGTCGCCTACAACGAATATTGGGCGCGCGCGACGCTGCGCTACGATTGCAGCTCCTGGTATCAGGGCGCCAATGTTCCCGGAAAGCCGCGCGTCTTCATGCCTTTCGTCGGCGGCCTGCCGGTCTACATCAAGAAGTGCAGGGAGATCGTCGAGGCCGGCTACCGCGGCTTTGACCTGAGCCCGGCGGTTCAGGCGCGCGCGCATGCCGTCCCGGCGGAGTGATTGCGGCACCGGCGCGGATGGAACCGAGGTGACGTTTCGCGAATACGAGAGCCACGATGCGCTTGGTCTTGCCCGGCTCGTCGCCCGGCGCGAGGTCTCGCCCCATGAGCTCCTCGATGCGGCATTGGCCCGCATCGAGGCCCGCGACGGCGCGCTCGGCGCGATCGTCCTCGACCTGGCGGACGAGGCCCGCCGCGCCATCGATCGGGGCCTGCCGGAGGGCCCGTTCACCGGCGTTCCGTTCCTGCTCAAGGACCTCGGCGTCTTCACCGCCGGCCACACGACAACCGGGTCGTGCCCGCTGTTCGCCGACTTCGTGCCCGACCACGACAGCACCATCGTCGAGCGCTACCGCGCCGCCGGCCTTGTCATCTTCGGCAAGACCAAGACGCCCGAACTCGGGGTCTCGGTGACCACCGAGCCGAAGCTTTATGGACCCACCCGCAACCCGTGGAATCCCGGGCTCTCGCCCGGCGGCTCGTCCGGCGGCGCGGCGGCGGCGGTGGCGGCGGGCTATCTGCCGATGGCCCACGCGACCGATGGCGGCGGCTCGATCCGCATCCCCGGGTCGCTGACCGGCCTGTTCGGCCTCAAGCCCTCGCGCGGGCGCAATCCGGCCGGCCCCGATCTTGGCGAGGGGCTTGCCGGCATGGTGACCAGTCACTGCCTTGCTCGCTCGGTGCGCGACAGCGCGGCGCTGCTCGATGCGAGCGCGGGACCGGCGCCGGGAGACCCCTACGCCGCGCCGCCACTGGAGCGGCCGCTGCTCGACGAAGTCGGCGCGCCTCCGGGGCGGCTCAGGATCGCGCTCTGCACCACCGGCTTCGACGGGGTGCCGGTCGACCCCGAATGCGCGAAGGCCGCCACCGACGCCGCCAAGCTGTGCGAACAGCTCGGCCACCATGTCGAGGAGGCGCGGCCCGATCTTGCCGGGCTGTCGCTCACCCGGGCCTGGCGGCTGGTCCCGGCCGTCAATCTGTGGAACCTGGTCCATGCGCGGGCGCGCGAACTCGGCCGCGAGCCGCGACCGGGCGATCTCGAGCCCGTCAACTGGGCCTGGATGAACGAGGCCCCCGGCCACAGCGCCGCCGACTACATGGCGACGGTGAACATGATGCACGCCTTCGCCCGAAGGCTCGGGGCGTTCCTTGCCCGCTACGATCTGATCGTGACGCCGACATTGGCCGTTCCGTCGCTGAAGCTCGCCGCCATCACCACCGATCATGACGATGTCGGCCGCCACGTCACCCGGCTCTTCAACCGCATCGCGCCCCATACCGCGCTGTTCAACCAGACCGGCGGCGCGGCGATGACGGTGCCGCTCCACTGGACGGCGGACGGTCTGCCGGTCGGGGTCCATTTCGCCGCCGGCCTCGGCGACGAGCCGAAGCTGATCCGCCTCGCCGCCCAGCTCGAGCAGGCGCGGCCCTGGTTCGATCGCCGGCCGCCGCCCCCGGCGTGATTCAGCGCTCGATCAGCGCCTTGACCAGGTCGAGATTGCCGGGCTCGGGCTTGATCTCGCCGGCGTGGATTCGCCGCGTCACCTCGGTGACCGCCGCATTGACCGGCGCCGGACGCCCGTTCGCCGCGCACACCTCCGCCACCCGTCCATTGATCTCGTCGACTTCGCTGAGCCGGCCCTTCAGGTGGTCGTGCAGAACCGCGTCGCGCGCATGCGGGCCCACATCGGCGATGATCTTGTCGAGCAGCAGTTCGAGCAGGCGGTTGGAGCCCTCGACGTCCTCGCGCCTGAGGCCGAAGATCGGCTCGATCGTGAAGCCCTGCGCCTGGCCGGCGGCGAGCGCCTCTTCACCGGCCCTGAGTGCGATGTCGCGCATGCCGGGAAGCTCCATGGCGTCCACCGCGCCGAGCCCGCTCAGTGCTCGCGGCCCCATGGTCATGGCGTTGACGATCAGCTTCATCCACTTGGCCGACACGATGTTGGGCTGGATCGCGACCCGCCCGGCGGCGCCGAGCACGGCCGCGACCTCGGCTTCGCGTCCCGCGGTCGAGGGATCGAGGCTGCCGAGCCCGAACCAGGTGTGGTCCGGCGGCGTGTTGCGCTTGACCAGCCCCGGGGTGAAGATTTCCGACGACAGCTCGACCACGCAGCCGATGGTCCGCGAGATGCCGACGGCGGCGACGATGTCGTCCACGGTCATGCCGTTCTGCAGCCCGATCACCAGCCCGTCGCCCGCGACGTAAGGCGCGATCAGCTCGGTGATCCAGCGGGTGTCGTAGGCCTTCACCACCACGAACACCATGTCGAAGCAGTGGGTGAAGGTCGCGACATCGCACAGATGATGCGCCGTCACCGCGACGTTGATCTCCTCGTCCGGCATCTGGATGCGCAGCCCGCCGGCGCGCATCGCCTCGACATGCGCCGGCCACTGGTCGATCAGCGTGACGTCGTGGCCGGCCCGGGTCATGTCGGCGGCGACCGAGCTGCCGTTGGCGCCGGTTCCAAGGACGGCGATCTTGGTGCCCATGTGCTCTTCCTCCCGACATCGCGGCGCCAATCCATAACCCAACCCGGCTCTGCGGCGAAGGCGCGGCGCGAACCGTTGCCCCCGCCTGCATGCGTCATCCTTAAGCGGCTCTTTACGCTTGTCCCGGATGATCGCAGCCGTGGCGGGAGCGAAGATCCGGTATTCCGCCCCGGTTCTGGCAACGAAACTGGTCCGATTTCATGCCCACCCGCATCTTGATTGTCGACGATGATCCGGTCCAGCGCCGGGTCCTGGAGGAAATCATCCGCCGCGGCGGCCACGACGTGATCGTGGCCGCGACCGGCGAGGAGGCGATCGCCAGGATCAGTTCCGCCGCTCCCGGCGAGATCACCGCCGTCGTTCTCGATCTGGTCATGCCGGGCCTCGATGGCATGGGCGTGCTCGAGGTTCTGCGGCCCGATGCTTCCAGCCTGCCGGTGATCGTGCAGACCGCCCAGGGCGGCATCGACACCGTGGTCAGCGCCATGCGCGCCGGCGCCACCGATTTCGTGGTCAAGCCGGTGAGCCCGGAGCGGCTTCTGGTCTCGATCAAGAATGCGCTCAAGGTCGGCGCCCTCCAGGGCGAGATCAAGCGCATGCGCCGCAAGTCCGCCGGCGTGCTGACGTTCGACGACCTCATCGCCTCGAGCCCGGTGATGGAGCAGGTGCGCCGGCTCGGCGAGCGCGCCGCGCGCTCCAACATCCCGGTCCTGCTCGAAGGCGAGAGTGGTGTCGGCAAGGAGCTGGTCGCCCGCGCCATCCAGGGCACGAGCGCGCGCCGCGGCAAGCCGTTCGTCACCGTCAACTGTGGCGCGATCCCGGAAAACCTGGTCGAGAGCATTCTGTTCGGTCACGAGAAGGGCTCGTTCACCGGCGCCACCGAAAAGCATGTCGGCAAGTTCGTCGAGGCCGATGGCGGCACCCTGTTCCTCGACGAGGTCGGCGAGCTGCCGGCCGACGTCCAGGTCAAGCTCCTGCGCGCGCTGCAGGACGGCGAGATCGACCCGGTCGGCGCCAAGAAGTCGGTCAAGGTCGATATCAGGCTGATTTCGGCCACCAACCGCGATCTGATCGAGATGGTGCGCCAGGGCCGGTTCCGCGAGGATTTGTTCTACCGGCTCAATGTGTTCCCGATTCTGGTGGCGCCGCTGCGCGAGCGCATGGAGGACGTGCCGGAGCTGGTCCGGCATTTCATCACCAAGTTCGCCACCGAGGAGAATCGCCGCCTTGACGGCATTTCCGCCGAGGCGATGGACCTGCTCATGCGCTATTCCTGGCCGGGCAACGTGCGCCAGCTCGAGAACACGATCTTCCGCGCGGTGGTTCTCGCCGAGAGTGATTCGCTCCAGGTCGAGGAATTTCCGCAGATCGCCGCCATCGTCGACGGGTTCGACGTGCGCATCCCGCCGGCGCCGCAACGGCCGCCCGAGCCGCCGCAGCCCATCGGGCCGGCGATGATCGGCGGCGAATTTCCGGTGATCGCCAACGGCTCCGGCGACGACCGCGTCGGCATTCGCGTCATCAATGATTTGGGCGAGATTCGCAGCCTCGAGGATGTCGAGGCCGACATGATCCGCCTCGCGATCTCGCGCTACGACGGACACATGTCGAAAGTCGCGCGAAAGCTCGGAATCGGCCGCTCGACGCTCTATCGCAAGGTGCGCGAGCTGGGCCTTGAGGCTCACGGCTGACGCCGCGCCGCCGGTCGCGGCCGGTCGAAGCCGCCCCCGCGCGCAGTCGAGCATGACATTGCCGGATCGCGGCCAACAACTGTGCCGGTCATTCACAGCTTGTCCCAAGTCCGGGAAAAACACTCAATGCCTTGAAATCGGCTGATTTGGCGTTCAGTTAGTCAACCGCGTAAATGAAGGCTTAACCCTAAGCCTTAACAATAAGTGGACTCTAAACGTCTGGAGCGGTATCGCTCTTCCTAGCGCGCGACGTGCGTCGGGGGTACGAATGCGTAGGGGATCGGTCTGGCCCGTTTCGGGCCGTAGCCGGCGCAAATTCAGCACAGTTGCCGCACTGGCGGCGGGTCTTGTCGCGTTTTCGGCACCCGGGTTGCGTGCCGATTCGGGCGACCGGACGATCTCGCTTTACAACATCCATACCAAGGAGACCCTGACCTCCACCTTCAAGCGTGGCGGCAGGTTCGACGAGGCCGAACTCGGGCGCATCAGCCATTTCATGCGCGACTGGCGTGCCGAACAAGCGACCTCGATGGACCGCCGCCTGGTTGATCTCCTGTGGGACCTCAACAGTGAGCTTGGCGCGAAAAAGCCGATTCACCTGATCTCCGGTTACCGCTCCGAGCAGACCAACGAGATGTTGCGCCGCACCCGCGGCGGCCAGGCCAAGACGAGCCTCCATATTCAGGGAATGGCGGCGGACGTCTTCTTCCCCGACGTGCCGCTGGAGCGCCTGCGCAACGCCGCTCTCGTGCGCCAGCGCGGCGGCGTCGGCTACTATCCGCGTTCCGGCCAGCCATTTGTCCACGTCGACACCGGCCGGGTCCGCCACTGGCCGCGCATTCCCGACGAACAGCTCGCCGGCATCCTCGGCGGCAAGGGCATCCTCGGCGCGCCCGCGTCGCTGCCGGAGCCGACGCGGTTCGCGGCGGCGGTATTTGACGAGGCGGCGCCGCCGCCGCGCTCCAAGCCGGTCGAGGTCCTGGCTCCGGCGGCGGCCGAGCCGCAACCTGTGCCCATCCGCTTTGCATCCGCCGAGGAGTCCGTTCTCGAACCGTCCCCGACGGCGCCCGAGACCGCGCTCGTTCGCCACTGGGGTCAGTCCCTGCTCTTGCCGAGCGCCGCCCAGGCGGCCGAGCCGGCCGATGTCTGGCCGCCGGCCGGCGGCGCCTCGCGCGTCGTCGTCACCGCCGACGCTGCCTCCGGCGTCAAGGCCGACGCGCCGCTGGCCACGGGCCTCGCGGTTGGCTACGCGGGCCTGCCGGGCAATGACCGCCGCGATCGCGTATCGGGGCTGTTGTCCAACGGCACCGGGGATCTTGCGCGCCTGCTCGCGGAGGCACAGTTCATCAGCGGTGCCGACACATCGCCGGCGCGCGCGGGAGCGGCGGGCGGGCCGACCGATCTGAGGCCCGCGGTGATGATCCATTCGCGCGGCGAACTGCCGTCGGGTGCCGATGCGCTTCCGCCACCGTTCATGACCGCGTCGCTGAACCCGGCCGTCGAGCCGCGGCCGGCGCGGCCGAGCCTCAGCCAGATCCTGCGCGCGCGCCTCGGCGGTCCGTCCCTCACCGCCCCGTCCGAGGCGCCTGTTCTCGGGTCGAGCCAGAATGTGTTGCACGTGCTCCTCAGCGCGCCCGCCGACACCCATGCCATGACCTTTACCCGGCTCGCCGCGCTCAATCCGGACGATGTCACCTTTACCGTCCCGGCCGGCGACTTTGCCTGGCGCGCCGAGGTGGCCCCGCGCGCAAACGCGTCCGCGGGCGACGGCGGCGCCGGCGGCCTCCTCGCCTTCGCCGAGCGGGCGATCGGCTGGATTTTCGGCAACTGAGGCTGGTTGCGCCGAGGCGGAGCGGCCCCCAATCGGCCCGGCGCGAAATCCCTTAGCTGTTGTGACCCTTGCCCCGGGCCATCTGCGCCGCCGCGCCGGGCGATGCCTCGCTCTGGTAGCGCGCCTTCCACTCGTCATAGGTCATGCCGTAGACGATCTCGCGCGCCGTTTCGCGGTCGAGTTCGAGGCCGCGCTCCTCGGCCGCCTCGCGGTACCAGTTCGACAGGCAGTTGCGGCAAAAGCCGGCCAGGTTCATCAGGTCGATATTCTGCACGTCGGTGCGCTCGCGCAAGTGAGCGACCAGGCGCCTGAACGCGGCCGCCTCGAGCGCCTCGCGGGTTGTGGTATCCATGGGTCTGTCACCTCCTGGCCGGCTCAGCCGGTGGTCTTGCTTCCGAAAAATCTGATTTCGCCGAGATCCGCCATCTCCATGATCGGTCCCAGCAGCCGGTCGAGCCGCTCGGCCCACTGGCGCTGGCCCTCGGGCGTCGCGATCAGGTCCTGGCGGATCTCGACCAGCGCGTGCGCGAGCCCGCGCGACGTGGCGTGGCGGTAGAGCGTGTCGCCGCGCAGCTTGCCCGAATATGGCACGTTCTCGCCGACGACGATATCGGCCTCCGCCCGCAGCGCCGCGATCAGGGCCCGCGGCAGGCGCGGGTCGCTGTCCCACAGGACGGTGATGTGCCAGGGCCGGTCGATCATCTTGAACCGCGGCGTGAACGAATGCACCGAAAGGATCGCCGGTGGCCGCCCGGCGGCGAGCGCCCGCGCGATGGCGGCGTCGACGGCATCGTGATAGGGCCCGTGATAGGCGCCGATGCGGCGCCGCGCCTCGGCATCGTCGACCCCGACATTGCCCTCGATCACGCTGCCGTCGGCAATCCGCATCACCAGCGTCGGGTCATCCTCGCCGCGGTTGGGATCGATCAGGAGTCGCGAATAGTGCGTCAGCACCGCCGGCGCCCCGGTGAGCTCGGCAAGCCGGACGGCGACGCCCCGCGCGCCGATGTCGTAGCCGACATGAGAGGCGAGCACGTGCGCGGGCACGCCGAGGCCGTCATAGCCGGCCGGCACGTGGTTGCTCGCGTGATCGCACAGGATGATGAGGCCGAGGTCCTCGCGCCCGCCGATCAGCTCGACGGGCCCGCGTCCGCCCGCGTCCGGGATCGATTCCGTTTCGGGGAACTGGAGCATGTCGCCCGGCAATATAGGAACTCGGGCACCGGCGCACCAGAGCCCCGGTGCGCGCGCGAAGGTTGACGCAAGGCGATGTTCGCGCTCACATCCCGGTGCGCGCCGGACGGCAACGGGAGACCCGGTTTGGCTTGGAATCAAGGTTTGACGGTGAAGCTGGCTGCGGGAGGAATCACGCTCGCGGCCCTCCTTGCCGCCTTCGCCGCATCCGACCGGGCCGCGGCCGAGTTCAATGTCTGCAACGAGACCACGAGCCGCGTCGGCGTCGCCATCGGCCATCAGGCGAAGGATGAGTGGACCACCGAAGGCTGGTGGACCGTGGCGCCCGGGGCCTGCGAGACCATCCTCCAGGCCGAGCTGACCGGCCGCTACTACTACATCATGGCCCGTGACTGGGACAAGGGCGGCGACTGGGGCGGCGCGACGCCCATGTGCGTTCAGACCAAGGTGTTCACCATTGCCGGAATCGAGGGGTGCGCGGAGCGCGGCTTCGAGACGACAGGGTTTTTCGAGGTCGATACCGGCAACGCGCCGAACTGGACGGTCGAGCTCACCGAGGATGGAGCCGAATAGGCGCGCGACCCGGCCTTCGGAACCCGTGCGCGGGCATGCCTTGTCCGGCGCCGATCTACAGCCGGTCGGCGAGGCGGTTCACTTCGAACGCAATCACGTTGGGCGATGAGTGATGCGCCATGTGGCCGACATCATTCAGGATCACCAGGCGCGAGTCCTCGACGTCGCCGGCGAGTTTCTCGGCCTGTGCCGCCGGCGGCGTGACCGCATCCTCGTCACCGGTGATGATCACCAGCGGGACCGTGATCTGCCGGTAATAGGCTGACTGCTCGGCGAGAAACGGTCCAAGAGCGACGATGTCCTGGGCATCGCTGGCGAACGCTGCCGGCTGGAGCTCGAGCGCGGCGGCGACTGAATCGGCGAAATAGCCCGGCACCTCCTGCGGCGCGAAGCTGCGCTTCAGCGCCAGGCGCTGGGCCATCTGCCCCCATGTCGGCGCCAGGACCTCGCTCAGGATCCGGCCCGCCCACGGCATGGCGACGAGGCGATGAACCAGCGCCGGCGTGCGCGCCGGCTGGTGCGACACCGGCGCGATCACGACCAGCCCGGCCACTTCCTCGGGAAAGCTCAACGCATAGGACAGCGCCATCGCGCCGCCCCAGTCATGGCCGACCATGATCGGCCGCTCGACCCCGATCCGGCCGAGCGCCTCGCTGAGCGCGATCGCCTGGCCCTCCGGCGTGTCGACATCGTCGCGGGCGATCCGCCGGCTCCAGCCGTGCCCGGGCCGGTCGACCAGAATGACCCGCCGGTCGCGCGCCAGCCGCTCGCCGAGGGAGACCTTGAGATCGAGCAGATTGGCGCCCGAGCCATGAATGAGAACGACGGGCGGGCCTTCGGCGTTGGCGACGCCCAGTTCGAGGATGTTGAGCGCTCCGCCGTCGACCTCGACATCGCGGCCCTCGCGTTCGTATCGGAATGCGAGGTTGGCCGCGCGCACGCGGGTCAGCGCCGCCATCCCGGCAAAGGTGGCCGCCACGACGAGGACGAGCAGGACAAGCGCGGTCGTCATCGCCCGGGCTGTGTGCCGGTTGCGCTCCGGCGCATGTCGTCGGCGCTCGCGCCACGGTCCGCCGCAAGGCGGGTCCGCCCCCCTGTCGCGACCGCACGCACTGGTGGAGCGAATTTGACATTCGAGTCCAGATTGCGGCCGGGTTCGCGCTCCAATGTCAAATTCAAAAGCTCCACCAGGATCAATAACTTGCTGGTGGTCCTTATGATTCCGACATTCGCTTGGGCGAGGGCTGCGAGGGCAGGCAAATGTCGCAATCGGACCACTAGATGTCGCGCCCCTCGACCTCGACCGAGAGTTCCTTCACCGCCTTCGACGCCGATTCGAGATGCGGATTGAAGGTGAGCGCCCTGCGAAACACCTCGAGCGCCGATTTTTCACGACCGGTTTCCTTGAGGATGGCGCCGAGACCCGACATGGCGCCGAAATGGCGCGGCTCGAGGATCAGCGTATGCTGGATGTCGGCGACCGAGGCGCTGTAGTATCCGAGCCTGAAATGCACGGTTGCCCGCCGGTTCCAGCCTTCGGCGAACCGGGGCTCGAGCTCGACGACTTCATCGAGGATCAGCAGCGCCGTGTCGAACTCTTCCTTCTTCATCGCCTCGAGCGCCCGGTCCATCAGCAGGTTGACGGTGTCGCTACCCGAATCGCCCCAGACCCGCCAGATCGACGCGGTCACGAGCTCGGCGTCTTCCTTGCTCGGCGCCGTCGCGAGGCTTTCGAACAAGGTGTCGAGCACCTGCTCGCGATCGCCGGCGTCAGCCGCCGTTTCGGCATGAACGCCGGCCCCCAGCAGCGCCGCCGCGAGGAACAGCGCCGAAGCGGCCAGCCGGGCCGGTATGCGTGCGGCATCAGTCATGCGATGAGGATATGCGCTGCGGGTGAGACGGTCAAAGCGCTAACGCGACGTGTGACACGTTCGTGCGAGGGCCGGAGTTCGCGGTGCGCGCGCGGCTTCCGCTCGGGCCGGCGGACCTTTGCTTCCTGCTCGAAAAGGGGTCCGGTTCCTCCGGCCGGCGCCGGGTTCAGCCCTGGCGCGCCTTGAACCGGCGGTTGGTCTTGTTGATGATGAAGACCCGTCCGCGCCTGCGAACGACCCGGTTGTCGCGATGGCGCTGGCGCAGTGACTTGAGTGAATTGCGAACCTTCATGGACCGGACCGCTTGTCTTGTCGGGGCCTGCAGCGAGCGCGGACACTATTGGCAGGCCATGGGGCTGTCAACCGGCACTGCGGCCCTGCCCAGGGTCATTCAAAGAACGGCGCCTGTGACGAGGGCGATTGCGGCAGAACGATCCTCGCGGAAGTTCTCGCGGGCTTCCGGGATGGCGAGGCCGGCGCGGCGGATGAGGGTGATGGCGAGGTTG
>Ga0326597_10005692_pt1 | contig 17231 bp, 15 predicted proteins | sample RVTome_12_FD_203789 | JGI IMG/M metagenome (GOLD analysis project Ga0326597, IMG submission 203789) | Soil microbial communities from uranium-contaminated site in the Upper Colorado River Basin, Wyoming, United States - RVT100D185 | ecosystem: Environmental > Terrestrial > Soil > Contaminated >...
CGGCCGTGGTCGCCCTTTTCCTCTACAGCTTGCTTCCCATCGTGCGCAACACACACGCGGGGCTCACGGGGATTGCACTGTCGTTGCGCGAGTCCGCCGAGGCCCTGGGACTCCCCCCGGCGGCCCGTCTGAAACGGGTGGAACTCCCCCTGGCCATGCCCTCGATTCTGGCCGGAATCAAAACCGCAGCGGTTATCAACGTCGGTGCTGCGACCCTGGGCGCCCTGATCGGCGCCGGAGGCTACGGCCAGCCTATCCTGACTGGAATCCGGCTTGACGACATCGGGCTGATTCTCGAGGGAGCGGTCCCCGCTGCTGCACTGGCCCTTTCGGTCCAGTGGCTCTTCGAATGGGCGGAGCGGCTGGTCGTGCCCCGGGGACTTAGGACATCCACCGGCGGTTGATCGCCTACGGGAATTGCGCAGCGCGGGATTCCGCCTGCCGCCCATGAGCGGCCCTATGGGCTAACTTAATCTTGACAAAAAATCCCCGGCGAGATAAATAGAAGCCACATAATTCCCGGGTGCCCACGAGGGATAATAGGGAAACCGGTGCAAATCCGGTGCGGTCCCGCCACTGTGAAGGCCACGAAAGCCGCAAGCAAGCCACTGTGTGCTTTCGTCATCCGCAATACGTCATTCGTCATTCGGCCCCCCGGCAGTACAGGAATAGATTCCGGGGCTCCCATTGACGGTTGACGATTAACGATTGACGAAGGCGGCGGGAAGGCGCGGTGAGTAGGACAAAGCCTGAGCCAGGAGACCTGCCTGGGGAAACAAGAGGCCGGCCTCTCCGACGGAGAGAGGAGGTTCTGATCGCTTACCCATCGGACCCTTCCCCCTCATCCACCAGACGAGGCTTTAAGCCCTCTCCCGACAACGATGCAATTGTTGTTATTTCTACTCATCTCGGCCTCCATCCATGGCCTGTTCCTGGTCCTGCCGTACCCACGGTCAAACCCGGGCGGCGGGCACGCCATTCCCGTTGCTCTTCTAGTAAGTACCGAACAGGTCGCCGCACATGCCATGACATCGCCGGCGACCCAATCCGCGCCACCACCACGGGCACCCAGCCCCAAGGAGCGCCCCACTCCCGTCAAAAAAATAACTCCTAAACCCCGCGTGGGAAAAACTGTTAAGACGATTGCTTCTAAACACCCGTCGCCGGCCCCCACCCGCAAAGTGGAACCCAAACCCGTCCTGAAGGTCGAGTCGCTGAATGAAATACCTGAGCCCGTGCGAATGGCGGCCACACACGCCCGTTCTCCACAGGAGATGCTCGATGAAGCAGTGGTGTCCCGGGAGGAATCGCATCCCGGGCAATGGGAACCCTTTGGGCAGGAAGAACCCGGGGAAAAAGCGCCCGCACCGGCGTTCGCCGCGGACAAAACGGGTCCTGGAACCGTCTCCGGAGTCCCGCTCTCAGTCACAGTTCCGTCGGCTGCCGGGATCCAGGCCCAGGACAACCAGGGCCGCGAGAATTCCGCCGGAGCGGGCTTCCAACAAACGACTTTCGTCCCCGCAGACTACGCATCCATCACCAAGCCTGACTACCCTCGCTGGGCCAGAAAAATGGGTTGGGAGGGGACCACCCTGCTCCGGGTTCTGGTGGACCGGGAGGGGAACAGCAAAGCCGTGGAGATTAACACGAGCTCCGGTTTTGCCGAGCTCGATCGCGCCGCCGCCAAGGCAGTGAAGAGATGGCGCTTCCATCCGGCGCGCTCCGGAAATTCGCCCGTGGACAGCTGGGTAAAGGTTCCCGTGATTTTCGATCTGAAGGAGTCTGCCCTGCTTGTGCACCGCTGAGGGGTGTTTTGTACCCACATGCGGGGAATAGAACCCGATAAGGAGATAGAGCAAACAAAAGAAGTTTAATTTGTTCGGCTGCAGACGGATGCAAGGGAAAGGGGTGAAAATCCCCTGCTGCCCCGCAACTGTGAAGGCTGAACCTCTCGCCTAAGCTGTAAGCTGGCCACTGTCCCGAGCCATGTCAAGGGATGGGAAGGCGGCGAGAGGCGACAGAGACAGAGATAGAGACACAAAGGGAGGCTTGTCTCAAATCTCTATCTGTCAGCGCCCAAGCCAGGAGACCTATCCGACCTGCCTTAACATTCCCCTTTCGTGGGAAAGGAGGCTGTATGAAAGTCTGGTTTCTTATCTTTTTAACGCTGCTGCCTGCTCCCCGGGCAATCGCCGCACAGGCTCAGAATGAAGAGCCCCTCAAACCGGTCCGGGTCAGCTCAACCCGGTTGAAGGACCTGGAAGAAGACGCCTCTAAAGTACCGGGAAAAGTCGTCGTCATCACCAAGGACGACATAAAAAGCTCCGGCGCCAGGACCGTTCAGGAGGCACTCCAGTACCAGACCGGCATCGTACTGTACGACCAGATCGGCAACGAATTTCAGTCCACAGTGGATTTGCGCGGTTTTAATGGGCAGCCGGTACCGGCCACCACGGTTTTTGTCGATGGGGTACGGATCAACGAGCCGGATTTTAATACGGTCAATTTCGACTTCATCCCCGTGGAGAATATTGAAAAAATCGAGATTCTCTACGGCCCTGGCACCATCTACGGACGCAATGCCCTCGCCGGAGTCATCAACATTACCATGAAGGGAGCCACGGACGACAACTTGATCGTCGGGGGCGAATCCGGCGGGGGGAGCTACGGCAGGCAGAGATACAACTTCAATGCAAATATCCCTCTGCCGCTGCCCAACCTGAAACACTTTTTCAGCGGATCCCGAGAACTATCCAATGGCTACCGGCAAAATTCGGCCGGCCGTCTGACCCGGTTGTACAACAAGCTTGCCTATACCAATAAGCATGGGACAGACTTGAGCTTGTCGCACACCCGCGTCGACGACCAATTGAAACAGGCCGGGTCGCTCACCCAACCCCAATTGAACCGCAACAGAAGGGACAATGGGACGCCAGGCGATTTCAAGGACAGCCTCTACGATCTGGTCTCTCTCAACGCGCGGAAGAAACTCCCCGCGGGCTTCTCGGTGGCCATGAACTCCTTTTACAGGAACAACAATTCGCAGAGCTTTGTCGTCGGCCTCACCAGTGTCTCCGATGCCGACACGGATTACGACCAATGGGGCGGGACTCTCCAGGTCAGCAACAACCGCATTTTGAACGGGCGCAACACAGTCAACGTTGGCGTTGAATACGCCAACAACCACTTCACCGCGGCGACCACGGGGGACTTCGGCGGCTTCCCCTTTACCATCGACACCTCGACAAAAGAGGACGTGGTCGGCGTCTATTTCCTCAACAAGCTGGACCTTTTTGAATCCCTTTCGGTTACCGGCGGCTTCCGCTACGATTGGGACCGGATGGATTACAACGACCAGGTCACCGCCGCCGCCGGTTTCACGGAGACGTTCAACCACGTCAGTCCGCGGGCCGGGGTGGCATACAATCCAACGCCGAATCTAGGCTTTTATTTCAGTTATTCGGAAGGGTTTCGCACTCCCACGGTGGCCGAGCTTCCCGCCTTCGATCCTCCGCTGTTCACCCCCGCCGTTGCGAACCTCGACCCGGTCACATCCCGGAACTTCGAGGCGGGGGTCAGAGGCAAGCTGCCATCGTGGTTGGAGGCCTCCTTTGCTTTCTTTTACACGCCGGTCAGGGACGAGATACTTTTTGTGGTCACGGACCCGGCAACTTTTTCCGGGCGCAACGTCAACATCAGCCGCACCCTCAGGCGTGGCGTCGAAATCAGCCTGAAGGCCCGTTACAGAGCGCTCATCGATGGTTTCCTTAACTATACTTACACCAAGTCCACCTTTGAAACCGATGTGCTCCTGTTCTCCGGCCAGGTCGGAAAAGGAGATCAGTTTCCCCTGGTCCCCAATCATCGGGTGGGCGTGGGTGTGAACGTTCATCCCATCGACCGCTTCACACTGTCGTTGTTTGGCGACTATGTGGGCCGTCAATACCTTTCCAACGATGAGCCCAACGACTTTGGCAAGCTGGAGGATTACTTCGTCTTGAACGGCAAGATAAGCTATAGCTGGGGAAACGTGACGGCATTCATCACGGGGAGCAATTTGACCAATAATAAATTCGAGACCTTCGGGATTGTGGGCGGCTTTCCGGCGCAACCTTTTCTCATTCCATCCCCGACGACCACGGTTTTTGCCGGCATGACTTTTCGCTTCGACAGTCTGTCAAGCTGGTTGGCAGGCAATGAACCTAAAGAAAATTGAAATACGGGGTCTATGAATCTTTCGCGCCGCAGGGCGCTGGCCCCTTGGGTCGGGTTGTGGGTCTTCCTTGCTCTAGGTTGCCGGAAGATGCCCCAAGAAACGGCCCGGAATGTGACCGACGACCTGGGGCATCAGGTCCGGATAAAACGGGACGTGCGCAGCATCGTCTCTCTCGTCCCGACGAACTCCGAGCTCGTGTGCCTGCTGGACTGTGGCCGCCTGCGGGGGGGCACGCGTTACGACCGCTTCCCCGAGGAACTCGTGAGAAGGGTCCGGGAGAACAAGATTCGCATCATCGGGGGGGGCTTCGATCCCAACCTGGAGATGATCGTCGACATCGGCCCTGATCTCATCCTGGCCAACGGGCCGAGCCAGCACAAGGCAACCCTCCCCTTGAGGAGAATGGGGTTTCCCGTATTCAGCCTTTACGCCCAGGACATCGAGTGGGTCAAAAAGGACTTTTTATTGTTGGGAGAGATCCTCGATAGAAGCGAAACGGCCAGGGCTATTGTGGCCGAGGTCGAAGTGGAATTGGAAGAGATTCGGAAACAATTCGGCGGGAGAAAAGGGAAACGGGTGTATCTCCAGACCTGGCCCGACCCCATGATCACCGTAGGGAAAAACTCTTTTTCGCAGTCCCTCCTCACCCTGGCGGGGGGCATCAACGTCTTTGAGGACATGCCCTTCGACTCCGGGCAGGTGAGCACGGAATGGATCATTCAACGCAATCCCGAAGTCATGATCTTCACGGACAATCATGTTGAATTCGTAAAACGAATTTCCGGACGTCCGGAGTGGCAACAGGTCGATGCGGTAAAAAACCATCACATCTGTCTCATCCATGAAACTAATCTAAGGCGCCGCATACGGTTCGCCGTCGGGGTAAAAAAACTATACGAGTGCATTTACGGGCATCCCGTCGGCGCGGCCGCGCCCCTCGGGGAGCAGGCGGGGCGCAAAGGTCCATGAGGGGATTCCAGGTCAAGCACGGATGGTTTGTCCTGTTCGGCCTTTTGGCGGCCTCGGTTTGCCTTGCCCTGAGTACCGGCCCGGTCAAGTTGTCCCTGTTCGCCATGTCCGTTACAGAACGGGCGATACTTTTCAACCTTCGCCTGCCCCGTCTCCTTTCCTCCTTTTTCGTCGGCGGCGGGCTCGCCCTCGCCGGGGCGATTTTTCAGGGCCTCTTTCGCAACCCCCTGGCGGACAGCTACGTGCTGGGGATCTCCTCCGGGGCCTCCCTGGGGGCCGCCTGCGCCATCGTCCTTGGCTTCACGTCGCCTCTGGCGGTCTTTACAGGCGTGACCTTCTTTGCGTTTCTGGGATCCCTCCTGGCCCTGGCCCTGGTTTTCTATTTCGGCTCGCGATACGGCTCCATCTCCCCCTTCCGTCTCCTCCTTGCAGGTCTGGGAGTAGGTTTGTTCCTTTCCGCTCTGGTAGCCATCCTCATGGTCATGGCCGAAGAGGAGCTCAAGGCCCTCATTTTTTTCTTTCTGGGAGGTTTTTCATCGTCCGGTTGGGAGACGGCCCTTGCGACCCTCACCTTGATCCCCATCGGGGCATGGATCGCCTACCTCTACGCGCCTGAACTAAACGTTTTATTGTTGGGGAATGATGCGGCACAAAGCAGCGGCGTCAATACCGTGGTCGTCCGCGCCCTATACGCCGTCACGGCGGCTTTTTTAACATCCGTATCGGTGTCCGTGGCCGGTCTAATCGGTTTCGTGGGCCTCATTGTTCCCCATATGGTGCGCATGATCATCGGCGCCGACCATCGAAGCCTGTTCCCCTTTACGTTCTTTGCCGGAGGTACCTTTTTAATTCTCTGCGATACCATCGCCAAGGTTGTGGTCGCACCGTCCGAGCTTCCCGTGGGCGTGGTCACTTCCCTTTGCGGGGTGCCCTTCTTCCTGTACCTGTTGAAAAGGGAGAAGGGGGATTACGGGTTATGAACGTCATGGCCAACGGACCGATCCTGGAGACCCAAGACGTCTCCTTCGCCTACGGCAGAGCCCTGGTCCTCAGGAGCATCAGTTTTGCCATCCAGCCGGGTGAATTTGTCGCCCTCATGGGACCCAACGGATCGGGAAAAACCACCCTGTTAAAGACCCTCCTGGGCATCCTGCGGCCGCTGAAAGGCGAAGTCTTGATCGATGGCAGGCCCGTGGATTCTTATGCTCCAAAACAGCGGGCCAGGCTCATCGGCTACGCAACCCAGGAACCGGCTTTCAACTTTCCTCTAACCGTGGCGGAGCTGGTTTCCCTGGGAAGGTACCCCCATGGGATGCGCTTGAAGCCCGCACTCCAAGACGAGGCCGCCGTAGAGGAAGCTCTTCGTCTGACGGAATCGACGTCGTTGGGGGACAGGAAATTTACCACCTTGAGCGGAGGTGAACGGCAAAAAGTCCTGATCGCCAGGGTCCTGGCGCAAACCACCCATCTCCTTTTGATGGACGAGCCGACGTCCCATCTGGATCTATATTTTCAGTTGCAGGTACTGGAGACCCTCAAACGTATTTGCCGAGAAAAAATGGCCTCCATTGTCGCCGTGTTGCATGATCTGAACCTGGTCTCGCTGTTCGCTGACAAGGCTCTGCTCCTCAAAGAAGGTGAACCCGTTGCTTTCGGCAAAGTCGCCGAGGTGGTCAACGAGCAAAGCATCAAGGCAATTTTCGGGGTCGACGTGACGGTCAAGAGCGAAACCGGAACCAACCACTATTTTTTTCAACGGCGGACTCTGCCGTGAGAACGGCCGTGAAATGACCGGGAGCACCTATTCCATGCGCGCCAAGACCTTGATGGTCCAGGGTACCGCCTCTTCGGTGGGAAAGAGCACCTTGGTCACCGCCCTGTGCCGGATCTTCAAAGAGGACGGGTGGAACGTAGCGCCCTTTAAGGCCCAGAACATGTCCCTCAATTCCTTCGTCACCAGCGACGGCGGGGAAATCGGTAGGGCGCAGGCCGTGCAGGCCGAGGCGGCGGGCATCGAGGCCACGGTGGCGATGAACCCCGTGCTTCTCAAGCCCGAGGCCGACAACCGGTCACAGGTCGTCGTTCTGGGAAGGCCCTGGGGATCCCTGCCTGCCCTGGACTATTACGCCATGAGGGCGCGCCTATGGAAAACGATCACGGCATCCCTGGAAAGTCTCCTGGAGCGTTACGAACTCGTCGTCATCGAAGGAGCCGGGAGCCCGGCGGAAATCAATTTAAAAGAAAGCGACATGGTGAACATGCGGGTGGCACTCCATTCGGCGGCTCCCGTACTCCTGGCGGCGGACATCGACCGCGGCGGCGTCTTCGCCTCCCTGGTGGGGACCCTGGAACTGCTGGACGAAGTGGAAAGAGACCGGGTCAAGGGCTTCGTCATCAACAAATTCCGCGGCGACCTTTCGCTGCTCGCCCCGGGGCTTCAATGGCTCGAGGAACGCACGGGAATCCCCGTGGCGGGCGTTGTCCCCTACGACCATGAGATCCGAATTGCCGAAGAAGACTCCTTGTCTATGCAACGGCGCCGGGCAATGAGCGCCAAGAAGGACTTCGTCCTGGACATCGCCGTAATCGGCCTGCGGCATATTTCCAACTTTGACGATTTCGATCCCCTGGAGCAGGAAGAAGGGGTGCGGCTGCGCTACGTGGAATGCGACCAACCCCTGGGAGATCCCGACCTGATTATTATTCCAGGGACCAAAAGCACCATGGCCGACCTGGTGGAACTCAAGGAAAGAGGCCTCGCCCGAAAGATTGCCGAGCGCGCCTCCCGAGGCGCTCCTGTCATGGGCATCTGCGGCGGTTACCAGATGCTCGGACGGGAGATCCTCGACCCCCACGGGGTAGAGTCGCCGGCGACACGAGCCATGGGCCTGGGCCTTCTCCCCGTAACCACGACTTTTTTCAGGTCTAAAACCACCCATCAGATCCGCGGGAAGGTGGCCTTGGCTGGCGGCCTTCTCAGAAACGCCCTGAACCTCCCCGTCGAAGGCTACGAGATTCACATGGGACAGGGCGAGGAACCGGACCGAAGGGCGCCCTTCACCATCGACGAACGCTCCCGCAGGCCTTGCCGCGCCATGGACGGTTCCCTCAACGCTTCCGGAACCGTGTTGGGCACCTACCTTCATGGATTGTTTCATAACGGTGAACTCCGGCGTTCCATCCTGTCAGAGCTTGCCGCACGCAAGGGCGCCGTCTTTAATCCTACGGGGCAAATCAAAACGAGGGAACAGGAGTACGCGCGGCTGGCCGCGCTGGTTCGCCGCAGCCTCGACATGAACCTTCTCTACCGGACCGTCGACCTTCAGCGGGAGGTTGACGGATCGCCTCGAGGCGTATTCGGTAAACCGCCGCATTCGAAACTGGACAAGCCGGGACCATGTGATTTAGACTGATCCAACACCAGAAGGAGGGCTTTTATGGCAGAGACGGAACCATCCGCCGGCGCAGCGAGCCCCTTTCCCGGCGGTTATATCGGCCGCGGGAGCAAGGTCAACGGTCGGTTTCTTTTCGAAGGCGCCACCACCATTGACGGGGAGATCAGCGGCGACATCCAGGTTCACGGACACCTCATTGTCGGAGAGCACGCCTTGGTAAAGGCCAAGATCGTCACCACCTCGGCCCTGGTCATGGGCAAGGTTACGGGAGACGTCCTCGCGGAGAAAAAACTTGAAATTCAACCCCCCGGAACTCTGTTGGGAGATGTCACGACACCCAACCTCGTCATCGGCGACGGGGCGATCTTTGAGGGAAATTCCTATATGAAGCGGGAGCAGAAGGAAGGCAAAGTCCTGCCTTTGCTTCGCCCGGCCTCTACTCCCGGGTCCACAGAGGCACCAGACTCCGATCTTTAGCCCGCACTAACCCGCGGTTGGTGATTCTGAGGGCCGGCAAGGTCACGAAGGTTAGAAAAAAAAGAGGATAGAGGGGTTTTTCGAACGGGGAGCCCCTTTCCTTCAAGCAGCGTTGCACCCGTCGTAGGCTCTGGCCTACTTTCTGCCAGGGTTCCAGGGAAAAGATTCCTCCCACGGGGAACCTCATCTTTTCCAACACCACGCCCCCTTGCACCACGGCCAGCCCTCCGCCATTTTCTAAAATCGCGTTGGCGCACCGAGCCATATCGCGGTCATTACTGCCCGCCACGAGCAACGCGTACTCGTCCAGGTTTACGGTGGTTCCCACCGCGCCGACCCTGCCTCCCCATCCCTTGAGAAATCCAAGGGAGATGTGCCCGCTCTCTCCCCGGCGGTCGAATACGGCGACCTTGAGGACGTCCCGGTCCGGAGCCGCCTCTACCGTCCCGTTGGTCGCACGGAGCTCCAGCACCGCCTCCCGCGTGATGGTGTGGTTTACGAGTTCCATCACGCGGGCCCGCGCGCCCGCCGGAGGGGCGGCGATACGAAAGTCCTCGGGTGCGACTACCGGCTTGACTCGCAGGGGAGCCAGGGCGCTCGGGGGAAGCGGCATCGCGTTGCCCGTAACCAGCGATTCCCCGCCTTGAGCCACCCGTCGGCCGGAGATCAACGTAGCCTCCACACGGACCTTCACAAGGTCCTCCAACAGCGCAAAATCTGCCCAGCGCCCCGGGGCGATACCCCCGATGTCGGCATCCAGACCCGAATAGGTCGCCGGATTGAGCGTCACCGCCTGAATGGCCTTGACGGGGGGGAGCCCGAGCTCCACCGCACGACGCACCAGGAAATCCACGTGGCCCCGGTCCTGGACGTCGTCCGGGGCCATGCCGTCGGTAACCAGCATCAGGCGTTGGGTGCTGAGTCCCCGCTTTACGATGGGGACAAGGGTACCCGCCATGTCCTGGCGAAAGGAACCCTCCCGAAGCATGGTCCAGTAACCGGCGCGAAGCTTTTCCAGGACCTCTTGCTCCCCCACGGGCTCATGGCAGGACGAGACCTGGGCCGCTGCGATAGCCGCGAGCTTTCGGTCTCTGGCCCCCGCGGTGTGGCCGTGTACGATCTTGCCGGCCCTCAGGGTCATTTCGATCCTCTCCAGCACCTCGGGGTCCCTCTGGATAAGCCGCAGCCAGGAGACCACCTCGCCCAGCCCGAGCACCCTTGGATCCGCCAGGCACCGGGCCACTTCCTCCTGGGAAAGCGACCGGGTCCGGCACAGGAGCGGGTCCTGGGGGGCCACCATGGGCACCAAGGTGTAGACCCTGAGGGGATGGCCTTCCACCTCGTCAAGAAAGAGCCGCACCCCCTCAAAGCCAAAAACCGCCGCATGTTCGTCGCAGGAGGACATGAGGGCGGTGGTGCCGTGGGGCACGTAGGCCTGGAGAAATTCATAGGGGCGGCAGAAGTGACCGATGTGGGTGTGGCCGTCGATAAAGCCTGGTGCGACGTAGAGATCCCGGACGTTCAGCAGCTCCGTCGCCTCCCCCCGGGTGTGGTCGGAGCTCTCCCCTACATAGCAGATTCGCCCGTCCAAAACGGCGATGTCCATTCCCTCAAGGATTTCCCCCGAATAGACGTTCACCAGCTTGCCGCCGGTGAGGATCAGGTCCGCCTTGATCTCGCCCAGCGCCCCCTGGATCAACCGTCCAATTTCTTCCTTGGCGCGCGCCATGATGCCATCCAATTAACACAACGGCTTGCCCTTTACCAAAAGCGCTCGTGACCCATGGCCACGCTCTTGCGCCGAGCCCGGCCATATTGTCTTTTCACCTTATTTTTAATACCCTTCCCACTATGGTTTCCCTAATGCTGAGCGGCCTCACCAAGAGGTTCGGTTCGGTCGTTGCGGTGAACGGGGCCAATCTTTCCGTCAACGACGGCGAATTGATGGTCATCGTGGGGTCAAGCGGCTGCGGCAAGACCACCCTGCTTCGCCTGATCGCGGGGTTGGAGATCCCCGACAGCGGAACGGTTTTTATCGGCGGCGTTGCGGTAAACGACGTGGCCCCCGGGCGCAGGGGCGTGCAGATGATCTTTCAGAACTACGCGTTGTGGCCCCACATGAAGGTTTTTGACGAAAGAAGGTTTACCAACCTCACCTTTCCACTGAAGATCCGGCAGTGGTCTCAGGACAGGATCCGCCAGGCCGTCCTCCAGCTCACCAAGGGACTGGGTATTGAAGAAAGCTTTTTTTCCCGCAAGCCCGCCGAGCTTTCCGCCGGGCAGCAGCAACGCGTGGCCCTGGGTCGAGCCATGACCACCACCCCCAGGATCCTGGTCATGGACGAGCCGCTGAGCAATCTCGACCCGCCGAGCCGGGCCAGGATGCGCCGGGAAATCCTTTCCTTTCACCATGAGCATCGCCTGACCACCCTCTACGTGACCCACGATCTAGCGGACGCCATTGCCCTGGGAGATCGCATGGCCGTCATGAGGGAAGGGAGCTTCGAACAGGTCGGAACCATAGAGGAACTGGCAGAGCATCCGGCCAATTCCTACGTGGCCGACTTCTTCATCGCCTCCGGGTTCGGGCCGAGCGGCGCCCGGGATTTGAGGAAAAACTTATGAGCACTACGGAGCGCCGCGCACGGGTGACAGCGTCTTTTTTTTATCGCAGTTACCGTCTCTGTTTCTGTCTCTGTCTCTTCTGGAGCCTGATACCCGTCCCTGCCGCTCATGCCACCTGCCGTGAGATCAACGTGGCCCGGGGTTTTCCCTCCCCCGCCTACGCCGCCGAATTCGACGCTACCATGCGGTATCTGGGACACAATTTCTTTCACATCACGACCAGCAAAGGGACCGAACTTGCCACGGATCCCCTGGGACCCGGCTGGTACCCCGATCCTCATGTTTCCGCCCACGTGGTCACCGTGGGCAGGGAACACTTCAACCACAACTACGTAGAAATCCTGCGGGGCAATCCCATGGTGCTGCGCGGGCTGAACCAATTTGGCGACGATTGGAACCGCGTAAGCGTCAATGTGAGGGAAGTTTTCATCTACAACATTCCCCTGTACCAGAACGGGGCAGACGGCGGATACCTCAAAGGGGCTGCCTTCGTATTCGACCTGGGCTCCCTTTGCATCGCCCACCTTGGCGACTTGAGCCACCCCCTGACACCCCAGCAGATCAAGCTGATCGGCAAGATCGATATCGCGCTCACGCCCATCGGCGGCAGATTCACCATGGCGCCCGAAACCGCCAGGGAGGTCGTGGCCCAGCTCAAACCCAAGATCGCCATTCCCATGCACTACCGCGACGACTTGAGGCGGGTGGAAGAGTTCGGTGAGGGCTACCGGGTGCGGTATCTCGACACCGACAGCATTCCCGTAAGCAAGGCCTCTCTCCCCTCTTCCACGGAAATCGTGGTCCTGCGTCCCTATGGCGCCGCAGCCTACGAATAGCCGCCAGACGTTAAAACAGGATGCGGCGCCGCTCAGGGCGGGCTAGAGCATTTCCACGACCATGGGCCGCTTTTCCTTGAACGTGTAAAGGGAGGCCGGACGATGGGCCCCGCGCCGGACCTTCTTCAAAGGGGTGAGAAGTCCCAGAGCGAGAATTTTCTTCCTGAAATTGCGCCGGTCCAAGGTCCGCTGCAAGATGATCTCGTAGATCTCCTGCAGCTCCCCCAAGGTGAATTCCGAAGGCAACAGGCTGAAGGCGACGTTGGTGTACTGAAGCTTGGCGTGGAGCCGCTGCAGGGCCAGACGGGCCACCTGATTGTGGTCGTAGGCCAGAGAGCGAAGCGCCGTGGCTGGACTCCATTTAATACCAGCGTACTTGTCCGCGTGCAGTAGCCTGACTTTCCGGTGCGGCAGCAGGGCCAGGTAGGAAACCGAAACCACCCGCATGGCCGGATCCCGCTCTGGCCTGCCAAAGGTATAAAGCTGTTCCAGGTAGACGTTTTTGACTCCTGTCCTTTCCCGGAGCTCCCGCTGGGCGGCTTCGTCCAGCGACTCCTCGGGCGGCACGAGGCCCCCGGGAAAAGCCCACATCCCGGCGAAGGGTCCCTCCTTCACCTGCACCAGCAGCGCCTGGAGTCTTTTTTCGTCCACCGTAAAGACCACGAGGTCCACGGCCACCAGGGGCGGCCCCTGACTATCGCCGGATTTTTGAAAAAATCTCCTGGGAGCCATGCCGGGATAGATCAGCGACTCATGTGGCAATACGGGCCACGGCTTCCAAATTCGGTAGCTTGGCTCGCATATGTCTTGACCGATCAGTGTTTCTATAACAACTTGAGACCATGATCAAGTTAATTTCCCATGACGGACTCCGGTCAAGTATAAGCGACGTGCCGCAGAGTCCTCATCTCTTCGCGCCTCGGAGGTCGAGCGTTCGCTTGTCCTGACCTCACCGTTACATCAGATGCCTGCGGCACCTAAAAACGCCAAACGTTGACGATGAACGAAGTTTCCCGTAAAAATATCACCATGATCGTCGGGCTCGACATAGACGGCGTGCTGGCGGATTTTTTGACGCCGTTCCTTCAGCTTTTGGAGGAAGAGACCGGCAGCGGGCCCATCACGGCGGAGTCGGTGACGGATTTCAACTTCACGGACCACCCCGTTCTATCGGAAAAGATCGTTTTGGAATGCTTCGAGAAGGTGTCCTACAGCCCCTCTTTCTGGAAGACCCTTTCGCCGCTCATAACCCCCGGCGATTGGCAAAAACTGGATAGTTTAAGCAGAGAGGACCGCCTCCTCTTCATCACCCACCGCTACGTGCGGGATACCTATGACCTCAACGCCGTTACCTGCGACTGGCTTAAGTTACACGGCATCAGCAAACCGGTGGTCCACTTCACCAACGAGAGCAAGGCCCCCCTGGTGGAAAACCTGGGGATCCGATTCTTTATGGATGACCGCTACGAAAACTGCCGGGACGTCGCCGAGCAAACCCAGGCCACGGTGCTCATGCCGCACCGGTCCTACAATCAGTCCTTCCAGCATCCCTCGGTCAAAAGAATTCAGAGCTTTGACGAACTGTTTACTTACCTTCCCTGAGGGGAGCGGTGGAAGGCCGCAAAGCGCAAAGAGCATAGCGCAAAGCTGGGAGAAGAAAGAGCAGAAAGCCGACGGGCCATCGGCTCCTAGGAGGGCGACACTTCCGGCCGCGCCCGATAGTTCCGTGAATATCTGAAGCTGCAGTGTCGGACGTCCGCGGCCTCCAGCGTCGCCCCCCGTCGCAGCCGGACCCAACTCGACCGTCGCAAGTTTCGGAAGGCTGAAGGGGCGCGGCAAGAACCCAGTGACGAGTAACGAGTGCTGAGCACCGATCAAATCAACTCACCGGGCTCTTTATGTTCCCGGCACTCAGTACTTTTAACTCAGTACTCGGAACTTCTCCCGTTGGCGACCGATAAAAGTGGCGCACATGAAGCTTCTGTGCTCCTGAGGAATACGGAGATGGGCTACCCGGGTCAGCCGGAAGCGGACCCCACGCGTTCCCATTGCGCGGGGGTCAAGGTTTTCAGAGCGAGCGCGTGAATACGCTCGCTTCCCATGTGCTCCTTGAGAGCGGCGTACACCAACTGGTGTTGTTCTACCAGGCTCTTCCCCTCGAAATCGGAAGAGATCACGAGCACCTGGAAGTGATCCCCTCCCCCGGTTAAATCCTGGACGTTGACGCTGCATTCGGCCAGCGCCTGCTTCAATACGGATTCTATTTCCTCGGGGTTCATCATGGGCCGATTCTACCACAACTCCTATAAAACGCTACCCTCCCCGCGACCCGGATGCATGCGCAGCGCCTGTATCTCATTTGACATGATTCGCCCGTCATGGTACCGACGGCCCCAGAACCTCGGCTTACCTGAAACACGGGAGGCAACCATGGCCATGACACAGCCGGCCGGCAAGTCCAATGAGGAGCGCCTGAAGGCGCTCAACGAGGAGATCCGTAACCTCGATCTACAGGCCCACTGGTGGGGTTTCGGCGAGAGCCGGTACCAAAAGCCCCAGGTATGGCGATGGGCCGACATCCGGCGGTGCCTCATGGAGGCCGGGGAGGTCATGCCGGTGGGGACGGACTTCTTCACGGACCGCCGCTCCATTCTCTTGAACACGCAAAGCGCCACCCTCTCGCTCGCCTTTCAGCTGCTCGTTCCCGGCGAAAGGGCACAGGCTCACCGCCACAATTTCTCGGCCATCCGCTTCGTGGTGGAGGGCAACGGCGCATACTCCACGGCGGACGGTGAGAAAATGTCCATGGAGCCAGGCGATCTCCTCACCCAGCCCAACTGGGCGTGGCACGACCATCACAACCCGAGCGACGGGCCCTGCATCTGGCTGGACGGTTTAGAAGCAAAAATGTCTCGTATCCTCCAGGCCTCGTTTCATGAGACCTGGCCCGAGGGAGTCTCCCAGCCCATCGCCAAGGCGGACGGTCATTGCCGCCAGGTTTACGGTCCCTTGCGCCAGCCTGGGGCTCTGAACCGAGGCATCCACCCGCCGGGCTTCTCCTACAAGTGGCAGGACACCCTGGATACTCTCAGGGAACTTGCCGGAGAGGGGCAGGTTGACCCATACGACGGTGTACTGTTGGAGTACACCAATCCCCTCAATGGCGGCCACACCTTCCCCATCATGACCTGCGCCATCCAGATGCTCCGGCCCGGCGAAAAAACCCGCCGCCACCGCCATACGGGCAGCACTCTGCACCACGTGGTCCGCGGGAGCGGCGTTACCACGGTGGACGAGGCTGTGACGCCGCCGCCGGGGGTGGATCCGCAAGAGCCGGTTCTCTGCGCGCCGGCCGCCACGCTGGACTGGAGGGAAAAGGACTGCTTCATCGTGCCGTCGTGGCGATGGCACTGGCACCGCAATGACTCCACCACCGAGCCCGCCATCGTTTTCTCCATGAGCGATCGGCCCCTTATGGAAGCCGCGGGCCTTTACCGGGAGGAGGGAGAATAGCGGTTACTATTCCCCGCAAGGGATCATTCACGGTTCAGCGCAAGTTTTTAACCACTCCCGGGCGTCAAACGATTTGCCCGTCACCCCCTCGGAATCTCCGGACGCCAGGTAGAGGAAAACCCCGGTGATCTCCTCTGGCGTCGGAAGGGTCAAGGGGTCTTCTTCGGGGTAGGCCTCGGCCCGCATCGCCGTCCGGGTCCCGCCCGGGTTCACTGCGTTCACGCGGATTTTAAAATCGGCTACCTCAGCGGCCAGGACCTGGGTGAACCCCTCCATCCCAAATTTGGAGGCCGCGTAGGCCCCCCATCGCGGCTTGCCTATCCGGCCGACGCCGGAGGATAGGTTAATGATGGACCCCTCCCGGGACGGGATCATGATTTTCAGAGCCTCCTGGGTGACCATGAATACGGCGGTGAGATTCACACGGACCACCTCTTCCCATTGGGAAAGAGGATACTCGGCGATGGGCACCCGCGGCCCCAGGAGACTGGCATTGTTAATGAGTACCTGGAGGCCACCGTACGTGCGGCTGACCTCCCGCATAAGCGCCCTTACGTCACGCGCCCTGGACACGTCCACCGCCAGCCAGCGCACCTCCCCTCCCGCTTTGCGCATCTCCTCGGCGGCAGCCGCGAGGTCTTTTTTTCCGCGCGCCGCGATGAACACCTTCGCCCCCTCGCGCGCACAGGCGGCCGCCACGGCCCGGCCGATGCCGCGGCTCCCTCCGGTAACGAGCGCGACCTTGCCCGTCAACTTTCCCATGGGCCTCTCGGTCGCACGCCGAACATCTTGGTTACCTAGCATGCAATGATGCGCTTTGACAGGCTGCTGCTCCTGTGTCACTTTTGATGATCAGCCGTCGTCCTTTGGATACGAAACCAAATGCAAGCGGCATGCAACTATGAACCTTAAAACCTATCAACGGGTGCTTCTCTATCTCCTGGGGGTGCTCTTCCTCACCTGTGCCTTGAGCCCCTGGGCCGCCCGGTCGTGGGACCTCATCGCCTCCTACCGGCCCCAATGGCAAGAATTGAACTATTCTTTCGCGCGGATTTTTAATCGCCTCTTCATGGTACTCGGGATCCTTCTCTTTTTTCCCTGCATGCGGTTCCTCGGGATCCGGTCGGCGGCGCAGCTCGGCCTGTCCAATCTCCGCAAGGACTACGGCGATATCTTGGCGGGCGCTCTTCTCGCTCTGTT
>Ga0326597_10005693_pt1 | contig 17230 bp, 19 predicted proteins | sample RVTome_12_FD_203789 | JGI IMG/M metagenome (GOLD analysis project Ga0326597, IMG submission 203789) | Soil microbial communities from uranium-contaminated site in the Upper Colorado River Basin, Wyoming, United States - RVT100D185 | ecosystem: Environmental > Terrestrial > Soil > Contaminated >...
CAACTCGTGCTTGCCCTCGCGCACGGGGGCTTCCGGTTCGGGAAGCATGAGCGCCTGAGCGCGCGAGCGAGGTCCCGGCGAAACGGTGAAGCGCGCGACGTGCAGCTCCTCGCCCTGCGATGGGCCCATCATGCCGCCCATCATCCCTCCCATCATGCCGCCGCCCATCATGCCGCCGCCCATCATGGAGTCCATCATGTCGAGGCCCGAGAACGCCCGGCTGACGAGCGCGATTTCCGCGCCGTCGCGCCGCACGCCGAAGTCCTCGAGCAGCTCTACGCGCTCGAAGGGGAAAAGCGTCACGTAGGAGCGCTCCTGGACGCCTTCCCCGCGGCTGAAGAGGCCGCCGTCGGAGGCAATGACGCGCAGCGGCCGGCCGTCGGACCACGCCAGCTTGTAGATTCGGGCGTTCGACACGTTGGCGATGCGAAGGCGGTAGGGGCGCGGCGCCACCCTGAAAGCCGCGTCGTCGACGCCGTTCACCAGCACGCGGTCGCCGAGCACGCCGTTCATGTCGTCCATCATCATGCGCTTGAAGATGAGCTCATTGCCGGCGCCGAAGCGGCGATCCTGCAGCACAAGCGGCAGCTCGTGCTCCGGATCCGGCAAGCCGGCGTCGCGCTCGCGCGGCTCGCGCACGATGAGCAGCCCGGCGAGCCCATGGTACGTCTGCCGCCCGGTGATGCGGTGGGGGTGCGGATGATAGAGATAGGTGCCTGCCGGATTGCGCACGGTGAATTCGATCGTGTAGCGGCCGCCGGAGCGCACCGCCTGGTGCGGATGGCCGTCGGCCGAGTCGGGGACGATCATGCCATGCCAGTGGATGACGGTCGGCTCGCCGATGCGGTTCACGACCTCGATGCGCACGCGCTCGCCGCGCCGCAGCTCCAGCGTCGGACCGAGGTTGCCCGTCGATTCCCGGATCGCGTCGGGCCGGCCGCGCAGCACTTTACCCGTGTACCGCAGTCCGCGGGTTTCCGCACCCGAGCGGATCGCCATCGCGGCGGGCGCCGCGACGATCCTCAGGACCAGATCCGGATCCTCGGCGCCGAAAGCGGTGCGCAGGGCGGTCGGCATCGCCAGCGTGCCGCCGGCGGCGGCGAAGGACTTCAGAACGTTGCGTCGGTTCCACATGGTCACCCTCGTATGCGCAAACGCAGCGCCTCGACGATCTCCGGAGCGTCCCACTTTTCCGGTCCCGTCTTGCGCCAGCGCTCTTTTCCCTGCCGGTCGAGCAGCAGCGTGGTCGGCACGCCCACGATGCGCAGCGTGGTACCCGCCTGCATCGACGGATCGACGTAGGGCGCGAGCGCGCGAATGCCGATCTCCTCGTAGAAGCGGCGCACCACCGCCATGCCGTCTTTGTCGATCGACAGCGCCACCACCTCGAAGTCGGGCCCGCCGAGCGCCTGCTGCAGCCGATCGAGCGCCGGCATCTCCTCGCGGCACGGCGCGCACCACGTGGCCCAGATGTTGAGCAGCACCACTTTGCCGCGGAAGTCTTCGAGGCTGTGCGCTCTTTCGCCCGCGCCCAGAAAGGCTACTTGCGCCACCGTCTGCGGCACGGCGGCCCAGCCCACGCCAGCCTGCGGGACCGGCGCAGGAGTATTCCCGCGCCCCGCGAGGTAGGCAGCGACGCCGGACGCCACGAGCACCACCATCCCGAAAATGCCGAGCCCGGCGCGAAATGTCATTCGCCGCGGCCGCTGTCGGCGATACGTTTCCAGGAGCGGCCCGTGTCCTTCGACAGGTAAACGCCGCGTCCGAACGTGGCAATCGCGTACTCGGTGCGTACCACGGGGTTTTGCGCGATGTAGGCGATCGCGTCTTTAGGCAAGGGGGGCAGGGCAAGCTGCGCAGCCGCGCCGCCCGACAAGGGAACGCGCGCGAGGCGCGCGCCATTCTGATACCCGCCGTACCAGAGGTGCTTGCCGTCAAGATCGAAGAACACCGACAGGCCTTCCAGGCCGCCCGCCAGCATCTTGAATTGCTCGCCCGAGTCGCGCGACAGGTACACGCCGATTGCGGTCGCGACGGCGACGGTGGCAACGTCGTCCGGATGCACGGCGAGCGCGCGAGGCGCGCCCTCGAGCCCCGCCGCGCGCGCGGGCTTCCACAGGAATCCCTCGTTGCGCGTCGAATGCAGGCCGGTCGCGCGCATGCGCGAGTTCGGTGCGGGATTCCACACGTAGACGGCATTGGTGTTCCAGCTCGTGGCGAGAAGATGGAAGTCCGTCTCGCCCTCGAGCCCGAGCCTGTCCCAGGTCTTGCCGCCGTCGCGGCTGCGGATCAGGCCGAAGGGATTGACCAGCCCCGAACCCGCGGCGGGATGGCCGCTGCTGTAGAGGTGCCGCGAGGTCGCGGAGTACCCCATGTAATCGTGCTGCGGGCCCGGCGCTTTAGACCACTTTCCCCCGGAGTACACGGCGAGACCATGGTGGCTCGGTATCATGAGGCGCTTGCCGTCGGCACTGTAGGCGAGCCCGTGTACGTGCGTGAGGGTCACCGCCTGCTGTGCACCGGCGGCAAAGGCCACACCGGCCAGGGCGGCGGCAGCGAGAAACAGGGTCGAACGCGTCATCTTTCTCCTCTCAAACGGATTTTCAAGGCTTTGCGCGCGCAGCGGCATCGAGTATGCGCCGCGTGTCTTCAAGCGGAATCGCCCCGGAGAAGCGCTCGCCGGTCTCCACGAACCACGTCGGCGTCGAGCTCGCACCGAGCTTGCGCCCGAGCGCCACCAGCTTCTCGACCGGCGTTTCGCAATCGGGGGAGGCCGTGGGCGTGATGTCGCGCAGCATGAGGTCGTTCCACGCTTTTGCCCGGTCGGCCGAGCACCACACCGACTTCGTGAGGGGAACCGACTCGGGCCGGATTACCGGAAAAAGAAAGATGTGCACGGCGATGTCGTCGAGCTTGGCGAGGTCCTTCTCGAAGCGCTTGCAGTAGGGGCAGTTCGGGTCGGAGAACACGGCGATCTTGCGCCGGCCGTTGCCGCGCTTCGTGGTGATGGCGTCACCGAAGGGAAGCGACGCCCAGTCGATCGCATTGAGCTTTCGCAGCCGCTCCTCGGTGAGATTGCGGCCAGTCCGGCCGTCGAGCACCTGGCCGACGACGATGATGCGCGCGCGCTCGTCCACGTAGAAAAGCTGCGGCCCGTTCGGGCCGCGGATCGCCACCTCGTAGAGACTGCTGCCGGGCACGCGCTCGATCTGCTCGATGCGGGCTTCGTCGCCGAGGCGCGACTGAATCAGGCGGCGCACCGCCGCTTCGTCAGCCATTGCGGCGCTTGCCAGGGCGACGAGCACCATAATCGCCGCTACGCGCTTCATCGCAGACCTCCTCTGGTCAAACTCACTTCCACCCACTGCTCCTGCGGGATGTAGCACACGCCGCTGTCCGAGCAGCCCTGCGAGATCACCTTGAGTTTCACGCTGCGGCGCGCGAGGTCCGCGCCGCCGAGGGGCACGCGGATGCTCACGCGATCGCGGAAGATTTCCGACCGCCCGAAGAACGGGTCCTGCTTCACTTTGCCGTTCGGCAGCTCCGCATCTGCGATCACTTTTCCGGTGGCGGTTTCGAAGCGAAAGCGGTCGCGATACAGGTAGTAGCCCTCGGCGATGCGGAACTCGACCTGCGCGCTGCGCGCATCGAGCGCCACCACGGTAAGCCGAAACGCGTCCGCGGGATCGAGGAGATCCTGCGGTTCGATTGCCGCCGCCGGCGGCGCGAGAACGACTGCGAGCGCCGCGAGAACACTCGCACACCGGCCCGACACAGGCGAAAGTGCCATCATGATCTCGAACAATCCTTGCGAACGAAAGTCGAGATTTCCTCGGACCGCGCGAACACGATCTGTGCCCGATCGCCCTGCATGCCCTGGCCGACCAGGACGGGCCGCCCCGGCGCCGGCCCGCTCGCGCTGGAATCCGTCTTGAAGCGCAGATTGAATTCCCAGAAAGGCAGGGTCGCCCCTTCGCTGTTGGTTACGAAATAGGTGTCGCCACAGTGGCGCAGCTCCCGCACCACGGCATTCGGTGGCGCCTTTTTCAGGTCGGGCAGCGCAGCGACGCGCCGCGCAGCGGGTGCCTTGCCCTCGGACGCCGCGCGCAGGTACGCCACGAGGTCGGTGCGCACCTTCGCATCGGCGATCCCGCCGAACAGCATGAAATTGCCCGGCACCGCCTTTTCGGGATTCGCGAGCCAGGTGTCGAGCGAGCGTTCGTCCCAGACGATTCCAGAACTCCTCAGGGCCGCAGAGAACCTCGGGAAGCCCTCCGCGGTGCCCGCATTGCGGCCCCACAGCCCTGCGAGGCTTGGCCCGGTCAGATGCCGCCCCGGCTCCAGCGTGTGACAGGCCGCGCAGGCGCCGAATGCGCGCGCCCCGCGAGCGCTGTCGCCCTCGCCTAGCGCCGGCGCGGCGGCGAGCCATATCGCGATCCAACCACATGTGACGCTGCGAATCCTCACCTCAGGCAGACCCCCGGCCGATCAGCAGCCGCAGGTCATGCGCGATGCCTTCCGGCGCCGCGTCGTGCGACCTGAAAAAGAGGCGCAAGCGGCCCTCGGCGTCGATGACGTACACCTGCCCGGAGTGATCCACGCCGTACTGTCCATGCGCGTTCGGCGCATGCGCGTGGTGAAAGATCTTGAACTCCGCCGCCGCGCGCGCTACCGCCGGCTCGTCCCCGTGGAGGCCGAGAAACGACGGGTCGAACGCGGCCACGTACTGCGCGAGGACTTGCGGCGTGTCGCGCTTCGGGTCCACGGTGACGAACAATCCTTGGACCCGCCGCGCATCCTCGCCCAGGAGACGACGAGCCTGCGCGAGCGTGGCGAGCGTGGTCGGGCAGACGTCCGGGCAGTGCGTGAAGCCGAAGAACAGCATCACCACCTTGCCGCGGAAGTCGGCGAGCGTGCGGGGCTGTCCCGTGTGGTCGGTGAGGCTGAGCTCCCTGCCCCAGGGCGCCCCGGTCACGTCGACTGCGTTGAATTTCGGCGGCTCCGCGCCCAGCCGCAACAACGCGTAGCCCGCCGTACCGATCGTCAGCGCGACGGCGCCGACGGCGAGCCAGAGTAGTCGGACGGCACTCATCTCGGCGCGGCGCTCGCCGACATCTGCGCGCGCGCTTCGCGCACCTCGCGCGAGGTCCAGCGCGACTTGATGAAAGCGAGCACCGCCCAGATCTCGTCGTCGGCGACCCGGCCCGCGAACGCGGGCATGTCGGAGTCGTAGGCCGGGGGCGCGTAGGGCGGCACGAGGCCGTCCTTCGTGATCGCGAAGAGCACGCGGTCCGGGTGGTGCCAGGTGTGGCCGGTTTCGTCGTGCGGGGGCGCGGGCAGCCGGCCGTTCGGCAAGCGCCTGCGCCACTCGGGCTGGCCCTCGAGCTTCGCGCCGTGGCACGCGGCGCATTGCTGCGCGTAGACGCGCTCACCGCGCGCCACCCGCGCGGCGTCGCCGGGGTCGGCGCGCGGATCGTCCCATTGGGAGGACGTGTCGGCGCAGCCCGCGGCCATCGACACCAGCGCCGAAAGGCCGGCGAGCACGCCGAGAAAGCTTCGCCGCGCCTGCGGCGATCGCGATGCGAAATCCTTCACGAAATCTCCGTCGTCATGACCCGAAAGCGGGTCGGTGAGCCGCGGGCCTGCGGGCGCGCGGTGCGATCAGACGGCGGGCTTCGGGGGCGCGGTGTCGGGCGCCCGGGCGGGCGGGGCGATGAGCCGCGCGAGGAATGTCTCGGGTGAATCCGAAATCCGGGAGGCGAGCTCCCGGTCCGGCGACGCGAGCAGGAGCGCCGCGCCCGCACCCGCGCAATCGGCCGCCGCGGGGCTGCTTCCGCAGCAATCCGTCCCGCTCGAACTCGCCTCGGCGCCGCAAGACGCTCCTGTGCCCGAGAGTTGCGCCGCGGCGGGAAACGCGGCGGCCAGCGTCACGGCGAGGAGGAGGGCAAGAGCTCGGCGCATTCGGCAAGCAGGCTAGCAGTGGGGTCGGCGACCGGTCAATCGATTGTCCGTTCGACCGCCGCGAGCCGCCATGGTTCGCGAATGCCCGGCAATCGGCCCCTGGAGCTACAGCACGGCCGGCTTGTCCGGCAGCTCGTTGCGGCCGCCCGGGCGCGGCGGGTAGTGCCGCGCGAGCAGCCGCGAAACCTCCCGGATGCCCTCCAGGATGGCCTCCTCGAACGCGCCGCGCGCCAGTATCGACTCCATGCCGCGGCAGATTCTCTCCCACTCGCCGTGCGCCACCTCGGCGTTGATGCCTCGATCGGCAACGATCTCGATATCGCGGTCGGCGACCAGGAGATAGATCAGCACGCCGTTGTTTTCCTCGGTGTCCCACACGCGCAGTTGCGAGAACACCTCGATGGCGCGCTCGCGCGCCGACTGTCCAACGAACAGTGCCGCACTGTCCAGCGCACCCTCGGCGGCGAAGCGGATCTCGCCGCGGTGCGTGGTCTCGCTCTTCGCGATCGCCTGCTCGATCGAAGCCAATGCGCCCGCGGGAAGCGCGCGCGGCAAGGAGAAGAGGTGCCGCGCGATGCGCTTGAGGTCCATCGCTACCAGCGCCCCGATGCGCCGCCGCCGCCGAAGCCACCGCCGCCGCCGCGGAAACCGCCGCCCCGCCCCCATCCGCCGCCGCCGAAGCCTCCGGGAAATCCGCCGTAGTACCTGCGGCCGGCACCGCCGCCGACGAGCGTGACGATGAACGCGAGGATGCCCGCCATCACCGCGATCGATACCGCGCCGACCAGCAGCCACGCCACGGCGGCCACTGCGCCGCCCGCGGCGACGGAACCGACGGTCCTGCCGAGCATGCGGCGCAGCAGGCCGCCGACCACCATGGCCAGAACGAGCAGTATCGGCAGCGACTGCCCGAACCCGCCGCCCACTTGCGGCGCCGGACTCGCCGGCTCGGGCAAGGGCTCGCCGTCGATGACGCGGAGCATGCGGTCGACGCCGGCATTGATGCCGCCGTAGAAGTCGCCCTCGCGAAAGCGCGGCGCGATCGCCTCGCGGATGATGCGGCTCGCGGTGGCGTCGTTCAGCGCGCCCTCCAGGCCGTAGCCCACCTCGATGCGCAGCGCGCGGTCGTTCTTCGCCACGACCAGGATGGCCCCGTCATCGACATTCTTGCGGCCGATCTTCCATCGCTCGGCCACGCGCAGCGCGTACTGCTCGATCGCCTCGGGCTCGGTCGTCGGCACCATCAGCACCGCGATCTGGCTGCCTTTACGCGCTTCGAACGACTGCAGCATCTGCTCGAGCGATGCCGTCTGCTCCTTGGTCAGCGTGCCGGTCAGGTCGGTGACCCGGGCCGTGAGTTGCGGAACGGCGACCTGCGCCCACACCGGGAGCGCGAGCAGCAGGAGCAGCAGCGCCCGCATCACTTGCCCTTCTGGCCGAAGTCGACTTTGGGCGCCTTGGAGATGTCGCGCTCGTTCTCGACGCTGAAGTTGGACTTGGTCTTGAAGCCGAAGGCCATCGCGGTCAGGTTGGACGGGAACTGCCGCACGGTCACGTTGTAGCTTTCCACCGCCTTGATGTAGCGGTTGCGCGCCACCGTGATGCGGTTCTCGGTGCCCTCGAGCTGCGCCTGCAGATCGCGGAAATTGGCGTCGGACTTGAGCTGCGGATAGTTCTCCGCCACGACCAGCAGCCGCGACAGGGCGCCCGTCAATTCGCCCTGCGCCTGCTGAAAGCGCGCGAAGGCCTCGGGGTTGTCCACCAGCTCGGGCGTCGCCTGGATCGAGCCCACGCGCGAGCGCGCCTCGGTGACCCGGGTGAACACGTCCTGCTCCTGCTTGGCGAACGCCTTCACCGTTTCCACCAGGTTGGGCACGAGGTCCGCGCGCCGCTGGTACTGGTTGAGCACCTCGGACCAGGCCGCCTTCACCTGCTCGTCGGTGCTTTGCAGCGTGTTGTAGCCGCAGCCGGACAGCAGGAGCAGCACCGCAACAGCCAAAGCCAGACTGATTCTCGACAATGTCATGGTTTCACTCCGGTGACGACGTATTCCCTGAGCATAGCTCAGAAGAACCATTGCATATGGGCGTAGTAAACGTCGTTGAGACGCGCGTACTCGCTTCCCTGGCCGCCGCGGAAAAGCTGCGCGCCAATCGTCAGATCGACGTTTGTTGTCAGCGAGTATACGAGGCTGGGCGAGAAGTACCGGCTGCGATCGTCCAGGTTCACCACCAGATAGTTGGTCCATTTCAGAAGCGGCGTGATCTCGTAGCCGGCATAGCCGCCGAGATACCTGCGCCCGACGCTTTGGATTCTGCCGGCGAACAGCGAAGCGAAATCGTAGGCGCTCCGCTCGGACGCCCCGGCGCCGTTGTAGTAGAGCTCGCCGCTCAGCGTGAGCGTATTCGCGAAGGCATGGTCGACCGCGAGCACCGCCCGCCAATAGTCCGGCACCGTCTCGTGCGCATTGCGGGTCAGCTCCGCCCGGACGCCGGTGGTTCTTATCTGTGTGGCGATATCGGCGCCAAGGACGTCCTCGCGCCGGAAGCGCCCGGCAACGAGCGAATAGTCGACGCCTGCCGCGTTCGCGTGCCAGTTCAGCGCCCTGGTCGATTCCTTGCGCTCGTGCCGCGGCGCGTACACCGCGCTGAGCCGCGAGAGCGGGCCGAACTTGTGCTCGACGAGCGCGGCGTCGACCCCCACGCGCTCCTCGCGCTCGAGGGCGATCGGGCTGAACGGGTTCAGGAGATCGAGCGCGCTCCAGAAGCGCCCGGTGCCCCACGCGATGCGCTGCCTGCCGAGACGCACGTCCGTATCGCCGGAGCTCAGCGTCACGCTTGCGCGGTAAAGGCGGTGCCGGCCGTAATACGACACCGCCTCGGCGTAGTTGGCTTCGGCGTCCCAGTACTGATCGGGCGGCTGGTCCTTCTGCAATGCGAACTGACCGGTATGCAGGTAGCTGCCGAGCAGGACCTCGTTGTCGTACTGCAGGTCGAGCGCGACGTTCTCGGCCGGCTTGCCTCTCAGCTCCAGGCGCAGACGGTTCAGGTCGACGGTGTAGCGCTCGCGGCCGGCCAACACCGTCTCCGATCTCGCGAGAAGGTTCTTGTAGTAGCCGGAGAGCTTCAGGCCCTGGACGGCTTCCTCCTCGGCCTGCGCGCCGCCCAGCGCCGCCGCGAGCACGGCGAGCACGGCCGCGCGCCTAAACATGCCGGATCGCGGTGACCGGGTCGAGCCGCGCCGCCTTCGCCGCCGGATAGAGCGACACCATAACGCTCGCGAGCAGAAGCGCGATGCCGGGCACCACGATGGTCTCGGCGAAGACCTGCGGATAGACCACGCCGGTGAGCCCCGGGATGGCGGAATAGTCCCGGAAGAACCCGGAAAGGTCGATACCGCGGCGCCCGGTATATTCGACGAGCGCGACGCCGATGCCGTAGCCGAGCAGCGAGGCGAGCGTCATCAGCACGATCGTTTCGTACACCACCATGCGGCGGATCGCGCCCGGCGGCGTGCCCAGCGCCATCATGACGCCGAATTCGCGCGTGCGCTCGGCCACCGCCATGAACACCGTGTTCATGATCGCGGTGGCGACGACCAGCAGAAACACCGCCAGGATGATGTTGCTCACGACGCGGTTGAATCGCACCATCTCCTCGAGCTGGGGTAACAGCTCCTGCCACGGCACCAGCGCGAGCCCGGGATCCGCGACGAGCTGCCGTAGCTGCGCCGTCGTCGCGCCGAGCCGGGCGCGGTCCGTGAGGCGGATGTTGGCGGTCGACACCCGCGCGCCGAGCGCGAGCAGCGACTGCGCCGCGGGCAGCGTCACGTAAGCGAACGCACTGTCGAACGTGCTGCTTTCGGTAGCGAAGATCCCGCCCACCCGGTAGGCGGCGGTTCCCAGTTCGCCATCCGCGGCTTGCGCCATCACCACGACCTTTTCGCCGAGCCTCACGCGGAGCTTCTCGGCCAATTTGCGGCCGATCATGATCTCGCGATCGGCGCCCGGCTCGATCGCCCGGCCCTCCACGATCGTCCGATGAATGAAGGTGACGCCGCGCTCGGGGATCGGGTCGATCCCGATCAGGACGATGCCTTCCGATTTGGTCGCGCTGCTTGCCAGCGCCTGCGCTTGCACGCGAGGCGCCGCGGCGGCGACGTTCGCCGCCCCGCGCACGCGCTCGAGCAGCTCCCGGGGCTTCTCGAGCGCAAGCTCGGGCGCGAGGTCCTTGCGAAACCCGGTGCGCTCCAGCTGGATGTGCCCGGTGAGATAGCGCGTCGAGTTCTCGACCGTTTGCTCGAAGAATCCGTCGAAAAAGCCGAAAATGAACACGAAGCAGAGGATGCTGAAGGCCGCGCCGCCGGCCATGATCGCCGTGCGCCGCCGGTTGCGCAGGATGTTGCGCGCCGCGATCAGCATGAACACCGGCCAGCGGGAAGACGCCGCCGCGCCGCCTCCCGACCCGCCGCCGGCGCGCGCGAGGCCGCGGATCGCTTCGACCGGCTCGAGGAGCGCCGCGCCGATTGCGGGATAGAGCGCGGTGAGGCACGCGGTGACGAACACTATCGCGGACAGCATGAAGCTGCGGTCGGTGCGCACCGCCGGATAAATGAAATCCGAGAGGCCCGGCATGGTGCGCAGCCCCGCTTCGAAGGCGCCGAGATCGATTCCGGTGCGGCCGAAGTACGCGGTCAAGCCAAGGCCCAGCACGTTGCCGAGCGCAAGGCCGGCGACGCCGAGGAGCATCGCCTCGTAGAGCACCAGCCGCAGCAGCCGGGCGCGGCTCGTGCCGACCGCGAGCATGATGCCGAACTCGCGCGTGCGCTCGAGCACCGCCATCAACACCGGGTTGGCCACCGCCGCCGCGACGACCACCAGGAACGCCAGGAGCACGACGTAGCTCACCACCTCATGAAAGCGCACGCTCACCGCCACCATCGGCAGGAGGGTCGGCCAGCCGGGCACTTCGTAGCGCTCGCCCAGGCTCGAAGCGAGGCTCGCGCGCGCCGGCTCGAGCGCGCCGCGATCCTTCAGCCGCAGCGCGATCGCGCTCGCCCCGTCCGGCGCGGCGAAGAATTCGCGCACCGCATCGAGCGGCATCACCGCGAGATATCCGTCCAGCTCGTCGATCTTGGTGCGAAAGACGCCGCGCACTCGGTAGCGCCCGCTCGCGACCGAGCCGTCGTAAGCCTGGCCAACGAGCACCAGCTCCTCGCCCGCCTTGAGCCCGAGCGCCTCGGCGAGCTTCTCGCCGACCAGAACGCCTGCCGCGCCGGGGCCGAGCGGCGCCCCGTCCACGATTGCATTGAACAGCACGCTGACCTTCGCCTCCTCCTGCGGCACGACGCCGACCACGACCACGCCGCGCGACTTGTCGCCGCGGCTCGCCAGCGCCTTTCCCTCCAGGCGCACGCTCGCGGCCTCGACCTGCGGATGCTCGCGCACCACCCGCAGGACAGGCGCGGCGTCCGCGATCGTCAGGTCGAGGCTCGGATCGTCGTGATAGCCCTTCAGGTGGACCTGCGCATCGGCGGCGAAATAGCGCGTCGTGTTCTCGACCATCTGCCGGTTCATGCCGTCGATGAAGCCCCACATGAAGGTCATCGCCGCGAGGCCGATCGCGATCGAGGACACCGTGATCGCCGAGCGCCGGCGGTTGCGCAGCACGTTTCTCGCCGCCAGTCCGAGCAGCATTACGCCGGCCTGCGCTCGTCGGCCACGACTTGGCCGTCCTTTAGCCGGATCACGCGCCGTGCGCGCTCGACCACCATCGGATCGTGCGTCGAGAACACGAAGGTGACGCCCTTGTCCTCGTTCAGGCGCCGCATCATGTCCATGAGCGCGCCGCCCGCCTCGGAATCGAGATTCGCGGTCGGCTCGTCGGGCAGCACGATGATCGGCTCCGCGGCAATGGCGCGCGCGACCGCGACGCGTTGCTGCTGGCCGCCCGAGAGCTCGCGCGGGCGCCGGTGCTCGAGGCCCTCGAGCCCCAGTTCCTTGAGCAGCCCGAGCGCGCGCGCGCGGCGCTCCAGCTCGGGCGTGCCTTGCAGCAGCATCACGAATTCGACGTTCTCGAGCGCCGAGAGCACCGGGATCAGGTTGAACTCCTGGAACACGAAGCCGATCTTGCGCAGGCGCACCTCCGAGAGCGCCGACTTGCTCAGGCGCCCGATCTCGGTGCCCGCCACCCACGCCCGCCCGCCGCTCGGCGCATCGAGCCCGCCGATCACGTTGAGGAGGGTGGTCTTGCCCGAGCCCGATGGACCGACCAGCACGGCGAAATCGCCCTTGCGGATCTCCAGATCCACGCCGCGCAGGGCGTGGACCTCGATGCCGTCGTGCCGGTAGACCTTGCTCACCTGCTCGAGCCTGACGGCGATGTCGTCGGCGCTCATCGCTTCTGGAGATTGCGCTGCGTGAAGATATCCGCGTCGATCGCGCGGTCGTACACGGCGCTCTTGAGCAGCACCGTGGTGGCGTTGCCTGGCTTGTCGCTCGGGCGCATCTCCCACTTCGTCGGGATGGTGCGCCCTCCGATCGGGCGCACCTCCGAGAAGGTCATGACGCGAACGAGCTCTCCCCGCTCGCTGTAGTACTCCTGCCTGAGCGGAATGAGGTCCGCCTTGCGAACCCAGTAGAGGATCTTCCCCCAGACCACCGCGGCATCCGGCTTCGGAAGCGCCTCAACGACGTAAGCCGCCGCGCCGCCGGCGGTCTCGGTCCCCAGGATGCGCTGGGTGTAATCGTCGACCGCGCTGCTTTGCTTCACCAAGTCGTCGTTCGTGAAATCCGAGCCCATCCACGGCTGCAGCATCATGGACGGCGGAATCCTGATCGTGCGCTCGATGTTCGGCAGGTAATTCCACATCTCGGCGCCGATGCGCAGCGACCCGATGCCCTTCTCCTTCGCCGGCGCGAGGATGCGGATGAACGAGCGTCGGGGCCGTTCCATCCATGCCCGCAGCGCGAGCGTGCGCTGCCAGCGCGGTGTGGCGATCGTCATCTCGAACTCGCCCTGCAGCGTCTTGCCCCAGAGCAGCGTGTCCACCCGCTCGACCAGTTCCCGCCCGCTCGGCTCCTGCGCGCGCGCGAGCGGGGCCGCCTGCACGAGCGCGAGCGCCAGGGCCGCCAGCCATCCGAAACCGGTCACGGCACTGCGCTCCACTCGGCGGCGCACTTCACCGCCACCATCTCGCGCAGCACGCGCTCCTCTGCGCCGAAGGCTTCGACCGCCGCGGGATCGAACTGCGTGCCGGCGAAGCGCTGGATCTCCGCCTTCGCGGCATCGAACGGCAGACCCGGGCGATAGGGGCGATCCGAGGTCATCGCGTCGAGCGTGTCGATGACTGCGAAAAGGCGCGCGCCGAACGGGATCGCCTCGCGCGCAAGACCCCGCGGGTAGCCGCTGCCGTCGAAGCGCTCTTCGTGGCCGAGGACGATCTGCGCCGCATCCTGCAGGAACGCGACGCCGGCCAGGATCGTGCGGCCTTTCTCCGGATGCGTGCGCATCAGCTCCTGCTCGTCCTGCGTCAATGGGCCGGGCTTGAGCAGGATCGCGTCAGGGATGCCGATCTTGCCGACGTCGTGCAGCAGCGCGCCCCAGTAGATCTGCCGCAGCTTCTCAGGATCGTTCGTAAACCGCTTCGCCAGCACCAGCGTGTGGCAGGCGACGCGCTTGGAGTGCAGACCGGTCTCCCGCTCGCGCAGGTCGAGCGCCGCGGCGAGCGCTTCGGCGAGCGCATGGTGCTCGGCGTCGGAGGACGCTTCGGCATGCCACTGCCGCGTCTCGAGAAAGCAGCCCTCGCAGCAGCATTCCCCGCCCGCGCGCCGGTAGGGCGGAGCGTCGATCTTCTTGCCGCATTGGCGGCAAGTGGGATTCTCTTGAGTCACGTGCGCGAGGAAATCTGCTCCTTCCAATGATGGCAAGGTCAAGCGCGTCATGCCTGGAGGCGGGGAAAAACGTAGAGTTGAGCTAGATCAAACCCGCGCCGCCCCGGGATGCTCCTCTTCGATACGAACTCGCAGGCGCTGAGCGGGGGAATCCTCGCCGCGAGTGTTTCGCTGGCAACTGCGGTAGGCGTCGCGCGGCCTACGTTTCCCGCCGCCGCTCAACCGGTGCTCTTCGGGACCGGCTGGGCCGCAGTTGCTGACGTAGAGCCGCGTACCGTGAGCCGCAGCCCGTCGATCGCCACGACCACCGCCTCTTCGCCAAGCGACAACGGCGCGCCTTTGACGTCGGCGAGCCACAATTCTCCGCCCACCCGCAGCGTGACATGGCGCTCGCCCAAGCTGATCACGCGTCCGGTTGCACCGACAAGCGCTTGCGGCCCGCTCGCGAGCGGCAACTTCCACGCCTTGTACGCGAGCGCGTAAACCGCGAGCGCAACGGCCACGGCGGTCCCGTAGACGGGCAGGGCGGTCTCCAGCGGCCAGATCCAGAACGCCGGCAGCGCCAGCAGGGGAAGCAGCAGCAGAAAGTGGCACATCAGCGCCTCGCGGGCCACGGAACGAAGCGCGGCCTGCCGGCGACGGAGCGTACGTACGCTTCACCGAATCGCGCCTGCATGTCCTGCTCCTCTTTGCGCGCCAGCCGGACGTACATCCATACGAGCACCGGGAACATCGCCAGCGTCAGGAGGGTCGGCCACTGCAGCAGGAGGCCGACGAGGATCAGCATGAAGCCCAGATATTGCGGATGGCGGACGATGGCATAGGGGCCGTGCGCCGCGATCCGGCCGGCGCGCTGTGCTACCCAAAGAGCGCGCCAAGCCAGCACGATCAGCACGAACCCGCCGACGATGAGCACGTTGCCCGCGACGTGCAGCGCGCTCGCGTGGGCGGCACCCTTCAGGCCGAAGATCGTCAGCCACAGATGACCCGCGTCGTGCGCGAGCAGGTCGAGCTCCGGGTACTTCGACTGCAGCCAGCCCGAAAGAACGTAGAGCGTGAGCGGGAAGCCGTACATTTCCGTGAACAACGCCACGACGAACGCCGAGAAGCCGCCGAACGAGCGCCATTCGAGCGCGGTTCGTGGCCTGCCGAAGCTGAACGCGAAAATCAGGAATACGACCGCATTCACGGCGGCCAGCGCCCACAGCGCGTACGCGGGCTCGGCGCGCGTAGCGAGATAGATCTGCCACGTCCGCTCGGCTGCGTCCTGCACGATTGCGATCCTTGCCGTCCCGGTGCCTCCCGGCCCGCGTCGTCAGTGATGATGTTCCTTCGAAGCGGTTGACTTCCTGAGGGCGTGGGGATGGCGCATGCTCAGGCTCTCATCCACGTTCAGGCTCACCGCAATATCGCTCCCGGTAGCCGTATGGCAACCGTTGCAGCTGGCCACGGTGTCCTTCAACGCGGCCTGAAACGACCTGGCGTGCCCGTGCTCGATCGCCTCCATCAGCTTGCGAAAGTTCCCGTGCATGAAGGCCTGCATCAGCGCGCCGAGCTTCGGATCGATGTACCTCGAGGCGTGCGTCAGACGCCGCATCTCTTTGCTCTCGTGCGCCGCCACGGCCCAGTCGCCGGCGTCGCCGGCGCGATGCATGACGTGAAAGCGCTCGGCGAAGTCCGGCATGAAGCTCGTAAAGCTCGGTTTCAGGGCCTCCAGGGCGGCCACCCGTTCCCGCAGCGCCTTGATCTCCTTCGCGAGGTCATCCTGGGTCTTGAGCGCCGGCTCGTGCGCCGCCGCCGCGTGCTCGCCCATCATGCGGTCGTGCGCGCGGTGCTGATCGCCCAGCGCCACCCTGGAAAGCAACAGCGAGAAGGGCACAACGACCAGCAGCGTGAAGAAAATCGTCTGTTTCATCGTCGCCTCCTGTCAGGGGCTTGCGTATCGCAAGCTCCGTCCTTAAATGCTCAGATATTGCCGCGCCGCAGTAGCCGCCTGTTGATCTGAGTCAAAGCCGATAGCAGGAGCGCAAGCAGGATGACCCCGGTGCCGAATCCCGCCCGTGAGGACGAGCCGGTCGATGCCCAAGTCGGTCCGCAGTCGCGATGGCCGACACGCGCTTTGCGCGCTCGACTAGCCGACGCGCGCGCAGAATCCCTGCGCCGGCAAGCCGAGTGCGGCGTTGAACTTGCTGGAAAGGTTCTGAAACGCGGCGAGCGCGGTGAGCTCCAGCACCGCCTGCTCGTCGAAGTGCGCGCGCAGCCGGCCAAAGCACGCGTCGTCGACGCGCCGCGCGGGATCGGTCAATGCCTCCGCGAAGGCGAGCGCCGCCCTCTCGCGCTCGGTATAGAGCGGCGAGGTTTCGTGCTGCGCGAGCGCGGCGAGCTTCTCGGGCGCAACCGCGCGCTCGAGCGCCGCGGCGCCGTTCAGATCGACGCAGAACGCGCACCAGTTGATCTGCGAGACGCGCACCTGGACGAGGGCGCGCAAGGCGGGCTCGAGCGGCGAGCCCGCCCGGTCGAGCGTGCGGTAGAACAGCGTCAACATTAGAAAGGCGGGCGCCATGCGGCCCCAGAGCCGCGCCGATTCCAGCTCGACGCCGTACTTGCGCCGCTGCAGCGCAAGGATCAGGCGCACGTACCACGGATATACGTGGCCCGGCGGCGTCGCCAGGCGCGGCGTCGCTTGCTGAACTTTGATGGGGTTGGCCATGCGCTGCACCTCCGAGTCAACAAACAGAATATCTTCGCGCTTCCCGCGGCTGGAAGGTCAAGTCCCGCGCGTGGCCGCCATTGCGGGGTTCTGCATTCTTGGGGAAGCAAGAGCGCGCCGGCGTCAATTTTGAGCATAATCGCGAAGTGCAACCCGGCGGAAGAATCGAGCCCGGCGAACCGATGACTCGAGCAGGGAGAATCCGGGCCGCCAGCGCGGTCGAGGGCCTCGCTTGGGCGATTGCGGCGCTGATTCTGGCCGTCGTGCTCATCCCGGCGGTCGCCGCCGCGCCCCTGGAGAGCCTGCAGATCGAGATCTGGCCGGAATACGACCGCCCTGCGGCACTGGTGATCTTGAAGGGCGAGCTCGCCGGCGACGTCGGCTTGCCCGCCGCGGTATCCCTTCGCATCCCCGCCTCCTCCGGCGGCCCGGCAGCGGTGGCCTACGCGACCGCGAAGAAGGGGCAGCTTTTCAATTTGCAGCACGACCGATCGGATGCGGCCGACTACATCACGCTGCGTTTCACCGTGCCGCTGCGCTTCTTCCACGTCGAGTTCTACGATCGGTTCGCCATGGGCACGAACGAGCGCAACTACACCTACGTCTGGCCGGGCGATCTGCCGGTGAGGTCGCTGGATGTCGTCGTCCAGGAACCTGCGGGCGCGAGC
>Ga0326597_10005694_pt1 | contig 17229 bp, 10 predicted proteins | sample RVTome_12_FD_203789 | JGI IMG/M metagenome (GOLD analysis project Ga0326597, IMG submission 203789) | Soil microbial communities from uranium-contaminated site in the Upper Colorado River Basin, Wyoming, United States - RVT100D185 | ecosystem: Environmental > Terrestrial > Soil > Contaminated >...
CAGAGTCGCTGGCCGTGCTCGGCGCCGGGCCGATCGGCTGCGAGATGGCCCAGGCCTTCGCCCGCTTCGGCGCGCGGGTGGTCCTGATCGACACGGCTCCGCAGATCCTGATCCGGGAAGATCGGGACGCCGCAAAGCGCGTGGAGCGGGCCCTGATCCAGGACGGCGTCGAACTCCTCTGCAATGCGGCGCTGAAGGAAGTGCGGGTGCAGGGCGGACGGAAGCAGCTCGCGGTCGAGGTCGAAGGGGAGGCCCGCGAACTCGCCGTGGACGAGATCCTGGTCGGCGTCGGACGCGCCCCGAACGTGGACGGCCTGAACCTCGAGGCGGCCGGTGTCGAGTCCGACCCGCGCAAGGGCGTCGCGGTCGACGACTTCCTGCGGACCACCAACCCGCGGATCTACGCCGCCGGCGACATCTGCTCGCCCTACAAGTTCACGCACACCGCCGACGCGCACGCGCGCATCGTCATCCAGAACGCGCTGTTCAGCCTCGGACCGCTGGGACGCGCGCGCGCGAGCGCCCTGACCATCCCATGGTGCACCTACACCGACCCGGAGATCGCGCACGTCGGCCTCTATGAACAGGAGGCCCGGGAGCGCGGCCACGAGGTGGAGACCTTCCAGCTCGAGCTCGGCGAGGTGGATCGCGCGATCCTGGACGGCGACCACGACGGCCTGCTCAAGGTCCACGTGCGCAAGGGATCCGACACGATCCTCGGAGCGACCCTGGTCGCCCGCCACGCGGGCGAGATGATCTCCGAGGTCACGCTGGCCATGGTGTCGGGCCTGGGCCTGAAGGCGCTGTCCCGGACGATTCACCCCTATCCGACCCAGGCCGAGGTGTTCCGGCGCGCCGGGGATGCCTACAATCGGACGCGGCTTCGGCCGCTGGTGAAGGCGCTGCTCGGCAAGTGGTTGGCATGGACACGGTAGTGGAGACCGCTCGACCGGGACCGTTGGTCAGCGTGGTGATCCCCACGCGACAGGAGGCGGCCACCATCGACCGGTGCCTGAGCGGTTTGATGCGAAACACCGGACCGTTCGAGATCATCGTGTCGGACGCCGGAGGATGCCGCGAGACGGTCGAGCGCGCAAGAGCGTTCGCGGGCGTGCGGGTCGCTGGCGCCGCTCCCGGAAGAGCCCATCAGATGAACCAGGGCGCGGGGCTCGCCCGCGGCGAGATCCTCTGGTTCCTCCACGCCGACTGCCGTCCGCCGGCGGACGCCGTCTTGCGCATCCAGCAGACGCTGGCCGACCCGACCGTCGCCGCCGGCGCGTTCCGCTTCGCGATCGACTCCCCCCGGCGGGCCTACCGCGTCATCGAGCTGGGCGCGCGGATCCGCTCCGAATGGCTGAAGACACCCTACGGCGACCAGGGGTTGTTCCTGAGGCGCGACCTCTTCTTCGCCCTCGGAGGATTCCCCGCCGTGTCCCGCATGGAAGACCTGTACCTGCTTCGGAAACTCCGCCGCCACGGGCGGATCGCCGTGGTCCAGGTGCCGCTGCCCACGTCCCCCAGGCGCTGGGAGCGCTCGGGGATCATTCGAACCACGCTGCGCAATTGGACCTGGGTCTTGTCGGACTGGATCAGCCCGCGGCCAACGAGACCTTCGATGAGCACACACCCGACTGGAGGAACCCGATGAACTTGACCGACGACATGATCCTCTTTCCCGCGGGAACCACCCGCCTGCCGAATGAGGTGGTCGCCCTCCTGATCGACGCCGAGGCGCCGAACTGGTTGGCGACGAGCGCTTCCGGCGCGGAGATCCTGTCCCGGTTCGACGGCCAGCGCAGCTTCGGTCAGGTGGTGATCGATTACCGGACCCGCAGCGGCCTCGAGTGGGCCAAGGCCTGGCAGCACGTCGACACGCTCACCCGGGACGCGCTCCGGCACGGGTTCCTCTCGAACGTCCCGGTCGAGCGCGGCGCCTATCGGGGCCGGGCCGCGCACCTCGCGGGAACGTCGCTCTCCGAGCTGTGGATCCACACGAACAACTCCTGCAACCTCTCGTGCGGCCACTGCCTGGTCTCGTCCGGTCCCGGGGGGGATCGCGGTCTCGCCACCGATCGGCTGCTCGACGTGATCGAGCAGGCGCGCTCGCTGGGGACGGCGCGCTTCTACTTCACCGGCGGCGAACCGCTTCTGCGCAACGACCTGGCCGCCCTTTGCAACGCCGCGCTCGAGGATCCGGCCGCCGAGCTTGCGCTGCTCACGAACGGCATCTTGTTCCAGGGCCCGCGCTACGAACGGCTCAAGGGACTGGATCGCGACCGGGTGCGGCTGCAGATCAGCCTGGACGGTTCCCGGCCGGAGATCAACGACCCGATTCGGGGGGCAGGATCGTTCGAGCGGATCGTGGCCGGGATCGAGCGGGCCATCCAGGACGGGTTCCAGGTGACGGTCACGACCGCGATCACCGAGTCGAACGCGCACGACGTGCCGGAGGTGACGCAGCTCGTCGCCAGGCTCGGTGGCACCCGCCATCATCTGCTGTGGCTGCATCGCCGCGGCCGCGCGCAGGACGGCGGCTCAGAGCGGACGCCCTCGAACGAGCGCGTGATCGAAGTCGTGCGCGCGGCCCGGCTGAAGGGTGCCTCCGCCGGAGTGAGCATCGACAACTTCGAGTCCCTGAAGGCGCGACTGAACGCCAGCCCGGGGACCAAGCGCGACCTCTCGAACGCCGGCGTCTCGAGCCTGTGCGTGTTCTCAGACGGTCACGTCTATCCCTCGGCGGCCATGGCCAACGTGCCCGAGCTGCGCTGCGGTTCGATCCTCGAGGCCTCGCTGGAAGCGATCTGGCGCGAGAGCGCCGTCTGCCGCGAGCTTCGGGCCGCGACCGTCGAACAAAAGCCGATCTGTCCGACCTGCCCGTTGAAATACCTCTGCGGCGGGGGCGACCTGGAGCACGCGTACTTCTACGGCGGATCGCTGCAGGCCCACGATCCGTACTGCGAACTCCACCAGGCGATGATCGGCGACGCGCTCGCGGAGCGGGCCGAGGAGCGCAAGCGTTTCGTCTCGAATGGACAGTCCGGATTCAACGCTCCGGTCGCCATCGCCGCGATGGGCGACGGCGCGGTCCACTGCGCCACCACCGAAGCGCCCGAGGAGGTGGCGACCACGCACTCGGAGTGCGTGCTCTCGTTCGACCTGGATGCGCCGCGCCGGCAGGTGCGCGAGTTCTACGGCGACGCGGCCCGGACGCCGCAGGCCGAGCTGTGCTGCCCGGTCCAGCCGAACCAGGTGGACCTGGTGCACATCCCGAAGGAGGTCGTCGAGCGCTTCTACGGCTGCGGCTCGCCGGTGGCGGACGCCGGGATCCGCGCGGGCGAGACGACGCTCGATCTCGGCAGCGGCGCCGGGATCGACGTGTTCATCGCCGCCCGCCGCGTCGGTCCCACCGGCAAGGCGATCGGAATCGACATGACCGACGCGATGCTGGAGGTCGCCGAGATGTACCGGCCGATCGTCGCCGGCAATCTGGGCTACGACGTGGTGGAGTTCCGCAAGGGCTACCTCGAGCAGATCCCGGCCGAGAACGCATCGGTGGACCTGGTCACCTCCAACTGCGTGGTGAACCTGTCGCCCGACAAGCAGCAGGTCTTCACGGAGATGTGGCGCGTGCTGAAGGACCACGGGCGGATCGTGATCGCGGACATCGTCTCAGAAGCCGAGGTGCCGCCGCACCAGCGCCAGGATCCGAGACTGTGGGGCGAGTGCATCAGCGGCGCGCTGACCGAGGAGGAGTTCCTGGCGTACCTCGAGCGGGCCGGGTTCTACGGCATCCAGGTGCTTTCGAAGACGTTCTGGAAGGAGGTCGAGGGGCACCGGTTCCACTCGGTGACCGTGTGCGGCCACAAGTTCGAGAAGACCAAGGGCTGCGTCTTCGTCGGACAGCAGGCGGTCTACCTGGGCCCCTATAAGGGCGTCTCGGACGAGGAGGGGCACTGGTTCCCGCGCAACGTGCCGGTCGAGATCTGCACCGACACCGCGGCGAAGCTTTCCCAGCGGCCGTACGCCGGGCAGTTCCTGGTCACCGATCGGACGGGCCAGGTGCAGGAGCCCGAAGGTTGCTGTGCGACGGACGAAGGCGGGAGCTGCTGCTGATGTCCTGGATCGTGTTGCTGCTCGTCGCCGGGGCTCTCTGGCTCTCCTATGCAAATGGAGCCAACGACAACTTCAAGGGGGTCGCAACCCTGTTCGGGACGGGAACGACCGACTATCGCCGTGCCCTGACCTGGGCCACGGCCACGACCTTTCTCGGTTCGGTCGCGTCGGTCTTCATCGCCTCGGCGCTCCTTTCGACCTTCAGCGGCAAGGGAATCGTTTCCGACGCCGCGCTCTCGGAGGCCGGCTTCCCGGTGGCCGTGGGCCTCGGCGCCGCGGCCACGATCATGTGCGCGACGCGGCTCGGGATCCCGGTGTCGACGACACACGCGCTGGTCGGAGCGCTGGTCGGAGCGGGCTGGGTCGCGCCGGGAGCAGGACTCGACCTCGCCGTCCTGGGCGGCACGTTCGTGCTTCCGCTCCTGCTCAGTCCCTTCGCGGCGTTGGCCCTGACGATGGCGCTGTACGGCGTCTTCCGCGCCGCCCGCAGCAAGCTGGGCGTGGCGCCGGCGGACTGCCTCTGCCTGGGAGCGGACCCGGAACTCGTGGAGGGAATGCGCTTCTCTCGCGAGGCCGCGCCCGCCCTGCTCGCCGTTGCGCCCGCCGTTTCGGTCGGGACCGCCGCGGAGTGCGGGCAGAAGAGCGCCATGGCCGTGTGGACCGCCCAGGGCGTGCTCGACCGCGCGCACTTCCTGAGCGCCGGCGCCGTCGGTTTCGCACGTGGGCTCAACGACACGCCGAAGATCGCCGCGCTGCTCCTGGCCGCTCCGGTCCTCACCGGGACGACCGGCGTGCTGCTTGCCGGCCTCGCCATCGCGCTCGGCGGCCTGTTGAGCGCGCGGCGCGTGGCCGAGACGATGAGCCACAAGATCACCGGGATGAACCACGGCCAGGGCTTCGCCGCGAACGCGGTCACGGCGTTGCTGGTGATCTTCGCCTCGCGCTTCGGCCTGCCGGTCTCCACGACCCATGTCTCCTGCGGCTCCCTCTTCGGCATCGGGCTGGCACGCGGGGGCGCGCGCTGGAGGGTCATCCTTTCGATCCTCTTGGCCTGGATCACGACCCTGCCGCTCGCCGCCCTGCTGGCCGCGGCCATCTTCCTGACGACCCGCTGATGACACTGAGAGCACGACTCCATCGAGGAGAACCACGATGACTACTTTTCAAACCCACACCCTCGAGACCGCTCCCGGCGATTCGAGGCCGCTCCTCGAGCGCGCACAAAAGACCTATGGTGCGATCCCGAATCTGCTCGCGATCTTCGCGGAGTCGCCCGCGCTGCTGGGGGCCTACCTCCAGCTCGGAGAGCTGTTCGATCGACAGACCGCCTTCGACGCGACCGAGCGGCAGGTCGTCCTGATGTCGGCGAGCTACGAGAACGAGTGCGGCTACTGCATGGCGGCCCACTCCGCGATCGCGCTGCGCCAGGGGGTCGCCGAGGCGGTGGTCGAAGGCCTGCGCGATGGAACGCATCTCGCGGATGCGAAGCTCGAGGCGCTCCGCGACTTCGTACGCGCCGTCGTGCGCAAACGGGGCTGGGTCGCGGACGACGAAGTCGAGACCTTCCTCGCGGCCGGCTACACGCAGCGCCACGTGCTGGAGGTGATCCTCGGCATCGGGATGAAGCTGCTCAGCAACTTCACGAACCACATCGCGAAGACGCCGCTGGACCATCCGTTCCAATCCCTGTCCTGGACGCGTCCGGCGGATTCGACGAGCGCCTGATGGTCTCGAGAGATCCTTCGTTGTCCGCGAAGCGACGCCGTCGAACCCGATTGCGTTTTCTCCGCACGGGTCCGCTCGTGTTCTTTGTCACGATGGCGGGACTCGTCGCGATTTCGCTGAGCCTGCCCGGACGGGCGGAGCTGCCGGAAGAGTACGACGAGATCATGTTGTCGGTCTCCGGGATGCACTGCGGCGTGTGGTGACCGATCCGGGTGGACGGCGCCCTGGAAGGGCTGCCGGGCGTGTACGAGACGCGGACCGACGTGATCCGCGGGACGGTCCGGGTCCGCTACGACGGAAACCTGGTCTCACCCGGCGCGTTCACACCGGCCCTCGAATCCAGGGGCTACGCGGTGTCTCCGCTCCCACAGGACCCCTGATCGTCACCGCTCACGACACCGGGAACACCTGCACTTCCCGTCGCACCATTTCCTCCGCTCTTGGCAGTTTGAACAAGGTGCCGGTGTTACCGGAAGGTCGTGAGTGGCAGGATCTGTCGGACCGTCGACCTGAAGTTGCCCTTTAAATGATCATGATCATTTAAAGTTCATGTTCATCCAAGGAGGCCGGATCGCGGTCAGCCTGGAGACCAGGGCCCGGCGAACACCAGACGGCATCGAGATCCTGCCGGCCGAGGCGTTCGCCCGGCGCCTGTTCGAGGGCGAGATCTTCTGAGGCACCGCCCTCAGGTCCCGCGCCATCGTCGTTCATGACACTGGGAGAACAACACCGGCACTTCCCGTCGCACCATTTCCTCCGCTCTTGGCAGTTTGAACCAGATTCGATCTGTCACGATCCGTCGGGCGGACGGCAAAAGGCAGTCAGGGATCTAGAACAAGGAAGGGCCGCAAGGGTGCGCTCCACCGCCGCAGGGTGCTTCTAACCAAGAAAAACCAAAAGAACTCCCACCCCGAGGGGGACGGATGGAACTCATCCACTCGAGACTCCGTCAGACTCCCGGTCACCCGGCGCAGTGGAAGCCGGAATGCGGCGCAGCCCTGATTATTGTTGGTTGACAGTTCCTGGACACAGCTCTCTAATCGCCGTGCGCTGTGGGGGCGTGGCGCGAAGCTGAAGAAGTTCCTCTCTCATCCCAGGATGGCAAATGGGCGAAGAAGAGCTGCGCGGTCGGGGGCAACCCGACGGGATGATGATGGCGTTGAACGCCCTCAGCGCGCTCGGAAGAGAGATCCGGATCGACCCGCTCGACGCCCAGGACCCGGATCACGTGGCCGATGTGCTGCTCGATCATGGCGATTCCATCGGGGCTTCGAAACTGCTCTACCTGCTGAGCATGCTGCAGGTCGACCGGCTTCAGGAACTGACCACACAGACCTGCGACCGGCAGTATCTGTTCCTGGACGTCGCCGGGCTGGCCGACGAAACGGTCGTCCATCTCTACACGGGGTATGCCAGCGGAGCGCGAGAAGTGCCATTTCGAGATTGGGCCCGCAAGTCAGTGGCGCATGTCGTCCGCCGAGCCATCGCCGACCCCGACCTGGCGCCGTTTCGCCCGAAGGACGCCAATCCGGGCGAACGGGTCGTCATGGCGATCATGGGGCACAAGGTCAACAGCATGGAGTTCGAGGCTCGTCGCCTGGTGTGGCTCTCCTGGATCGAGCGCCGGTCAATGCGCGAAATCGTCCAGGAAACCGGCGTGCCGCTCGAGCGCGTCGAGTGGATCCTCGCCGGTGTGATCGAGGAGAGCAAGCGAGTGGTCTCCAATCTGTTTCGGGGCGATTTCCCGATGAGCCGGGATGATCAGGGCGATCGGGAAGAGAGAGAGGAGGAGGAAGATGAGGCCTCCTGAGCCCGTCGATCTTTCCGTGAAGGAGCTGATCGCCCACCTGCCCGAACTACTGGAGGGTCGCGAGCCGATTCTGAGCCGCGAGAACGTCCGGGAGTACGTGAGAAGGGATCCAGCGGCCGGCGCCGCCCTCCAGGCAGTTGCCCACGTGGCGCGCTCGGTAAGTGAGGCCTCGGACTGGATGCACACGTTGCCGGCAGCCTCCGCAGCGATCCTGACCCGGCCGGTCGCAACGGCGAAGAAGCACTTCAAGAAGGAGATGGTGGACCTGATGTTCGCGGTGGCGCTGTCGGAGTTCGAGCAGGCCACGTGGAAGGCGGGATGCTCCTTCGACTCCTGTGCTGGAGGCGTCCAGGAGAGCCAGCCGATTGACCTGGAGCACACGGCGGCTGAGCTAGCGGAAGCACTCGGTTTGCCCGGAACCCTGCCGGCCGGCCTCTCCCGCTTCCTCTCCGAACAGCGTCCACGCGATCCGATTCGCTCAGGCCTGGTGAGGACCGGCCACCTGATGAGCGCCTGCGAGGAACTTCGGCCGGGGCGCGATGGGGTCCTGTTCTATCGGAGGCTCGTGCCTCAGTTGCTGGAGGGAACTCGCGACCCGCGCGGCTGGGTCGAGTTCGCAGAGGCCAGCGCCGGCTGGTTTTGCCGCAAGAGCGGACTCTGCCGGGCTGCGGACGATGCACTTCACACCGGAGAATTCGATCTGGCCGTCGAAATGAGCGAACTGGCGGATTGGTATTCCCCCTCCTCCTGGTTCCCGGTCTACGCTCTCGTCTTGATCCGGTGCTTGACCGGAGATCGGCAGGCGATGGCTTTCGATGTAGAGCGTTTCCGCGAACTGCTGTCCGCATCGGACGCATGGAACGACTTTTCCTTGCGCCAGGTTCAGCTCGATCATCAGCTTTGGAGTCGGGCCGCGCTCGACAACCCGCGCATCGTGGAGGCCGCGGCTTCCCGGATGCCGCAGACATTGGCCATGAGCCTGGAAGAGGTGCTTCCGTGAGAACCATGCCGGCTAGAACTCGCTCGCTCGCGTTCTTGTTGCTCCTGCTGCTTCCCCATGGAGGTGCCAGCAGTCGGCTGGCGGACGCAACGCCCGCCGTGGTACGACCAGGTACCCGGCCGCTACCTGCGCTTACGGGTGGGACCAATCCGATCGGTCCCTTGGGAGCGAGATTCGACCCCACGCCCCTAGGCAATCCCTGAAACCAGCTCGACACCCGATGACTGTTGCCACCGCCACGAGAAGGCTCGCACTCGCTCTATTCCTGCTGGCGGTACTCGCCACAATCGTGGTCCTGCTGCTCCGTGACGAAGAGCCAGCCGCGAGCGGCCCGGAGACGGATGCATCGACCACTGTACCTGCGCCTGGTCACCAGCCGGCTGCGGCGGATCTCGAGGCCTCCTCGACCAGCAACAAAACCGCCAACCGGGACGCGGCCACCGAAAGGGAGTTGGCTTCCGCCACATGTTCCGTCCAATTCACGCTCGACACAGCGCCCGCGGCCGGGGCCGAAGTCCTGCTCCTGCCTTGGACCGATCGGGTGGAAGCTCGGGCGTATTCCATGGAGGGTCTTTCGACCAACCTGATCCGGCGCGAGGCAACGCGATTGACGGCCGACCAGGAGGGACGAATTGCAATCCCGATCCGGTTGGCTCCGGTGTTCATGGCGGTCCGCGCACCAGGCTCGGCGCCTTACGGCCAACTGCTTGCAACGCTGCCGCTCGAGTTCGACATCGATCTGTCGCCCGAGGAAGTCCTGCGCGGGCGCGTGATCGCGGACACGGAGATGCCCGCGATCTCGGCCCGGGTGACGGCGCGGCGGGCCTTTCAGGCCGAGGCCTCCTTCCACGAGGTTCGCGCGCAGGACCCGCAGCGCATCGCCGGCATGTTCTTCGAGAGCCAGGTGGAGGTCAGCGTCGACGGATCGTTCGAGGTCGGCGGGCTGCCCGCGGGTCGCGTCTGGGTCATGGCGCACTCGGAGGGAACGGCCTCGAACCAGCACGTTGAGTGGTCGCTGCCGATGGACGACGAGATCCTGTTGCTGCTCTCGGACGTCCACACATTGGCAGGCCGCGTGGTCCGTGAACGCGACGGAGAACCGATCGAAGGTGTGCGTCTGTCTTCCTTTTATTGGGAGCGCGGCGTCTCGATCGTCGAGATGACCGTCACCCAAACCGACGAGGAGGGACGCTTCGTACTCGAGGGGGTTCCCGACGGCCCTGCGGGCGGCGGGGTCCGACTGGTCCGCGAGGGGTTCGCGTCGCAGCTCGTGCACCTGCCGGACCGGATGACCGAAGCGGATCGGCAGAACCTGCTGTTTCACCTGGTCGACGCCTGCTCCGCGACCGGGTTTGCGGTGTCCTCCTTCGATGGCGAGCCGATCGGGGACATGTACGTGCAGGTGCACGACGGGGAAACGTCCGAGTTGACGAACTGGACGAAGACCGACGAGCGCGGCGAGTTCACGCTCGACTTCCTGGCCCCCGGAAAAACGTACGAACTGGTGGGATCCGCCAAGGGCTACTACATCCAGCGGTTGCCTGCGCAGAAGCTCTGCGGAGAGGAACTCATCGAACTTGAGATGGACCCGGTGGCCTCGCTGGTCGGTACCGTGATCACCGAAGCGCTTCCCGTTCCCAAGGCCCGGGCGCGCATCGTCCTGGAAGACGCCAGCGGCAACCGGTTCGAAAACGAGTTCGCCGACGTCGATGCCGAGACCGGCGAGTTCAGGTTCCCCCATCTGGAGGCCGGTGTTTACGTCCTCGACGTCGCGGCCGAAGGATATGCCCCGGCGCGCATCGAGCAGGTTGCCGTGGAGGACGGCGACGAACCGAACCGCGTCGAGGTCCGGCTGAACCGGGGGGCGACGCTCCGCGGTCGGGTCTTCTCGAGCTCGACCGGACAGCAGGTGGTCGGAGCCAGCGTTACGCTGGGCGACGTCGATAGCTACGGATCGACCGCCGGCCGGCTGCCCACCGCGCCCCTGACCTCGACCGACGGCGAGGGCCAGTACCTGCTCGAGCATGTGCCGGTCGATGTTCCCTTCCGCTTGCTCGCGGAGCACCCGGACTACTCCACGTTCACGAGGGAGTTCGTCGTGGAGCGAGGGCAGTTGACCGCGACTTGCGACATCGAACTGATTCGCTCGGCTTCGATGTCGGTCTCGATCCGGGATGAACAGGGTCGGAGGTTCTCGCAGTTCAATGTGGCTGTGTGGACCTCGAATGGAGAAATCCGAAACGTCACCACGTCCCGAGCGGTTCAGCTCTTCGACAACCTCGTTCCTGGGCCCGCCTTCGTGGCGGCGAATCTCGGCGGGCGCGTCCGCGCCGACATCGGCCAGCAGCAGTTCAATCGGACTGTCGAACTCGCTGCGGGGAAGCACACGCAGGTCGAGTTCACGCTGGAAGGTGGCGCGCGCCTTCACGGCCGGATCACCGGGACCGCGCTGAAGACACGGCAGCTCAAGCTGCTGCTGAGCGTCTCTTCCAAGGACCAGCCGAACCGCCCGGACTTCATAACGACCGTGGCGGCCGATTCAAACTATGCATTCGCCGGGTTGCCGGCCGGACCGCGGCTCGTGCTCCTGAGGGCCGACGCCAAGGATGCGGGCATCAACGTCTCCAAGCCGGTCGAGCTGGTGGCCGGCGAAGACCTGGAACTCGACCTCCACGTTCAGTTGACCGGCGTCGAAGGCATGGTCCGATCCAGCGAAGGCCGGAAGCTCTCCGGCGCCCTGATCTGGGCAGGACCCTGGGAGGAGGGACTGTTCATCGAAGGGCGGCGGTCCGACTACCACAGCCTCTCGACCAATAGTGACGAATTGGGCACCTACAACCTGTTCGGCATGGAGCCCGGCACCTACGTGTACACCGTGGAGCTTCCCGGCTACGGCCTGGAACAAGGGTTGTTCGAAATCCCGGAGGAGGAGACCGTGGTGCAGCAGGATCTCACGCTCGCGCCGGAAGCGCGCCTCGAGGTCCTACCAAGCGATCGCACTGGCGCGCCGGTGACGGATGTCGATTGTTTCCTCCGCCGCTCCGACGAATACTCGATCATCCCGAACAACCCGCTCGACGAGTACCTCCCCGATCGCCTGGTGTTCGGCGGCGCCGCGACCGGCATCTATACCGTCCACGTCGAGGCCGACGGCTTCTTCCCGTCCGACACCGAGGTCGCCTGCCGTGCGGGCGAAACCACGACCGCCTCCGTGACTCTGCGCCGCCCCGGCTCGATCCAGCTTCGGATCGTCAGCCCCGAAGGCATGACCCTGCCCGACTTCCCGCTGCAGATCATCGACACCGAGACCGGCACCGACGTCGCAGCGTGGATCGAGCAGCGCCTCGTGACCAGCTCCACCTCTGCCACGGCCACCGACGACGTCGGCGAACTGACCCTCGAGAACCTCCCCGAAGGCCGCTTTCAGATCGAATCCCAGAACCTCTCCGCCACGGTCACCGTGGTCGCGGACACTCTCACCGGGCCCAAGGTGCTGGTCCAGCAATTCTAAGACTGGTGCGTGCAGATCTAATGCTGGATGTTCGATCTGCACCAGCGGGAAGCACTGCTCCAGGGACCGAGCTTCGAGCCCGTGTTCGAGACCGCGGTGGTCGCGGAATGGGTCAGGGCATTCGCTCATCGCGGCGAGCTTGCGGGCCAGTCCCATGCCATGCCGACTCACTCCGCCAGTGGCTGCGGCTCGCCGGCAATCGCGCCAAGGGTGTGGTAGCCTGCGCGATCGACGCTCCGACCCCGCTTGCCCCGGGGATCCAGGCCGTGCCCTGGCAGCTCTAACCGAAACAGCGAACCGCAAGCAGTTCCCGGGATAGAGCCTCGACACAGTCAGCCAGGTAGCGGCGGGCGGGGTGGGTCTTCAGAGCTGGGTCAGGGCGACGCTCTGGGGGTCGCCACCCGGCAGCACGTGACGACTCGCACGAATTCGAAGCGTGTAATCTCCCTCGGGTAGACCGCGTAGGGTCAGCCGGCCCTCGAGATCCGTGGTCTGGCTCCACGGCGAGTGGATCAGTCCCTGGGCTACCCAGTCGGAGACTAACGTTGCGGTCTCCGGATCCCGAACCTGCAAGAAGGCCCCGGCGAGCAGCGCTCCTTGGGCGCCCTCCACCCAGATCATGGGTGCGCCGAGTCGCCGCAGAGCCACCTTGGCTTGGACATCCCGGTGCTCTCCCGCGGCAAGGGCCATCATGCGCTGGTCCGGAAGGTTCCCGACAAGGGTCAGATCGATCTGGTAACGACCCGAATGCAACTGAGTGAAGGTACTCCTCGGAACCCAGACCGGTTCCGGGAAGGTTAGTCAGGGATCAAGTGCGTGAAGCGTAGCGTGGCCCCGAATCCTCCGAAAAGGAATGGCCGCAACGGTGCGCTGCGCAGTCGCATGCTGCATATAACCAAGAAAAAGCAAGAGAACTTCCACACGGAGGAGATGGATGGAACTCAACCACTCGAGACTCCGACAGACTGCAGGTCACCTGGTGAAGTGGAAGCCATCGTTGCACCGTAGCCTGAATAAAGTCGGTTGACAGTTCCAGGACACTATCCTGTAATGGCCGTTCGCCGTGGGGGCGTGGCGCGAACCTGAAGAAGTTCCTCTCTCATCCCAGGATAGAAAATGGGCGAAGAAGAGCTGCGCGGTCGGGAGCAACCCGACGGGACGATGATGGCGTTGAACGCCCTCAGCGCGCTCGGAAAGGAGATCCGGATCGACCCCGTCGACGCCCAGGATCCGGATCACGTGGCCGATGTGCTGCTCGATCATGGCGCGTCCATCGGGGCTTCGAAACTGCTTTACCTGCTGTTCCCCCGCCTCCTGGTTCCCTGTCTACACTCTCGTTTTGATTCGCTGCGTGACCGGAGATCAGCAGGCGGTGACTTTCGATTTAGAGCGTTGCCGCGAACTGTTGTCCGCGTCGAACGCATGGAACGATCTTGGTGTGCGTCGCGTGCGGCTCGATCGTCAGCTTTGGAGTCGGGCAGCGCTCGACAACCAGGCATCGTGGAGGCCGGGGCTTCCTGGATGCCGCAGACATTGGCCAGGAGCCTGGAAGAGGTGCTTCCGTGAAAGCTATGCCGGCTAGAATTCGCTCCCTCGCGTTCCTGTTATTCCTGTTCCTTCCCCATGGAAATGCCGGCACTCGGCTGGCCGACGCAAAGCACGCCATGGTGCAACTCGATTCGCGACCTCTCCATACGCGCTCGCACGGCGGAGGTGCGATCAGCCCCTGGGGAGCGAGATTCGAGGCCACGGGCCCAGGTAATCCCTGAATCCAGATCGACACCCGATGACTGTTGCCATCGCCACGAGAAGGCTTGCGCTCGCTCTGTTCCTGCTGGCGGTACTCGCCACGATCGTGGTCCTGCTGCTCCGTGACGAAGAGCCAGCAGCCAGCGGCCCGGAGACGGATGCACCGACCAGTGCACCCGCGCCGGATCAGCAGCTGGCGGCGGCGGATTCCGAGGCCTCCTCGACCAGCAACGAGTCCGCCGCCCAGGACGCGGCCACCGAACGGGAGTTGGCTCCCGCCGCGTGCTCCGTCCGGCTCACGCTCGACGAGGCGCCAGCGGCCGGGGCCGAGGTCCTGCTCCTGCCCTGGACCGATTGGGTGGAAGCCCGGGCGTATTCCATGGAGGGTCTTTCGACCAACCTGATCCGGCGCGAGGCCACGCGATGGACAGCCGACCAGGAGGGACGAATTGCAATCCCGATCCGGTTGGCTCCGGTGTTCATGGCGGTCCGCGCATCGGGCTCGGCGCCTTACGGCCAACTGCTTGCAACGCTGCCGCTCGAGCTCGACATCGATCTGCCGCCCGAGGAAACTCTGCGCGGACGCGTGATCGCGGACACGGAGACTCCGGCGATTTCTGCGCGAGTCACGGCTCGGCGGGCCTTTCAGGACGAGAGCTCTTTTCACGAGACCAGCAAGCAGGACCCGCAGCGCATCGCCGGCATGTTCTTCGAGAGCCAGGTCGATGTCCGGCCCGACGGCTCCTTCGAGGTCGGCGGCCTGCCCGCGAGTCGAATCTGGGTCATGGCGCACTCAGCAGGAACGGCCTCGAATCAGCACGTCGAATGGTCGCTGCCGATGCAGGACGAGATCCTGTTGCTGCTCTCGGACGTCCACGTGCTGGCTGGCCGCGTGGTCCGTGAACGCGACGGAGAACCGATCGAAGGCGTGCGCCTGTCTTCCTTCTATTGGGAGCGCGGGGTCTCGATCGTCGAGATGACCCTCACCCAAACCGACGAGCAGGGACGCTTCGTGCTCGAGGGGGTTCCCGACGGCCCGGCGGGCGGCGGAGTCCGGCTGGTGCGCGAGGGATTCGCGTCGCAGCTCGTGCACCTGCCGGGCCGGATGACCGAAGCGGATCGGCAGAACCTGCTGTTTCACTTGACGGACGCCTGCTCCGCGACCGGGATTGCAGTGTCGTCCCTCGACGGCGAGCCGATCGGGGACATGTACGTGCAGGTGCACGACGGGGAGACGTCCGAGCCGACCAACTGGACCAAGACCGATGAGCAGGGCGAGTTCACGCTCGACTTCCTGGCCCCCGGAAAGACGTACGAGCTGGTGGGATCCGCCGAAGGCTACTACATCCAGCGGCTGCCTGCGCAGGAACTCTGTGGAGCGGAACTCATCGAACTCGAGATGGACCCGGTGGCCTCGCTGGTCGGCACGGTGATCACCGAGACTCTTCCCGTTCCCAAGGCCCGGGCGCGCATCGTCCTGGAAAACGCCAGCGGCTACCGGCTCGAAGAAGAGTTCGCCGACATCGATGCCGAGACCGGCGAGTTCACATTCCCGCATCTGGAGGCCGGTGTTTACGTCCTCGACGTCGCGGCCGAAGGATATGCCCCGGCGCGCATCGAGCAGGTTGCCGTGGAGGACGGCGACGAGCCGAACCGCGTCGAGATCCGCATGCAACGGGGGGCCACGCTCCGGGGCCGGGTCTCGAGCTCGACTGGGCAAGCCGTGGTCGGCGCCACCGTCACCCTGGGCGACGTCACCGGCTACGGATCAACCGCCGGCCGGCTGCCCACCGCGCCAATGACCTCCACCGACGGTGAGGGCCAGTACCTGCTCGAGCACGTGCCGGTCGATGTTCCCTTCCGCTTGCTCGCGGAGCACCCGGACTACTCCACGGTCACGAGGGAGTTCGTCGTGGAGCGAGGGCAGTTGACCGCGACTTGCGACATCGAACTGATTCGCTCGGCTTCGGTTTCGGTCTCGATCCGGGATGAACAGGGCCGGAGGTTCTCGCAGTTCCATGTCTTTTGGTGGACCTCGAATGGAGAATTCCGGAGCGCCACCACGTCCGGGGCGGTTCAGCACTTCGACAACCTCGTTCCGGGGCCCGCCACCGTGGCGGCGGTTCTCGGCGGGCGCATCCGCGCCGACATCGGCCAGCAGCAGTTCAATCGGGAGGTTGAACTTGCCGCCGGGAAACACACGCAGGTCGAGTTCACGCTGGAAGGTGGCGCGCGCCTTCACGGCCGGATCACCGGGACCGCGCTGACGACACGGCAGCTCAAGCTGCTGCTGAGCGTCTCGTCCAAAGAGCAGGCGAACCGCCCGGACTTCATAACGACCGTGGCGGACGATTCGAGCTACGCACTCGCCGGGCTTCCGGCCGGCTCGCGGCTCGTGCTCCTGAGGGCCGAGGCCAAGGATGCCGGCATCAACGTCTCCAAACCGGTCGAGCTGGTGGCCGGTGAGGATCTCGAACTCGACTTCCACGTTTCGTTGACCGGCGTCGAAGGCACGGTCCGATCCAGCGAAGGGAGGAAGCTCCCCGGCGCGCTGATCTGGGCCGGACCTTGGAAAGAGGGACTGTTCGTCGAAGGGCGGCGGTCCGACTACCACAGCCTCTCGACCAATAGTGACGAATTGGGCGCCTACAACCTGTTCGGCATGGAGCCCGGCACTTACGTGTACACCGTGGAGCTTCCCGGCTACGGCCTGGAACAGGGGTTGTTCGAAATCCCGGACGAGGAGACCGTGGTGCAGCAGGATCTCACGCTCGCGCCGGAAGCGCGCCTCGAGGTCCTACCAAGCGATCGCGCCGGCGCGCCTGTAGCGGAGGTCGACTGCTTCATCCGCCGCTCCGACGAATACTCGATCATCCCGAACAACCCGCTCGAGGAGTACCTCCCCGATCGCCTGGTGTTCGGCGGTGCCGCGACCGGCATCTATACCGTCCATGTCGAGGCCGACGGCTTCTTCCCATCCGACACCGAGGTCGTCTGCCGTGCGGGCGAAACCACCACCGCCTCCGTAACCCTGCGCCGCCCCGGCTCGATCCAGCTCCGCGTCGTCAGCCCCGAAGGCATGACCCTGCCCGACTTCCCGCTGCAGATCATCGACACCGAGACCGGCACCGACGTCGCAACGTGGATCGAACAGCGCCTCGTGACCAGCTCCACCTCTGCCACGGCCACCGACGACGTCGGCGAACTGACCCTCGAGAACCTCCCCGAAGGCCGCTTCCAGATCGAATCCCAGAACCTCTCCGCCACCGTCACCGTGGTCGCGGACACCCTCACCGGGCCCAAGGTGCTGGTCCAGCAATT
>Ga0326597_10005695_pt1 | contig 17228 bp, 14 predicted proteins | sample RVTome_12_FD_203789 | JGI IMG/M metagenome (GOLD analysis project Ga0326597, IMG submission 203789) | Soil microbial communities from uranium-contaminated site in the Upper Colorado River Basin, Wyoming, United States - RVT100D185 | ecosystem: Environmental > Terrestrial > Soil > Contaminated >...
AGAACCTCTTAATGAACACGGTCCTGTTGGATGCGGCATATCGCGCGGGTGTGGAGCGGTATCTCCTCACTAGCAGCTCCAGCGTGTATCCAGGACACCTGTCCATGCTGGATGAGGATGCTCCGTGGGACTCTCCACCACACTCGTCCGAAGAAGGCTTCGGGTGGGCCAAGCGCATGGCGGAAATCCAAGCCCGGATGTACGCGACGGGCTATGGGATGAAGATCGCCGTCGTCCGGCCAACGAACCCTTACGGTCCAGGTGACAACTTCGACCCCACTAGCTCGCACGTGATTCCTGCTCTCATCCACAAGGTCCTTGTTGGCGGCAATCCCGTCATCGTGTGGGGAAGTGGCAAGGCTGTGAGGAGTTTCGTGCACGCGCGGGACGTCGCGCGCGGGATGCTGCTGGCGCTCGAACGCTACGCGGTGTGCGATCCCGTCAATCTCGCTTCGGAGGAGACGGCGAGCGTTGGTGATCTCGTCCGCCTGATCGTCGAGCTTTCCGGACGGCGCGACGCGAGGATCGAGTACGACTCCTCCAAGCCTGAAGGTCATCCCTGCAAGATCCCACCCGTGAAAAAGGCCGAAAAGAAGTTCGGGTTCCGCGCCGAGTGTCGGCTGCGCGAGGGGTTGGAGGAAACGATCCTTTGGTATCGAGAGCGGTCGCTGGCCGGCGAAGCGCTGGGAGGCAATCGTGCTTGAGGGCGCCCGGGTCCTGGTCACGGGCGGGACGGGCCTCATCGGGAGCCACTTTGTCGAGGAGCTGCTTCAGCGGAAAGCACGCGTAAGAATCGTAGTCCATTGTCGGCCGAGTCCCTTCGGCGCGCGAGTTGAAGCCGTTGCAGGTGATTTGAGGGACTCGGCGACGTGTGAGCAGGCGGCGAGTGGAGTGGACCATGTCATTCATGCTGCCGGCGTGAGCGGAGGGTCCAAGCGAATTGTCGTGGATCCGATCCCGATGTTCACCGATAGCCTGCTCATGAACACCAACGTGCTCGAAGCGGCGCGCCTCGCTGGGGTCAAGCGGTACCTATTTGTAAGCAACAGCTCAGTCTATGCCAAATCGGACCATATGCTTCAGGAAGACTTCGCTTGGGGCCCGAACGCGCGAGGGGTTCCCGAAAACGAAGCCGGCGTGGTCAAGCGCACCGGGGAGACTCAGTGTCAGCTCTACGCGAGACATGGTGGCTTGCAGATCGGTATTGTCCGGGCCGGCAACGCGTACGGCCCACGCGACAACTTCGATCTAGAAGGATCTCACGTCGTTCCCGCGCTGGTCCGCAAGGCGGTGGAGCGTCAGGACCCCTACGTAGTGTGGGGTGCAGGCGAGACGGTGCGGGACTTCATCCACGCTCGCGACATCGCACTGGGGGGACTGGCCATCCTGGAGCGGTACTGTGTGTGTGATCCGGTCAATGTTGCGACCGGGCGGGTAGTGACCATCAATGACCTAGTGCAGCTCATCCTTGCTCTGTCTGGGCACGCCCCGAAGGGTATCCACTTCGACGAAACAGCTCCGCCTGCCTCCCCGGCCAAGCGGCTTGATACGACCAAGATGCAGTCACTTGGCATTAGGCCGCAGCTTTCGTTGGAGGACGGTCTGCAAGACACCATCCAATGGTACAGGAGAGCTACGACGAGTGAAATGCTGAGTCCGTCATGATCATCACACAGACCCCGGTGCGCATCAGCTTCCTGGGTGGCGGGACGGACTACCCGGAGTACTTCCGCCGACACGGGGGCGAGACCCTTGTGGCGACAATCAACAAGTATACCCTCGTCACCGTGCACGGTATCACGCAATTCGCTGATCACGCTCTCCGAATCCACTACTCTCAGGTGGAGTCGGTTTCCACGCTCGATGAAATTCAGCACCCATCGGCTAGGGAGTGCCTGCGCTTCCTCGGGGTGCGGGACGGAATAGAAATCCACTACCTGAGTAACCTGCCTGCGCGCACAGGGCTCGGATCGTCGGGGTCGGCTACCGTAGGACTGCTACACGCCCTTCATGCGTTTAGAGGCGAGCTGGTCACACGAGAGCAACTCGCCGAAGAAGCCGTGCATGTGGAACGAGAACTGATCAAGGAACATGTTGGTTGCCAGGATCAATACGCCTGTAGCTTTGGAGGCTTGCTGCACCTTGAGTTCTGCGCCGATGGCTCGGTGAAGGTCGCGCCAGCCACTCTCCCCGCGTCGCGGCTGAAGATGCTAGAGGAGCGGCTCATGCTGTTCTACACCGGGGCTCAACGTAATGCTCACGAGCTGCTCGGCGAACAGATTCAACGAACGGTGAACCAGGAGATTGATGGAGGGCTCGGGTGCATGCGGCAACTGGTTCGGCAGGGTCTCGACGTGCTGAGCGATGAAGGCGACCTTGGCGCATTTGGAGAACTGCTGCACGAGGGCTGGACGCTGAAGCGAAGCTTCTCGACCAAAATCACAACGCCGTGGCTCGACGAGATCTATGAGCGAGCACGGGGAGCTGGAGCCGTGGGGGGGAAGCTGTTGGGTGCAGGTGGGGGCGGTTTCTTACTTCTGTATGTCGACCCGTCCACCCAGGATGGGGTTCGCCGCGCGCTTCCCGAGCTCCGCGAGGTCGATGTTGCGTTCGAGAACTCTGGCAGCACCATAATCTTTTATCGGCCCTAGGTAGGCAGCTTCGAGGCTTGAGGTGACTTTCAGGATGCACACCGTTGTGGGGTTGTTTCGCACGAATGATTTCAGGTGCCATTGCCTTCTCCGCGACCTGACCACTGCATTTCGCGACGTCCGGTTCTTCGTTGTGTGGGACCACTACGCCGAAGACTCTCACTATGACTTCCGTCAATTTGCGGACTTGCAATCGTTTGAGCGCGACGAGCTTTTCGATTCTATCTCACGCGCATTCGGGGTCGACCGACTCGTCCTAGCTCGAGAGTGCGAACAGTATAGACTCTTTCTTAGGATGCTTCTCTTGCTGCATCTTAGACGCACCGTAGGCCTCGAGTACTGCGTCATGACGGATGACGACGTCTACGCATTCGACCCAATCGACGAGATCGTGGCTCTATCGGCCAGGCAAACACCCTTCCTTATCCAGGAAGTGTACTCATCCGACAATATTGGGGCCCTAGGACGCTTTATCATGAACGATCTCGGCCGCGAGATCCATTACCGACCCCCCAACAAGGGAATGGGCTACAACGTCGGGTTGTGCGGTCTCGACTTGACTGTCTTCGACTCTATCGACGCCGAGACCTTCGAGCCTCTCATGACTGCGCTGTCAGGCGTCGATCCCTGGGCCAAGGACCAGTCGTTTCTCGTGCTCATGACCTTTACGTCGCCCAAAGCCGTGCACACCTTTGAAACCGAGAAGTATCTCTTTCTGCATTGTGACGATCCAAACTACCGTGCGAAGAGCAAGCTCCTACACTGTATCGGCACAGCGGATAAACGCCTTGTGGACCTGTGGTATGCGAGGCGGTATGGAAGCGTGCCGAAGCGACTAGCATCAATACTAGCGCTCGAAGCGCGTCGAACGCGATCTTGGATTGCAGCGCTCCGACCCAGGCTCCGAATCAGATCACGAATTCGCCAATGGCTCGGGGTTGGTAATCAAAGGGAACGGGTGCCCGTTCTCAACGCGAATCGGTATGAGCACCTGATTGAACATGTAAAGCACAACTCTTGCGAGCGCATCCTAGAAATCGGCGTGTGGAAAGGAGATACCGCTGAGGCCCTCATCCGGAATTCGAAGAATCCCAAGGTCGAATACCACGGGATCGACGTGTTCGAGGACAGCAATCCCGAACTCCTCACGAGGGAGTGGCAGGGCGGAATGAAAGCCGATCGGGCCAACGCCGTTCGACGACGTCTTGCAAGAGCCTCGAAACGAGTAGTCTTGCACAAAGGACTCTCGAGCGACGTCTACGCGGAGCTGGCGAGAGCCAATCTGAAATTCGACCTTATCTGGATCGATGGGGGGCATTCATATGAGACCGTCAAGTTCGACTTCGAAAACTACGCCAAACTCTTGAGCGCCGACGGCATGGTTTTCTTGGATGATTACACCGAGGATCCATATCTGCCAGACGTGAAGCGATACATCGATCGCGAAATACTTTCAAATAGTCGGCTGCAGGCACAGGTGCACGAGGAGCACAGCGACCAGTATCGTGGGTACGACTACCATGTTGTTTCGGTAAGATTGAAACATCACTAATGGCACGAGGCTATTGACCGCCCCGCGGACGAGTCGCGGGAGTCCTCTACCAGAGCGAGCGCCCACTATCGACTCGGCGATCCGCGTCCATAACCTGAGTAAACGCTACCGGATTGGGCAGCGAGCCCCCTATCTGGCCTTTCGGGACGTCCTGGCTTCCGGGATGGCTCGAGTTGCGGGTTGGATAACGCGGGACAGGGGGTCAGAAGCTCCGCTCCGGCGCCAGTTCCTTTGGGCGCTCAAAGGCGTCTCGTTCGAGGCCGGGCAAGGGGAAGTCATCGGGATAGTTGGCCGGAACGGTAGCGGGAAGACCACCCTACTGAAGATTCTGTCTCAAATCACCGCACCCACAGGAGGATACGCCGAGCTCTGCGGACGAGTGAGTTCTCTTCTCGAAGTGGGTACGGGATTTCATCCGGAGCTGAGCGGCAGGGAAAACGTCTATCTCAATGGCGCGATTCTGGGCATGAAGAAGCTCGAGATTGACCGCTTGTTCGACCAGATTGTGGCCTTCGCCGAGGTTGAGGCTTTTCTCGACACGCCGCTGAAATATTACTCGAGCGGCATGAGCGTGCGCTTGGCCTTTGCCGTGGCAGCGCACCTGCAACCCGAGATTCTGTTGGTTGACGAAGTGTTGGCCGTCGGGGACGCCGCATTCCAGAAAAAGTGCCTCGGGAAGTTGCACGAAGTCGCCCGTCAGGGGCGAACAGTGTTGTTCGTGAGTCATCACATGCCTGCGGTACTCAGCCTGTGCCAGCGGGCACTCCTCGTCGAGGAAGGGATCATCACCCAGGATGGCCACCCGCAAGAGGTGGTGGAGAGGTACTTGCGTGGCGGCGCTAGCAATATCGCGAAGGCGGAGTGGTCCTTGGACAAGGCGCCGGGAGATGAGGTGGCCAGACTGCGAGCGGTTCGGGTCCTGGATACTGTCGACACGGTCTCCGCGCACCACCAGCTGTCAAAGCCCATCGTCCTTGAGATGGAATTCTGGTGCTTAAAGCCGGCCGTGCGACTGAATCCCTCCTTTCTCGTATACAATTCGCTTGAGGTTTGCGTTTTTGCTGCTGCGAACCTTTCGCACGATGCGCAATGGAGTAACGCGGTATACCAGCCCGGACTGTATCGGGCGCTCGCCACAATCCCTGGAGGTCTGCTGAATGACGGAACTTACCACGTCACCTCCGTCGTCTTGAAGGATCTAGTCCTTTGGGCTGCAGCCCAGGACAAAGTAGTTTCCTTTGAAGTGCACGACGACGGTTATGGTCGGGGAGACTATACATCCACATGGATCGGGGTGTGCCGGCCCCTGCTTCACTGGAGCCTCGAGCGCACAGGAGAACTCTGAGGGCAAGGATGGGGAAAACGCGGCGCCGCTCCTCTTTGGTAATAAGGTGACGTGCGGATAATCTTCGGAACGACAGAACTTCCACCGGATTCTGCGGGTGTCCCCTATCAACGTTGGGTCCATGTGCTCGTCAAGGGCCTCGTCGAACGGGGGCATCAAGTGGCCTACTGGTGCCTTGCGACCCCGGGACAAGAGAACCAGGCCCGCCATGCTCTCCAGGGCCTTCCTGTCGAGCTGCACACCTATCCCCCTGCAGCGCGGCGGCGCTCGACCTTTCTTGGAAAACTTCGGACCATTCGCGAGCCGTTCGGCGGGAACATCCCATCTGAGATGCGACGAGATTTCCTGCGTGCCTGTGCTCGGGGTTACGACATACTACAGGTTGAGAATATTCACGGTGGGGCGTCTTTGGCGCTCGGGATGTCTCGGGTTCTCGCTTCGGTGCACGTGCTGCATCTGGTCGAGCTCCGCGACACAAGCTTCTTCTCCTGGAAAACTCTGAAGACGAAGCTCCTATACTGGCACGCGGAGAAGCGTCTGTTGCGCCGATTCCGTCATATCCGGGTGCTGTCGGATCGAATGGCCAGAATCGTGGAGGCCATAAACCCTGCGGCGCGCGTATACACAATCCCCATCGCCATTGATCCCACGACCTACGCGGTCATGGTGACCGACCGCCCCGAGAAAGTCGTCGGATTGATCGGGCACATGGGGATGCTCAATACCGTGAGGGCGTCGACCCGCCTCCTGGGCTCAATCTGGCCCCGAATTCGTCGACGGGTCCCGGATGCCCAGCTCCTCCTCGCCGGCTGGGGTGCACGTACAGCGCTGGCGCACTTTCCCCATGAGCGCGGTGTGACGATTGTGGAGAACCTGCCAGATGCCCAAGAGTTCTTTGCGCGCTGCGCGGTGTTGGCCTATCCACTCGCCATGGGAGCGGGGCTTCACGGCAAGATCCTCGAGGCTATGGCCTATGGAGTCCCGGTCGTAACCACGACGCCTGGCGTCGAAGGCGTGGACGCCAAGAACGGGGAGCATCTCTTCGTCGAGGACGACGATGATCTGTTCGCCGAGCGAGTGATTGAGCTTCTCCAAAACCCATCACTGCGCGCTCCAATCGCAGAAGCCGGGCGAAGGCTGGTCGAGGAGAAGTACTCCCCAGCTCGGGTAGTCTCTATGATTGAAACTGTCTACCAAGGGATGCTCAATGGAGGGTAAAGCCCACGTTTACCCGGGCGTTTTGGCGGCCTGATGTTGGGTAGAACGAGAGTCGTGATACAGCAGCTGCTTCTCAGGCTGGGCTACCGCCTGGAGAGGGTCCATCCTGAGTACCCGGTTCTTGCAAAAGCAATTGATCCTGTTGGTGTGGAGATCTTGGGTGATCCGGAGTTTCAGTCGTCTTGCCGCGAAATCGCGGGATTGACATTGCTCGACCTTCCCCGGCTGGCCAATCTCTGGCAACTGTGCCGGATCAGCAACCGCAGTGGGGGCATTATCGAGGTTGGGGCTTACAAGGGCGGAAGCGCATTGCATGTGTCAAACAGTTGCCCAAGCCGGCGGGTCATTGTATGCGACTCGTTTTCGGGTTTTGAGTTGCTAGACTCCGTGCTCGATAACAACTTCAACATGGCGATGTTTAGAGACACGCAAAGAGAGATCGTGGAGCGGCTCTTCGAAGGCAAGCAGCGAAATGCCAGAGTAGTAGCAGGTTACTTCCCCCAATCGTGTCTGGGCATCGATCTGAAGCCGATATCGTTTGCGCACATTGACGTGGATAGTTACAAGGCCACGATTGAAACGCTCCAATTCTTGGACGGCTGCATGATCGAGGAATCCCTGATACTACTGGACGATTACAACAGAAAGGCTGAGGGCGTGGATAAGGCCATTGGTGAGTTTGTCAAGGAAAACCGAGTTTGGGTTGTGTTTCCGTTGTTCCCCTGCCAAGCTGTGCTTATCCACAAGAGTTGGCTTGATTGATGGACGTTACGCCGGGTCGACTCTCCGTACGGGTCCCGCTGGCGGACCGAGTAGGTGGTCTTTGCTTGGCTTGCGGGACACCCACGGCTACAGCATCAGTGTGTCATCAGTGCGGTCAGGATCCATTCATGATGGAAGTGGCAAGAAAGCAGGCCGCGAAGGCGGGAGCTGGAGACATTTTGGAACATCTGTACACGACCGACTATGCATTTCTTCGACAGGGGCGAGCAGATCTGTTGTGGGATGACCTATTGGTTCACGAGAAGGACCAGACGCCCGATTTCACAGCTTGGCGAAACAAGGTAACCGTTGACTTGGTTCCCCCAACGACACGAAGACTTCTTGAAGTCGGTATCGGCATGGGTCACGCGGTCCAACGCTTGGCCGAAAGGTTCAAGGAGCTCGAGATCTACGGAACCGACATTTCGAAAGAATCCGTGCAGCATGCCTCGGCAGAATTCAAGGGTCAGTTCGCCGTTGCCTCTCTCGGTGAGCTGCCTTGGCCACAACTGAAATTTGACGCGGTGCTGATGCTCGAAGTGCTGGAGCACGTTGAGGCACCTCGCACTTTCGAAGTCCTTCGATGGCTCCACTCGATTCTCACAGAGAACGGTTTCTTGATCCTGTCCGTGCCCCTCGAGACCGTAAGTGGTCTGAGGCAGTCGTACTTCCTCTGCCCGCACTGCGGTAAACCTGTCCACCAGATCGGTCATGTCAGAAGCTACAGTGAGCTTCAACCCATTCAAATGGAGCTCGCGCTGTCGAGATTTCGGGTCGAGCGGATGCAGGGTGTTGCTGGAGGAAAGTATGTCGGGATACCCCGTCAATGGCTGATGCCGTTCTTTCCGAATCATGTCAAGCCGATGGTGATGATCTTTCGGTGCAAGAAGCTGTGAAGCTGCGAGTCGGATTCAACGCCAAGTTCCTCGTGGACTACAATCTCCGCGGATTCAACCGGTACACGTTTTGCCTACTCAAGCAACTGTTTGAACAAGACTCCTTCGAGGTCGTGCTCTTCACGGAGCGACGCTCACCGATCCATCCGGCGTTTGCCCAAGCACTACCTGTCGAAACGATCGTGCTCCCGAGCCCCAGGAGCTTGGTGTGGGAACAGATTGTGCTGCCCTCGGCGTTGCGCCGGCACCAGATTCAGCTTTTTCATGCGCCTGCCGACGGAGGCGTTCCAGCCTGGAGAGTTTGCCCATACATTCTCACGTATCACCACGCCGTTGACAGGAGCCTCGAGTATCTGATTGGGAAAGGCGAGCTGTCGGGCACCTTGGCGGACTACCTGACACAGGAGCAGGGCATCAGAGGCAGATACCTGAAACACCGGCATGCACTTCTGCGCTGGATCTACCTTCAGCGAGCGACGCGAGTAATTGCCGTATCTCAATACGGGAAATGGGAGTTGGTCGAGTTGCTCGGCGTGCCGGAACATAAGGTCGAAGTGATCTACGAGGCGGCTGATTCGTCCTTCTGCACAACGATTCCCCCAGTGGCCGTGGAGGCGGTAAGAGTAAAGTATCGCCTTCCCCGAGGTTATCTCCTGTACGTTGGTGGGTTCGAGCGGAGAAAGAATGTTGAAGGACTTCTTCGTACGTTCGTTGAGGCGAGGAAGACCGGGATTGAAGAAAGCCTGGTTCTCGTAGGAAACGGCGCCGACCTCGTCGGAGCGAAGGCTGTTGCGCGTTCATTGGGGCTGGAAGAGGGCCGGGACGTCGTTTTCCTCGGGCGCATTCATGAAGACCTCCCGGCATTGTATCGTGGCGCGACTGCGTTCATCACCCTTTCTTGGGGCGAGTCCTTTTGCTTCCCAGTTCTTGAGGCGATGAGCTGCGGGACTCCGGTCATTGCCTCGAATCTTGGTGCAATTCCTGAAATTGTGACTGACGGGGGCATCTTGCTGGACCCGAGAAACATGAGCGAGACGGTTGAAGCGATCAAAGTGGTGACGAGCAGAAAGGAGCTACGCGCCCAGTTGATAGCAAGGGGGCTAAAACGGGCGAAGAGCTTTTCATGGAACAAGACAGCCCAGCAGACGGCCAACTTGTACCAGGAAGCGATTCGCAACCGTCGCAACTAGTGATCACCCAACGACCGCCTTTTATGAAGACACTGACGTATGAGACTAGCGAGCAGTATTGGACCCTTGAGAACTCCGTCGCATGAAGCGATTGAGGGTTATCGTGGTGTCCACAGAGGCCCCTGACCCGTTTGGCAACGCGGTGGGGCGGTGGTATTACGTGCTGGCGAAGGGTCTCTGCGAGCGTGGGCATCGGGTTAGATGGCTTGCGGCCTACACCCGAGAGGCTTTTGCAACAAGGGCGCGGGCCCGCCTGCAGCACCACCACTTGGATCTCACCTTGTACCCGTATCCGACCCGTTCATGGTCGACAAGCAAGTGGCAGACACTGCGGCGCCCTTACGGGTACTTCATTTCGGACAGTCTGGCTCAAGATCTGAAGGCCGAGCTCAGGCGTGGGTACGACATCTTGCATCTCGAGTCGGCATGGGCTGGGTGGCTTGGCCTCGGTGCTCCCCGGAGCCTCCTATCTGTCCTTTCGCTCGCTTCGGTCGATTTCGCCCGAACTGTTCCCAGGTCTGTCTCGGGTCTTGTGTCCAAGGTCTTGATGAAGCGGACCGAACAGCGTCTTATCTCGCAGTTCGACACGATTCGCGTGTTGACCCCAAGGGATGCCCAGGTGGTACAGGGGCTCAATCGTCGAGCGCGAATCGTCACTATCCCGCTCGCCATCGATCCGAGTTTGTATCCATTCAAGGTCGAGCAGCCGCCAAACGCGATAGTTGGGCTCATTGGTAGCATGCACTGGCTGCCCACTCGATCAGCCGCCGTGCGGCTCCTCACGTCCGTCTGGCCGAGAGTGCGTGCAAGTAGGAGCGATGCAAGACTTCTCTTGGTTGGATGGGGCGCACGGAAGTCTCTGGCTCGATTTGCGGACGCGCCGGGCGTCACTATTCTCGAGGATGTTGCCGATTCAGAGCCGTACTTCCGCCGGTTGTCCGTGCTCGCCTATCCGGCTGTTTCCGGGAGCGGCATGAAGGTCAAACTTCTGGAAGCCATGGCGTATGGCGTACCGGTGGTGACTACCAGTGAGGGGGTCGTGGGGATTGATGCGGCTGATGGGGTACATGCGTTTGTCAGCGACGAGGACGAGATTCTCGCAGACAGGATCGTCAGTCTTCTGGGCCCAAGCCAGACGGGACGGAGGATGCGGCTGGCGGCCCGACGCCTAGTCGAGGATCGGTATTCTCCGATCCCGGTCATCTCACAGATCGAGAGCTTGTATGACGAGATCTGTCAGTCAGGCAGTTGAGCTGTCTTTGCTAGTGTGAAGATCTGCCTCCTCTCGGCCCGCTTCCCGCCGCAGCGCTGTGGTGTGGGCGATTACACCTACTTCCTCGCGAATGCGCTGGCGCGAATTGGACATGAGGTGGACGTTCTCACCGCCGCCGGGGATCTCGATGAGTTACTCTACCCACTACCGGCCAGCGTACGGGTTCATCGCGTGATCGCCAATTGGGGAACCAGAGGACTGAGGGCGTTGATCAAGCACATTCGTGAGCTGAGTCCTGACACACTCCTGATCCAATACACCCCGCATTCGTTTGACCGTCGCGGAATCACGTTTGCGGTCAACTTGCTCCCCGCTCTCCTCCGAGTCTCGCGGAACACCCGCGTGGTGACAAACTTCCACGAGCTGTACATTCCCTTTGGTCGTTCGTTGAAGCACAATTTGGGTGCAGTTTGGCAGCGGTCGGCAGCGGTGCTACTGAGCGTTGGAAGTCACGCGATCACCGTGACCACTGGCGAGTGGGAAGGACTACTGGCTGGTTTGGGCATTCGCAAGCACATCAAGATGATCCCCGTGGGCAGCAATATTCCGCAGGTTGCTTTGAGCGAGGAAGAACGCGGCCACCTACGAGCGGAAATCCTCGGCGACTCGGAGGGGTTGTTAGTGGCCGGTTTTGGGGCGAGACACTTTCGCGACATGCCAGCGGCCTTCAGCGCTCTCCGGCAGGTGAAGAAACGGAGACTGGTCAAGTTTCTATGGATCGGTGGAGGCGACCCTGATGATCGTCATCGAGTGAAGATCGAGCAAGCACAGCGGGCGAATCGGCTTAGCGACATCGATGTCGAGTGGACGGGAGTGCTTCCTCACACGCGAGTATCGAGCCTTCTACTGGCCTGCGATCTCATGATGCTTCCGTTCATGGACGGCGTTTCGACCCGGCGGACCAGCGCAGTGACCGCCCTGCAACATGGACTTCCTCTGTTGACCACTCAGGGCGCGCGCCTCGAGCCATGGTTCGTCCACGGCAAGAACGTGTATTTGACCCCCGTTGGCGACACAAGAGCTCTGGAGGAAGGCTTGCTTGAGCTTGCGCGGACGCCTGAGCTTCGGAGCCGCCTCGCGCGAGGGGCAAGTGAGTTGTACGATGGGTACTTCGCTTGGGATGTGATCGCCCGGCAAGTGGTAGCGCTGGCAGGGAAGGACACCCGGCTGGTGACATCAGTCTAATCAGCGCTCCGAACATTACCTGGCTGATCATCGGCGAGGCTGCCCTACTCTTTGTCGGTATCTGTTCGTTGGGAGCCTAAGGGACCTGGGCTGTGGAGGGAGTTTCCGTAGGGCCTCCTACTCAGTAAACGGTCGATTGGCAGTGGTGCGGTGGCGGAGATCCTTCGGGATCACGAGGTCAGCTGAAATACGCACCTCCAGTTCGGAACGCGCGCTACGTCGGCGCCACGGATGGACAGACCGGCGGTGTGGAGACAACGACGCCGGAGGGGCGGTTCGCATGCTTGCTGGGAAAAGGGTTCTCATCACTGGCGGCGCCGGCTTCATGGGCACGGCGCTTGCCAAAAAGCTGGCGGACCAGAATGAAGTGATGATTTACGATAACCTCCATCGCAACGCGCTGAGGAACACCGACCTCCTACACCACCCCCATGTTCGGTTCGAGCAGGCAGATGTTCTTGACCTGGGTCAGCTGGAGAAGAGTATTCAGGGCGCGACGCACGTTGTGCACCTTGCTGCTATTGCCGGCGTGGACACGGTCTTGGAGAGTCCCGTCCGCGCCATGCGGGTCAACATCCTCGGTACTGTCAACGTGCTTGAAGTAGCGTCTCGTCTGCATGGCTTAGAGCGCTTGGTTGACCTCTCGACCAGCGAAGTGTTCGGTTCTCGCGCCTATCGAGTAGAGGAGACCCACGTCACGTCTCAGGGCTCTGTAGGCGAAGCGCGCTGGAGCTATGCTGTAAGCAAGCTGGCCAGTGAATACCTCGCCCACAGCTACTTCCATGAGTTCGGGCTCCCGATAGTTACTGTCCGCCCGTTCAACGTCTATGGGCCTAACCAGGTCGGCGTCGGTGCTGTTCATCAGTTCATCAAGAAGGCGCTGCGCAATGAGGCAGTGGAAATCCATGGCGATGGCTCTCAGATACGCTCGTGGTGTTACATCGACGACGTGGTCGACGCTCTGCTCCTTGTCCTAGTGAAGCCTGAGGCCGTGGGGCAGGTGTTTAACGTTGGGAATCCTCGCAGCACGGTCACCATACTCGACCTAGCTACACGGATCATCCGGCTTACCGCGGCATCATCTCAGGCTGTCTTCACCCCCATTGGCTATGCAGACGTGGAGATCCGAGTGCCTAGCGTCGATAAGGCAAAGACCCTACTGGGGTTCGACGCACAGGTGGATCTTGACGAAGGATTGCGGCGCACCATCGCCTGGTATCGGTCCCACTCATGATCCCACTAGCGAGACCGTCGGTAGATGGAGAGGAGATGGCGGAGATCGCGTCAGTACTCGCGAGCGGCATCCTCACGACCGGTCCCAAGGTACTCCAGTTGGAGCACGCAATTGCGGGTTATCTCGGCGTAAAGCACGCCATCGCGGTTAGCTCCGGTACAGCGGCTCTACACTTGGCACTCTTAGCGCTAGGAATTCAACCAGGTGATGAAGTAATAATCCCGGATTTCTCATTCCCAGCGACCGCAAACTCCGTTAGGCTCGCAGGAGCAACACCCATTTGTTGCGATATTGACCCGACCACCTTCAACATCGATCCCATCCGAATCAAGAGACTGATCGGCCGCAACACCAAGGCCCTCATGCCTGTTCATCAGTTCGGCTTGGCGGCCGAGATGGCCAGCATCATGGAGTTATCACTCGGCGAAGAGATCGCCGTCGTCGAGGACGCTGCCTGCGCCCTAGGTGCCGAGTTTCGGACTCAGAAGTGCGGAACATGGGGAAAGGTCGCTTGTTTCAGCTTCCATCCTCGCAAGATTGTGACGACAGGTGAGGGAGGCCTCGTTGTCACAAGCGACGATGCTATTGCAGACAAGGTCCGATCGCTGCGAAATCATGGACGGGTCGGAAAGGCGTACGCCTACGTGGGCTTCAACTATCGCCTGAGCGATGTGCTCGCTGCGATAGGGCTAGCCCAGTTCGCCAAGTTGCCCAGGTTCATTACTCAGCGCAGAGAGGTAGCGGGTCGATACAACCAATACTTGAAGGACACACCCGGACTTACCCTACCGTCCGAACCAGAAGCGCATAAGCACACTTACCAATCGTATGTCGTGATCCTAGATCGACGATTCGATCGCGATAGAATCATCGAGGCGCTTAAGCTGGACGGAATCGAAGCTGGGATCGGCACCTATGCCATCCACTTGCTCAACGCTTACAAGGGAAACCGGGAGATCCAGAAAGCCGATCTATCGGCGTCTGAATACGCCCACTGCCACACTCTGTCGTTACCCATGTATCCAGCGATGACAGCGGAAGAAGTTGTCTTCGTCTGCGATTCCCTGGGCCGTCACTTGACCCGAGGTTCTGAGACCTAGGTGCTGCAAACTCGCGCTTTGAGATTCACGGCGGCAACTGGGCTCGAACACAGCCCTTCGGGACGCCATGTCTAGACAATTTCTTACTCATGGAGATGGTACGTGGCGCGCATCAGATTTCGCGAGCCTAGGAGATAATGTCATCTTCGAATCGGGTGTTATGGTATTTCATCCAGACCACATCCGGATAGCCTCCAACGTGTACATCGGCCACTACAGCATCCTGAAGGCCTATTACATGAACCAAATGGTCATCGAAGACAACGTGTGGATTGGTCAACAGGTGTTTCTCCACAGTGCGGGCGATCTCACCATAGAGCAAGGGGTGGGGATCGGGCCCCGCGTCACGATTCTAACCTCCTCACATGCAGATCCGGGTCGCAACCGTCCGATCATGTCGGGCGAATTGATTCTCGCGCCTGTGAGGATCGGTCGGTTCAGCGACATTGGTGCCGGCTCAGTGCTGCTTCCCGGTGTGGAGATTGGAGAGGGCACGCAGGTCGGCGCGGGTGCGGTGGTCACAAAAAGCACGCCTCCATATTCAATAGTTGCTGGAGTACCAGCGCGGGTATTGCGTATGAGGTGACCTTGCGGCCCGTCAAATGCGCCGCCTGGGAGGTTCGTCGGAGTGTACAGAAAAAGCTCAACGGAGCCATCAGCCATAGGCATGCGACACAGCCTGTTATACGTTTGTCGAGTCGGAGAGCGCGGCGGTGCCGAGACGATCTTGGGCAACCTGCTAAAACTTCACGACCGGACCAAATTCGCACCTGCCGCTGTGTTTTTGACGGAAGGCCCGTTCTACCAGGAAGTCCGGGAGATGGGTATTCCGTGCACAGTCGTTCGGGCAGGGCGATTCCGAGAGCTATACAGAACAGCCGTCGTAGCATTCCTGCTCGCCAAATGGATCCGGCACTATCGAGCCGACTGTGTCGTCTCGCATATGTCTTTGGCTCATGCGTATGCTGCACTCCCCGCTCGATCACTGGGCGCGAAAACCGTGGTCATGCTTTACGGACGGATTAATCCTTCATTGGCCTTGGATCGGGTGGCCTTCAGGTTGCCGACGGACCGAATACTGTCATGCGCGCAGGACATCACCGACCACGCCAAGCGCTTTCTTTCTCGCGCCAATAGAGAGCGCCTGCGCACGTACCGGATGGGAATAGACCTCTCCGCCTTCGATCCTGCTGTAGCACGCGACTCTCTGCGAGGTGAGTTCGGCATTCCTCCCCATGTTCCCATCGTAGGCATGATAGGTCGATTCGAGGAGTCCAAAGGACAAGAATACTTCCTCCAAGCTGCACGACTGGTGGCAGAGACGCATCCTACTGTACGCTTTGTCCTTGTGGGCGGGACCCAGTTCGGAATCCAGCCGTGGTTCAAGGATCGATTGCACCAGCTTACGCTCCATCTTGGACTTGAGGAACGGGTTGTCTTCGCCGGATTCCGGAATGACATGCCGCAGTGCCTAGCGGCCATAGATGTGGTGGTGCATGCACCCATAGACGACTCGCCGGGAGGCGTCACGATGCTTGAAGCGATGGCGATGGGCAAGCCGGTCGTGACGACCGGGTGCGGGGACCGGTCTGAGTGGATGACTAACGAAGAGCACGGTGTAATCATCCCTCCCAGAGACCCGGAGGCAATGGCGCGAGCAATTGTGAGACTGCTCAACAACCCATCGATAGCAAGGAAAATGGGCGCACATGGACGAGAACGGGCAAAGCAGGTGTTTTCCGCTGAGGCCATGGTCCGTGAGGTTGAGTCCTACTATTCCGAGCTCCTCCTCTCGCCTCGTGCTTAGTTGGTAACCATGATGAGTCGCAAGACGTGCGCGTGAGGCCCACCGCATGAACCACCTCGCGACGTCCGATCACTCTTCGTTTGTACGCAATAGTGGTTGGAGTAGGAGACCGCGGCCTGTCGAACTGCTGATTATGCTCCTGCTTGTTACAGGGTTCTTCATTGGCCCGATAAAGCTCCTGGGCGCTTCGTGGGTTGGGTACTTGAGCGTCGATGGTCTCGCCATGCTGATTATCATTGTCGTTGTCGCCGAGCGAATCGCCCACCGTACGCCAGTGTTGGCGACAAGCCCCCTCAGCATACCGCTGCTCCTTCTGGCCGGATTCTGCGTGCTGGAGCTTGGGAATCCTAGTGCGCCTTTCATTCGAAGTGTACTCGGACTGCGAAGCTGGGTTCTATACCTAGCCTTCTATTTCGTCGGTTACTACACCTTTCGCGCGCAAGAGCAGCTGCACCGGTTGTACGTCCTTCTGGTGGCACTAGGTGTGCTCACAGCAGCCTACGGCGTGTACCAATGGCAGGTCGGCCCCCAGTCTTTCGCCAATTGGAGCGAATACTATGGCCGGTACGCAAACCTCGCTTGGTCCGCTAAGTCGGGTGGGGTTGTGTTCCGGGCCTTCTCAACGTTCGTCTCCGCCGGCACGTTCGGCGGCAACATGGCGCTGCTCATGCTCATAGCGTTCAGCGTGGCCGCATCCACGAAGGTGCGAAACTGGCTGCGGATTGCCAGCGGGGCAGCCTTCGCCGTTATGGGCGCTGGGGTCGCCGTGTCCGGGAGTCGAGGGCCGGTTGCGCTGCTCGCCCTGGCCGCGGCGGTTGCTATGGCGTTTGTACCAGGGATCTGGCCGAAGCTGTCCATCATTGCGAAGGGGTTACTGATGGCACTAGCTGCCTCGCTTGTCGTAGCCCTCTTTGTGGGACCTGTGGTCGGGGAGCGCTTCGCAACGATGATCGATCCAGAGAATTTCTTTTGGAAATGGTTCGGTCCCTTGACTTCTGGAATCCGTGTGGCTCTT
>Ga0326597_10005696_pt1 | contig 17227 bp, 13 predicted proteins | sample RVTome_12_FD_203789 | JGI IMG/M metagenome (GOLD analysis project Ga0326597, IMG submission 203789) | Soil microbial communities from uranium-contaminated site in the Upper Colorado River Basin, Wyoming, United States - RVT100D185 | ecosystem: Environmental > Terrestrial > Soil > Contaminated >...
CCCGGCCGCGCGTAGAGGACGAAGCACAGGACGGCGACGGCCACCGTCGCCCAGGCTTGGGGCGCCGCGCCCAGCCCGCGCCACGGCGCGCTCGCGTGGCGGCGGCCGACGATGAGGATGGCGGCGCACGCGCCAAAGGCGACGAGCGCGGCCGTGATCAGTGAGAAGACGCCCGCCTCCGCGAGCACGAGGCCGACCCAGGCGGAGGAGGCGACGCCTATGGCCAGCACCAGGAACGCGGCCTCGTCTTTGGCCAGCGCGGCGCGGTCCTCGCGGCGCAGCAGCGCGAGCCAGAGGGCGCCGGGGGCGAGGAACAGGATGAGCCCGCACAACACGGCCGGCCCCGCCGGCACGATGTTCAGGGTAGCGAGCCCGCCACCGCCCGCACCGCCTCGATCACCGCGTCCGCCTGCGCGTCGGACATCTCGGGGTAGAGGGGAAGCGACAGGATCTCGCCCGCCGCTTTCTCCGCGACGGGGAAGGCTCCGGCGCGGCCGAGCCCGGCGAACGCCGGCTGCAGGTGCAGCGGGATCGGGTAGTGGACGAGCGTGCCCACCCCCCGCTTGGCCAGAGCCGCGGCCAGCGCGTCGCGCCGCGCGTGGCGCACGACGAACAGGTGGTGCGCGGGCGCGGCATAGGGCTGATCCCGGAGCAGCCCCAGCGCGGCGACTCCGTCCAGGCCGGCGAGATACCGGTTGGCCAGCACGCTTCGCCGCTGCGTCCATTCCTCGAGATGGCGCAGGCCGACGCGCAGGATCGCGGCCTGCACCTCGTCGAGCCGGCTGTTCATCCCCGCGATCTCGTGCCGGTAGCGGTCGCTCTGACCGCCGTTGCGCAGCTTGCGCAGCCGCGCCGCAACCTCCGCATCCTGCAGCACCACCGCGCCCCCGTCGCCGAGCGCGCCCAGGTTCTTGGTCGGATAGAAGGACAAGGCACCGATGCCGGAGAGCGCGCCCACGCGGCGGCCCTTGTAGGAGGCGCCGATGGCCTGGCAGGCATCCTCGATCACCGCGATGCCCCGCTCCCGCCCCAGCGCCAGCAGCGGGTCGAGGTCGGCCGGGTGCCCGTAGAGGTGGACGGGGAGGATGGCCTTCGTTCGCGGCATGACCGCCGCCGCCACCGCCGCCGGGGAGACGTTCAGGGTCGCGGGGTCGAGGTCCGCGAACACCGGGCGCGCGCCGGCGCGCATCACGCCCAGCGCGGTGAAGGCGGCGGTGAGGGGCGACGTGATGACCTCGTCGCCCGCGCCGATGCCCAGCCCTTCCAGGGCGAGCTGGATCGCCTCCGTGCCGTTGGCGACCGCGACAACTTCCCGCGCGCCCAGGAAGGCCGCGAGCTCGCGCTCGAAGGCTTCCCCCTCCGGGCCCAGGATGAACCACCCGGAGTCCAGCACCCGCGCCACCGCGGCGTCGATCTCGGGGCGCACCGCCCGCACGTGGGCCTTGAAGTCGACGAAGGGGACCTCGCTCGCGCGGAGCGCTCGCTCGCTAGTCACAGATAGTGGTCCTTGTGCTTCCGGTAGTACTCGATCGTGCGTGTGAGGCCGTCCCGCAGCTCGACCTGCGGCTTCCAGCCGAGCAGGCCTCGGATCTTGGTGGTGTCGGCGTAGAAATCGCCGATGTCGATGCGCGCCCGCTCGGGCGGGAACGGCGCCACTTTGTACGAACCCTGCCCCGCGATCTCGATCATCATCTTCAGGAGGGCGAGCAGCGACACCGGCTCCTCGTTGCCGAGGTTGAAGACCTGCCCGTCGGAGGCATCCATGGAACCCGCGCGCAGGAACGCGTCCACCACGTCGTCCACGTAATCGAAGTCGCGCTTCTGCCCGCCGCCGCCGAAGAGCTCGACTTCCTCGCCGAGCACGACCTGGCGCACAAACCACCCGATAAAACCCTGGCGGGCGTGGCGGATGAGCTGGCGCGGCCCGTAGGTGTTGGTGAGGCGCAGCGACGAGGCGCGGATGCCGTACACCGAGTGGTAGACCAGGTGGTACAACTCGCCGGAGATCTTGTTGATGCCGTTCACGTCGGTGGGGTTCAGCAGGTGGGTCTCGTCCACGGGCAGGCTCTTCGGCTTGCCGTACACCTGTCGGGTCCCGGCGTAGACCATCTTCACGCCCGGGTTGTTCTTGCGCACCGCCTCCAGGATCCAGAGCTGGCTCCGGCAGTTGATCTCGAGGTCGGTGAAGGGGTCGGTCATGGAGTCGATGTGGCTCACCTGGCCGGCCAGGTTGAACAGCACCTCCTGACCGCGGACCAGGTACTCCATGGCGTGGCCCCGCACGTCGGCGATGTTGATCCTGACCTTGTCCTCGTAGCCGGCGAGGTTGAAGAGGTTGCCGCCGTAGTCGGGCAGCAGGCTGTCCACGGCCAGGACTTCGGCGCCGAGGTCGGCGAGGGTGCGGCAGAGGTTGGAGCCGATGAACCCCAGCGCGCCGGTGACCATCACCTTCCGGCCGCGGTAGAAGTCGAGGTGGTTCATTTTCGAGCCGCGTCGGGGTGAATCCGCCGCGGCTCGGTCGAGGTGGGGGAGGCGAGGACCGGAGCTGGCTGCCTGAGGTGCTCTTTCCGCACCACGAGCTCCAGCCAGAGCTTCACGAGGTCGGCCAGGGTGCGCGCCACCCGCGGCACGTTGAAGAACTGGCTGCGGCCGTAGGCGCGATGGAAATGGTGGACGGGCACCTCGGCGATGCGGAAGCCGTGGTCCTGCACCTTCTTCATGAGCTCCACGCAGATCACGCCGGAGGACCGCGTGAGGGTGACCTTCTCGAAGACCACGCGGCGCATGAGCCGGAAGTCGCAGTCCACGTCGCGCAGGCGCAGGCCGAACATGGTCTTCACGAAGGTGTGGTAGAGCCGCCCGATGAGCTTGCGATGGTACGGGTCCGAGCGGGCGATCTTGATGCCGTTGACGAAGTCGATGCCGGGCGCCAGGGCCTCGTACAGCTTCAGCAGCTCGCGCGGGTCGTACTGGGCGTCGCCGTCGGTGTAGAAGACGAGGTCCTTGGACGCGGCCGCGAACCCGCTGCGCAGCGCCCCTCCGTACCCCAGGTTCGCCGGGTGGTGGACCACCTTCAGCCACGGATATGTCCGGACCATCTCCTCGAGCAGCTCGCCGGTGTGGTCGGGGCTGGCGTCGTTCACGACGATCACCTCGTAGTCGTCGGTGATCTGCCGCGCCGTCATGTGGGCCACCAGGGCCAGGCTGGCGATCGTCCCCGCGTCGTTGTAAGCCGGGAAGAAGATGGAAACGCTAGCTCTCATCGGGAAAACGGTCACGCTAACACGCGCTTCCGAGAAGGGTCAACTGAGTGCCTGATCCGGAGATGCGGTTGCATTCGAGCGCCGATGCATCCCGGCTCGCTTCGTTGCTCCTCCCTTGCGTACCGCACGGGTACGCGGCGGTCGTCGCGCCTCGCGATCCGGGCGCCTCGGCGCTCTCGGTGCGACACCGCATCCCCGGACCCGGGCACCTAGCGTCCCCGCGCGACGGCGAACACGAGGCCAAGGGCGCTCATCGCGGCCAGGGCCAGGCCGAGGGACAGGCCCCGCGCACGGTGCCGCAGTACCACGCGATGGATCCCGGCGCCGATGGGGACGCCGATCGCGGCGTGGTCGACCCGCATCACATCCAGAGGCCGTCCGTCCACCGACGCCGACCAGCCCGGGTCCCAGGCCGCCGCGACCACCAGCAGGCCCGGCCCCTCGCCCCGGACGTCGATCCTTCCGCCTTCCGCGCGCACGACCTCCGCCCGGCCCGCGCGCCCGCTCGCCGGAAGCGGCGCCCGCGCCGCATCCGCCGCGGTGGCCAGCGCCTCCTGCAGTGGATCGATCCCGAGGCGTGTGGCCGCGCCCAGGGCCTCGATCACCGCGGCGTCGCTCGGGAGGATGCGCAGCCGCGGGACGACGCGGGCGGCAACGCCTGCCGGCACCTCGAAGAGCCGGACGGTGGGGGTCGTCGCGCGCTCGACGAGGTAGCGGGTGTCGCTCACGTAGGCGGCGCCCAGGGCCACCGACGTGGTCCGCCGTGTGACCTCGTCGACGACGGCCAGGTGGGCGAGCCGCAGCGCCCCGCGCCCGTGCAGTCTCTCGACGGAGATCCCATCGAGGTAGTAGCGGCCGGGCAGCGGCAACACGCCTTCGTACAGGTGGGCTTCGAAGCCGCCACCCGGCCCCGGCCAGCTCTGCGCGATGGGCGGGCGCCGGTGGGCGGCGCGCACGCGCACGTCCGCGCGCTCCATGGCCCACTCCGCGGTGTGGACGCCGGCCCGCGCGTAGAGGTCGAACTCGCGGCCGGTGGACGCGAGCCGGGCCCGGACCACGACCACGGGCTCGTCCTGGGGGATGGCGACGGCGTCGGACAGCGACGAGACCAGCACGACCTGCGTGGCCGCCACCATCGGGAGCGGGAACAGCCGCGTTTCTCCCGGCTGGAGGGTCATGTCGAGCGGCTCGCCACGCCCCATCGTGCCGGGATCGCCGCCCAGCAGGTCGACCGGCACCTGCACCCAGCGGATGCCGAGGAGCGCGAGCCGCGCCGGATCGGACCGGAAAAACGCGCCGGGGAGGACGCCGCCGACGCTCATCGATCCCAGCGCCATCCGCGTGCGCAGGGGAACCATGGGGTCGTACCCGTTGGCGCTGCGGCCGCCGGTGAAGATGGCGCGGTTCGCGTAGGCGAGGTCGGCTTCCCGGCCGTGGGGCCAGCGCCTGACCAGCGTCAACACGCGCTCGCGGCCGAGCGCGCCCATCGCGCGCTGCACCGCCTCGCGCGTGCCCGATCCGCGCTGGAGCTCGGCGCGGGTAGGCGCGTCCCCCCATGCGCTCCGCCCGTACGGCTGCAGGAGGAACGAGACGGTGAGGGGCAGCAGCCAGATGCCCGCGCGCAGGGTGTGCGGCGAGGTGGCCAGCGAGAAGTAGAGGATGAGGCTGAGCGCGAGCACGCCCACCGCTCCGGCCAGGGTCTCGGGCAGGGGCCCGAGGACGGCGGCGGCCACCGACAGCGCGGCCGCGGACGCCAGCGAGGCGACGAGGAAGTAGGCGCGGAGGCGAGCGCCGCCGGGCTCGCGCCGCGCCCGCCATTGCGCGGAGAGGGACAGGCCGGCGAGGATGCACAGCGTGAGATCGAAGACGATGGCCAGGGCGCCCGCCGCTGCCAGCGGTCCGCGACCCCATTGCAGCGCGAGGCTGATGAGGAGTGCTATCCCGAGGATGCGCACCGGCGTCCGCGTGAAGGCCAGGGGCAGGGCGGCCAGGGCCAGCGCCGGCGCGGGCGTGTGCGACGCGTACCGCAGGACGAGGCCGAAGAACCCGGGCAGCGGGGTGTCCGGCGAGGCGAGGCCGGTGACCGCGCGGCCGGCGTCGCGGGCGGCAAGGAGCGTCGGCAACCATTGCGGCGCGGCCAGCGCGAGCCCGCCCGCCACGGCCAGAGCGCTCACCAACGGCCGCGGCGTGCGCGGGCCCGGCAAGAAGTGCGCGACGAGGAGCCGTCCGAGAAGGAGCGCAACCGCGGCCCGCGTCGCTTCCGGCGAGCCGGCGAGCACGACCAGGGCGAGTGTCACCGCTAACCCCGCGGCCCGGGCCGGCGTGCCGCGGTTGAGGTGGGACTCGGCGGCGAGGAGCACGAGGGGCAGGAGCGGCGCCGCCGTCACCGTCGCGGTGTCGCCGAGGTGGCCGACCAGGTACGGCCCCAGCGCGTAACTCATCCCCGCCACGAACGCCCCCACCCGCTCTCCGCCCAGGCGGCGCACATACAAGAAGACCAGCGGACCGGACGCGGCCAGCGAGGCGAGCACGAGCATCTGGAAGGCTGTGAACGGGGGCAGGACGGCCAGCGCCGCCATGGGCGGGTAGAACGCGCCGGGGCGATAGGCGGCGAGCAGCGGCGTCCCCAGGAAGATGTTCGGGTTCCACGACGGCATGTCGCCGCTGCGGTAGGAGTCCCAGACCGCGGTGCGGAGCGGGAGATGGAGATCCGCGCCGTCTCCCGGACCCAGCAGCCGGTCGGCTCGGAGCGCCGGAGCGTGGGCGAGAACGGGCATCGCCGCCAGCAGCAGCAGGAGCGGCAGGTCCCGCCGGATCCGCCGGAGTGTCACCCTTCCGACTTCACTTCCGGTCCTGCGCGGACGCGATCTGCTCGGAGATCAGCCCGAAGAGGAACACCACCACCCCGAGCTGGATGAGGAGCGCCGATCCCATGGGGATCTTGTCGTAGCGCGTCACGTTCCAGATCCCGTAGGCGATCCCCACCAGCAGCGAGGCCGCGGAGACGGGGAAGAACACCTTCATCGGGCTGTACAGGGTCACGATCTTCAGGATGATGAGCAGGAACCGGACGCCGTCGCGCATGACCCGGATCTTGCTCGTGCCGACCCGCGGCCGCGCGGTGATGGGGGTGAACAGCACGTTGAACCCCGCCTTCAGGAACGCGAGGCACGAAGTGGTGGGGTAGGAGAAGCCGTTCGGCAGCAGGTGGATCACGTCCATCAGGCGGTCCCGCCGCGCGGCGCGGAAGCCGGAGGTGAGATCGGGGATCGGCCGGCCGGTGAGCCACGAGGCGAGAGCGGCAAAGGCGTGGTTGCCGGCCGCCCGCGTGAACGTCTGGTCTCCCGGCCGGCGCGCCCCGATCACCATGTCGTGGACGCCGACGGGGGAAACGACGGAGACGGCCTCCGCGGGGTCGTGCTGGCCGTCGGCGTCCATCAGCAGGACGACCTCGCCCGACGCCTCGCGGATGCCGGTCTTCACCGCGGCGCCGTTGCCCTTGTTGTAGGGATGACGCACCACCCGCGCCCCGGCGGCAGAGGCGCGCTCCGCGGTGCGGTCGGTCGACCCGTCGTCGACCACCAGGATCTCGCGCCAGGGGCCGAAGGCGCCGAGCCGGGTGACCACGTCCGCGATCCCGTCCTCTTCATTGAAGGCGGGGATCACCACCGACACGGCCCGCGGCTCAGCCACGCGGGCGGTCCGTCAGCTCGGCCTTGCGGACGCGGTACAGCAGGTCCTCGAGGAGCTTGCGGTTGCTGGCCACCAGGTCGGCCATGATCCCCCACTGCAGGGTCTGGAAGCCGAGGATCAGCAGGAGGACGGAGAGGATCGCCGACTGGACGTGGCCGCTGATGTCGCCCATGGCCCAGAAGTACGCGTAGCGCGCCCCGAGCACGAAGCCCCCGAAAAGCAGGACGGAGCCCAGCAGCACGAACACCTTCAGCGGCTCGTACATCGCGTAGATGCGGATGATGGTGGCGCCGCTGCGCTTCACGTACTCCCAGGTCGAGGAGAACAGCCGCGATTCCCGGGTGGCGGCGCTGGCGATGGGGAGGTGAGCGACCGCCATCTTCTTCTTGCCCGCCTGGATGATCGACTCCAGGGTGTAGGTGAACTCGCTCACGATGTTGATGCGGAGGGCGGCCTCGCGGTTGAAGGCGCGGAAGCCGCTTGTCGCGTCCGCCACGTCGGTCCCCGAGACCTTGCGCACGACCCAGGAGCCGAGCCCCTGCAGCTGGCGCTTGGTCCACGAGAAGTGGGAGATGCCCCGCACCTCGCGGTCACCCACCACCATGTCCGCCTCGCCGCGCAGGATGGGCGCGACGAGCTGGGGGATCTGGTGGCCGGGGTACTGGTGGTCTGCGTCGGTGTTCACGATGACGTCGGCGCCGAGGCGCAGGCAGGCGTCGAGGCCGGCCATGAAGCCGGCGGCCAGCCCCTTGCGCCGCGTGAACCGCACCACGTGGTCGGCGCCGTGGGCGCGGGCCACCTCCGCGGTGCCGTCGGTCGATCCGTCGTCGATGATCAGGACTTCCACGACATCGATCCCCTCGATGGCGCGGGGGATGGCGGCGAGCGTCGCGGGCAGCGTCGCGTGCTCGTTCAGGCAGGGGATCTGGACGATGAGCTTCATGCGTGGAAGGGCTTTCGCGCCGCCGAAGTGCATCCGGCGGCGCTCATTTTTCGCGTCGCTTCACTCCGCGGGGGACGCCCGGTCGTGGACACGCGAAACCGTAGCACAAGGGCCGGAAGCGCGGTTAACGCAGGCGCGCCTGCCGTTCCGCCGCGCCCCGCCAGGCGGAGTAGAAGCGGAACTGCGCGACGTTGTCCAGGATCGCGGGCGGGCGCGCGTCGCTCGTGCGAAGCGCGTCCTCGGGCCCCGCCGCGGCGCCGGCGGCGGCGGGAGGCGCGGGGGCCAGGGCGGGAGTGATGCGCCGGAATCCGTCGTCCACGGGCGAGGCCGCCGCCAGTGACGTGATCCAGCCCGTGATCTCCAGCAGCGAGCTCTCGCGGGCGCGGTGGGCCCCGAAGTCGAAAGCGGCGGGGTCGATCTCCACCGGCCGCGGCCGGTCGCGGCGGTGGAGGTGGAAGAGGAAGCCCGGGTCGAGGCTCGCGGTGCGGGCCCAACGCAGGTTGTCCGTCGACGGATGCTCACGGGTGATGGGGCCCTTCACGACCAGCAGCAGGTCCGCGGCGGCGATGTCGACCGACCCGCCGGGCGTGCGCACGCGCAGCGCACGGCCGTCGAAACCGCCGCCGAGCGCCGGCTCCGGCTCCGCCGCGGCGCGCACCGCCGCCTCGTCGAAGGTGAAGGCGGCAATGCCTCGGGCGGCCAGCCGCTCCCGCTCCGCCGCGGCCTCGGCGGCGGCCGCCGCGCGATGCAGGTGGTATCCGCCGCGGCGCGCCCATTGCCCGGCTTCGTAGGGCGAGATGCCGAAGGCGGCGGCCAGCCGCGCCGCATCCACCCCCTCGAGGGCCACCACGACGAGCACGCGCCCGGGCACCGTCGATCCCGCCCGCGCCTACTCTAGGCGGCCAGCGCGCCTTCCTCCACCCAGTGGGCGAGGAGGCGGCGCACGCGATAGCTGTCGGTGGCGATCCGCGCCTCGCAGTCCAACGGCGTCCCGCCGGCCGCGACCTCCGTCCAGATGAGCGTCGCGAAGTCGGGGTCCTCGTCGGGGATGGTGGTCCTGGGCTTGCCCGTGGCCTTGAGCCGGGCGCCGTCGGGGACCACGGCCGCCGCGCGCCGGAACTCGTCGTGCCGGCGGACGCCTTCCATGAGCAGCGGGAAGAACGGCTGCGGCGCTCCCACGCGCTCTCCGGCCAGGTCGGCCCGACTCACGAACGCAAAGGTGCCGGGGAACGGCTTCTCGAGGAGCTGGTAGACGACCGCTTCGCCCGTCACCTGGCCGCACTGGCCGCCCACGAGCTCGCCCCGGGCGACGATCAGGGTGGCCTGGGTGCCGCCCGCGCTGTTCATGAGGGAGAGGACACCCGTGAAGACGGGCTGGTTGAGGGTCTGCAGGAGGTTGGGAAGCGCGAACAGCTCCAGGTCCCCGGAGAGAGTCGGCGGCGCGGGCGGCTTCCCCACCGTGGCCAGCGCCTGCAGGGCCTTGGTCGCCGCGGCGCCCAGCTTGCCGTCCGCGTACGTGGTCGCGATCTCCTGGAGGACGGCCCGCACTTCGGGCAACGGGGTGCCCGCCAGGGCGCCGATGAGGGACAGCGCCTTGTCCTCGTCCTTCCGCGCGCCCAGGCCCATCAGGCCCTTCTTGGGCAACTCGGTGCGCAGGGCGGCGATGATCCGGTCGACCAGATCCCTGGTCGACGAGAAGTCGCAACGGCCCGCTTCGGCGAGGCGGAGGAACGGGCTGCCCAGCCGCGCCTCGGACTTGAGCCCGTGGTCGATCAGGAGCCGCCACGCCCGCGGCGTGCCGTAACGGGCGAGAGCGCCGCAGGTGCGGTCGGCCAGAACTTCCATCTCCGCCGGCGCGTAGGCCGCGGTCGCTGGCTCGAGGAGCATGTTCTCGAACACCTTCAGGTAGATGATGAGGGCGCGCTCGGCCTTTTCGTGGCGGGTGAAGGCCAGGTAGGCGATGATCTGCTTCACCAGCGGCGGGGGGCTGGTGCGGCCGGCGGTGCCCATGACCGCGTTCACTTCTTCGTCGACCGAGGCCGCGGCCGGCCGGGGGATGATCCGCAGCAGGTAGACGAGGTTCATCTGGAAGAACGGGTCCACCTGCGCTCCAGGCTCGACCGAAGCCTTCAGCAGCCGCCACGCCTCCGCGCGGGCGGCCTGCTCGTGGGCTTCCAGGAGGCCGAGCAGGTCGTGGCGCCGCTCGCGCTTCGGTTCCCCGTTCAGGGCCTGCAGGAGGGCCGGCGGCCGCAACGCCTCGAAGAAGTTCAGGATGACGCGGAACTGCGGGCGGAGGTCGCTCCGCTCCGTGCCCTTCCGCAGCCGCTCGGCGTCGAGCTGTTCATGTCCCTGCTGGCGCAGCCGCTGGATGGACTCCGGCTTGACCTTCTTCTCGGCGACCAGCCGCTCCGCCAGCTCGAACATCGTGGTCGCCCGTCCCATGTGCCCCTCGTTGAACTGCTCGGTGGCGGCGCGCACCAGCTCGATGAAGCGCGTGGTCACCTTGGCCGGGTCCTCGGCCAGGGAGACGATCTGCCGCATGGCCTGGAGCTGCTGCCGGGACGCCACGGGCTCCTGCCCTTCGGCGACCGGAAGGGCCCAGCCGGCCAGGCTGCGGGCCAGCGTGCGCATGACGTGTTCGGTCGTGACGTCGATCCCCAGCTGCCGCAGGGGGGCGAGGTGCTCCTCGAGCTCCTTCGCGCTGGCCGCCTGCACCGCGGCCGCGGTCACGAACTGCGACGTCATCTCCGTCCGCTGCTCCGGGGGCGTGGAGGGCGAGGCCAGGGGCCGCAGGTGCTCCAGCAGAAGGGAGAGGTGGCGGACCTCGCGGGTCAGGGGCTGCTGGGGCGGCGCCGCCTGGCCGCCGGCCTGCCGGTGGATGACGGCCATTGGCGCCGTCACGCCGGGCGGAGCCTGGATCAGGCGCTCGATGTTCTGGCGCAGGATCTCGCGGTCGGCCTCCGGCGCCAGGGGAACCAGATCGGCGGCAAGCGACCGGAGGTACCCGGCCAGGACGCCCTTGGGGATGAGGTCGAGGTCTCCGAAGAGCGCGATCCGCTTCACGGCATGAAACAGATAGTCGGAAAAGGGGGCGGTGAGGTTCTGGTTGTTCACCCAGGTCTGGATCTGCCCGGCGACGGAGGGCATCGCTTCCTCCAGCAGCATGGCGATCGAGTCCACCACGATGAGAGGAGGCTTCTGGTCGGAGAGATAGAGATGCAGCTCGTCGGCGGCTTCCTGCAGCTCCTCCTGGCTGGCGGGCACGGAAGTGAAGCTTAACACTGCGCCATGGGCCGAAGGTCTCGGCCGCGGTGGACGTCCGCTACGTAGGCCTGGTCAGACGTTGAAGCGGAAGTTGATCACGTCGCCGTCGCGCACGACGTACTCCTTGCCTTCGAGCCGGAGCGTTCCCTTCTCGCGGCAGGCGGCCAGCGAGCCCGCGGCCACGAGGTCGTCGAACGCGACCACCTCCGCGCGGATGAACCCCCGCTCGATGTCGGAGTGGATGGTGCCCGCGGCGACCTGCGCCCGGGTGCCCCGGCGGATGGTCCACGCGCGGCACTCGTCCTCCCCCGCGGTGAGGAAGGAGACGAGTCCGAGCAGCGCGTACGACGTGCGGATCACGCGGTCGAGCCCCGGCTCTTCCAGGCCGAGGTCCTCGCGGAAGGCCCGGGCATCCTCCGGCGTGAGCTGGGCGACCTCCGCTTCGATGGTGGCCGCGACCGGGCACAGCGCGCGCCCGGGGGCGTTGGCAAAGGCCACCAGGCCGGACGACTCGAGGAGGGCGGCCGCGTTCCGCATCTGGTCCTCGCCCACGTTCACCACCAGCAGGATCGGCTTCTCGGTGAGGAAGGAGTAGTTCCTGAGCCGGCGCCGTTCGTCGTCGGAGAGCGTCAGCTCTCGCAGCGGCTTCTCCGCCTCGAGGGCGTCCTTCATCTTGAGGAAGAGCACGCGCTCCGCCACGTCCTCCGCGCGGTTCAGCTTCCTGATGTTCGAGTCGAGCTTCTCGAGCCGCCGTTCCACGGCGCCCAGGTCGGCGAGGATGAGCTCCAGCTCGAGCATGCGGGCGTCGCGCATCGGGTCGACCGATCCGTCGGGATGCGGCGTCACGTCGGACTCGAAGGCGCGCACCACGTGGACCAGGGCGTCGACGCCCCGCAGGGCGGGAAGGTCGACCAGGGCGGCGCCTTCGCCTTTGGCCACCCCCGGCACCTCCACGTACTCGACCGTGGCCGGCGTCTTCTTCTTCGGCTTGTACATCTGGGCCAGGCGCTCGACGCGGGCATCGGGGACGCGGGCGACCCCCACCCGCGCCTCCGGCCGGCTGCCCGGAGCGGTGGGCGCGGCGCCGGTCAACAGCTGGAAGAGGCTGCTCTTGCCGACGGAGGAGAGACCGATGATGCCGACCTTCATGAGGGGATTATAGTTAACCGATGCCGCCGCCCATCCTGGTGGCCGGGCTCGACGCCCGCAGCCTCCTCCTCGAGGTGCCGCTCCTGATCCGCGAGGGGCACACCGTGGAGGCCCGCTCCACCGCCCGCGCCCTCCTCCTCGACATCGTGCGCACGAGCGCGCGCCTGGTCGCGCTCGGCCCGGACATCCCGGACCTGACCATCGGCGAGACCGTCCGGCGCATCCGCGCGTCCTCGCTCACCCGCGGGGTCTCGGTCCTCGTGCTGCTGCCGGCCTCGACCTCCGCCGAGACCGAGGAGGAGGCCCGCGACGCGGGCGCCAATGCCATCCTCCGCCGGCCCCTCGATCCCGTGGCGGTCGAGGCGTGGGCGGCCAAGCTCCTGGCCGTCACCCACCGCGTCGACGCCCGGGTGCCCGTCCAGGCGCAGGTCGTCGGATCGTCCCGCGCGCCGTCGTCGCCGCATTTCCTGGGCGTCACCCGCAACGTGAGCGCCAACGGCATGCTGCTGGCCAGCCCCGTCCGCCTCGACGCCGGCCTCGACCTCGACCTCGAGTTCGTCGTTCCGGGAATCCCGGCCCGCCTGCGCGGCCTCGGCCGCGTCGTACGCGAGGCGGCGGAGGTGGCCTGGCCCTACGTCGGCTACGGCATCGAGTTCCTCTTCATGGCGCCGGAGAGCCGAGCCGCGCTGGTGCTGGTGGTCTCGGGGCTGGGGCCGCCGTCCGCCGTTGACGGCGATCCCGACGCGAGCCACGGCATCCATTCGACGCTGCGGCGCGACGACTGGGTGTACGAGATCCGGCGGCCGGTGCGCCACGAGGCCGCGTGGCAGGCGGAGATCCGGCGCGCCCCGCGGGGCGATTGGCGGCCGGGGGTGGCGGGCCCGTTCTTCGTGGTGGAAGGCCCGTCGCCGGAGAGCGCCGTGCGCGAGGCGCGCGCCTTCGTGTTCAAGCAGAGCTGACCGCTGTCTCCCCGCGTCTCCGTCCTCCTACCGGTGCGGGACGCGGCGTCCACGCTGCCCGCCTGCCTGGAATCGCTGCGCGCCCAGACCTTCGAGGACTTCGAGGTGATCGCGGTGGACGACGGCTCGCGCGACGCGAGCGCGGCCGTGCTCGCGCAGGCCGCCGCCACCGACCGTCGCCTGCGCGTCACCTCCGGCCCCGGCGGGCTGGTCGCGGGATTGAACACGGCCGCGAAGGCGGCCGCCGGCGAGCTGCTCGCGCGCATGGATGCCGACGACGTGGCGCTGCCCGAGCGCTTCGCGCGGCAGGTGGCCCGCCTGGACGCGGAGCCCGCGCTCGACGTGCTGGGGTGCCGTGTCGCGCTTTTCGACGGGGGCGTCTTCGGCAACGCCGGCATGCGCGCGTACGTCGACTGGTCGAATGCGCTCCTCACCCACGAGGCGATCGCCGCCGACATGCTCGTGGAATCGCCGCTTGCGCATCCTTCGGTGCTGATGCGGGCAGCGGCGCTCCGCGGCCTCGGGGGCTACCGCGCGTTCGAAGGGCCCGAGGACTACGACCTCTGGCTACGCGCGCTCCGCGCCGGGTGCCGGTTCGGCAAGGTCCCCGAGGTGCTGCTGCAGTGGAGGGACACGGCGTCGCGGCTCTCGCGCACCGATCCGCGGTACGCGCCGGAGCGGTTCTTCGACCTGAAGATCGAGTCGTTCCTCCGCACCGCTGGGCCCGGCGACGGCGTAGTGGTGGTGTGGGGCGCGGGGCCGATCGGCAAGGCCTGGGCGCGGGGATTGGCCGCCCGGGGCCGCGCCGTGCGCGCCTTCGTGGAAGTCGACCCGCGCAAGATCGGCCAGACCATCCACGGCGCGCCCGTGGTCGGCGTGGACGAGGCGGGCGGGTATCGGCACGGGGTGCACATCGCCGCCGTGGGCCGCCCCGACGCCCGGCGCCGCATCCGCAAGGCGGCCGCGGCGCTTGGGATCGAGCGCCTCGTCGCCGTGGCGTGAGATATTCGATCCGGATGCTCGATCTTCTCATCGTGGCCCTGGCCGCTCCACGCGCCTTGCCGCCGCCTGCCCCGACGCGGATCGAGCGGCTCGGGCGCGTCGCCGCCCTCGAGGACCGGCGCACCCTCGGCGGCGACGAGCTCCCCGCACTGCTGCGCGACGCGGATCGCGGCGTCCGCCGGCGCGCCGCCCTGGCCGCCGGTCGCATCGGACATCCCGGCGCCATGACACCTCTGCTGGCGCTGCTGGCCGATCCCGAGGTCGAAGTGCGGCAGATGACGGCCTTCGCGCTGGGGCTGATCGGCGATCGCTCGGCGGTCGACGGGCTCCTCGCCGCGCTGCGCGACCCCGCGCCGGTGGTGCGCGCGCGCGCCGCCGAGGCCCTCGGCCAGATCGGCGATGCGCGGGCCGCCCCCGCCGTGGCCCAGCTCGTGCTCGCGGCCGTGCCCCGCGCCGACGTGGTGGTCACCGTGCGCGGCGACGATCCCGGCAGCGCCGCCGATCCCTGGCTCGAGGCGCGGCTCGGCCTGGTCGCCCTCGTCCGCTTGAAGGACGTTCGCGCGGCGGAATCGGCGCTTCTCGGCAACGCGCGCCCGCGGTTCGACTGGTGGGCCGCGACCTGGGCGGCGATGCGCCTGGAAGCGCCGAGCCTCAAGCCGGTGCTGCTGGCCGGACTTCGCTCCTCGGATCCGCTGTCGCGGGCCTGGGCCGCGCGGGGGCTGGGCGCGCTGAAGGATCCCGCGGACGCCGACGCGTTGCTGCCGTTGCTGCGCGACAAGGACGAGGGCGTGGTCGTGAACGCGTTGCGCGCGCTGGCGCTGCTCGGGGGTCCGCGGGCCGTGGCCGCGGTCTCGGGGCACATCGGCTCCGCGAGCGCCGCGGTCCGCGTGGAAGCCCTGCGCGCGCTGGCCGCGCTGCCCCCCGACCGCGGCCTGCGCGAGCGCATCGTGGGCGAGCTGGCCAGCGACCAGCCCGCCGTCCGCGCCGCCGCGCTGCTGGCGCTGGCGAAGGTGGACCGCGACGACTTCGCGCTCGTCCTCTCGAGCCTCGACCCCGACCCGGCGCCGGTGGTGCGGGCCGGCCTCGCCGCGGCCCTGGCCGAGATCGGGAACGAGGCCAGCGTCGCCATCCTGCAGGGCATGTTGACGGACCAGGACCCGGGCGCGCTCGTGGGCGTGTTGGAGGCGATCCGCAAGGTCCGCGGCGCCGATTCCGCCGACGTGCTGCGCCGCCACCTCGCGCACCCCGATTTCGCGGTGCGCGCGGCCGCGGTCGAGGGCCTGGCCGCGCTCAAGACGCCGGGCCTGGGCGCGGCGCTCGCGCCCGTCTACGCCCGGTCCGTGAAGGATGCCGACATCGACGTGCGCACAGCCGTGGTCGACGCCCTGGCCGCGCTGACCGACGAGCGGTCCCGCGCCACCCTCCGCGACGCGGCGCGCGGCGATCCCTCGCACGTGGTGCGCGCCCGGGCCGCGGCGGCGCTTTCGGCCCGGAAGCTGGAAGCGCCGGATCCCGGCGAAGTCGCGGTGGACCGGCCGCCGCTGGACTACCGCGAGGCCATGGCCCCCTACGATCCGTCGCCCGACGTGCCGCTGTTCACGCCGCGGGCCATCCTGCACACGCGCCACGGCCCCATCGAGATCCACCTGAACGTCGTCGAGGCGCCGCTGACCGTCGCCTCCTTCATCGACCTCGCCCGCCGCGGCTTCTACGACGGGCTCACCTTCCATCGCGTGGTGCCGCACTTCGTGATCCAGGGCGGCGACCCGCGCGGCGACGGCAACGGCGGCCCCGGCTACACGCTGCGCTGCGAGATCGGCCAGCGGCCTTACGGCCGCGGCACGGTGGGCATGGCGCTCAGCGGCAAGGACACCGGCGGCAGCCAGTTCTTCATCACCCACACCCCCACGCCGCACCTCGACGGCCGGTACACGGTGTTCGGCTGGGTGGCGGCGGGAATGGACGCGGTGGACAAGGTCCGCCAGGGCGACGTCATCGAGCGCGTGGAGATCTGGACCGGCCGGTGACGGCGCGGGCCGCGGCTTCCCCCTACCGCCTGCTCGCCCTCGACATCGACGGCACGCTGCTGCGCAGCGACAAGACGATCTCACCTCGCACGCTGGCCGCGGTGGAGTCTGCGCGCGGGCGCGGCGTGCGCGTGGTCCTGGTGACTGGCCGCCGCCATCCCGCGGCGCGGCGGATCGCGGAGCAGCTCGGCAAGGACCTGGACCTGGTCCTGCACAACGGCGCCCTCATCGTCGAGAACGGCGAGGTGCTGCGCTGCCTGCCCTTGCCGCGCGGGCTGGCGCTGCGGGCGGTGGCGGTTGGGCGAGCGTGCGCCGCGGATCCCGTGCTGCACTGCGGCCAGCGCGGCGAGGGGCGGCTTTTGATCGAGGGCATCGCGCGCTCGAACACGCTGCTCGTGTACTACCTCGACCGGTCGCACCCCGACGTCTCGTCGGTGCCGGTCCTGGACGACGCGCTCCACGAGGACCCGATCCAGGTGATGTTCGGCGGCGGCATCGCGCCGATGGCGCGGCTGCGCGCCCGCCTCGAGGAAGAGCTCGGCGGGCAGGTGCGGATCGACCGCACCATCTATCCTGCGAGCGGAGTGCAGATCCTCGACGTGCTGCGCGCGGGGGTGGGCAAGGCGGAAGCGCTGGCCTTCCTGCAGCGGCGCTGGGGCGTCGCCGCGGACGAGACCCTGGCCATCGGCGACAACTGGAACGACCACGAGATGCTGGAGGCGGCGGGGCTGGGGCTCGTGATGGGCAACGCCGACCCGGAGATGCTGCGCCTGGGGCTCGCGGTGCTCCCGACCAACGACGAAGACGGCGTCGCGGTAGCCATCGAGCGGGAAATTCTCGACGCGAGCCAGTAGCCGCGCCGGACGTTCGCAGCGCGCCGGGACGCAGCTCTCCTTCGCGGGGACGCTCGGGCGCCTCCAAATAAGA
>Ga0326597_10005697_pt1 | contig 17221 bp, 19 predicted proteins | sample RVTome_12_FD_203789 | JGI IMG/M metagenome (GOLD analysis project Ga0326597, IMG submission 203789) | Soil microbial communities from uranium-contaminated site in the Upper Colorado River Basin, Wyoming, United States - RVT100D185 | ecosystem: Environmental > Terrestrial > Soil > Contaminated >...
CGCAATTCGCAATTCGCAATTCGCAATTCGCAATTCGCAATTCGCAATTCGCAATTCGACAGACGCTCAGGCTCTGAGAGACGCGACTGATCGGCTCCTGCGGAAGGCGGAAGGCGGAAGGCGGCAGATGGCAGGAAGCAGGTGCCAAGAAGCAGCTTGGCTAGAGCGAGAGCCGGAGCTGGGCCCTCTCTTGCCAATCGCCAATCGCCAACTCTATCCCGCCGCCAGCACGGTGAGCCCGAGCGCGCTGAGCGCCACCATGAGCGCCAGCATCGCGTACTGGGTCTTCACGGCGCGCGGCCCGGGGAACACCGCCAGCGCCCTGTCGTGGGCGAGCACCACCCCCACCACATGACCGCCGACGATTGCGGCCAGCTGCCCCCACCACACGGCAACAGGAGGGATCCAGGTGTAATTGGGCTGATAGTCGATCGTCCCGAACAGGTCCCACCCCAGACCGAGCGGGTCGCTGAGCGCCGGGATGATCAGTTGGCCCTCGAACGCCACCAGGGTGAAGTAGTGGGCGAAGGCGTACGCCAACGCGATCGGGACGAGCGTGTGGGCGAATGATCGAGCCACCTCTGCGGGAGACGGACCATCGGGACCGATGATGCGGGCTGCCCACCACGACGCGGCTGCATACGCGGTCCCGATGACCGCTACCACCGCGGCCAGGGCGACCGTCTGGAACCACACCGAGTGCTGCGCGGCACCGACCAGCGAGAACGCAAGATCGTCCCACCATGGCGTCCCCGACAAGCCGTCGTAGGTGACCGTGCCGATCATCGCCACCACGAATGCCGCCAGCCCCGGCCACTGTGGGAGAACCGGTAGAGCGCGCAGCCACCCCCTCCGCCCCAGCCTCCCGTCGGGGAGTCGGCCGATCGGGGCGATGGCGCTGAGAAGGCGGTGGTACACGGCGAAGGCCTCGGTTGACGCAACGGTCCGCTCGATGCCAAACCGGAAGGCCAGGCCGAGGATGGCGACGGTGTAGACAAGAGCGGCCATCCCCAGGGCCTGTGGGTCGCCCGACCTCGGGTACACCAATTCGAGCCACACGATCGCGGTGAACACGGCCGCTGCGGGCCACACCCCCCACGCACCTGGACCGGATGGCCCATCGAGCCGGGCCAGCCCGCCCATGGTCCTCCAGGGGCTGATCACCGACCACACGTTGCCGATCGCCGCCGCGGTGAAGGGCAGCACCAGCCATACGACGACCCAGACGGTGACTGGAGCCGCATTGCTCCGCGCCGAGGACTCGCCGAAGAGACCGGCGGAGAGCACGAGCATCAGGCCGCCAACCCCGATCGCGGCGAGCAGCCCGCCGACCCACCCCGGGACCGCCCAGCCGGCGTCGCGCCACCGCGGGCCGTCCTGGAGGCGCGGCGTCGGCCAGAGGACTGCCAGCGCTCCGAACGACAGGAGCAGGACCACACCGGCGCCGACGAGGAAGTATTCCAACGGGACCGGGAGGTCGCTGCGTCCGCCAATACCGTGAGCCGAAGCAACACCCGGAAGAGTCAGCACGGCGATCACCGCTGCCGCGAAAACACCCCCGCGGGCGGCGCGACGGCGCCCCGTCACGAGACCTGGATCTCGACCAGCAGCCGGCCCGAGCCCTCAAGCTCGGCCTCGAAGATCCCTGGAATGTCGGCCGTGAATTCGATCACACCCGGCTCGCCGGGGGCGACGTCCGCAGTGACGTCGTAGCCGTGGAGGTGGACCTCGTCTGTTACGTCACCGGCCACCGTGAGCCTGACTTCGGTGCCGACTTCGAGCTGGATTCGACCGGAGGTAGGAACCCCCTCGACGCGTACCTCCACCGCCGACCCGATGACCTCGATCGCGATGTCGACACCAGAGTCGGTCGTGGTGGTCGTCGCCGCGACCGTGGTCGTCGTGTCCGCGAGACCGGTTGTCGCCGACGGCAAAGTCGTCGCGGCGACAGTGGTGGTCGGGACGCTGGTCGAGCCGGTGCCGTCGTCTCCGCAGGCGGCGGCGACGAGCATCAACGCCGTGAGGCAGGCAGCCAGGGTCGATCGCATGAGTCAGGAGGGTAGAGCGACCTCGAAGGGGTCAATCGCCGTCGACTTCGGTGCGGATCTCCCACCGGATCTCGCCATCCTCGAGTCGGGCCTTGACCCGGTATTCCACCGAGTCGTCGTGCTTCTCGAACTTGACCTCGACCTCGGTCGACCCGTTGGACTCGATGTCGGCGTCGAATCCCTGCGCCGGGATCGCCGACGAGAGGCTGAGCGTCGAACCCGAGACCGCCACGGTGACCGTCCCGCCCGGCGTGGTCCGCGACTCGGTGAATACCGCGACGACCGTTGACCCACTCGTCGTCGACGAGCCGCCGGCGGCCACTGTCGACGAAGATGCGGTCGTGGACGACCCGGCGGTCGTCGTGGTCGTCGACGTGGCTCCGGCCGTCGGCACGGCGGACTCCAGGGTGGAGGAAGTGCTGCCGCCGGCCACGCTGGCGGCGAGGTCTTCGGCAGAGACGGGCACCGCGGGTCGCTCGCTCACCTCGTGTCCGGCTTGACTCACCGCGGCGAGGGTGATCGCTGCCGTGGCGAGCGTGGCCACGACCCAGGCGGCGACGAGGGCGATGCGCTTCCACATGCCCCCATGATGCCCGCTTGGTGCGAATGGGAGACCGAAGCCCGGGTTAAGGACTTCTGAAGCGGTCTGATCGAGCCGCTCCAGGGCCTATCGTGGCCGGGATGGCGGCGATCCTGATCATCGAAGACGACCAGCGCATCCGAGAGCGTCTGACGCGTGCACTGGCGGATCGCGGACACGCCGCCGACTCGCGCCACACCGGCTACGAGGGGCTTTCCGCCGTGGTCGAGGAGAAGCCCGATGTTGTCGTCCTCGACCTGGGGCTCCCCGACATCGACGGGGCCGAGCTCCTCAAGATGATTCGCGCGGTCAGCAAGGTGCCGATCGTGATCGCCACCGCTCGCACGGAGGAGTCGGCCATCGTCGCCCTCCTCGACGCGGGTGCCGACGACTACGTCGTCAAGCCATTCTCGGTCGATCAGCTCGAGGCGCGCATCCGGGCGGTTCTCCGCAGGACGCAGGGTCCAGCCGCTGAGGGCCCACTCCGAGTCGGCGATCTGAGCATCGACATGGCCGGCCGGGAGGCGACCCTCGCAGGAGTGGCGTTGGAGCTGTCCCGAAAGGAATTCGACCTGCTCGCCCACCTCGCCGAGAACGCCGGCGAGGTCGTGTCGAAGCGGGACCTCCTCGCCGAGGTGTGGCGGGAGCCGTACGGGGGAAGCGACAGCACCGTCGACGTGCACCTCTCGTGGCTGCGCAAGAAGCTCGGCGAGACGGCGGCCGAGCCCCGCTACCTGCGTACCGTCTACGGAGTCGGGGTCAAGCTCGTCGACCCGGAGTCGTGAGAAGCCGCCTCGCCCTCGTGACCCTGGCGGTCACCACCCTCATCGTCGTGTCGTTCGTCGTCCCTCTCGGGATACTCGTGCGGCGGCAGGCCGAGGACCGGGCGCTCTCCCGCGCCGAGAGCGACGCACGATCGATCGCCACCGCCTTGGCCGTGTCGTCGTCATTCAGCGAGATCGAGATCAACTCTGCAACGGCCTTGGCCGTTCTCGGCGCCTTCGGCTCACCGCCGTCGGCCAGCATCCACCTTCCCGATGGCACCGTCGTCGGGCCCGGCACTGTCGACGACCCTGATGTCGAAGTCGCCCGCCAAGGGAGCGCCTTCACCGCGAGCACACCCGAAGGCGCGGCGGTGTTGGTCCCTGTCGTCCTGAGCCAGGGAACTTCCGTGGTCCGCGTGGGCGTATCCGACGCCGATCTCTCCGAGGGCGTGGCCAGCGCGTGGCTCATCCTCGCCGCACTGGCTGTCTTGCTGATCTCGATCGCCCTCGCCGGCGCCGACCGGCTGGGGCGGTCGATCGTCGACCCCGTGCAGGACCTGCGGGCCGCCGCTCAGTCGCTCGGCGCCGGCAACCTCGGGACACGGGTCCGTCCCGCCGGTCCGCCAGAGATCGCCGAAGTCGGCCGAACGTTCAACGACCTGGCGGCCCGTCTCCGCGACCTCCTGCAGGCCGAGCGGGAGGCCGCGGCGGACATTTCGCACAATCTGCGGACTCCGCTCACCGCGCTTCGCCTGCAGGTCGAGTCTCTGCCCGCGGAGGTCCGGTTGCAACTGCTCGACGATATCGCACTGGTCGAGTCGACGGTCGATCGGGTGATCACAGAGGCGAGATCCCGGGGCGAGGAGGCTCCGCGGTCTGCCGATCTGGCCGGCATCGCGAAGGAGCGGGCCGCCTTCTGGAGCGTGCTGGCCGGCGAGCAGGGACGCTCGTTCGATTCCGATCTGCCCGACCGGATCATCCCGGTGCCGGTGGGGCCGGCCGACCTCGAGACCCTGCTCGACACGCTGCTCGAGAACGTCTTCGCACACACGCCGGCGGGGGCACCCATCGGGGTCACGGTCGATCCGGATGGACCGTCGCTCCGTGTCGAAGACGGTGGCCCGGGCTTCGAGGCGGCCTCCCCGGAGCGAGGCAACTCGCGGCGGGGATCCACTGGCCTGGGGCTCGACATCGTCCGCCGCATCGCGCAGTCCGCAGGTGGCTCCCTCCACCTCGGACGATCTCCCCTGGGCGGGGCCCTGGTGGCCGTCTCGTTCGGGTCGACCACGAGTGAGGGGCCCCCAAAGGGGCCCCTCACACAGCCGTCGTCCGTCTAGTTGTCGATCTCGATCCGCACGCGGAGGTCGGCGTCGACCCGGAACTCCAGGACGCGACCGTCCTCGTGCAAGAAGTCCACATCGACATGACTACGTCCGGCATGATCGACCTCGAACGACCAACCCGACTCGGTTGACGCCCCGCCGAACACGATCTCGTCTCCGATCACGATGACATCGACGGTGCCCGCCTCGCCTGCGAGGAACGTGAGCGCCTGGGGCACCGCTGACGCGTCGTCGTCGTCATCGTCGTCGTCATCGTCGTCGGCGGCGGTCGTCGAAGTCGCCCCGCCCGATGCGGTGGTCGAAGTCGACTCCGGCGAGGAGGTCGGCGTGGTGCTCGACGAGGAGCTCGTCGACCCAAGCGTCGTGGAACTCGTCGAGCCGAGCGTTGTAGAACTGGCCGCACTCGGCGACGTGGAACCGCTGGCGCCGGCAACGACGACGCCGTCATCCTCGATCTCGGCCTCGAACTCCAGCTCCCCGCCGCCGGCGTTGCGGAAGGTCACCTTGAGGTGCCTGCCGTCCTCTCGATCCACCGTGAAGTCCCATCCCGCCGCCGCATCGGCGCCGACGAATGCGATGACCCCACCCTCGACGCTGAACGTGACCGTGCCTGCGTCGCCGACGGCTGCCGTCTGGGTGTCGGCGCGGGCCGCCGAGGCGACCACTCCGACGGCAAGTCCGACGATGCCGACCATCGCACCCACCGCGATCCATCTCTTGAACATTCCCTCTCCTCAGCTAGGTGTCGAAGAGATGGTGGAACGGACGGCACTAGGCAGGCATGAGGCGCGTCTTAAGACGTTCGGTGCTCCTGAAGCCCCCGAACGCGCTCGAGGGGCTCCGAAGAGCCCCTCGAGCGTGAGGCAGCCAGAGCGGCGTCAGCCGCTCCCGGCCCCGGACGGGAGAAGCGGCGGCGTCGGCGAGAACCGCGATCTCCGTCTCCAAGGCCGCTCCCCCGTCGCTCGTCGGTGGGTACGAACGGCACGGGAGGGCATGGGTGATCTCGTCACGGGCAGGGTCTTCCCCATCGAAGCCCGGGTTCAATCCTCGAATCGCGGATCCAGGTCAACCCCCTGACACGGCCTGAAGCACGGTGATGACCGCTCCGTCCTCGAGAGACGCGGTCAGTCCCTCCCGGCTCCGCGCCGCCCGGCCGTCGTGGAAGACCGAGACATGCCGCCGCACTTCGCCGGTCTCGTCGAACACATGGACGCGAAGCTGCGGCAATGTGGCGAAGAGCGATTCGAGCGCACCGCCGAGACTGTCCGCCTCGACCGGGATCACTTTGCGGCCGTCGCCGACCTCGGCCAGCAAGGAGGGGATCCGGATCGTCGCCTGAGCCATCAGGGTTCGAGCACGGCCACACTCAGGATTCGGGGGAGCACCTGCGGGAGGGCCGTCCAGTGATCGCCGCCATCTTCGGAGAGGTGGAGCGTCCCCGCCGTCGAACCGAGGTAGACACCACCCTCCCCGTCAGTCGCCATGGCATCGCGGAGGACGCCTGAGTACATGGGCCGGTCCGGGTGGCCTTCACCCGAGACGTGCCAGGTGTCGCCGCGATCGGTGGAGCGGTAAACCCGGAATTCGCCGCCCACCGGCATCCGGTGCTCGTCGCTCTCCAAAGGCACCACGAACAGCGCCCCCGAAGGGTCGTCGCGCACGATCGGGAATCCGAATCGAGCCGGGAGCCCCTGTTCGATGCGCTCCCAGGTGTCGCCACCGTCGGAGGTGCGATAGACCCCGGTGTGCTCCTGCCGCCAGATCGCCTCCGGATCGTCGGGGTCGGCCACCAGGCAGTGGACGCAGTATCCGATCTCGGCGTCGTCGGGATCGGGCGCCGGCTTGGTGACCCCGCGGTTCACCAGCTGCCACGAGTCCCCGCCGTCCTCGGTGCGAAACACGCCGACCGCCGACACCCCGAGCCACATTCGTTCGGGCCGCTGCGGGTCGATAAGCAGGCGGTGTGCCGCCAGGCCCCCGAACCCGGGCTGCCATCCGGGCCGCGTGGGATGCTCATTGAACGCCGTGACCGGCTGCCACGAGGCTGCATCGTCGTCGCTGCGGAAGAGCCCAGCCTCGTCGACGGCGGCATAGGCGGTGTCGCCCGTAGTGGCGATCGTCCACACATTGTTCAACTTCCGATCGCCGCCCTCCGGCCACGCCGGACCGTCGACGACCTGCTCCCATGCCTCGAGGTCGGCACTGCGATGGATCGCCGCACCAAACCAGTTCGAGCCCGTGCCGAGCAGGTGGTCACCCGAGGGCGAGCGGCCGAACGTCGTCACCGCCCACCCCTTGAACTGCGGACCGTCGAAGTCCCAACCCGCCCCATTCCGACGAAGGAAGAACGCCCCTTTGACGGTTCCAACTCCAATGGTGGTCATCTCCGCTCCTCTGCCATCTGCCCTCTGCTATCTGCCCTCTGCTATCCGCCCTCTGCTATCCGCCCTCTGCTATCCGCCCTCTGCCCTCTGCCCTCTGCTATCTGCCTTCTGATTCCGCCATGTGATCACGCATCACGGTCAGCCCGGTCGACCCGATGGCGAGGAGCCTGGCGTGGAAATCCTTCTGATCGAAACCCGCCCCGCGGCGGCGCCGCTCGTCCGAGCGGAGGTCATGGATCGCCTGCTGACCCACCTTGTACGAGATCGCCTGACCGGGCCAGCCCAAGTAGCGATTGATCTCCGAAACCGAGCTGTCGTGATCCTGCGCGGCGTAGTCCTCGAGCATCTCCACTCCGACATCGAAGGACCATCTCTCCCCGGGATGAAACGGTTGACCCTCGGGGATGGGCAGGTCGAGGTGGGACCCGATGTCGATCACCACCCGGCAGGCCCGAAGCATCTCGGCAGCGAGCTTGCCCATCCGGTAGTCGGGCTTCTCCAGGTAGCCGAGCTCGTCCATGAGGTCCTCGGCGTAGAGCGCCCACCCCTCGCCGGTGCCCGGGTACCACACGAGCAGCTTCTGGAGACGCGACACCTTGTCGCCGGCCGTCATCTGCAGCCCGCTCTGCAGGTGATGACCCGGGAAACCCTCGTGATACGCCGTCGACACCTCGTCGAACAGCGGGATGACCTGCTTGCCCCCCTTCGACCACCACACCGTGCCCGGCCGGGCGAAGTCCTCACTCGGGCTCACGTAGTAGGCCCCCAGCGACCCCCCGGGCGGGGCCATCTTCACGTCGACCCGTCGGATCTCCGTTGGCACCTCGAAGTGCTCCCCCTGTAAGTCGCCGAGGGCGACCTCCAGCCGCTCCTGCATCAGGTCACGAAACTCCCCCTGGCTGTGGGCGGCTCGCTCCGGATCGGTCTGGAGGAGATGCAGGACATGAGGCAGGTCCGCACCCGGCTCGATCTCCTCCGCCACCGCGGCCATAACCGCCCGCAGGCGGGCAACCTCTTCCCAGCCCCACTGGTACGTCGCCTCGGGATCGAGATCGGAGCCGAGGAACCGCCGCGCCAGCCGGACGTAACGCTCCTCGCCCACGCCGTCGGTTTCCCCGGCTTCGGGGAGATAGGTGCCCTCGAGGTATTCCGCGAGAGCGCCATAGGCCGCCTTGGCGGGGCCGATGGCGGCGTCGATGCGTTCCACGCTTGCGGTGTCGGCAACGCCAGAGCCCGCCGCCGACACTGCCAGCGATCCGAAGAACGATCCGTCGCCCGCCTGGTTGCGCGCCTGCCTGACCGCTTCGACCACCTGTCGCCGGGCCACCGTCATCCCCTGGAGGCGTCCGGCCTCGAGCAGGTCGCGGTAACCGGAGAGCGGGTCGGCGATCGTCTCCAGGCGGGCGGCGATGTTGGCCCACGCCTCGGCCGTCGAGGTGTCCATGTGGTCGAAGATCTCGCGTATGTCCTGAACCGGCGAGGAGATGCTGTTGAGCTCGAGCAGGTGCTCGCCGGCGTCGTACCAGGCCACCTCGTCGGCACAGGCCTGAACCGCCACCCGATGAGCCAGCCGCCTCCACGACTCGTCGGGTACCGGCACTGCGTCGACGCGGGCGAGCTGGTCCCGCAACATGTCGGCGATGGCGCCCTGGCCGGACGGCGAATAGTCGGTCCACTCGTGATCGTGGCCCGGGATGCCCAAGTAGGTCGCGAGGGTGGGTATCCGGGCAACCGTCTCGTCGACTATGTCGCTGCACAGCCGATAGATGTCGTCGGGCATCGAACTGGCCTCCGCTGGTCGGCGCGGCGACGATAGCGAACGACACACCGGGGGAGGGCTCAGCGGCGGCCCTAGTCTCCCGGCGATGGCCGAGTCCGCCCGCCGGGACGCCTTCTTCGCGGGCGTCAGAAGTGTCCTCCCGATCACGCTCGGGGTGATCCCCTTCGGGGTGATCGCCGGGGTCGCCGCCATCGAGGCTGGCCTGGCTACCGGACAGGCGATCGCCCTCTCGCCCATGGTGTTCGCCGGGGCGGCCCAATTGGCGACCGTGGACTTGATGGCGCGCGACGCGGCCCCCGTGATCATCGTGCTCACCGCGCTGGTGATCAATGCCCGCTTCGCCATGTACAGCGCGTCGCTGGCCCCCTGGCTCCGGGGCATCGGACCGGCGAGCAAGGCTCTCGCCGCCTACCTCCTCACCGACCAGGCGTTCGCGGTGAGCATCGTCCACTTCGACCGCACCCGCGACAGCCTCGCCGTGCGCACCGCGTATTACTTCGGAGCAGCCGCGACCCTGTGGGTGGTCTGGCAGGTCACATCGGTGATCGGCGTCCTGATCGGATCGGGGGTGCCGCCCGAGTGGTCCCTCGACTTCGCCATCCCCCTTGTCTTCATGGCGCTCCTATTCCCGGCGATCCGCGATCCGGGGACGCGCCTCGCCGCGGCCACCGCCGGGATCGCCGCAGTTGCGCTCGTCGGGCTCCCCCTGAACCTGGGCCTCCTCGCCGCCTCCGCGCTGGGTATCGCCGCCGGGACGATCGTGGAGGCGACGACATGACGACCCTCTCTCCTCCATTGGTGTGGTTGCTCATCGGCGTGATCGGCATCGGCACCTGGGTGCTCCGGATCTCGTTCCTTGCGCTCCTGGGGAGGGTGGATCAGGTGCCGCCGACGGTCGCCCGAATCCTTCGCTTCATCCCGGCGGCGGTGCTGGCCGCCCTGGTTCTCCCGGCGCTCACCCACGCCACCGGCGAGTTCGACCTCACCACCGACCGCTTTGCCGCAGGATTGGTCGCCGGACTGGTGGCCTGGCGCACCCGGAACGTGCTCGCCACCATCGCCGTCGGCATGGGTTGCCTGTGGCTGCTCCAGGCTGTCTAGGTCACCCTTCCGGGCAGTCGAAGGACGCCTGGAACATGGGGTGATCGCCGGGCGGATCGGTCACCATCTCCACCGACGATGACACCGTCTCGAAGTCGCCCAGCCCGGGTACCCAGCGGTACCGGCGCTCGGTGTACTCCCAGGTGGTGCCGTCGCCGGTCGTCGCCGAGCGCGTGATGATCCCGTCTTCGACGCAGGTGATGCGATCGAGGTGGGTGACTCCCCCGCCGCGGCCGAATTCGGCAACGCCGACGCCGTCGACCGTGGCCTGTTCGATGTCGCACTCCGCGAAATAGACGAAGCCGACAAACTCGGTGGACGCGCCCGAGGTCACCCGCCCGTAGCCGACATCCTCGGGGGCGTCGAACCCGGTGGCTCCATACGCCTCGGCGGGCCCGAAGACCTCGATCTCGGCGGCGAAACCATAGGACAGCCGGATCTGCACCCAGGAGGTCCCGAGCGCCTCATACATGATGAGGCGGTCGATGGCACCGTCACCGTCGAAGTCCCCGTCGACATGGCTCACCCCTGGGGCGCCCAAATCCGGCGTCGTGGCGCTGGGACCGTCACACACCGGTGGCGCCGTGGTGGTGGTCACCGCGGCGGTCGTCGGCGTGACGGTCGTCGTGACCGCCTCGCTGGTGGATGTCGCAGACACTGTGGTGGTAGTGGCCAATCCGTCGGTGGTGGTGCTCCCTGCGCTCGTCGAGGTCGTCGCCGCCTCCCCGTCGCCCGAGTCGCCCCCGGTGAGCATCACCACCACGACGACCAACAGGAGGGCTGCGACAACGGATCCGACCACGATGAGAATTCGGGTGTAGCGCGCGTCCATGGCGGCAAGGTTAAGGGGGCTGGCCAATAGGTCGCTGGATTTGTCAGGTTTCGCCTTGCGGCAAGCCGAAACCTGATCCCGGGGCGAGCCTATTTGCCAACCCGGTAGGGGGTGAGCAATGGTCCCGTGTATTGTCGGCCATGAACCCCCCTCGACCCCTGGCATCGCCATGCTCGTAGCCGCACTCGACCCTGAGCTGTACCTGAAGTCCCAGCGCACCCAGCGGCGCATGGGCCGCGTACTCGCCAGCAACATCGGGCACGCCCTCCCCGGCGTCGGGATCAAACGCCTCGCTGGACACCGGCTTCTCATCGAGACCGATCGGTCGGACGCCATCGAGCGCCTCAGTACCGTCTTCGGCGTCGCCGCGGTGGAGGTGGTGGAGCGCCTCGACGCCACCGATCTGGACAGGCTCGCCGACGCGATCGCCCACCGCATGGGCCCGGAGGTGGCCGGCCACACCTTTGCGGTGCGGCCGCGACGCATCGGCACCCACTCGTGGAATTCACAGGATCTCGCCATCGCCGCCGGCGCCCGGCTGGTCGCCGCCGGAGGGAGAGTCGACCTGACCCATCCTGAGATCACCGTCGTGGTGCGCGTGGTCGAGCGGACCGCCGATCTGACGGTGGAGCGCATTCCCGGTGAAGGGGGGCTCCCGCTGGGGACACAGGGGCGGGCACTGGCGATGTTCAGCGGAGGGATCGACTCTCCGGTCGCCGCCCACATGGTCGCCCGTCGCGGGGTCTCCCTCGACTTTCTCCACTTCTCCCTCGGCTGCGGCCAGGCCGACCATGCCGCCGCCATCGCCCACGACCTGACGGCTCGCTACGGCCACGGATCGGGACCGCTGTGGATCATCTCCGACATCGAGGCCGCGGTGCCCGAGATCACCACACGCGTCGACCCGCGGATGCGCCAGATGGCCCTCAAGGCGCTCATGTACCGGGCGGCGGAGCGGATCGCCGACGACCTCCCCGAGACGCAAGCCCTGGTCAATGGCGAGTCGCTCGGCCAGGTGTCGACCCAGACCCTCGACAACCTGGCATCACTCGACCGCCTGGTCCGGATACCGGTGCTGCGGCCGCTCGTCGGCCTCGACAAGCTGGAGATCCGCAGGCGCGCCGAAGCCATCGGCACCTACGAGGCCTCGGCGCGGAGCCGGGAGCTCTGCGACATCTCCCAGGGGGCGAAGGTCTCTGTCGCCACGCGGCCCGACAAGCTGATGGATGTGAGCGACGTTCTCGACGACCTGGTCGACCAGGCGGTCACCACGGCCAAGCACCAGCGCCTGCGCGACTGGATGCCTGGCTCGTCCGCCTGAGGGGCCTGAGCCCGGCCGCTGCGTCACAGACCACTAGTACCGTTGCCGACGCCATGTCGGAGCCACTCGTCGTCGCGCGCAACCTCACCAAGTCGTTCGGTGAGCTGGTCGCCGTCGACGACATCGACTTCCAGGTCCGACGCGGTGAGGTGTTCGGGTTCCTCGGCCCCAACGGTGCGGGCAAGTCGTCGACGATGCGGATGATCGGCTGCGTGTCTCCCGTCACATCGGGCGAGCTCGAGGTGCTGGGGATGGAGCCCGGGAGGGACGGCCCCCGGATCCGCGCCCGCCTCGGTGTCGTGCCCCAGGAAGACAACCTCGATCTCGAGCTGACCGTCTACGAGAACCTGCTCATCTACGGCCGCTACTTCGGGCTGAGCAAGTCGGTGATCGACGAGCGCATCGACGAGCTGCTCACGTTCACCCAGCTCGACGAGAGAAGGAAGAGCAAGGTCGAGCCGCTCTCCGGAGGCATGAAGCGACGCCTCACCATCGCCCGCGGTCTGATCAACACCCCGGAGCTCCTGCTCCTCGACGAGCCGACCACCGGCCTCGACCCGCAGGCCCGCCACCTCCTGTGGGACCGCCTGTATCGCCTCAAGCGGGAGGGCGTGACGCTGATCATCACCACCCATTACATGGACGAGGCCGAGCAACTGTGCGACCGGCTGGTGATCATGGACAAGGGCAAGATCGTCGCCGACGGATCGCCGCGTCAGCTCATCGAGCAGCACTCCACCCGCGAGGTACTCGAGCTGCGGTTCGAAGTCGGCACCCAGGACAAGCACGCCGACGAAATCCGCGACCTTGCCTCCCGGGTCGAGGTGCTTCCCGACCGGGTGCTCCTCTACACCGAGGACGCCGACCGGGCCTTCGAGGAGGTGCATGCCCGGGGAATCGTCCCCGAGTCGACCGTGAGCCGTCGGGCGACGCTCGAGGATGTCTTCCTCAACCTGACCGGCCGCTCCCTGGTGGACTGATGGTGACCCTGGCACATTCCGGTCGCCTGATGGAGGCGTCGGCGCGCGTTTATCGCCGCACTTACCGCGGGAGTCTCGTCAGCACCTTCCTGAACCCGATCCTCTTCCTGCTGGCGATGGGGGTGGGCCTCGGGAAGCTGGTCGACAGCGGGTCGGGCGACGCCAGCCTCGAGATCGCCTACCTCACGTTCCTGGCGCCCGGCCTGCTGGCGGCCACCGCGATGATGACCGGCGCCGGCGACTCGGCTTTTCCTGTCATGGCAGGGATCAAGTGGCGCAAGAGCTACGACGCCGTGCTGGCGACCCCCATCGGGGTGACCGACCTGGTGCTCGGACACCTGGGATGGGTGGCGGTGCGCCTCACCTTCGTCACACTCGTCTACTCGATGGTCATGACCGCCTTCGGGGCTACGACCGTCCTGGAGGGCCTGATCGCGGTACCGCCGGCCGTGGCGACCGGGCTCGCCTTCGCCGGCATCATCACCGCGTATACCGCCCGCCTCGAGGACGAGCGCGGGCTGTCGTCCCTCTTCCGGTTCGGCATCACTCCCCTGTTCCTGTTCTCCGGGACGTTCTTCCCGGTCAGCCAGCTTCCCGGGTGGATGCAGCCGGTCGCCTACGCCACCCCGCTGTGGCACGGCGTGTCTCTGTGCCGGGGCCTGGCCATAGGGTCCGAATATGAGATGAACCCCTTCCTCAGCGCCGGATACCTGGCAGCGCTCATCGTCGTCGGGATCGTGATCGCCACCAGGACGATGCGAAAGCGGCTGGTCAAGTGAGTGCAACCCTCCACACTCGCGTCGTTCCCCCGTTCGTTCCGGGCAGCGCGTTCCGGATGCTGGAGCGCAGCTATCTCGTCTACCGCCGGATCTGGGTCGTGATCTTTTCGGGCTTCTTCGAGCCGGTGTTCTATCTGTTTTCGATCGGCATCGGGATCGGCAAGCTGGTCGGTGACGTCCAGGGCCCCGGCGGCGAGGCCGTGAGCTACGCCGCGTTCGTCGCCCCCGCCCTCCTCGCGGCGTCGGCCATGAACGGCGCCGTATACGAGTCGACCTTCAACATCTTCTTCAAGCTGCGGTACGGCAAGGTCTACGACGCGATCCTGACCACGCCGATGCTGCCGCGGCACATCGCCGTCGGCGAGATCGCATGGTCGCTGGGACGTGGCCTCATGTACGCCGTCGCCTTCTTGCTGGTGATCGCCGGCTTCGGCTATGTCCACTCCCCGTGGGCGGTGATGGCGGTACCGGCGGCGGTCCTGATCGGGTTCGCCTTCGCCGCGGTCGGCATGACCGCGACCACCTTCATGAAGTCGTGGCAGGACTTCGACCTGGTGAACATGGTCACGCTGCCGCTCTTCCTGTTCTCCGGCACGTTCTACCCACTCGATGTGTACCCCGAGGCGATCCAGACGATCGCCCGCTTCTCACCGCTCTACCACGGTGTCGAGCTGATCCGGGCGTGCACCCTCGGCGTGTTCGACTGGAGCATCGCCGGCCACCTGGCGTTCCTGGTGGGCATGGGTGCGATCGGTGTGGCGATCGTGTCGCGGCGGCTCGACAAGCTGCTGCTGTCCTGATCAGCCTTCGACTGTGACCGTCGCCGTCATCGACGGGTGGATGTTGCAGTGGTACGCGAAGGTCCCCGCGGTGTCGAAGGTGAATTCGAACGAGCCTCCGCCGCCAGAGAGGGCACCGTTCCAGGAGCCGTCGTCACCGGTCGTCGTGTGATCGAAGCCGTCCTGGTTGGTCCAGGTCACGGTCGTCCCCACCGAAACGGCAAGGTCATCGGGCGAGAAAACGAAACCCTGGACGGTGACGGCCGAGCCACCTCCCGGCGCAGCGGTGGTCGCTGTGGTCGGAGCGGTCGTCGTCGCCGCAGTCGTAGTCGTGGAGCCGGAGTCGTCGTCGCCACAGGCGGCCGCAACGAGGGCAACAGCAACGACGAGGAAAGCCATGCGCTTCAAGTTCATTACCCCTTCTGAGTGCTGGGGACGTTAGCGGGGCGTCGTATCTGGACGGTTTGAGGGCAGAATCCTCCGGGTATCCACCCTTTTGCCGGAGCCAAACAGGAGACACGATGAAGATCACGAGACTCGCCGTCGCGTTCGGCTTGTTGCTCGCCATTGCGGCGTGCGGCGACGACGACGCGACCACCACGACGACAACGAGTACCTCCGCGGCCACGACGACGACTCATGCGGCCACCACCACCGAGGGCCCGACGACGACGGGGGCCACGACCACCACGGAGGCCCCGACCACGACCACCGTCGCCACCACGGGACGATTCCTGACCACGGCAGATCACCCGGAGCACGGCGAGATCCTGGTGGATCAGGACGGTTTCACCCTATACCTGTTCCTCCCGGACGACCAGGGCACACCGACCTGCGCCGGGACCTGCGCTCTGACCTGGCCGCCCTTCGAGGACGGCGACGTCGCCGCCGGGGCCGGGATCAATCCCTCGCTGCTAGGAACTGTCGACCACCCCGACGGGATGGTCCAGGTGACCTACAACGGCTGGCCGCTGTACCACTACACCCCCGACCTCGCCTCCGGCGACGCCAGGGGCCAGGGCATCGGCGGCAACTGGTGGGTGGTCTCGCCCGACGGCGATCCCGTAATGAGCTGAGTCGACGGCAAACCCTCCCCCTCAGACGACATCGAGCGGGGCTCGAGCCGGAGCCAATCGAGCCCGCCTTGAAGGCGGGCTCGATTGGTCTTTCGGTTCGGTGGAGGTGCGGGGAGTCGAACCCCGGTCCTATGAGTTCTCGACGTCGGTTCTCCGAGCGCAGCCGATAGTGCGTTTCGGAGAGCAGGACCCTATCGGCGGGTAGACCTGCCTCCTAGGCCGGAATCGTCTTGACCTGCCGGTCCCGGCACCCCGGCAGGAGCATCCCCCATTGCGACGCCCGGGTCCGGTGAGGGGGGAGCCCTCCGGTCGGACGGGCCGCTTAGTTAGGCAGCCAGTGCGAAGTTGTCTTCGGCACGTATGTGTTTCCCGGTTCTTTAACGAGGACTCCGGGGACCTCGGCTCGCTTCCGACGCTTCGACCCTCACAGTCGAAACCAAGTCACCCCCTTATGGGAACGCGTGGAGCGTCTGGTGTCAATGTACAACGCATCGGCCACTGTCGGCGATTCCTGACGGAATCAAGAATCAAGAGAGTCAAGATCCAAGACAAGGCACGCGCTCCTGTCTTGACTCTTGATTCTTGACTCTTGACTCTTCTCAGTCGATGCTCCTGTGCCGTATCGCCCGGTCCATCTCCCGATCTGCCTGGCGGCGTTTGATGGTCTCGCGTTTGTCGATGCGGCTCTTGCCCTTGCCCAGGCCCAACTCGACCTTGGCCTTGCCGTCCTTGAAGTACAGGGAGGTGGGGATGAGGGTGAGCCCCTTCTCGGCGAGCTTGGAGCCGATCCGGTCGATCTCCCCTCGGTGGAGCAACAGCTTCCTCGGCCGCTCGGGATCGTGCCCGCCCTCGTGGGCGTACTCGTAGGGTGAGATGCGCAGCCCGTAGAGCCACATCTCCCCGTCGTTGACCGCGGCGTAGGAGTCCTTGAGATCGGCCCGCCCGGCACGCAAGCTCTTGACCTCGGACCCGACCAGGGCGATCCCCGCCTCGTACGTCTCCGAGATGGCGAAGTCGAACCGAGCCCGCCGATTCGTGGCAATGGTCTTCACCGCCATCTGGCACACCGAGACCGGAAGCGCGGTCCTGCGGATGGCGGAAGGCGGGTGGCGGAAGGCGGAAGACCCATCAATCTCTCAGGAAGCCCCACATCCCGAAGGCGCTCCCCAGCAGGCCGGTGCCTGCCCCGAAGCCCAGCAGGATCAGGGCCTGCCGAATCATGAAGTCGGTCGGCGGGTCCAGCGATCCGGGGGCAGTGGAGGTGGACAAGAGCTCGGCGATCGACCCGCCCACAGCCCAAACAAGAGCGATGGCGAGCGCCGCCCCGATGATCCCCTCGATCACGCCCTCGAGGAGGAACGGGACGCGCACGAACCAGTTTCCCGCCCCCACCAGCTTCATGATCCCGATCTCGTCGCGCCGGGCAAAGATGGCGATGCGGATGGTGTTGGCGA